>Ga0181581_10000293_pt1 | contig 37068 bp, 26 predicted proteins | sample 071ome_22_FD_132433 | JGI IMG/M metagenome (GOLD analysis project Ga0181581, IMG submission 132433) | Coastal salt marsh microbial communities from the Groves Creek Marsh, Skidaway Island, Georgia - 071404AT metaG (megahit assembly) | ecosystem: Environmental > Aquatic > Marine > Intertidal... | reverse complement strand
GGGTTGCATAGTAGCTTTGAAATTAATGTAGCTAAACTAAAAAAAATAATAAAAAAAACAAGGTATTCTATTGTAGAAAACATACATCTCTATCATTTAAATCTAAAAACGGCCCCTATACGGGCATACCACCTGCTGTAAATAAAAATTTTATGGCGATTATCAAAAGGGTGTCCCCTTCTAAATAAAACGAGGTAAAGTAAGCACTAGCACTATTGCAATCTAAAGGTTATCGGAATACTGAAGGGAACGCGAACCGCTCGGCCCCGCTGTTTTCCGGGAATCATCTGAGGAAGTTTAGATATGATCCGTTGGGCTTCTTTCTCTAAATTTTGATCTGGCCCACGCATCGTTATATTATTAATTGAACCGTCCTTGTCAATAATAAAACTTACATACACTCGTCTTTGGATTCCCATTTCTTGTGCAATTTCAGGATATCGAAAATTTCTCTTTATGTGTTTGTTCATTTGATCTTGAAAACAATCGCGTCTTTTGTCTTTTGAAACTTTTTCGCATCCCGGGAAAATGGGCACGTCTTCAATTATAGCAAAAGGAATGTTAATATCCTCATCTTCTTCTTCAATGTCAACATCATCGACCTCAATAATTTCGTCATTACTCGTTTCTGTAGACTCTATTATGGTTTCTTCAACTTCTTCCTCGTCTTGAACTATCTCTATTACCTCTGGCGCTGGTGGTGGCGGTGGTGGTGGAGGTGGCGGTGTTTTTAGCTGTTCGGTGATTGGAATCTCTTCATCATCATCGTCTTCCACATTAAGAGATTCATAGTCGTATTGGTTTTTGTCATACGTCTTCCACTCAATGGCTTGACAAGAGATAAATAAAATAACTGATAATCCGATTACAAAGTAGAGGCTGCTTTTTTTTCTAAGGTCGGCTTTATGATTTTTTTTGGGTTGCATAGTAAGATCGTTTTAGGTGAGGCGTTCATCCTAATTTACGTCTTCCCTTAGTAACCGAGGCTATTTTTTTCTACTATTTTTTTTAGTCGATAACTCAGTAGCACTCCCACACCCGCTCCTAAAGAATTGGCCAGAAGGTCAAGTAGGTCGAAAAACCTTTCAAACACTGGGATGAGCTGTAGAAACTCCATAAGTAAACCCAATAATAAGGAAGATATAAACGCTTTTTTTAACGGGTATTGATAGGTGAAATAAGCGGCAAAATAGAGTAATGTCATCCCCAAATAGCAAATAAAATGTAGGACAAGATCTCCCCTTACAAAAAACAGGGTCCAAGGTTCTTTCCCTGCGGGTGAAGATAAACTCAAATACACCACTACAAATGTAGCTAGTACGGCAGTATACCTAAAAAATGATTTAGCCTGTAACCAGTGCTTTATATGCTTTTGCATCTAGAAGGGACTCTAATTCTGAAGAATCGTTTACCTCAATTTTAATCATCCATCCTTCTCCGTAGGGGTCATCATTAACCTGTTCTGGGTTTTGCTCAAGGGCCTGATTTACTTCAATGATTTTACCTGACAAAGGCATAAATAAATCAGAAACGGTTTTCACTGCTTCAACAGTTCCAAACACAGCTTCTGATGCCAGGGTTTCGTCTTGTGTTTCAATTTCTACATAGACAATATCGCCAAGTTCACCTTGTGCAAAATCGGTAATACCCACAAGAGCAATATTGCCCTCAACTTTTATCCATTCATGGTCTTTGGTATAGTGTAACGCTTCAGGTACATTCATTGTAAAAAAATTAAAAAACAAATGTAACAGATTTCTTAAAGCTGAGGATTCTTAATTGCCAAAATTATAGCGAATTGTAAATCCAGAACGAACACTTGTTTGAGGAAAAGCTGTAGAAATGGCGAACTCAGAAAAATTGTGATCGTAAAAAAACAAAGCGGTCAAATTTCGCGTCAATGCATAATCGGCTGCAATTTTTATTGACATCAATCGCTGTCCGGCCGTAACTTGATTGTTGTCGTATTCCAAATTTCGCAATACCGTAACATTGTCACGATAGGAAACATCTGCCTTTATATTTAAGTCGCCGTTAAGAATTACCCGACGGCCACCAATGGAGGTTCTAAAGCGTACTTCTTGAATGCGATAGCCCAAACCAACTACATATTCATCACCCAAGGATTCCGTAATTAAATTGTTGTCTAAACTCAAGGAAATTGCCCTTTCTTTTCTGATCTCAGCCAGTACACGAAGTGAATTAGTAAACTCCATATCAATTCGTGCAAGGGGGTTGAATTGTTCGACTAAATTGACATTGGAATACAAAATTTCAGGGATTTGGTTTCCTGCTTTATCGAGTGCATTTGGCAACTGAGGATTGTAATCAAAATTCGTTTGAAAATTGGTTAGGGTATAACTTGCACGGTAGGCGTGGTTTAATGAAAATCGTGAAAAGAGGTCTGCAATTGGTTTTAACTTGGTGAGTCCTGTGAATTTTAAATTCCAGTTTGGCAATGGAGTTTGTCGAAACGGGTCTAAAGATACTGCAGCAGCATCAACGCCTGAGTAGGCTGCTAAAAAGGAGTGTAATATTACAGCCTGTTGGTTTTTACCAAAACCCGTAGGATAGCCTTCGGCATCTTTTTCAGTGGTGTCTATTGAACTGTTTTCTGCTAAGCGTTGGGCTAAAATCAAGCGGTTATTTCTAAAGTTTTCGAAATTTTCATGGGTAATCCCACGTCCATTTTTAAACGCCGTTTGAACTAATACCGTTGACATTCCAAAATTGCCGTACCTATTTGAATTTCGAGGGAAATACTCTTGGTTTTGTATACTAAAGTTTTCCATCACATTTTCAGCAAAATCACGTTCTGCATTAATATCTATAATCAAGCCTTCAAATGGAACTACCTGAGCAGTAGATTTAAATCGATTTGAGCGCAACTGAGTAAACGATTGATTAAAATTGGGGAACGCCGTAAGCCACCCTTGCCGAGCTGCCTCATACCGAATGTCGGCTTGACTTCCTAGAGTATAACCCAATGTGGGGCGCATGCTTCCTGCAAAACCTACTGAGGGCAAATAGCCTGGGAGCACTGAGCCGTTGTTTTCATTATAGCTTATTTGTATTCGCTTTATGGCTGTTAACACATCTACTGCTCGAGTTATACTCTTTTTGAGTACGGTATTTTTCTTTACTGCGGAAGAGTCGTTAACTGCTTGAGGGCGTCGGGGCTGTGAAGTGAAATTTGAGGAACGTGATTTTAGGCCAAGTGCTGTATACAATTTGGCAAAAGATACAGCAGCTGTTAGTGTTTTGGTATTGTTGTTTTGAATCGTATTTACTATTCCTAGGGGTATCCCATTTTCACTAACCACTTGAGACAATGCCTCTGAGCCTCTAATCCAATTAAAATTACCGGTGTAGTTGTAGGTAGCATCGATAAAACTTAAAATAGGAATGTATTGAAAAGGTAATTTGTAATTTAAAGATAGGGATTGAAAATGGGTGTTGGGTTCACCGGTATTAAGTAACCCTTGCCAAAGCGCAGTTCTATCAGCGGAATTCACAGGGTCTAAAAAAGGATTGTTTACATCTTGTTCTTGACGAATGATACTGCTCGTTGCCGCATTGAAATTAAATCGCAGAGATCGTGTTAAATTATGACTAATCGCATAATTGTAATCAAATAGAAAATTACGTTGCTGCAGATTCGGCAGGTTGCGTTGAAGGGAAGCATCAACCCCTTCCAAATAAACTTGTCTAAATTTTTGATTATTTAACAATCGATTTACCTGGGCTGAAGCTTCAAGGGAAGCGGGTAAAGGATTAAAATTGAGTTGTTGAAGCCATTGCCAATATTTTTTTCGATTGAAATAGCTTGCTTTTTTTAAGGGTTCTAAGGGTTTACCTTGAAAAGAATACCCATAGTTTGCCGCGAGTAACATTTGGACTTCTTGTTGTTTTTCCAGTTCGTAGTCACTGTGTTCATACTCATTATAGGCATAAGACAAATCAAAATTTTCTGGACTGTAAAATCGACTTTCTCCTCCCCCAGTATTGTTTTTCCGAACGCCAATTAAACTTATACTTTTTCGAAGTGTATAATCTATAGACTGATTTCGGATAGAATCTTTTTGTGTTGAACGCGTAGCCGTTTGCAACAGATCTTTTAATTTGAGATCTTGATAAAAAGGATCAAATTCGGGAGTGATCAAGGTTTCACCCCGAGCAAAACTCAATGGGATTTGCAGGCCCCATTGGGCGGGTGCAAGTTGGCCTATATTGATGTTTGAAATAACATCGTATTGAATCATTTCCTCTCGGGTTCGTTGATTAGGCGTTTGGTCAATACTCCCAAAACCCACTGAAGAATAGCGTCCATTAGCTGAAACATTTGCGAAGTCAGCTAGATTGGCGTCTAATGCCCCGATTGCAGCCCATCCTCCCTGAGCATCAATTCCAGAGAGCCTTAATTCATTAAACCAAACTTCCCCACATAGTGCATCACCCAGTTGAGTTGATGGGTTTTTAATTCCAATCATTAGGGTTTTAATACTTCCTAAGGAAGGATTTCCTCGTATAGCGAATTTGTATTTTTTCTCACCGGGCAAACTGCTGATTGGGGTAAACTCATTTATCGGATTCATTTCACTATCATAGTAAAGCGTTTTGCCCAATCCAAGTCGTTGTAGCGCACTCGCCTTGAGCTTGGACAAAAAGTCAACCGAAACAATTAATTCATTTGCCTCGGGAATCCAAACCTCCTCTGCAGTCAATCGATTGGCGTTATTTTCAACATATTCTGTTGGTTTAAGTGGAATTTCGATCTGGTAATAATTGTCTTGATAGTCCGTTCCTAGGCGAATAAAAGCCACCGCTCTACGGTCTAACTCTTCATTTGATCCGTCACCCGGAAGCGGAGGTTGACCGGGTAGCGATTCGGCATGTAAAAACATTCTAAGGTTGGTATACTGACGCATGTCAAGGTCAGTTACTTTATATATCCCCCTAGAGTCTTGAGGTTGTAAATCACATACGCGAAAAGACAAAGATTGTTCGTTTTGTCGAATTATAGTGTTGTTATTATTTATCAATTCCCTTTGAATGGCTGGGGGTAAAACATAATTAACGGGGACTCTATTTTCGTTTTCTAAAATATTGACCGTGCTGATATCTACAGTGGTATTTTGATGTACCAATAGGTCTTCGTTCAGGGGTTTGTTGTACCGGCGCCAATCTCCTCGCACAAGGTCAAGTGTGCCAAATCGAAAAACCACTTCCTGATCAAAACCTTGAAGTAGCATCCTCATAAATCGAATAGAACGCAAATCGTCAATCTGATTGATGGCCTTAAAATAAGATGCAAAGGATGTGTTTTCGTAATAGTTTTTTTGAATAGGGATTTTAAATTGAATCCATCGGGTAGTATATTGATCTCCGTTTGGGGCATTCACTTGAACATTTTCTCGTACGTCTGTAACAAAAGGGTGATTACCTACGGTCATGTTTTTTTGGATGGGCACACGAAACTCAAAATAACTGTCAATGGTATTCATACTTTGGTCTCTGTTGATGTCTTCGGTATCCGGCTCTGTGGTGTTTCCGCGATCCGTATCGCTAAACGAAAAGGGGGTGTTATTTTCTAATCCATTGTAATTTTTATATCGATCTAAAATTGACCCTTCGGCTTGCAAAAAATAGCGATAATTATCTCCTGCAGGATCTTCTTCAGGTCCATTGGTAAAAATGGCGCGCTCTTCTTCATCGTTTAAGCCGTCTAACCCTACATCTTGTAAGGCCCGATCGGCTTCTTCCGTGTTAAAAGCATATACTAGCGATTGATTGGCAGGAACTTTACCCCATGGCGTTTCATAGATGGGTGTAATCGCCTGACTCCCGGGCAACCCATTTTCAAATTGCTTACGGCCGTCGCGTAAAATATCTTCTGAGATGTTTCCTAAATGAAAAACCAATTCCCCAAGGTCGTCTTGAGGTGAATCCTTATCCGAAAAGGTGTCTAATAACCAAAACTCAATGAATTCCACATTGGATTGCTCAAAGTTAGTGGCGTTTAAAGATCGTGTAATTCCGGCCCAGTTATTTTTAGTATCACTATCAAATTGTCCGTTTTGTGCATTGTTATAAGGTCCTTTTTCTTTTGGATAATAGGCTAGGTCAAAGGTTGAAAGTGTGCGTAACATACCGGGAACCAAATCTTGTTCTGGAAACAATTCATTAATATCTACCCTTCGGGTTTCATTGAGTGAAATATCGTTGTTATTAATTCCAGATATGGGTCGAGAATAAAATACTGGATCAATTGAGTACCAGGCTAATTTTGCTCTTCCATAGCCACTTTCAATGCCCTCTAAGGCAGCATTACGAACCCCTTCCACAGGAACACTTGATAAATTCCATGCCGTAAACCCTTTAATATCAATGTTGGTTTGTGCGCCTTCAAAATCATCAATATATACATTGGTTTCTCCATTAATTTCGGTGTTTCTCGGGTTATTGGCCGCTAGATTGGCCACTTCGCCCCGAAAAGAAATCATTGACGGCGTGTTTGTTTTTATAGTAGGCCATAAATTCACCAATCGGGTTAGGATTGGTAATTCAGTAGAAAAATTGGTGTTTACCCCTACCATTGTATTGTTTACAGGCTCAGTTCCGTAGTTTGCTTTTTGGGTTAACGGATTTTCACTCAGATTAATAAACGTTCCCCCCAAATTGAGTTTTTCTGAAAAACGATGGTTTACATTTATTCCAGAAAAGCGCTTGTTTTGTTGGTTAAAAAATGAATTGTTTTCTACGGAAATGTCAATGGGAATGTTTGATGCTTTTAAACCTTCATCCAAAATTTTAACTCTTCCAATCTCATAATTTACGGTATAGTCAAGTCCCTCTTGAAGCACTCTTCCGCCCGCCGTTACACGAACAGATCCACGAGGCACATTAAAAGCACCAATGTTTATTCCGTCGTCACCTTCTGATTTATACCTTCCTTTAAGTTGAAATTTATTCTTTTCACTAAATTCAAGTGCAGCTGCTTTGGTTAAACTATACATTTCCCTAAACACATATCGTTTTTGGTTTTTATTGTATGAGCTTTCGTTCCGATAGGTTTCTTTTGCTGAGTTTGGATTATCTAAGAGTGTGAATAAAAATTCTCCGAAAGGCTCAACTTTAGGGAAAATAATTCTTCCGTAACGAGGGTCAACGGTAATTCCGGGAATAAAATCAAAGAACCCATCACCTTGGGGTACAAGATCTTGATAGGCATTTAAGCGGTCTAAGTCAAGAGTATTAAGCAACACTTCTTGATCTAAGTCTTCTGGCCATATTGAACTGTCTACCGGGGTTAGGTAGTTAATTGGAGAGGGGTCTGTATACAGCACGCTTAAACGAAAATCGTCTTCAGAAAGTTGAAATGCGCCAGTATTGTATATGTTTTTCATCATTAAGTCCCAAACGGGTTGCCTTACGTCAGTAAGACTGCTTTTAAGCATTTTTACGATTAGGTTATTGGATTGAACCGTTTGAGTTCTATTGATTTGGTTATTTCCATTTTGCGGTAATGAAGTTCCTGGCACATCGCCATTAGCAAATTCTCCTACTTGATAAACTTTACCTAAATAAGTGTATTGAAAGGCCACCCCCAGAACTTCGTCATTACTCAATCTTTGGTTTAAAGAAATGTATCCGAGCTGAGGATGAAAATTGTATTCTTGTGGGTTTAATTTTCGAGCACTTTCCAATAGGGCATAATCAAACCCTTCATTTACTTGAACGCCGGTAAAACCCTGACTTACAGTAGCAATATCGCGAACATTTGAGTTGAGTATACCGCCATAGCCAATCTCTTCTGGATCTAACCAATTTACATGGTTACTCGGTGGTGCATTTAGAGGTTCTCCGACCATAAATGAAGAAATCCGTTCATCTAAAGTGGTGTTTTCAGGATTTGCTTCACCCAAATCTTGAAGGGCAATGATATTTCGTACATTCTGCGTTTGGTATCCTCTATTGGTCACCCAAACTTCAATTCGTGTAATTTGAACAGGGGAATTTATGTAGGGATAGGTAGCTAGGGAAGCGTCGTAATTATCTCTAAAATAATGGCTTATAAAATAATGCCTGTCTTCTTCATAATCAAGTGCAAATAAATTAAACTCTTGTAACCTTCCTCCGCCTTGAGTTGTAATGTTTTGCGATTGAGAGCGTTGTTCTGAAAAAACTCCAGACAAGGTTGTATTACCAAATTTTAAGTCTGCTCTTACCCCAAATAAACTTTGTGCGCCTTGTATTAAATTGCTGTTTATTGGCAAACTAATATTCCCGATATCAATATTTTGAATAATGGCATCTTGAGTCACCTTGCCGTTAAGAAAGTTGGATACCCGATTCCCTATTTGAGGAGTGTTTTTGGGCAATTGGGTAAGGTTTTGTTTTAACCCCTCAATTTTAACCTTGGCTGCTGTCAGCCCGTTTTGAGCTTGGTTCACAAATCCTTTGATGTCATCGGCTTGTTGAAGTCCTGGGTTTAGTTTGTTTTGGATCTGTTGTGCTCCTTGTTGTATGGTGTTAATACCAGAGCCTAAACGGCCAGGAAGTGCCTGTCCAAGCTCACTAGCTTGGGGAGGATTAAATTGTATTTTAATTAAATTTTGAAAATCAAATGTAGATTCGGTATCGTAATTTGCCGTTATCTGTAGGCGTTCTCCTATATTTCCTAATAAACTTAAGCTGATACGCTGATCAAAATCAAAGCCAGGGGAACGTAAATTGATCACAGAGGCAATGGGATTTTCATTTTTTTGATAACGATACCCCAAATCGATTTCTATAAGCCCTTGAGGAGAAATATCTATTGTATTACTCCCAAAAATTGATTCAAAAAATTTATTGTTAACATAGAGTTCAGGCAAAAGATTTTTTTGGGTGTCATCAATGTTAGAACCTCTACCGCTCAAGGCTTGTACTTTTTCTTGAAAATAGGTTTCCATTTGCTCCTTGAGTACCCAAGCCTCGTATTCCTTTACTGTGAGAACCAAAGGAACGTTTATGGGGTAGCCTCCTATTTCTTGACTTAAAATATATCGGTTTGTGGAAGCGTCGTAGGTATAGCGCGCAGTCAGGTCAGAGGGAACCGGTGGGGCTATGGCTCCCAAATCCGCCTCGTCTTGTGCCCAAATACCTCCGCAAAAGAGTAACCCTAATAATAAGGTGAGCAGCATCTTTTGGGGCAGGAAATGGTTTACCTGTATTTCTTTCTCAATCAAAAGATTTTACAATTTATTCAAAGCTACCTTGATCAACTCTTCTACGGAGCTTTCTGGACTACTTTGAATGGCGTTATCAATTACTCTTTCAGATTGTTTTCTTGAATAACCAAGAACCTCTAATGCTGATAACGCTTCTTCTTTGATTGTATTGTTTGTAAAGGATTGAATTTCTTCACCATCAAAAAGATGCATCATTTTGTCTTTTAATTCGATCAACACACGTTGAGCAGTTTTAAGACCGATGCCCTTGACCGATTTTATGGTTGCTAAATCTTCTGAAACGATAGCCCTTTGTATTTGTTGGGGTTCAAGGGATGATAACATCATTCGGGCTGTATTCGCTCCAATACCTGAAACAGAAATAAGCAACTGAAATACGGAGCGTTCCATAGGAGTAAAAAAACCATAAAGCGTATGGGCATCCTCACGAATTTGCAAATGCGTAAACAGTTTTACATTTTCTTCTGTTCCTATTTGGGAATAGGTGTGTAATGAAATATGAACGGCATACCCAACTCCATGGCAATCAATGACCACTTGTGTTGGTGTTTTTTCTACCATTCGCCCTATTAACTGAGTTATCATGGTTTATTTGTTTTTAGACTGCGCATCAATAACGGCAATGGCCGACATATTTACAATTTCTTCAACAGATGCACCGAGCTGAAGTACGTGAATGGGTTCGCTTAACCCCATTAAAATCGGTCCGATAGAAAGGGCCTCTTTTAATTCTTTCATTAATTTGTAGGTGATGTTTGCTGCGTCTAAGTTGGGAAACACAAGTATATTCACTTTTTTATTACTCAAACTTGAAAAGGGAAAGCCCTTATGCAACATTTCCTTATTGAGCGCAAAGTCAGACTGAATTGGACCATCAATAGTAAGTTCCGGATTGCTTCGGTGTAATAGGCTTACCGCTTCAGTAACTTTTTTAGCTTGTGGAAATTTTGAAGATCCAAAGTTTGAAAAAGACAACATGGCAATAACGGGTTCAAAACCAAAAAGCTTTGAAAGTTGACCCGTCATTTGAGCTATTTTGGCTAGCTCTGATGCATTGGGATCTACATTAATTGTAGTATCCGATAAAAATAAAGGACCTGTTTTTGTGAGCATTAAATTTGCTGCAGCAACCCGGTTCACCCCTTTAGCTCTTTCAATTGTTTCTAAAATGGGTTTCACTACAGCCCTGTAGTTTCTTGAGTATCCCGAAATCATAGCATCTGCATCCTTGTTTTTAATCATCATGGAGGCATAGTAATTTCGTTCACGCATTAATCGTTCTGCATCATAATACGTATATCCCTTTCGGTTTTGATCTTTCCAAAAAAGCGCTGCATAAACTTTACGCTTCTCTTCATGCGCCGGTTCTTTTGGATCAATAATTTCTAATGGGGCGTCAAAATCAAGGGATGTGCAAAGCGATTCAATTGTTTCCCTATTTCCTAATAAAATTGGAATGGCAATTCCCTCTTCATAAACAATTTGGGCGGCCTTCAAAACATCAAGGTGGTCTGCTTCTGCAAAAACCAGTCGCTTAGGAGCGGCTTTTGCTCGATCGTGTAAAAGGCGTACCATTTTTTGACTGTTACCGAGTCTATTTTCTAAGATTTCTACATACCGATCCCAGTCTTCAATAGGAGCTGTGGCAACTCCAGAATCCATAGCCGCTTTTGCTACTGCCGGAGGGATGGTAGTTATTAATCTTGGATCAAAAGGTTTGGGTATAATGTAGTTTTTTCCAAAACTCAATCGCATTTCATCATAGGCAATGTTCACCTGTTCTGGCACGGGTTCTTTTGCTAATAAAGCAAGGGCTTTTACTGCAGCCATTTTCATTGCTTCATTTATCGCAGTAGCGCGAACGTCAAGTGCTCCTCTAAAAATAAAAGGAAAACCAAGAACATTGTTAACCTGATTAGGATGATCAGACCTTCCAGTAGCCATAATGATATCTTTACGGGTTTTGCACGCCAAATCATATCCTATTTCAGGATCAGGGTTTGCCATGGCGAAAACTATTGGATTTGGCGCCATGGTTAAAAGCATTTCCGGCGAAAGAATATTTGATGTTGATAAACCGATAAATACGTCTGCTCCTTGAATGGCCTCTTCTAGGGTGTCACATTTTTTATCCGTTGCAAATTCAATTTTTTCAGAACTTAATACGTCTCGATCCTTTCGAATTACTCCTTTGCTGTCGAGCATTATGATGTTATCGTGCTTAACCCCTAATGCGCAATATAATTTTGAACAAGAAATGGCTGCAGCACCGGCTCCAGAGACGACTATTTTTACTTTTTCAATTTTTTTATTTGCCAGTTCTAAAGCATTAAGTAATGCCGCTGCAGAAATGATGGCTGTACCGTGCTGATCATCGTGCATTACCGGAATATTGAGTTCTTCTTTTAAACGACGCTCAATTTCAAAAGCTTCAGGTGATTTAATGTCTTCCAAATTGATCCCTCCAAAAGTGGGTGCAATGGCTTTTACAGCTTCAATGAATTTGTCTGGGTCTTTGGCATCAACTTCAATATCAAAAACATCAATATCTGCAAAAATCTTAAAGAGCAAGGCTTTACCTTCCATTACGGGTTTTGCCGCATCCGGTCCTATATCACCCAATCCAAGCACTGCGGTTCCATTTGAAATAACAGCAACCAAGTTTCCTTTGTTGGTATACTTATAAACGTCAGCATTATTTTTTTCAATTTCTAAACAAGGAATCGCCACTCCTGGAGAGTAGGCCAAAGCCAAATCCCGTTGTGTTTCATAATTTTTAGTAGGAACGACCTCTGTTTTTCCTGGTTTAGGTTTAGCGTGATAGACTAAAGCAGCGCGTCTTTGTTGTTCGTTTGCCATATATAAATTATTGTGTAAGGTAAGGAACTACTCGGAAATAGGTTGACTAACACCCAAGGAAAAAAGTCTGTCAAGAAAAAGAAATTGATCCAACATTCGAATGAGATTGAAGGGTTTAGTTCCAATTAGATCGTTCACAAATTGTTGCACAGAAAAGATTGGAATTGTTAGGGGCATTACAATAAACATTTTAAAGATACTCATGTCAATTCCTGGTTTCTTATGGGTAAGGAGGTGTTGTTTTTCAAATACTTGGGTAACGCTAGGAGAAAACGATACGGATGAAATTCGCTTTATCATCGATGTCCTGTTTTTGATTACAATTAATAATTACTTTTCTTGTTTTTTGGTTTGAATTTTTTCAACCACATAATTACCCACAGCTTCTCCTTGGGCAACCCCTTCTTCAATGGCCATCATATAATGAATGCCGCCATACAACCTAGAAATCGCTGCTTCTTCCGAAGCGTGTAAAAAAGAGGTGTATTTACGCTCTGGAAGCCCATAGGCCACTTCTGTAGTGTCTGTAAACGAAAAGTTATCTCCATACAGATCGGTAAGTGTTACTGCAGCTGCCCGTGAAATTACAGAATGACCACTTGTGTATTCTGGAAAAGGTGGCGTTTGTAATAATGGCAACCATTCCTCATCGTAGTATTGATTAATTAAGGTTTCAGGACGAACAATTAAGGTATCCCATTTTTCATCCCAACAGCTAATAAACGCATCAAAAAGAGCTATAGTAACATTCGCGTAAGCGTTAACTGTATCTTCAAACGAACTGCCAGCAAGACGTGTAGTAATAGCAGTAATCCCTATCCAATGACCGCCAGGAGTAATTTTTTTGGTAGCAAACATGGCATGACCTCTATGGTGGGTAACATAGGGGTTACAATCCCAAAACTTGGCGATTTCAACCTGTTCTTCATTCAATTTGTTTCCAATTTCAAAAACTTCCATCAATTGTTTTTGAAAGGGGCTTCCATCGGTTAAATCGAAGGGTAATGGTGGTTTAGGTTCAAATTGATTTGAAGAATCCAATACCATTGTTCTAATTTCTTTCCAATGGGGTTCAATCCCATCCATATAGTCAGGTGGAGTGGGTTTCCAAAATTGATCTTCTTCTCTTATCGTGTATTTTGGGAATGTACGCGTTTGATTATACATATCCTTTGAGGCCCATTCTAATATTGTTTTGGCTACGCTATTACCATGCTCTTTAGAAGCTTTTATTGCCCTACGTGGTACATCATATTCATCAAGTTGGTTTAGGAAATTCTCTTCAAAAGTTTCCATCTTATTTTCTGAAAAGATCAATGTCTTACCCACTGTATTAAATGCAAAAAGAGCAGATAGGTGTGGATTTACGTCATCATTATCAGGTACTGGAATGGTTTGTAAATCTTTTACTTGGCCTACTAAAGTTGCATATTGATCTGGATAGGCTTGTGCCATAATTTCGTAGGCTGCTAGGGTTGGATAAAGATAAACTCGTGATGCAACAGGTGGTGAAAAAATATCGTATACAACAATATCAGTAAGATTCTGCATTGCACTTAGAAACAATTCAGGATGTTTTACTTTATTGAGGTAATCGGTATTTTTCTCAAAAGAACACTGGGTAAAAAAAAGTATGCTTATTGAAAAAATTAAAGTTAATGGTTTCATGAATAAGATTGTTTCGCTTCAATAGGACCAAAGAAGTAGAGTTGCATTGTGTTACTTCATTTGTTTAAAAATGTAAAAATAAAGTTTTTCAAATAAATATTCAGGCCTTAGAAAGACAAACTGTGGGTTAGTAAATGAGTTTTAATTTGTTTTTTCAAATACTTTTAAATTCGCTCCATTTTGGGCTACAAGGATTACTTTTTTTCCATTTTGAAGGGTAATGGTTTTTAAATCTTTAACATCTCCGTATACATAAAATCCACTTTCTTCTGCTGAAGAAATGAAGGGTACTTTCTTTTCAATCTTAAGATTTCCCCCCAATAATCCATCAAAATTTCCCTCAAAGGGAGGCCCTCCAAAATCATTTCCTGCATAATAGTCAGCTAAATAAAGATATTCTCCTAATCCTCTAGCATCTAGGGCATCCACATCATTTGCGGCTTTTTGCCAGCCGTAAAATGTACTGTAACTTATACGAGGTTCTCCTACTTTTCCTTTTTTGGTAGTAATAATGATAACTCCGTTTGCTGCACGTGATCCGTAAATGGAAGCCGCAGAAGCATCTTTTAAAATTTGTAAGGATTCAATATCCTGAGGGTTTAAGTTTCCTTGAGTTTGTGAAGGCACACCGTCTATTATGTAAAGAGGGTTATTGTTTCCAGTGGTTCCGAATCCACGGATACGAACAGTTGCTTCACCTCCGGGAGTTGCATCACTTACAACTGAAATACCTGAAGCTCTAACTTGCATTTGTTGTGAGAAGGTAGTCGCAGGTACTGAAGTAAGGTCTTCCGCATCGATTGTAGATACCGCCCCTGTAATGTCTCTTTTGGATTGGGTTCCGTACCCTGTAGTTACAATTACCTCATCTAAAAGATTTCCTAGAGCTAGTGAAATGGTGAGTTGATCGGCATTAACTGTAACCTCTTGAGTAGTATAGCCTACAAAGGAAACTACAAGAACATCGCCTTGACTTGCTTCAATTGTAAAGTTTCCATCAAAATCTGTTGTGGCAAAATTATTAGTCCCCTTAACCAGAAGTGTTGCTCCTGGAAGTGGACCATCATCACTCGTTACAATTCCTGTAACATTTTGAGAATAAATTCCAACTGAAAATAAAAAAGCTATTAACAGCAAAAATTTTTTAATGATCTTTTTTTCATTCTTTTTGAGATTTATTTAGTTAGATTATGGGTGTTTTAACCTGAGCAACTTAGCAATATTTCGAGGTTGTAACTGTATTGATTTTTAAAAACCAATTTTACTTTACTAATAAATAAGAAAATAAAAGATTGAATGTTGAAGAACAGCGTATTTTAACCCTTGCTCAATACCGTGCTTTGAATGAAAAAAAACCGATATTTATTTCGAATCCAAAAACTTTATGTTTCGCTTTAAACCCGTCCATTTGGCCCGATTTAATGCGGTATTAGAGAAAAGTTGTCCGAAAATTTCTTCCGTCAATTCGGTCCATTCTTCGGCCTTCATAGAAAGAAATTCATCTGAAGGAGTGAACGCAGTTTCTGTATTTGGTGTAGCAAATCGATTCCAGGGACAAACCGCCTGACAAACATCACAACCGAATGCCCAACCGTCCATTTTTCCTTTAAATTTTGTAGGAATCGACTCCTTAAATTCGATAGTTAAGTAGGATATGCAACGACTACCATCTATTTGATAAGGGGCAATAAGGGCATCTGTAGGGCACGCATCTATGCAAGCGGTACAAGAACCACAATGGTCAGTAACTGGTGCGTCTTCTTCCAATTCCAAGTCGAGAATTAGTTCTGCGATAAAGAAAAAAGAACCTACTTTTTTAGAAATCAAGTTGGTGTTTTTTCCCACCCATCCTAAACCACTTTTGGCAGCCCAAGCCTTATCCATAACAGGAGCTGAGTCAACAAAAATTCGTCCTTCAACAGCCCCAATTTCTTTATGAATGAATGCCATTAAGTCTTTTAATTTCCGTTTAATCACATGGTGGTAATCTTCCCCATAAGCATAGGTAGAGATTTTAGGTGCAAGGGGATCCTTTTGTTTTTGATCGGTGTAATAATTAAATAACAATGACACTACACTCTTTGCTCCTGGAACCAGTTTTCTGGGATCTAGCCGTTTATCAAAATGGTTTGCCATATACCCCATTGTACCATGACGCCCCTCTTTAAGCCATTGTTCGAGTTTTGGGGCTTCTTCTTCTAAAAAAGTTGCTTTAGAAATTCCACAGGATAAAAAACCCAGTGCTTGTGCCTGGGTTTTGATTTTTTGACTATTTAAAAAGGGAGAACTCACTTGTGTTTTATTTAAAACAGTCCTTTTTGATTGTTTTTTATACGTCCTAAATGCTCATAAGCTCTTGGCGTAACTTCTCTGCCTCTTGGAGTGCGAACAATAAATCCTTGTTGAATTAAAAAGGGTTCGTACACTTCTTCAATGGTTTCTGCATTTTCTGAAACGGCTGTGGCGAGGGTACTAATTCCAACCGGTCCCCCTTTGAATTTATCAATAAGGGTGGTCAAAATTTTATTGTCCATTTCATCCAGCCCATGTGTATCCACTTGCAAGGCTTTTAAGGCGTATTGTGTAATCTTCATGTCTATTGCACCATTCCCTTTAATTTGGGCAAAATCTCTGACACGTCGCAACAAACCATTTGAAATACGCGGGGTTCCTCTACTTCGACCGGCAATTTCTATAGCTGCATTTTGCTCAATGGGAACATTTAAGATCGATGCACTTCGTTCAACTATAGTGGAAAGTAATTCAGTAGAATAATATTCTAATCGATTGCTAATTCCAAATCGAGCGCGCATTGGCGCAGTTAATAAACCGGAACGTGTGGTTGCCCCAATCAAAGTGAAAGGCTCTAAATGGATTTGAACCGTTCGGGCATTTGGGCCTGACTCAATTAATATATCAATTTTATAATCTTCCATTGCAGAATACAGGTACTCTTCTACTACTGGGCTTAAGCGATGAATTTCATCAATAAAAAGGATGTCTCGTGGTTGTAGATTTGTAAGCAAGCCTGCTAAATCCCCAGGTTTATCTAATACAGGACCTGAGGTAAGTTTTATCCCCACCTGCAATTCATTGGCTAGTATATGAGCAAGAGTGGTTTTTCCTAATCCTGGAGGACCGTGAAATAAAGTATGATCTAAAGCTTCATTTCGTTGTTTTGCAGCTGCTACAAAAACATGTAAATTTTCTAAAATGGCTTCTTGACCCGTAAAATCATCAAAATGTAAAGGACGTAAAGCCCGATCAATATCTTGTTCCTCGGGGCTTAAGTGGTCTTTTTCCGGATCTAAATTTTCGTTCATTATTTCAAAGATACTCTATTCTTTTTGGAATGTAAACAGCACTTGTCTCTGAAAGTCTTCTTTAACAACACTCATTAAAAAGCAAAAAAACCCTTGTTTTTCAACAAGGGTTATGTGTTTTAATTTGCAATTAATGCTGCAACTCTTGTTCTCCTTTTTTCAAGGGAATATGTTGAGGAACAAAATCTTCTTCATGTCCTGGCTTAGAATAATCGTATGCCCAACGATGAACATGTGGAATTTCTCCTTCCCAATTTCCATGAATGTGCTTTATAGGAGCCGTCCATTCTAAGGTATTTGATTTCCATGGATTTTGTTCTGTGGGTTTTCCGTAATACATACTGTGGATAAAATTGTACAGGAATACGATTTGAGCTGCTCCAGCCAATAAAGCGAAAAGGGTAATTAATACATTAATATCCGCTAAATCGTCAAAATAAGGGAAAGCTGTGTTGGTGTAATACCGTCGCGGTAAACCTGCCATTCCAATAAAATGCATTGGGAAAAATACGCCGTAGGCACTCACTGCGGTAATCCAAAAATGGATGTATCCTAAATTTTTATTTAACATACGACCAAACATTTTGGGGAACCAATGGTATACCCCTGCAAACAGACCATATAATGCAGAAATACCCATTACAAGATGGAAATGAGCTACTACAAAATAGGTGTCGTGTACATTAATATCAAGTGTACTGTCTCCTAAAATAATTCCCGTCAACCCTCCTGTGATAAAGGTGGAAACCAACCCTATTGAAAAGAGCATAGCCGGGTTTAATTGAAGGTTTCCTTTCCACAGAGTAGTTATGTAGTTGAACGCTTTTACAGCCGAAGGGATAGCAATTAAAAGTGTTGTAAATGTAAATACAGAGCCTAAAAAGGGATTCATTCCTGACACAAACATATGGTGTCCCCATACGATTGTAGATAAAAATGCAATGGCTAAAATAGACGCTACCATGGCACGGTATCCAAAAATGGGTTTACGTGCATTTGTAGCAATAATTTCTGACGTAATACCTAGGGCGGGTAAAAGAACAATATACACTTCGGGGTGTCCTAAGAACCAGAATAAATGTTCATACAATACCGGAGAACCTCCTTGATAATGGAGAACCTCACCTTGAATAAAGATATCGGACAAGAAAAAAGAGGTTCCAAAACTACGGTCCATGATCAGAAGTAAGGCCGCAGAAAGTAAAACGGGGAAAGACACTACACCAATTACAGCGGTAATAAAAAATGCCCAAATGGTTAACGGCAAGCGTGTCATGCTCATTCCCTTAGTTCTCAAATTGATTACTGTGACAATATAGTTTAGCGACCCCAACAAAGAAGAAGCGATAAAAATGGCCATTGAAACCAACCAAAGGGTCATTCCCAATCCTGATCCAGGTTGCGCTTGAGGTAGGGCACTCAGAGGGGGGTAAATTGTCCATCCGGCAGCTGCGGGTCCTGCTTCAACAAAAAGTGAAAATACCATGATAACGCTAGACAGGAAAAATAACCAGTAGGAGATCATGTTCAATAAACCGGAAGCCATATCACGTGCTCCAATTTGAAGTGGGATGAGAAGGTTACTAAACGTTCCACTTAACCCTGCAGTAAGAACAAAAAAGACCATTATGGTTCCGTGAATGGTCACCAAAGCAAGGTAAACGTTTGGGTCCATCACTCCGTTGGGAGCCCATTTTCCTAATAATACCTCAAAAATACCAAAGGGTTGCTCAGGCCAGGCTAGTTGCAATCTGAATAATAAAGACATTGCGATGCCAATAATACCCATAAACAGGCCTGTAATGAGGTATTGTTTTGAGATCATTTTATGATCTTGACTAAAAATGTATTTGGTTACGAAAGTCTCTTTGTGATGATGTCCATGATCCTCTCCTGAATGCGCTTCAACTGTTGACATATCTTTAATTTTTAATAGTTATTGAATGACTTCAGCAAAAGTTTGCTGTTGTTCCATCCATTTTTCAAAATCTTCTTTAGATTCTACAATAATTTTCATTTGCATATTGTAGTGTGATGCTCCACAAATTTTATTACATAATAACATGTAGTCAAATTCGTAGGGCTCAAGGGCTTCTTCACCCTTAGCAATTAGTTCTTTACTGTTTTCGACTCTTATTTTATTGATTTTTTTGACTTTAGCCACCATATCTGGATTTAGTCTCATCTCTTCAGTAGTCAATGTGGGGGTAAAGGCAAACTCAGTTATCATTCCCGGCACACAATTCATTTGCGCTCTAAAGTGAGGCATATAAGCCGAGTGAAGTACATCTTGAGAACGCATTTTAAAAATCACTTCTCTTCCCACGGGCAGATGCAGTTCTTGAACCACCACGTCATCAAAACCGTTAGGGTCAGTGGCATCAATCCCAACAAGGTTTCTCCCGTCAAAATCTTGTAAAAACCGAACATTAGCATCTCCTAATACGCCGTCTTCTCCAGCATAACGAGCTTTCCAGTTAAATTGTTGAGCATAAAGTTCTACTACTAGTGCTTCGTCGTTTTCTTCCACGTTCATAATGTCTGTCCAGGTATATAATCCATAGAGAATCAAACCGGCCAATACAATCACAGGAATTACGGTCCAAATCATTTCCAGCTTATCATTATCGGCATAGAATAATGCTTTGTTTCCTTTTTTACCCCGATACTTATAAGCAAAATAATGCAATAGGGCTTGGGTAATGGTTTGCACCACCAAAATAATCGCGAACGATATCCACATTAATTGGTCGTAATCGGCGCCGTGTTCTGAGGCAGCCTCGGGTAAAAATACATCGCCGTAACTCCAAAAGGAAAAGATGGTTATTCCATAAATAAACAATAAAAAGGCAAACATTAATTTCCCATTCAAATTGTTGTCGTTATCATTGGCAACCTGATTGTCTTCTTTCTTTGCTTGAGAGAGCTCAAATATTTTTGTGATTTGCCAAAGCGAAATCGCAACGAGAACTAAAACAGTAAATACTAATGCTATATTCATTTACGCTGTCAATTTAATTTTAATAATGAAATCGTTCACTTTCACCCATATAAGGATCTCCTTTTGCAAGCAAAGGGGCTTTTGTTATTTCTGTAAATACGATAAAAATAAATAGCCCTAAGAAGAATAAAAATCCTCCTATTTCAGCTGCTCCTATAAACCATTGATCACCTACAGCGGAGGGCATAATCATATTGAATACGTCCATATAATGTCCTAAAAGGATCACAATTCCCGCCATTATGATAAAGTAATTCACACGTTTGTAATCGCTGTTCATTAAAATTAATAGTGGGAAAATAAAATTCATGGCTACCATTCCAAAAAAGGGAAGGTTATAATCTTCAATTCGTGTAATGAAATAGGTTACCTCTTCAGGAATATTAGAATACCATATCAACATGAATTGTGAAAACCACAAATACGTCCAGAAAATACTAATGGCAAACATGAACTTACCTAAGTCATGTATGTGGCTATCATTCACAAATTCCAAATATCCTTTTGACTTTAAGTAAATCGTAATTAATGCGATAGTGGTTATACCTGAAACAAACATACTCGCAAATACATACCAGCCAAACAAAGTACTAAACCAATGGGGGTCAATGGACATGATCCAATCCCATGACATCATGGATTCTGTTACGATGTAGAAAACTAAAAATCCGGCTGAGATTCTGAAATTCTTTTTGTGGTTTGAAATGTCCTTAGAATCGTCTTGAGCTAAAGAAAATTTTCGGGAAAAGTAACGGTATAAAGTCCACCCCGTTAAAAAGATAAAGGCGCGAATCAAAAAGAAGGGAGTGTTTAAAAATCCTGTCTTTCCTGCAATGAGTTTGTCATGAGCAACCACCTCTGGATCCATCCAAATAAACAAATGGTTGAAGTGCATTGAAGAAAGTATAAGTATGGCAATCACAATTAAACCGCCTGGCAATAGGTAGGCCGTAATACCTTCCATAACGCGATAAAGAACGGGTGACCACCCGGCTTGTGCTGCACGTTGTATTGCATAAAAAGCCAAAGTACCTAGTGCGATCATAAAAAAGAAAAAAGCAGCTACATACAATGCCGCCCAAGGCTTATTGCTCAGCTGATGAAACACATGTTCATCATGACTCATTTCATGGCCCTCTTCTTCAGCGGCATGGGATTCGTGACTTGCATCAGTTGCATGTGCATCTGTGGTGTCATGGTGAGCTTCAGCGGATGCGTCATCGTGGGAAGCGCCGTGCTCATCTCCGTGGGAAGAGGCTGCAACAATGGCTTTGGCCTCCTCAATGGTTTTAGGCGCTGTAAAAAACCCATAAACAAGTCCTAGAAAACCAATTACCATAAACGCAATGGCTAAATTTCTAAGTCGATTTGAAAAGGTATACATCATTCGATTTCCTTTAATTATTTTACAAGTTTACTTCTCAATTCCATTACATGTTGTGCAATTTGCCAACGTTCTGTAGCGTTCACTTGCCCTGCATGTGAACCCATAGCATTTTTTCCGTACATAAGGACGTGATAAATACTTCCGGGGGTAATTTCTCTATCAGCGTAACTGGGTACCCCTAAGAATTTTTCTCGAGTCATTAATATACCTTGTCCGTCTCCTTTACTCCCATGACATACCGCACAATATATACCGTACAATTCCTTCCCTACCGCTAAATTATCCTCTGTAACTTCTAGTGGGGATTGCAATGCCGCTTTGGCTTCTTCATACCCTTCGTTAGTATCAGGATAATCGTATGGCTCCCAATTTCTAGAAATGGTTCCTTCAACCGGTAGCTGTGCCTCTATGCCATTAGCAAAAGCATCTGAATCTGCATAGGTTTCGTACCCTATCGGTTCATACATATTAGGAAAAAACTGATAGTTGGGCTGTGAGGGATCAAAACATCCTTGAATTCCCAAAGCTAGAAGCATACTCAATAAAAGACCTTTATATTTCATTTATTCTTGCTTTTCTACAATTGAGATATCGATCGCTCCAGACTTTTTGAGCAGGGCTTTGAGCTCTTTTTCATTGTCATGAAGTTCGATTTCTACTAAAAATTTATCATCCGTAGTTAACGGGTTTGGATTTTCTGCCTTTTTAAAAGGCCACAATTTGCTTCGCATATAAAAAGTTATTACCATCAAATGCGCTGCAAAAAATACGGTCATTTCAAACATAATAGGAACAAAGGCAGGCATGTTTTCCAAATACGAAAAACTAGGTTTTCCACCAATGTTTTGGGGCCAGTCTTCAATCATAATAAAATTCATCATAGCAATGGCTACGGCTAATCCGATACAGCCATAAATAAAGGCCATTATGGCAATACGCGTGTCTTCAAGTCCTAAAGCTTTGTCTAAACCGTGAACGGGAAAAGGAGTGTATACCTCTTCAATATGGTGTTTGGCCGAACGAATTTCTTTGACTGCGCTCAAAAGCACATCATCATCATCGTAAAGCGCATGGATTACTTTAGTACTCATGATTTAGCGTCTCTTAATTTTTTATATTTTTCTCCTGAGGACTTTAAAATTGTCTTTACTTCCGCTTGAGCAATCACAGGGAAAGTTCTAGCATAAAGAAGAAAGAGGACAAAGAAAAATCCTATCGTACCAATAAAAATTCCAATATCTATAAAGGTGGGTGAGAACATCGTCCATGACGAAGGAAGATAATCACGGTGTAACGAAGTCACAATAATAACAAACCGTTCAAACCACATTCCAATGTTTACCACTATTGATATGATAAAGGAGAACATAATACTGGTTCTCAATTTTTTAAACCACATAAACTGGGGTGAGAATACATTACAGGTCATCATTGACCAGTAGGCCCACCAATACGGTCCTGTTGCCCGATTTAAAAAGGCATACTGTTCGTATTCAACTCCAGAATACCATGCAATAAACAATTCTGTGATGTAAGCAACTCCTACGATAGAGCCCGTAATCATAATCACAATGTTCATTAACTCTATATGCTGAACGGTAATATAATTTTCAAGATTAGATACCTTACGCATGATGATCAGTAGTGTATTTACCATCGCAAAGCCCGAGAAAATAGCCCCTGCCACAAAATAAGGAGGGAAAATGGTGGTATGCCAACCTGGAATTACAGAGGTGGCAAAGTCAAAAGATACAATAGTATGTACAGAAAGTACAAGGGGTGTTGCTAACCCAGCCAATACGAGTGATACTTCTTCAAAACGTTGCCAGTCTTTTGCTCTACCCGACCATCCAAAACTCAACAAACCGTAAATCTTTTTTTGGAAGGGTAAAATAGCACGGTCACGTATCATGGCAAAGTCAGGTAAAAGCCCTGTCCACCAAAAGACTAATGAAACCGATAAATAAGTTGAAATGGCAAATACATCCCAAAGTAAAGGAGAATTAAAGTTTACCCATAATGAACCAAAGCCGTTAGGTATAGGTAAAACCCAATACGCTAACCAGGGTCTTCCCATGTGAATAATAGGAAACAGACCGGCTTGGATTACTGAGAAAATCGTCATGGCTTCCGCGGATCGGTTAATGGCCATACGCCATTTTTGTCTAAATAAAAGTAATACCGCCGAAATCAGGGTACCTGCGTGCCCGATACCTACCCACCATACAAAGTTGGTGATGTCCCAAGCCCAACCTACAGTTTTGTTAAGTCCCCAACTACCGATACCTGTTGAGATGGTGTAAATTATACACCCAACTCCCCAAAGTAAAGCCGTTAATGCAATTCCAAAAACTATCCACCATTGTTTATTTGCTGCGCCTTCAACGGGAGCGGCCACATCAACAGTCACATCGTGATAAGACTTATCACCCGTAACAAGGGGTTTTCTAATTGGTGCTTCGTAATGCGATGCCATACGTTTTAATTCTATATGTTTCTTATACCTCGTCGGTATTTCTTACTTTAACATGATACATAACATTGGGTTTTGTTCCCACGTGTTCTAATAAATGATACATCCGATCATCTTGGTGTAAAGCCGCTACTTTACTTTCTTTATCATTTAAATCTCCAAACACCATTGCTCCGGTAGTACAAGCATTTGAGCAAGCCGTTTGGAAAGTTCCGTCTGTAATTTCTTCTCCTTTGAGTTTTGCATCAAGAATTGTTTTCTGTGTCATTTGAATACACATTGAACATTTCTCCATTACCCCTCTTGAACGAACAACTACATCAGGATTTAACACCATACGGCCCAGGTCATTATTCATATGATAATCAAACTCATCATTCTTGTTATATAAGAACCAGTTAAATCGACGTACTTTATACGGACAGTTGTTTGCGCAATAGCGAGTCCCCACACAACGGTTATAAGCCATATGATTTTGTCCTTGTCTTCCGTGTGAGGTAGCTGCTACCGGACATACGGTTTCGCAAGGAGCGTGGTTACAGTGCTGACACATTACAGGTTGGAATGCCACTTGTGGATTCTCAGCTGCTTTTTCCATTTCATTAAATGTACTCAATGAATCACCAACACCTGATATGGCTTCTTTGGTATCGTTGTCTCCTTCAAAAGTAGCGGCAGAAGAATAGTATCGGTCAATTCGTAACCAATGCATATCGCGTGAACGACGAATTTCGCTTTTACCAACTACAGGAACATTGTTTTCAGCATGACAAGCAATAACACAAGCGCCGCAACCTGTACAGGAATTTAAATCAATGGAAAGATTAAAATGGTGTCCTATACTGCGATCAAACTCTTGCCATAAATCTACCTCTGGTGAAGTCACATCAAATTCCATGTGATTTTTGGATACCTGAGGCATTGGATTCCATTGCGATTTATTTTTAGTGCTAAAAACTTCTAAAGTAGTTTCTTTAACTATATCGCCACGTCCCATTAGTGTGTTGTGCAATTGAACACAAGCAAATTCATGTTCGCCCGCCGCAGAAGTTATGGATACCGTTTGTGTTTTTTGCGCCTTTAGATACAATTCATAGGCATTAACACCTGTTTGCATCTCGTCTTGTAAGCCGTTACGTTTTCCGTATCCGAAAGACAATCCAACAGTACCTTTGGCTTGACCCGGTTGGATTACAACAGGAACTTTAAGAGAAGTTTCTCCTACTTTAACATTTGCATAGCTTCCGTTTAGCGCACCATTTGAGGTGTTTCTGTTGGTAAGCCCAAGGGCTTTTGCATCCGACATAGAAACCGTAAGGTAATTGTCCCAACTTACACGGGTTATCGGATCTGGAAACTCTTGTAACCAAGGGTTATTCGCTTGTTGTCCATCTCCCATTCCGGTTTTGGTGTAGAGAACCAAACTCATTTGAGGTGCCTGGGCAGTGCGTAATGCTGACAGGTCTAGGTTGCTAAAATCGGGAGTAGTCGCCTCAGAATTGGTTGCTGAAGCAAAGTAGCCATCATGTAATGCCTTGTTCCAAGAAGTACTTCCTAGAATGGCTTCGTTCCAATGCGCTTTAATTGCATCGTAATATTTTTGATTTTGTCCGGCTAAGCGAAGAAAAACATCTTGAAACTGTTGTGTATCAAATAAAGGTTTTATGGTGGGCTGAGCCAAGGCATAATGACCTGCTTTGAATTCATAATCTCCCCAGGCTTCTAAGTAATGAGGTGTTGCAGCTACAAATTGGCATTGGGCTGCAGTTTCATCAAGTTTTGAGGTAAAAGCAAGTGAAAATTCAAGATTTTTGATGGCTTCGCCTAATTGAGCACCTCCAGCAGAAGTAAATACAGGGTTGATATTTACACTAATTAACCCCTGTATTGAACCCTTTTGAATTCCTTCAAAGGCTTCTTGTACTTGCATAGCGTTTCCTTGACGAATACGACGTGGTTGCTCAGGTTGAAAGGCTTTGCTTTGTAAGTGAGAATTTATGGCCAATACGGTTTCTTGAGCCGTTTCATTTGTTAATCCGGAAACAACTACAGCGTCACTGCCTGCTGTTCGAAGTCGAACCACAGCTTGATCAACAGCTGTTTTCACCTCTTCTGAAAGAGAAACAGCACTATTGCCTCTGGTAAGCTGATCGTGAATGTAAGCCAATACATTCATTTGTACGGCGGGAGTAGTGGGTATTCTATGGTCTGCATTTGCTCCTGAAAGAGACATATTTGACTCGATCTGCATATGCCAAGACATATCCACTTTTTGATTGTGTTTTTTAGGTACACGTCCAGCAGCATAGCCTTTTGAATAGCCCCCACCTTGCCAATCGCCAAGAAAATCCGCATCTACGGATACAATCGTTTTGGCAAGAGAGAAATCATACTCAGCTAAACCCCGAATACCATAATATTTTTGGTAAGCATTTAATGCGGCATCGTCAGAAATAGTATCATAGATAACATGAGATACATTAGGGAATGCAGTGATAAACTCTTGAATGATTTTGTGGGAAGTTGGACTTGCCAATGTTGGGGTCATTAAGACCACCTTTTTATTTGTAGCTGCTAATGCTTTAAGCATTGCCCCTACTTGTACATATAGATTGTCCCAAGAAATGTCTTCACCCTGAGCTAAAGGGCCTTGTAATCGTTTTGTATCATACATTGACAATACAGAGGCATGTACTCGGGCATTAGCTACCCCAAGGGTTGGCGCATCGGGATTACTTTCAATTTTGATCGGACGTCCCTCTCTAGTTTTGACTAAAACACTACAAAAATCAAATCCATCGGCCATAGTTGTGGCGTAGTAGTTGGCTATCCCAGGACGAATTTGTTCGGGTTGAACTACATAAGGTACAGACTTAATAACAGGACCCTCACAGGCTGCAAGCGATGCTGCAGCAGTACTGAATCCAACATATTTTAAAAAGTCTCTTCGTGAGGTATTACTGTCCGCCAAAGTTCTTTCATCCGTCAAAAAATCTTTAGGCAATTGAGAAGCAAATTCATTTTGCTCCAACGATTGAACCTCTTCATTTGTAGGATCCAACTGATCAATATTTTTCCAGTATGTTTTGTTTGATGCCATATGCTTTATCAATCGACTTTTAATAGTGACATTTACCACATTCTAAGCCACCCATCTGAGCAACCGTTAATTTTTCAACACCGTATTTTTTGGAAAGGGCTTCATGAATTTTTGTGTAGTATTCATTACTTTCCACTTTCACATTGGTTTCACGGTGACAGTTGATACACCATCCCATAGTGAGTGGGGAATACTGGTACATCACTTCCATTTCTTCTACAGGACCATGACATTTTTGACACTCAATTTGTCCTACTTCAACGTGCTGAGCATGATTAAAATAAACAAAATCAGGTAGGTTGTGAATTCTTACCCACTTTACAGGTTGTGTTTCTCCTGTATAGCTCTGGCTTTCTTCATCCCAGCCCACGGCAGCGTATAATTTTTTAATTTCTTTGGTATAAAAATCTTTAGTATATCCGTTTTCAAGATCTTCTTCTCCGTTGTATTCTGCTATGTTTTGATGACAGTTCATACAAACATTTAAAGAGGGAATGCCTGAATGTTTTGATACCCGTGCTGACGAATGGCAATATTTACATTCTATTTGGTTTGCGCCCGCGTGGATTTTGTGAGAATAATGGATAGGTTGAACTGGCATATACCCTTGGTCAACTCCCACTTGCATAAAATACCCGTAGGCAAAGTAAGCACTGCTAAGAAGCAGTAGAACGACACTTAGGAAAACCAAAAATTGATTTTGAACAAAAGCAAGCCACAGGGGTGTCCGTTTTGGTTTGGCAACAGGACGAATTTCTACTCCACTTGCATCTGCAATTCTCAGTAGTGTTCGTTGAACTAAGAAAAGCATGACCACTAAAATTCCAAACACCAAAATTAGGGCAATCAGAATTAAGGTATTGTCGGGACCAGCAGAATTGGCAGCGGGGGCACCTGCGGCAGCTGAAACTGCTGCGGCTGCTGCGGGGGGTGTGTAATCTGTGTAGGCTAGTATGTTGTCGATGTCCTCATTCGATAATTGAGGAAATGAAGTCATTACTGAACCATTGTATTCTTCATAGATGGCTACGGCCTGGGCATCTCCAGATTTGACCATTGCCGTGCTATTTTTTATCCAACTGTACAACCATTCCTTGTCGTACTTTGCAGAAACTCCCTTTAATGCTGGCCCTACTGCTCGTTTATTCAACTTGTGACATGCCGCACAATTTGCATTAAATAATGCTTTCCCAGCCGTTACTGCGGGATCATCTTGTGCAAAAATGTTTTGAAATGTCAGTAAGCTGACAGAAATAAGAAGAAGGGATAGAAAGGACGTTAATTGATTCCTCACTTTCATCCGAATTTTTGAATGTATTGAATTGTTCAAATTTTTTGTCTAAAATCCAGAGCAAAAATAAGTCATAGAACACTTTTTCTTCGGTTTAAAAATGTAGAATTTTATAATTTATATTGATTCTAAATAACCAGTAAATTTTGTTAAATACTTATTCCATAAAAGTAAAAATTTGTTCTTTTGTAAAATGAAAGCAATTGACTGTAAAACCCTGTATTTGTTGACTTTGTCAATATCCAGTACTTTTTTATTTTCACAAGAATCCAAAGTGCTCGTTAAACAAGATGCAAAATTGGATACCCTTCTAAATTTGAAAATTTCATTGGATAGGGCACGTTACGATAGTGAGTATTTTACCTTACAGTTGTATTACGGAAATTTGGATGTTGCCAATGAAACTCTCGAGTCATTTCAAGAATCCTTTCCTCACATTGCTGTGGATTTGAGTTTTGAAACTCCAAATTACAAAGTACAAGCGGGTCGGTTTAAAGATAAAATTGAAGGGTTAAAAACCCTTGATACCGTGAAAAAAGCATTTCCTGCTGCTTTTTTATTGACCCGAAGAGACCTTATACTAGAGTGATTTTTTTACGGCTATTTCTTGGAAGCATTCCAAAACATCTCCTACTTTTATGTCGTTGTAGTTTTTGACTTGTAATCCGCAATCATAACCTTTGGACACTTCTTTAACATCGTCTTTAAAGCGTTTTAAAGAAATTAAACTTCCTGTAAACACAACAACACCTTCACGGATTAATCGGATACCCGAATTTTTATAAATCTTACCTGTGGTTACCATACACCCTGCAATGGTTCCAATTTTAGAAATTTTAAAAGTTTCACGTATTTCAGCGGTTCCCGTAATTTCTTCACGAAGTTCTGGGGAAAGCATACCTTCCATAGCATCTTTAATGTCGTTAATGGCATCATAGATAATGGAATACGAGCGGATATCTATCTCTTCTTTATCGGCTAACATACGGGCATTGCCCATGGGTCGAACATTAAAACCAATAACAATGGCATCAGAGGCTGAGGCAAGTAATACGTCAGATTCTGTAATGGCTCCTACTCCTTTGTGTATGATTTTTATTTCGATTTCGTCGGTAGAAAGTTTTTGCAGCGAATCGGTTAATGCTTCTACAGATCCATCAACATCTCCTTTTAGAATAATATTAAGTTCTTTAAACTCACCCAAGGCTATACGTCTACCGATTTCATCAAGTGTGATATGACGTTGCGTTCGAACACTTTGTTCTCGAATTAATTGTGTGCGTTTTGCCGCAATTTGTTTTGCTTCCCGTTCATCTTCCAATACATGAAATGAATCCCCCGCTTGTGGGGCTCCATCTAATCCAAGAATGGAAACGGGTGTAGCCGGAGGAGCTTCATTAAGAGGAGTTCCTCTTTCATTGAATAGTGCTTTTACTTTACCGCTGTGTTTTCCAGCAAGCATATAATCTCCTTTTTTCAATGTCCCATTTTGAACTAATACTGTTGAAACATACCCTCTTCCTTTATCTAAATAGGCTTCAACCACTGTTCCTTTAGCTTGACGCGAAGGATTTGCTTTTAATTCTAGCAATTCAGCTTCGAGTAAGACTTTTTCTAAGAGTTCTTTCACCCCGGTTCCTTTTAATGCGGAAACGTCATGGGATTGGACTTTACCCCCCCAATCTTCAACCATTAAATTCATGTTGGCTAGGGCTTCTTTAATTTTCTCGGGATTGGCATCCGGTTTATCAACTTTGTTGATTGCAAAAACGATGGGAACACCAGCGGCCTGAGCATGACTTATGGCTTCTTTGGTTTGTGGCATTATGTCGTCATCTGCTGCAACTACAATAATTGCTATATCGGTTACCTGTGCTCCTCGGGCACGCATGGCGGTAAATGCTTCGTGACCGGGAGTATCTAAAAATGTGATTTTTTGTCCGCTATCGAGCGTAACACCATAGGCTCCAATGTGCTGTGTAATTCCTCCTGATTCTCCCGCAATAACGTTCTCGTTTCGAATGTAATCCAGCAATGAGGTTTTACCGTGATCTACGTGTCCCATCACGGTAACAATCGGGCCACGAGAGATAAGGTCTTCTTCTTGATCTTCTACTTCATTGATGTTTTCTTCTAGTTCTGCTTTTTCAAAAGTGACTTCAAAACCAAATTCATCTGCTACTATACTTAGGGTTTCCGCATCTAGACGTTGGTTCATCGTTACCATGATTCCTAAACTCATACAGGCAGAAATGATTTCCGTGGAAGAAACATTCATCATGGTTGCAACTTCACCTACGGTAATAAATTCGGTTACCCGAATTACTTTACTTTCAGCTTCCATTTGAGCCATTTCCTCTTCCGTTTTTTGACGGTGTTGGGAACGTTTGTCTCTTCGGTATTTTGCGCCTTTTGATTTTCCAGATTTACCTTGAAGTTTTTCTAAGGTTTCTCGAATCTGCTTTTGAACTTCTTCATCAGAGGGCTCCTCTTTTTTGATGAGTGGCGTGTTTGGTTTTCTGGAATTATTTGAGGTTTTGTTTGACGGCTTTACGTCCTTACTAATTCGTTTTCTTTTGCGCTTTCGTGCTTCTTCTACTGTTTTTTCTTTCTTGTTAACCTCGTCAAGATTGATCGTTTGTCCTGTTTTAACAGGCCCCGTTAACTTTTTGTATTGTGTCTTTAAGGTGTCTGAAGTCGCTTCTGCCTGGGGTTCCTGCTTTTCTTCTTGCACTACAGGTTCTGTAACTGGCTCAACAACCTCAACTGCTTCAGGTGCAACTTCAGGCACAACTTCGGGTTCTGGCTCTACAGGAGCAACTTCCTCTTTTGGTTTTACAACAGCAGGTTTTTTCAGCGCCTCCAAATCAATTTTACCCAGTGATTTAGGTTTCTCTAGGGCAACTCGATTTGTTTTTAAAGCTTCTTTTTTAGCAATCAGATCTAACCGTTCTTGCTCTTTTTGTTCTTGAATAATACGTAGGTTTTCTTTTTCCTTACGTTTTACTTCACCCACTTCATGCGAGGCATCTTTTTTTGATTTATCCGTTTCGAATTCATCCAAAAGCACGTTGTAAACCTCACTGGTAATTTTAGTGGTGGGGCGCGCTTCTACCTCGATGTTTTTTTGAGCTAAAAATTCGACAACACGATCAAGAGAAATATTTAATTCCCGTAATACTTTGTTGAGCCGAATACTAGGTTGTTCTGACATATTTTTTTATCTGTTTGCAAAAATAAGAATATTTTTTCCAGTCTATTCTTCAAACTCCGCTTTGAGGATTTTAATCACATCCGATACGGTTTCCTCTTCTAAGTCGGTTCTTTTAATTAATTCTTCTTTATCAAGTTCTAAAATACTTTTTGCTGTATCCAGACCTACTTTTTTGAACTCATCAATAACCCATTGTTCGATTTCATCACTGAATTCTTTAAGTTCAATATCTTCTTCTGCGCCTTCGCGGTAAACATCAATTTCATATCCTGTCAATTTCCCAGCGAGTCTAATGTTGGCGCCCCCTTTCCCGATGGCTTTCGATACCTCTTCAGGGTTTAAAAAGACCTCAACACGTTTGGTGTCTTCATCGATTTTTAATGAATTTACCTTGGCCGGACTCAATGCACGAGAAATAAATAACTGTAAATTGTTTGTGTAATTAATTACATCTATATTTTCATTCCCTAACTCCCTAACTATTCCGTGAATTCTTGATCCTTTCATTCCCACACAAGCACCCACTGGGTCTATACGGTCATCGTAAGAATCTACAGCCACTTTGGCCTTTTCACCGGGGATACGAACGGCTTTTTTTATTGTTATCAAACCGTCAAATACTTCAGGTATTTCTTGTTCAAATAATTTCTCCAAAAAGATGGGCGAGGTACGCGATAAAAGAATTCTAGGTTTATTTCCTCTCAATTCTACACTCTCTATTATCCCTCTAACATTGTCTCCTTTTCTGAAAAAATCACTGGGAATTTGTCGGTCTTTAGTTAATATAATTTCATTTCCGTCATCGTCTAATAAAATGACTTCACGGTTGCGAATATGGTGCACTTCAGCAGTGTAGAGTTCTCCTTCCCGATCTTTAAATTGCTTAAATACGTTGGTACTGTCGTGTTCAAAAATTCGAGCGACCAAATTTTGACGTAAATATTGAATTGAGCGACGCCCCAAATCTATTAACTTAACTTCTTCGGATACATCCTCCCCAACTTCAAAATCAGGCTCAATTCTTCGGGCTGCTGAGAGTTCAATTTCTTGATTTGGATCTTCTACCTCTCCATCAGCTACCACAATTCGGTTTCGCCATATCTCTAAATCGCCTTTGTCTGGATTGATAATGATATCAAAGTTTTCATCTGATCCAAATTTACGTTTTAGGGTACTTTTAAAAACATCTTCTAAAATTACCATTAAGGTAACTCTGTCAATAAGCTTGTCGTCTTTGAATTCTGAAAAAGAATCGATTAATGCTAAATTTTCCATTTTTATTAAATTACTTTTTATACTAAAACAATCGCACTAGCAATGGCATCGTACGAAAGGGTTTCTTCTTTGGTTACGGTTATTTTTCCTTTGCCTATGGGCTTGGGCTCACGTTGTTTCCACATAAGGGTAAACGTATTTTCATCTGCTTTAACTAAGGTGCCTTCTAGGGGTTTTACCCCTTCGATTTCTACGCGTAATTTTCGCCCTATGTTATTTTGATACTGTCTTACCTTTTTCAAGTTACTTCCTACGCCCGCAGAGGCAACCTCTAATGAAAAATCGTATTCTTCGCGATCCAATTGATGTTCTATATGTCGACTTAGATCAATACAATCTTGAAGTTGCACACCTTTATCCCCGTCAATGAAGACTTTAATTTTTTGATCTGGAGTTACAGTATACTCAATCAAAAATAAATCTTTACGGGTTTCTAGTGCCGTTACTACTAATTCCGTTACACGATCTTTCAATGTCATATAAAAAAAAAGGGGACCTAATGTCTCCTCTTACCTAAACTGTTGTCGATAAAATTCTGGGCAAATATATAGTATTTAATAAAAATATTAAAACCTAAAATTAAATTACCTTTAAGTGAAATCTCAAATCTCAACTCTTTATGAAATCTACTTATGCTCAAATTTTACTGCTTCTCTTAATTACAAGCCCTTTATTGTTTGCTCAACAAAGCCTAACTGGTCAAGTTCTCGATAATGAGGGCATTCCCCTTTTTGGGGCCAATATTGTCATAGAGAATTCTTCTGAGGGAACCACAACCGATGAAAATGGGGCGTTTCAAATAAGCACCAATCGTGATTTTCCCTTTAATCTCGTTGTCTCATATATTGGATATGGCACACAAGTTATTCCGGTTCAAAACAGTTCATCTATAAGTATTTTCCCACAATCTGATAATTTATTTGATGAAGTGATTATTTCTGCCTCAAGAAAAGCTGAAAAATTACAAGAAGCCCCATCAGCAGTGGCAGTAATATCGGGAAAATCACTTTCTGAATCCGGTGGGTCATTAACACCCCTGCGGTCGCTAATTAATACACCAGGTGTTGAACTACAGCAACAAACAGGACAACGTATAAATGTTGCCTTGCTAGAAGACTATATTCGCACACTTACTGTTGAAGACTAATTAGAGGGCTTTTTCTAGTTTTGTGCCTAAAATTATCCTTATTTTTGAGTCTGTATGAATTGGAAAAAATTCCCAACGGGACTCAGATTTGTCAAACCTATTCCAAAAGATCAAAACCCTTTTGAAAAGCTTTTCGAAATCTTTAAAGAACTGATTACCCATACTTCAGGTGATTTTGAGGAAGCCATTGATTGGCTCAGAGAATTGGATAAAGAGTATGAATTAACGGATGAAAATTATACAATTGACGACTTTATCGAGGAGTTAAAACAAAGGGCTTTTATTCAACCAAAAAAAGGGAACGGGACAAAAGGTGAGGGGTATGCATTGACTCCAAAAACAGAAAAATTATTACGTGAACACGCTTTAAAACAAATTTTTGGTAAACTTAAAAAAACAGGGTCTGGAAATCACAAAACTCAAAAAACAGGACAAGGACAAGAGACCACTGGAGAATTTAAAGCCTATCAATTCGGGGATTCCATTGACAAAATTGCAGTAACGGAAAGTTTAAAAAATGCTCAAATCAGAAGTCTTGATGATGATTTTACAATTCAAGATCAAGATCTGGTTGTAGAAGATGCCTTTTACAAAACCCAAATGAGCACCGTTTTGATGATCGATATTAGCCATAGTATGATTCTTTACGGAGAAGACCGTATTACTCCAGCCAAAAAAGTAGCCATGGCTTTGGCAGAACTTATTACCACACGTTATCCGAAAGACACCTTAGATATTTTGGTTTTTGGGAATGACGCTATGCCCATAGCAGTAAAAGACATTCCTTACCTTGAAGTAGGCCCTTACCATACCAATACTGTAGCGGGTCTTGAATTGGCAATGGATTTACTTCGTCGGAAAAAAAACACGAATAAACAAATCTTTATGATTACCGATGGTAAACCAAGTTGCCTAAAATTAGCCGATGGCTCCTATTACAAAAACAGTGTGGGGTTGGATGAAACCATTGTGGAAAAATGCTACACAATGGCAAGACAAGCTAAAAAACTACACATCCCCATTACCACCTTTATGATTGCCCAAGACCCCTATCTTCAGCAATTTATTCGGACATTTACCGAGGCAAATCAAGGCAAAGCTTTCTTTACCGGACTAAAGGGATTAGGAGAAATGATATTTGAAGATTACGAAAAAAACAGAAAAAAACGCTTAGACTAAAGAAAATGACTATTAAAAAAGAAGCGATTAAAACGCTGGGGGAGTTAAAAAAATCAGGGTATACACCCTTATCTATTCAAGATGAAATAGTAAAAAATTTGCGACATAAATTAGCCCATGGTGAAACAACCTTTGAAGGGCTTTTGGGATATGAACACACTGTGATACCCGATGTTGAACGTGCTTTATTATCTAAACACAATATCAATCTTTTGGGTTTACGGGGGCAAGCTAAAACAAAATTAGCCCGACAAATCACCTCTTTACTAGATGAATGGGTACCTATAGTAGAAGGCTCAGAAATTAATGATGATCCTTTAGACCCCATAAGTAGAGAAGCCATTTTGAAAATAGATAAAGAAGGGGACAAAACTCCAATTGGATGGCTGCATCGAAGTGAACGTTTTTTTGAAAAACTAGCCACTCCTGATGTTACCGTTGCTGATTTAATCGGTGATGTTGATCCGATTAAAGCTTCCAATTTAAAATTGTCGTATGCTGATGAGCGAGTGCTTCATTTTGGGATGATTCCCAGAGCCCATCGCTGTATCTTTGTTTTAAATGAACTCCCAGACCTCCAAGCGCGAATTCAGGTAGCGTTATTTTCAATCCTACAAGAAAAAGAAATTCAAATAAGAGGATTTAAACTTCGACTCCCCGTGAATCCGCTTTTGGTTTTTACCGCAAATCCTGAAGATTACACCAACCGTGGAAGTATAGTAACGCCCCTTAAAGACCGTATTGGCTCACAAATACTCACCCACTACCCTTTTACACTTTCAACTGCAAAGGCAATCACTTCACAAGAAACGAAATTGACTGCCGGTCAAAAAACGTCCATACACGTGCCTGAACTTGCTCAAGATATAATTGAACAGATTGGGTTTGAAGCTAGAAAAAGTGAATTTGTAGATTCAAAAAGTGGTGTAAGTGTGCGAATGAGTATTACAGCTTTTGAAAATTTAATCAGCACAGCGGAACGCCGATTATTGTTGACTGGTGATTCAAATACCTCCGTTCGCCTAGTAGACTTTTTAGGGGTAATTCCAGCAATAAACGGTAAAATTGAATTGGTATATGAAGGAGAACAGGAAGGCGCTGAGCAAATTTCTTATCATTTGATATCGCAAGCCATAAAAACCTTATTTCCCTCCTATTTTCCAAAAATTGAGAAACTTGAAAAAGCCACTGAAGAAGGACCCTATGATCAACTCCTTGGATGGTTTTTTCGTGATAATGAGTTGTTTCTTGAAGACAGCTTAAATGAAAAAGACTACCAAAAAGCACTTGAAAGCTTGCCTGGGATTCAGGAAATAATAACGAAGCACCAACCCAAATGCCTCGCAAAAGACCGGTATTTTATGATGGAATTTTTATTATGGGGACTTGAGTCATTTAAAAAGTTAAACAAATACCGTACTTTAGAGGGATTTCAATTTAAAGACAATCTAGGAAGCTATATTAGTAGGTTATAATCCATAAAAGAAAAAGTGAATTGAAGACAACCTATGTAATCGGATTGGATTTTGGTACTGATTCCGTTAGGGCCATTCTAATGAATAGTCATAATGGAGCGGTAGAAGAAACTGCCGTACACTACTATCAAAGATGGAAATCCTTACCGTTTTGTCAACCTATTGAAAATCAATTCCGTCAACATCCCCAAGACCATATTGAGGGTATGGAGCAAACCCTTCTTGCAGTGCTAAAGAAGGCAAACCTTAAGCCAGAACAAATTAAGGGAATTGGGATAGACACAACAGGATCCTCACCCCTTCCCCTAACAAAAGAAGGGCATGCATTAGCGTTTGAGACAGGATTTGAAAGCAATCCCAATGCCATGATGATTTTATGGAAAGACCATACCGCTATTTTAGAGGCAGCTGAAATTAATCAACATGCCAAATCTTTTCCAGTT
>Ga0181581_10000280_pt1 | contig 37803 bp, 10 predicted proteins | sample 071ome_22_FD_132433 | JGI IMG/M metagenome (GOLD analysis project Ga0181581, IMG submission 132433) | Coastal salt marsh microbial communities from the Groves Creek Marsh, Skidaway Island, Georgia - 071404AT metaG (megahit assembly) | ecosystem: Environmental > Aquatic > Marine > Intertidal... | reverse complement strand
GGGTCCCCGATTGGGTCGCCGCGAGCCGCCTGCGCAGTGTGGAGCCCCTCCGCGCCATGACCCTGCCGCGCGCGCCCCTCCGCGCCTTGAGCTTGGTGCGGCAGCCCCTCCGCAGCATTACCCTGGCGCGGGATCCCCGCCAGCCCGCCAGCCTTGTGCGAGAGCCCCTCCGGGCCTTCAGCCTGGCGCGGGGGCGGGTGTTCGTGCCGATCGAGGAGAAGACGGAGGACGGTGCGGCTTCCCCGTGGAGCTCGACGCAGGGGTCGTCCCGCGAGAGCGAGCTCGGCGAGCCCCTTCTGGGGGAGGCACCTGGGCGCGCGGAGGATCCGGCGCCGCCGCGGAGGCCACTGGTGGCCTCCTGGCGGGAGGTCGCGTCCGAGGTCGTGGCGCCAGCGCTCATGGGACTCGCAGGGCTGGGCGTGGGGGCGCTCGGGCTGGGCGCGCTCGCAAACTAGTGTCAATGTGTGGTGAAATGAATAAATTGAAGGTGCTCCTCTCGACTCGGTTGGGATCGGAGCGGAGACCGCGATCGCGGCCCGACAGGGTGTGCCACGCAGTCATGCGCAGCGAGTCGGCCCGACTGCCCGGCACGGTGCGCTGGCTCGCAACGCACCACTCCTGGCACTGACATACCGGGCCCTCATCTGAGCTGTCGCTAGCGTGGCCTCCGCTGTCCCGTCGCCATCCTCATGATCCTTCTCCTCCTCGAAATTGCCGCACTCCTCGGCGCCTCCCTTGCAGCGGCGTGAGAAGAGCGCAACAAGTCCTTGCGTAGGTGGGTCAACGGGGAGTTGTTCCACGTGCTGCCCTAAAAAGTGTTCCTTCCCATAGGCGCGCGCGCTGAATAGGCATGGTGATCCGTCGCGTTGTGGAGAGGGCCAGAAGGCCCGCGAGCGTCAGCACCCCGCCCCGCTTCACTGTCAAAGGCGGGAGCCCGGTCGCTGGGCAGGAGGCTGCCCCAACCCCTTCCACCCCGTGTCGGCCGCCCCCCTCGTCCGCCCGAGCTTGCCGCCGTACGGGAACGGGTTCTTTTTGAGCGGGCATGTTTTTGCCGTAAGACCGCAGGACTGAGGCCCTGCGTGCCTGACAGCAGGTACATGGAGGAGGCCAGGTCGGCATGGGAACAGCGGCGCGCTGACGAGCAGCCCGGTGTGCACAGAGGAGAGAGGCGCGCCCCAGCTGCCATTCCCATCCCGCGCCGGGTGGTCTCCAGCGGGCAGCTGCACGATCAAGCGTCGCGAAGCCCTGCGAGCTTCCCGCCTGGGGGTGCGTCCCCCATCGGTGAGAGCAGCGCTGCAATGGGGCTTGCGGGGAGTGTCGCCGACCCGGGCGGTGTGCGCTTGTCCGGGGTGGGAGGGGCGAGCTCCCGGAGCCGGAGGGTGCTCCCGATGGGCGAGGGGGAGGGGGTGGACACGGAGAGAATTTCCGAGAGGGTATCGCGGCGGAGCCAGAGCGGGTTGCGAGAGGCGCCTGGGGATGAGGCGCGCCGGCGGTGGCGGCTCGCGAGGACGATGACCCTCGCCGTGAGGGGATTCATGGGGTCCCTTAACCCAGCGGTCGACATGCGCAACAACCGCGCCGGGGCGGGCAGGCCCCCTGGGGATGAGGGCATGCCGCGCGCCTTCGGGGACCGGACGGCGCTGCTGCGTCGGCACCTGGGAAAAGCGGAGCAAGACCCGGTCTGAAACGCGAGCCTGGGTGCGGGACGGAGGCGATGACGGGGCAGATAAACGTGCCACACCCGTGCGCCGGGACCACATGGCGCCACCTTACGGCCTGACAGGCCCGGCCTCCCGCCGGGCTGGTGACTGAGGCGCCGGTGTTGTCAGACATGGCGCCCGGTGCGCCCGGACCTCGTTGCATCGCGACGCCTGGGACTCTACCTGCCACTCTATAGGGCGCCGCTATCACCCCGGCGCAGATTCGCACGGGCACTGCCCCCGACGTCTTCGCACATAGGTCCTCGCACCATTGACCGTCCAGGAGCCCCTCCGCCCCCTCGTCAGAGCTCTCCCAGCCTTCTCGGCGCCGGTACCCCCTGTTTCGAGCTGCTGACGCGTCAATACGCCATATATCCCCGGACTGCAGCGCTGTTTGTGAGGAGGGAGTCCAACCATGAGCGGACACGGCAGTCGGGTCGCCAAGCCCATCGACTCTGAAAAGGAGGCGAACAGGGGGCGCGTGCAGGCCGCCACCGTTCAGCGGTACTGGCCAGGTGAGCCAATGCTCTCAGATGCCACAAAAACGATGTAGCGGGGCATCGAGAGGCATGCAATGCGCGGTACCACGACTGTAGCTTCGTGCCCTCCCCCCTTTCCCCCCTCCCCCGGCCCCGCGTAGGCCCCGCCTCGCCAGCGCTCCCACGGGCCATCCGCTTCACCCGCAGGCCGTGCACCCCAGTGGCTGGACAAGGACCGGGGGACGGGGAAGAAGAGCCGGTTCTCCGCGAAGCCTGCCCCCGCCGTCCCAGAGGAGCCGCGGCAGGGGGAGGAGGGGGAGGAGGTGGTGCGGTCCGAGGTGCAGGCGCCGGTCGTGGTCGCCCGGAAGAGCGATCCTCGGCTCGCGCGGCTCCAGCGGGCCCCGGAGGACCTGGCCGCGGCGCGCGCTCAGCACCGGGGCGTCCGGGAGGAGGAGGAGGAGCGGGGCCGGCAGCGGCGGGCGGTGAGCGAGGAGCCCGAGGGGAGCGAGGACGAGGACGCGCTGGAGCGGCGGCGCGCCGCCATCCGGGCCAGGCAGGCGCAGAGGGAGGCGGAGGAAGCGGCGGCCAAGGCCGCGCCGGGGGCGGAGGAGGAGGAGTCGAGCTCAGAGTACGAGACGGACAGCGAGGAGGAGGACAGCGAGGAGCAGGCGGGGCGCCTGGCGCGACCCGTGTTCGTGCCGAGGGGGCAGCGGGACACGGCCCGGGAGAAGGCGGCGCTGGAGGAGGCCGAGAGGAGGGCCGCGGAGCTGGAGGAGGCGCGGCTGGAGGAGCGGAGGAAGCAGACGAAGGAGCTGGTGGCGGAGGCCATCCACCTGGAGGAGGAGCAGGCCAACGCGCGGGACGACGAGACGATGCTCCTCGAGTCGGTCGACACGGACGACGACGACGACGACGAGGCCGAGTTCGAGGCGTGGCGGGGCAGGGAGCTGGGCAGGATCCGGCGGTGGCACGCCGAGAGGGAGGAGGAGAGGCGCAAGGCCGAGGAGGCCGAGCGGCTGAGGAACATGACGGAGGAGGAGCGCCTCGAGGCCCTGAGGGAGCGTCAGCGGGAGGAGGGGGCCGAGGGGGAGAAGAAGAGGGCGAGCATGAAGTTCATGCAGAAGTACTACCACAAGGGGGCCTTCTTCATGACGGACGCGGACGACCAGACGGGCACCACGGGAACCTTCGACATCCTCCACGAGCGCGACTTCTCCGAGGCAGTGGGTGGGGACCGGGGGGTTGACAAGGCCAGCCTCCCGTCGGTGCTGCAAATCCGCGCCAACGACTTCGGGAAGCGCTCCCGGACCAAGTGGACCCACCTCTCGGCCGAGGACACGAGCGGGGCGCTCAGGAAGCCCCGCCACGGGGGGGCGGGCGGCGGGGATACCGTGGGCGCGCCGGACCTCCGGAACGCCAGTCTCGGGATCCCCATGGCCGCCAGGAAGCGCGGGCCGGCCGGCACTGACGAGGTGTTCCAGAAGCCGAAAAAGTACCGCACGTAGCGCTTCAAACTGCTCCCCGGAGCCCAAGACCGCCTCTAGAACCCGGGCGGGCGGAGCACCTGCGCCCCATCCGCCATCCGTGTCTGCGCCCTCCTGTGCTGCCCCTCCCCACCGTAGCCGTACGAGGGGTGGTTCCCTGGCTCGCTGCCCTCCCGGCGAGAGGGAGTTGCAGAGAGCGTGCGGAACATGTCCCTGATGGCGCCCAACCCCTTCATTGGTGTCCGGGTCTTCAGCAGACGCGTTTGCGACGGCGTCCCAACGTGGGAGAGCTCCTGCGTGCTGCCGCTCAGGCGCTCGGGGGACCCGTTGGCGCTGAGCGAGGCGCGGTACCCCACATGGTGCCCGCCGTACGAGTTGGATCGCCCGTCCAGGCTTTCCTGCGCCCCACGGTGGGGGCCGGGGGTCATGAGCAGCTGGTGCGACGGCCCAAGCCCGGCCCCCGCCGCACCGCCCTTCCCCATGGCGAAAGCGTTGAGCTGTTTCTCCTTGAGTTGCAGGTGCTTCCGCAGGTCCTTCTCCGGGAGCAGCATCATGTTGCACGCGGCCTCCGCGGCCTCCGAAACCATATGCAGGGACTTTTGCACCAGCCCCGCTCCCGCCCAGAGGAGGAACTCGCGGTTCCGGGCCCGGGCCCGGTGCACCAGCTTGTCCTTGTCCCGGATCTCCCGCTCCTTCTCCCGCGCCGCCCGCTGGGACTCGGCGATCGTCGACACCAGCTTCCGGAGGCGGAACCGCGACCACGCCCGCTGGATCTTTCGCGCGGCCCGCCCCCTCCGCAGCCGGTCCGCGTCGGCCTCCTGCCACTGCCGGATCTTTGCGTGGAGCTTTGAGATGTCGTCCCCACGGCGGGCCGCCAGGGACTCGGCTCCCGACAGGTCCTCCTGGAGGCGCGTTGCCTCGGCGTCGCCCTCCTGCACCTGCTCCTCGAGCTCCGCGTTGACCTTGCGCAGGACGCGGTTGGCCTCCAGCAGTTCCTCGATCCGCCGCTGGGCCTCGGAGAGCGCGTTGTCCTTCCGGTGGAGCTCATCCGCGGTCTGCTTGGCCGACTGCCGCTGGAGGTCCACGTCCTTCTCCAGGTTGGCGGTCAGATCCTCCCCCGCCGCGAACTTGCGCGTCACCTCGTCCAGCTGCTCCCGCAGCTCGTCCCTCTCCCGCCGCGCCTCGTCCCGCTCCACCCGGGCCTCCCCCGCCGTCCGCTCGAGCGCCTCCCCGTTCTCGCGCAGCTCCTGCAGCGACGCCTCCAGCCCCGTCACCTGCCCCAGGAGCCTCTCCGCCGCCACCTGCGCCTCCTTCCTGGCCCGGTGCTCCTCGTGCAGTTTCTTCCGCATTTGCTTGAACTTGGACACCATGAGCTGCATCTTCTGCTTCTGGTTCGAGTGCTCCGACTCGACGGTGGCTCGCAGGGCCTCCAGCTGCTCCTGCTTGGAGAAGAGGGCCTTCTGCATCATCTCTCGCGCGGTCTCGGCCCGGTTGATGCGCTCCTCCAGCTCCCCGACGAACTGCATGGGGTCCATGACCTCGTTGACGCGCGCCTTGGTCATGACAGACATGGCGCGCTGGCCGAACTGCAGGCTGCTCATCGTCTCCTCGATGTGTTCGGCCGCGTCCGGGACGCAGACGATCAGGGACGTCTTTGCGTTGCCCCCGAGAGACTCCTGCAGTAGTCTGGTAAGCTTGGAGTCGCGGAAGGGAACGTACACACTGGGGTTGTTCTGGGCCATGGCATTGATGCACATGCCCAGGGTCGTCAGCGACCGGTTGATCGCCTTGGCCTCGTCCTGGCGCTTCCCCTCCGACGCCGACTTCTTCAGACGCTCCGACCCCGCGAGATCCACCAGGTAAAGCTTGCCCACCTTCATCGTCCGAACGTCGTGGGTGGCCGGGTCGCCCTCCCCTCCCTCCCGGGCAGGCCGCTTCTCGACCGTCACGATGACAACGGCGTGGGACCGCGAGCTGTGGGCGTTGAGCTTCGTGAAGGCGTACGCGCGGTTGCGCTCCCCGACCTGGAGCACCTTCATGCTCTCGTCGATGCTCCGAACCTCCACCTCTTGCACCCCTGCCAGCACCACGAGCCCGTTCTCGTCCTCACGGAGCTGCAGGTTGGCGCTCCTGGGGTTCAGGAGGTCCTGCACCTGCTCGCAGTAGATCTGCACGTAGCTCATGTAGAAGGTGTACTCGTGGTCGACGTCGCTATCGCGGATCTGGAACAGCTCCGACGTCGCCCGGGGGATGATCCCCGAGGTAGACAGCATGTTGCCCACCGTGTAGGTCTTGCCAGCCCCCGTCTGGCCGTACGCCATGATGGTGCCGTTGTACCCCTTCACCACGTCCTCCACCACCCGCCTCGCCGCGGCGTTGTACACGTCCTCCTGCGTCGCCTGGGACCCCAGAAGCTTGTCGAAGGCGAGGTCCGAGTACCGGATGTTGCTCTTGAGAGACAGGTACCGGTTCACCCGCATGACCTTGCCCCCCTCCAGAATGGTCACCGCCCCGCCCTTCTCCTTCAGGGTGTCGCTCGACGGTCTCACGCGCACCGTCACCATCACGCGCTCCTGCCGCGGGGCCCCGTCGTCTGCCTCGCTGCCGCTGTCGCTGGTGCGCACCGAGGGGGTGAGGGCGACCTCTCCCCCAACCGCCCGGAGGGCCTTTAGTTTGGCGGCGAGCTCCTCGTCGCCCATCTCGGCCCGCAGCTTGTCCACCCACCTCGCTCCCTCGCCCGAGGGCCCCTGGCCCCGCCCGTTCGGCGCCCGGCTCTCCACCTCGGGGGAGCCCCCCATCGCCGTCACGTCCAGGTCGGACGCATTCATCCCAGTGATGGCCGAGGGGTCCGAGGCAAGCGGGCTGTGGGCCGAAGGCGGGGGCAGGCGGTCGTTGCCGCTCAGGGAGATCCGTTCCGTGTGGCCCATGCCGTAGTCGATCTTCGGGCTGAGGTTCCGGAGGGACCGGGAGCCCCGTGGGGCCGGCTTGGCCGCCTTGGGGGCCGCGGGCTTCTTGGAGGCCGACGTCGAGGGCTCCGTGCTCGGGGTCTCGCCGGGGGGCATCTGGCCAGAGAGGCCCAGGCTAGAAGAAGCGAGCAGCTCCTTCAGGGACTCCGTCGTGACCCCCAGCGGGGAGCTCGGCCGGCCGCCCAGCGGAGAGCCGCTGTCGCTCACGCTGCGGCCCGACACGCGGTGGGCGGGGGGATGGGTGTCGCCCGCGTCCTCGTTCCGCGAGCTCCTAGCACTCGCGTGCTGCGACCGCCTTGCGACGAGCGACGGCACCACGAACGTGCTCGCCTTGACACTCCCTGATGTGCTGCCAGCTGCGTGGGAGAGGGGGGGCTTGGGGGTCGGCTTGGCCGGGTCGCGGGCCAGCCAGGGCCCTTCCAAGGATCGATGCGGGGGGATGGATTGCGGCGATTTGAAGCATGCGCCATGAAAAGGAGCGAGGTCCCATCCCTGGGGGGGAAACGCGACAACAGAAGCGCAGCGGGGCCAAACTGTTTTTTGTTCAGCTTGTTGAATCTCCGGCCTGGCCGGCGCACGACTTGCGCTTGAGCACAGGCGAAGTGGACGCCCTCACCATTGTCTAGCGAAGGTACTTGCGCACCCCCGCCCCCTGGCGGGCGGGCGGGCATCCTCCCCCCCGGGTGCCTTTGAGTGGACGTGCGGGGGGCAAGGGAGCGAGCAGGAAGGAGACCGCTTCGCCGCACGGGATCACCAAGCCTATCGCCGCAGAATCGGTGCCAACGGGCGGAGAACGAAGGCGGAGTCCCGCGCAGTTACTGGAGCGCGCTGCATTTATAGTCCTTGCCGGCCCGGGGGACCCAACTCATCGCTGTAGGAACGGGCGTGGGGGCGCCCCCAGGGGCCTGAGTAGCGCCGCGGGCCGTTGGGCTTCTCCGGCAGCGCCTTTGTTGACCCCCTCGCCACCCACACGCGCGCCAGACGCCGGGAGTGAATCAGCTCGTGAGAACATTCCAGACGCCAGCGCTTGCGGGGTCGAGTAGTTGGTCGAAAGCGCTCGGGGGAGTTTGTGATATGGCCGGAGCCTTCCTCGCGGACAAGATGGGGGACATGGCAATGGGGCTCGAAGGCGAAGAGAGGCTGCGGAGTATCATCTTCGAGGTAAGATGCGTCGCGTCACGCGCAGGATGGTAGTCGCGACCGCCCCCGCTTCGAAGTTGAGATGAAGGGTTCTGCGCGTGCACCTCGCCGACAGCGATGGAATGCTGCGGATTCCAATCCCGGAGGACAGGTAGATGGACGAACACCGTGGCGTGCTCGCGAGTAGGATGTTTATTCCACGCACGCTCCTCCACCGGCATCGCAGGGAGGGGTAGTGGAGGTCAAGGAGAAGGAGGACGCGATTGCGGAGCTGGCGTCTCTCTACGCGAAGGAGGGGGAGGCGAAGAGGATCAAGGATATGCTCACAGAGCTTAGGCCTCTCTTCGGGACCTTGCCCAAGGCGAAGACAGCCAAGGTGCGCACTCCCAACATCCCATCCTCGCCCCGCGAGTCCTGCCCGCGGCCAGGACGATCAGATCCGCGACCCCGCAGCCTGTCCCGGCCTCGCTCCCGCGGTCCGCACGTGTTTTTTTGTCACCAGGAACGGTATACGGGCGGAGGACACCTCCCCGAAGTGATTGCGCAGCCGAACGGGGACCCCTCCCCCACCCCCGCAGTTGGTGCGTGTGCTCCTGGACGCCATCGCCCAGGTGCCGGGGACGACGGACATGCAGCTGCAGCTGTGCACGGAGCAGGTGGAGTGGTGCCGGGCGGAGAAACGGACCTTCCTGCGGCAGCGCATCGAGATCCGCCTGGCCTCACTCTACGTCGACACGCACGAGTACAATCAGGCCCTGCCCCTCATTGCGGGACTCCTGCGCGAGGTGAAGCGTCTGGACGACAAGCTGCTCCTCGTGGACATCCACCTCATCGAGTCGCGGTGCCACCACGAGCTCAAGAACTTCCCCAAGGCCCGCGCCGCCCTCACGGCCGCGCGGACGGCCGCCAACAGTGTTTACGTGCCGCCCCTGGTGCAGGCCGACATCGACATGCAGTCGGGGACGCTGCACGCCGAGGACCACGACTACGCGACGGCCTGCTCGTACTTCTACGAGGCCTTCGAGGCTCTGTCGAGCCTCGAGGACAAGCGGACCGTGGCGGCGCTCAAGTACATGCTGCTCTCGAAGATCATGGACGGGGATGCTGAGGAGGTGCCGGGGCTGATCGCCTCAAAGGGGGGGCTCAAGTGGGCCGGCCCGCCCATTGAGGCCATGCGGGAGGTGGCCAAGGCGAGCCAGGAGCGGAGCCTGGAGCTTTTCCAGCGGGCCCTGGACGCGCACCCCCATGAACTCAAGGAGGACCTGCTCATCAGCCACCACCTGGACGACCTGTGGAACAAGCTCCTTGAGGAGAACCTCCTAAAGATCATCGAGCCCTACACGAACGTCGAGGTGTCGCACGTGGCCAAGCAGATCAAGCTCCCCGTGGAGAAGGTGCAGCAGAAGCTGGCACAGATGATCCTAGACAAGCGGGTGAGGGCCACTCTGGACCAGGGGGCTGGGTGCCTCGAGATCTTCGAGGAGGCGGGCGACGACTCTGTCCTGCAGGGTAGCCTCGACATCTTCACGTCCCTCGGGCGCGTCGTCGACACTCTCTTCACGCGCAGCCGCAAGGTCGTCGCCTGAGAGGGGTTGAATGCGCTAGTGGTCAGGCCCCCTACTTGTCCACACTAGCGCGCCGCTTCCAGCCCCGGGGCCTCCGCCTCGGCTCCAGCCCCCTCCGCAGCCCCCGCATCGCTGTCCGCGCCGCAGACACCGTGTCGCGGGCACCTCCCGCGAGCTGGGCCGCCGTGCTCCCCGCCACCTGCGTGGCGGCCACCAGGGCCCCCTCCCCCGGACGAACACGCACCCCCGCCGCGATGGCGTCCCGCCTCGCTGCGAGATTCCCCTTCAGGTCGCGGAGAGCAGTGCGCACCCCCTCCCTCGCGTTCGCTGGGCCGATCCCGCCGCTCTGCGTCTGCGGATGGCCGGCGGACAGGAGGAACTCGGCGCCCTCGCTGAGCCCCACCCCCACAGACAGCACCTCGCTTGCCACGGACTTGCCCAGGTGCTTCAGCCCCCGGGCCATCTCTCGCGACGCCTTCCCGAGGCGTCTCCCTAGCCACCCCTGGTCGCGCCTGGCTGCTGACCCCTTCTCCTCGTCCTCACTCTCCACCTCCCCCATCCAGTCGTCCAGCAGCTCTGCCCGGTGCTTCGGCTCAGGGGATGTCGCAGAGAGCACGCTGCCAATGTGGTTCACCAGGCCCTCCTCCTCCACGTCCCCCAGCAGGTCCCACTCGTTCACTTTCCCCCCGTCACCTGCGGCGAGGCTGCCGTCCTCGCCCGGGCCGAAAAGCGTCTTGAGAGGGCGCTCGACCGCCTGTCGTGCTGCGTTTCCGATCCTTCCGACGCTGCGCAGGGCAGGTAGACCCTGCAGGATGCGGTGACTCTGGTGCAACGCAATGTCCCTTGCCCACCTTGCACCCACCTCCGCTCCCACCTGCCCCGTGTAAACCCCCGTCAGCTCGCACGCCTTGAGCTCCAGGCTACACTCGGTGACAGGAATTGCGTTGATCAGCTCTGCCCACTTGCCCCGGCCCAGGCTCCTCACGTCCACCTTGCGCGGTCGGTAATCGACGCAGACGGCGCTGCCGGCAATCACCAGGCGCTGAACAAAAATCCCTGTCCTGTGGGGCTCCGCTTGGGAGAGTGCTGTGCTCGCATCCTGCAGCATCTCCCGGATGTCGCCATCGTCCCACCCGATCTCCCCGGACCCGCTGCCGCTGACGAGAGCCTCTTCGAGCCCGGGGGGCACCTCGTCCCTCGACCCCAGGTCGCTCATTTCTCTCACTCCGTCCCCGCCCTCCCAGGCCCTCTTGAAGAGGCTGCTCACGGCGCCAGACATCTGCGAGCCGTTGGGCGACGCACAGGGACTGGCCGGACCATCGTCCCCTGCCGTGTCAGCTTCCAGGTGGTCCCCCCGCGAGGCGCCGTTGCTAGAATCAGACCCGCTGGCGTTCGCCTCGATGATACCATCTGGGTCGACAGCGGCAGCTCGACCGCCAGTCAAGGAGCCCACGAGTCGCTGGCAGAACATGACGACGTGTTGGTCAACCATGACGCGAAGTGGGTGGAGTCGCACCTGGCAGCTTAGCTCTCTCTCTGCAGCTCCAGGCCCAACGCTCGTCACGAGGAGCTTGAGGAACGGATCGCCGTCCCTCCTCGGACGGTCAGCCGTGGACAGGGTCCCGACGATGCGGTGCCAGTCAGAGGTGGGTGCAACGTTCTGGTCCAGGAGGAGGAGGTCACCGACTGTCACCACAGTTCGCGACACCACGCCTGTGCCTTCCACATACAGTGCATGGGTGACGGAAAAATCAGAGATGGAGAGCTCGATCTCGCCGCCTTCCAACAAGATGACGCCATCCTCATCGACCTCTCCCTCATCTGCGGCCCGGTCACCAACGACGCTGATGGACAGGGAGACATCGTGCACGCAAATTTGGCCCTTGACCCTGGCCCCCATTTCCAGCAGGTCGGTGTCCGCTCTAACTCGCATCATTAGCGCTGCCCGAGCGGCGTCCTCCATGTAGTGTTCGTCCCTTCTCTCCTTGTCCTGACCTGATAGGCTCCGGGCAGCTTGCCTGTCTTCCGCGCCCCTCCCCAGCACCTCCCACCCATCCCCGTCATGCTCGTCGGTGTCGGCCAGCCCCTTCCTCGGAGAGTCCTTCCGGTTGCCCTCCCGAAGCGTCATGCGAGTGGCCTGCAAATTCCCTGCATGCGCAGGGGCTGTGCTTGGGTATGCACCCAGGACAACAGACGATGCCGTCTGTTGCCCCCTCTCGACTGTGCCTGCCATTGCAGCCAGGACTTTCTCTTGCACGAGGTCGGAGAGGCAAGATGCCCGGAAGCGGTTGCCACAGTCGCTCCTGAGGTCCGAATCCGGGTCAAGGAGCATGTCGCCAATCAAGTTCGCGGCGGCTTCCTCGGTCGTCTTGTCTTCGTACCCCCTCCTTGAGGGCGCCTCCTTGATCTCACTGACGAGCTTGGCCAACAGAGATAGGTCCTCCGGAGTCGCGGCGATCGCGAGGTGGGCGTTGCTCACGAGCACTTCCCAAACAGGCTGTTGCCACGAAGGCTGAGACAGATGAACCGTCCGTGTCGTCGCGTGCTCACCCCGGGAGCAAATGGTGACGACGATACACTCATCACTCGCCACCACCCTCGACGGAGACACTACCCGCATCCCTTCACTCGCCGACAGTTCGACTAGGTGCGCCTGTATGCCCCGGGCGACGATGTGATGGGTATCGGTGGAAACCGATGTGTACGCGGCGTCCTTCACACTGACTGCAGCACCGGCCACGCACCCTTGTGCTGGGCGTAGCCTGATGTTGAGTGGCAGCGCCCGTACCAGCAGCGTCTTGTCGTCGGGCCTGACCGAGGGAGCAATAGGGAGTGGGATCTTCAGCGTGTCCATGAGGACATCGACGTAGTCGAACGAGAATCGCCCGACGTCAGTCGTCAGCGTTGAGTTCCCAAGCTTGACGGCCACTGCACTCTTGAGCATCCACTGGCTGTCGATGCCAAACGGGATGGCCTTCCCGGCGTCTCCAAGGTCTTGCCATCCCGCAGACAAGTCGCGCTCCGCAGAGACACCGCGCCTCAACAGCATTGAGGCGCTCATCTGGTTCCCTTGCACTCTACGCCCCGCAACTGCTCCCCAGAGCCCACTGCCCGCCATTGCGAGGGAACTAGTCATGGCACTGGCATCACCGCGACGCGACGTCAGGACCATGGACGCTCCCATTCGCGCGGCGGTCCCCGATACCGGATCATACTCGGAGTCGTCGTCCCCTTCCCAGATGGGATGAGTGCGCTCCTCGAGGACCCTCCCAAGATGCATCGAGAGAGCCAGATCGACTCCCTTGGCTGTGCGCTTCCCTGGGGAGCAAGAAGGGCCAGTCGGCGACAGTGACTGGCCTTCATCAACACCCCCCTGCCTTGCGGTCAATATCGACCACACCTCCAGACCCGGCTGATGAAGCGACGGGGAGCCGTCGAATGCACCAGGCCACTCCTCGTGCCCGAATCCTGACGGAATGAGCTCAGTGCGGCCTAGGCAAGCCAGTGGGAACGTTGGAGTCTCCGACGCGAGCTCTTGGACGCAAACTGCCGCGGCTGACACCCCGAGCCCCGAGCACAGGGGGTGCCCGGCAAGGGCCGAGACGCTGGTGACGGCAACCTGTCCGGCCAAGAGGCGGAACGAAGAGTTGTGGCGCCGCTGAGGGAGCTGATACCTGTGATGGCTGAGCTGGGCTGGAATGGACAGAGATTGCTGGCTGGTCACCTCGGCGACGACTTCGGCAATTGACAACGACAGGACCACCATGCCCGCGTCGGCCTTCTTCCGCATCTTCGTCGTCCGGATGTCCTCCTGGACAGGGTGCTCCCCTTGGGTAGAAACGGTCTCATTCCTCGGTTTCGGAACAGGATCGGTAATGTCCTTGAGAAGTGCGCCAATGTCGAGCACAGCCTGGTGGTTAACATGGAGGAACACGCGGGGAAGCGCGATGTCCACGAAAAGACGCGCCTTCTCCACCGTCATGTGGTGCAAGAGCCACTCCTCTTCCTCTTGCACAGGCGACTGTTTCCTAGGGCACTCGGGATCAGAGGAGGCCCTCGTGGGTGTGCCAGTGACATTACTGCGGTGCTCCATCGGAATGCCACATCCGACCTCGTCGCCGGCTTCCTGCGCCTTTGCCCGACCGAGCGCCTCCCAAGCCTCCATGAGGGCAGTGTCAACATCGAAGGCCCCTCGTCCGCTGTCCTCTCCTGACGTTGTCGATTGCTGCCTCACTGACATTGAACAGGGGAAAATGGAGTCATCTTCACTCGCGCTCGATGTAACCGCCGTGTCAAAGAGGACGACACCAGTTCTCGAGACGCCCGATCTGTTGCCGATCAGAACAACAAGTGCCCGCGCGACTCCAGCGTTTACGTCGTTGCGAACACCAGCGCCTGCACAAAGTGTGAAGAACGGAAGCACCCCGTCCTCAGCATCCGAGTGTCTGTCGGTCGCCGGAACTGGTTGCCACAGGTCGAGGTGCAGCCCGATATTCGTTGGTGCTTCGGGCGAGGACATCACAGTGCTGATGCTGGTCATCGCAGCCTCCACTTGCCAAGTAGTTGCAGGCTGGCTTGTGGGACTCAAATCTTGTGCCGCTGAGTCACTGGTCGTTGGGAGTATACTTGACAGGACAGAGACAGTATCGTGTACAATGCTGATACCAGTCGCGCTGAGCCACACAAATGCCTTTCCGGCCCCTAGGTTGACGGCCGCGGTGTTCTGCCCCGCCGCAAGTGTGCACGACACGGACGGCGGCGCTCCCCGCGAATCGTCTGCTGTCCCCACTGCAGTGCCAAGGATGCTGAGCACTGGGAACGACTGAAGGCGATGAACTCCGTTGGACGAATCGGCGCGGCCGGCCGGGTCGAAGAAAAGAAAGGCACGTTCTGGCGCGATGGCCCGCTGGCGAAGGACCGTCATCGCAGGGGCCCCCGAGGTTGCCAACAAGGTTTGCATGTCTGCGACACCCGTTTCCCCAAAGCCTTTAGGGTCCTTTGTGACGACCTCGAGTGCCTCCGCTCCGACCATCCCGACTCGAAGGGAAACGAATGCGGAGCCGTCAGCGTCGCGCGAGGCTCTCACAGTGGCGTCCACGGCATCGAACATTACTGCCTTGTTTGCTACGCAGCTCCCCAGAGCACCATCCAGGGCCAGCACGACCACTTTTGCGAAGGTGATCTCGACAGACGTAGCGTGAGGCTCAGCCTGTGCTGGGCTTGGCGTGGGGCCCGCATCACCAGCGGCCACGCTCTCTGGTACTCCGGCTGTCTCCGCCGACTCCAGGAAGCGCTCCAACGCGTCCTCTTCGCTCGGGAGACCTCTTGCGATGGCAAGGAGGTGCTCATGAGCCCCCTCGGAAACAGCTGCCTGCCATGGCAACAGACTCCGCTCGCGCTCCGACATTACAAGGTTCCCCCAAGCGTCCGTCAGCTCCACCACTCTGGCTGGAACGCCGGCAGCAAACGCTGCTCTCTTGCTCCACGCGTCGGCAGTGGAGTGGACAAGCGAACTGCTGCCAGTGCTCCGTGTACTCTGAGAGAGTTCTTGGGGGGTCTGGCTGGTCGCCGACATCGTACTCCGCTCCGTCGCCGAAGCCGTGACTTGCGGAGCCTGCGAGCTTGAGGAGCCAGCTGGCCGAAACGCAGACAAGACGACCCCCATGATGTCGAGTGCACTCGCAGAACAGCATACAATAGCTGACTCGAGAGACGCCTGCAGTGCCATGCTGGAGCCTGTCAACTCAGTCCTGCGCCTCAGACAAGCTTGCAGGTCGACTCCCCCCTCTGACTGCCCCGGGCTCCACCGCTCTTTCCGTAGGCGGTGCGTTGCCCCGTCCAAGAAAGGAAGACAGGTGAGGCATTCCGGTACCACGTCCACCTTGTCGTGCTGGTTGCTGTCGTCCTCCTCGGGCATGGACGAGGCAGCCGAAACGACGCTCCCGGCGTCACTGACGTCGTCGACGCCGATCCTAGACTCGACTGGCACTCCTAACCCCGAGGCGTCGCCGTTGCCCACGGGGCATGGTCCTGCCCCTGAGCTGACCTGGCCCTCACGGGTGGTCGGCTTGGCACGTCCCACCTCTCTGCTCTCGTACCTCTCTGCGAAAGCAGCCAGACCCTTCACCGAGAGCCGTCGTGCAGAGATCCACGCGATCGCGCGCTCATGAAAATCGGCTGACTCGGCGACGCGCTCCTCTTCGGTGACCACATCGAGCGCAACTTCCCCAGCGCAGACCGTCACAGCAGGCACTGACCCACTCGCTGGCATGGAGAAGGCCGTCACGTTGGTGTCTTCGAGCCTCAGAACGAGGCGTGAGGCGAGTGCCCCCAGGATGGCCTGTAGTCGAGGCGTCACAGAGCCCCCGATCGCAGACGCGACCCGCGACGCAGCGCCACCCAGGAACCGCCATCCCCAAGTGCCCCCTTCCCGCCTGGCTGCTCCTTCGTCAGCGGCCCCGTCGGGGTTCTCGCGCGATTGCCGCGGGCCGACAGCCACCCGAACCCCAGAGACGACAACAGTGATGGGTGAAGCCCAGTCCAGGAGGCTGGGGATGAGGACCTCGAGCCTGCCCACCCTCCCCTCGGTGATGCTGAGGCTGTTGTCCAGGAGCGACTCGATCCGGCGGCAGTCCTGCGGCGAGGAGCCCAGTCGACCCCGCAATCATGGCAAGTGCGCTTCAGCGGCCCGCAGAGACGGGCGCGACGGCATCTCCTGCCATCGTCGATTCGCCTAAACCCGGAGAGACACCAGGGTGCGTGCTTTTGGACGAGTGGAGAAAACCCCTCTCGACACGCAGATAGTGTTCGACCCGTCAAGATACACTACGCGTACAGCGACAATGGCACGAATGGACGTAGTCGGGGCGCTATGAGCGGCATTGTAGCGTCAGGTGCTCACCAGGTTGAGGTTCGAGAGGGACACCCGACCGTTGAGAAAGGCGAGCTCGACACTGCTGTCGTCGATGGGGGACGACAGCAGGCTCCCGAGGGCCAACCGTAGTGCCTTCACCAGCCTGCAGCATACAGACAAATCGAAAGAAGCGTGTCAGGGGAGCGCGGGGATTGTTATCGAGTATCGAGAACGTAGCTTCGCCGGCAAAACGTCGTGCCACGGGGAAGCCAGGCCGGGGCTCACATCCGCTGGAGAACCCACGTGGGCGAACCCAGCATCCCCCTTAGTCAATTTAATGGATAACGTGTTCTATATGTACGCGTAGCGACGCCTATTTCCCGATTCCAAGCAAGGGGTGTCGTGCGCGGGTCCCCGCCCCCCCCCAAGTGGCAACTTCTTCAGATGCGCGGGGGGTCTAGGAGCGGCAGGGGGCCGCCACTAGTGCCGGCAGGTTGTGACGAGGCGACCTTGGCCAGTGCGACCTTAGACTTTGCCTCCAACGTCCGCGTAGCGGGACGCACTGGCGGGGGGAGGTAGGGGACGCGCGGCCCCAACGTCGTCTGCCGGGCATGGATGAAGTGTCAGCTGGAAGAGAATGTTTCACAACTGGCCTAATCTAGAGAGGGAGGCTACGAATCTAATCACACGGCAAGTAAAGTAACTCGCCCCTGGTCTCCTACTGCTCGGCGCGGAGGTAGAAGCACCAAGGCGAGGTGGTCTCCGCACACATCACCTTCAGGGTGCCCATTGCAGAGGCACCCTCGACCGGCTTGTACTGCACGGAAATATTGGCGGTGGTCTTGGCCTTGATGACTTCCTTGTCCTTGACCACGAAGCTCGGGTTGTCCTCGACCACTAGACTGAACTCGACGTCCCGGTCGAACACATTGCGGAAGGGGACAGTGCCGCCTGCACCCTTGACATCGATGGGGCCCCGCGGCTTGGGCGGGATGCACCGCGCCACGAGGGGGCACTCGTACTTGCCGCCCTTGTCATTCTTGAGGATGAGTGTGTCGCGGAAGTTCTCGCCAATCGCCTTGGGCTCGAACATAACCTCGAACGACAGCTCCACGCCCTCGCTCTCCCCTGCCGGGGTGGCAGGGGCCTTGACAGGGGCAGGGCACGAGAAGCCTGCCTTGCCCTCCTTGGCGAAGGACACGGCGTAGTCGCACGCCGAGGTGAGGAAGTGCCGCACAGAAAGCTTCCGCGTCTCCTGGGTGCCTAGCGGCACGCTGAACTCGAGCGACTTCTCGGGGCCTGTAGGAAGGCCCCGGACGTCGACATCGTAGACGAACTTGCCGAGATCGGCATTGGAGAGGTCTATGGTGCACGACGTCTCCTCCTCGACCAGGGGCCGGAACGAGGCCGCAAGCGTCGCGGAGCCGTTGGCCGGCACCTCGAGCTTGGCGGGCACCTCCACGAGAGGGTTTGAGCACTTGACGTCGAGGGTCACCGGGTCGTCCAATGGGTTTGAGATCTTCACCCCGGCCGTGGCCTTCTGCCGCACGGGGCACTCGAGCACCACCTTGCCCTGGGACTGCGGCGCCGTCGTCTGGAAGGCCAGGTCGTAGAACATGTACTCGCCCGTCGACACGTTAGTGCACTTGATCTGCCCCGCGAGGTTGCCCTCGAGCGGGTTGAGCAGGTTGATGCGCAGGTCACGGGCCGTGAGGCCCGGGACGTCGATGTACTCGGGCGCGTCGGCCAAGCAGGCCTTGGGCTTGTTGTCCAGGGCGACGGAGACGGCAAAGCGCTGGTTCTGCTTGTCCCAGTTTGTGACCTTGACCACCTCCTGGTGCTGGACCTTGGCAGGCACCTTGACCTCCACTTTGCCGCTGCTCTTTGGGGCGTCAGCTGTGCCGGAAAGCGTGTAGAGCAAGCCCGAACCGTTGGGCAAGGGGAAGAAGGCGGACCCGACGTGCAGCTCCGGCGCGGTGGTCATGCGCATGGGCTGGTACTTGATCGTGAAGTTCGCCGACTTGCCTGCTGGGACAGTGAGGAACTCGGCGCCCGACCACGCCTCATTGTGGATCACTGGGCGGAGCACCCAGTCGGTGGCAGAGGGGTTCTTCACGGTGATGGTCTTCTCCTGCGTCTCGCGCACAGGGGCCTGGAACGATACTTTGTCTGGCTGGGCCTCCTGCGCCACGCAGGCGCCAGTGAGGGTGAGGAACTGGTCATCGCACCCATCCAGGATGCAGCGGACACGCTCCACGCGGATGTCGGCGTGAGTTTCCTTTGGCTCGAAGGTAACGTCGAGCTTGACGTCCTCGCCCGCGGCAATGAAGCCGGTGGCGGGGGAGATGCGGAAGTGCTTCCCCAACGCAGCCGTATCCCACGTGAACTTGGTCCCGACGTCGCCGGTGTTCTCGAGCTGGATGCGTTTTGTCACCATGGACCCCGTGACAACAGCGCCGAAGGGCGCGCTCTCCGATGCCAGCTTGACCTCGATGCCCAGGCAGGCGCCGAGGAGCTGGAAGAGAGTCATGCGGCGCCCAGAGGCCACGGCCTCGACATTCGCCTGGAAGGGCTTCTTCCGGGCCTGGGGGCGGAACATGAGCGACAGCTCGAGGGTTTCCCTGCCCCGGATGACCGTCTTGCCCCGCGGCGAGATGTCCACACTCAGCTTCTCGAGCACCTCCGCAGCAAGGCTGAGGTCGAGGTCGACGGGCACGGGCGTGCTGTTCTTGAGCCGCACGACCCGCGTGACCTGCTGGCCGACCTTCGCTGACCCGAGGTTGACCGAGTGGGACTTGTCGGCGAGCGACAGGCGCATGGGACACCCGGATCCTGTGAATGACACCGAGACGGACGTGAGGCCATTGAGCTCGATGGGGACCAGCTCCGAGTAGGCGCGCTCCTCCTGGGGGGAGAAGGTGACCTGGATGTCCTGGGACTGGCCAGGCGCCAGAACAGTAGGGGGGCAGTCGACTTGGAGGTGGGGGGTATTCTCGTACAAGCAGTCGAATGAGATCTCTTTCGAGTCGTTGTTCGTCGCCCGGAGCACCGCCTTGGCGGGACGCACCCCCTGCTCGACGATGAACTGGGGCCCGAAGTTGTGCGAGTAGAAGCTCAGGTCGAGCTTGGGCTTGTGGCCAACGGCATTAAGCCGCATGCGGTACTTGCGGCCGTTGACGATCTGGCACGTGACGAGGTAATCCGACAGCGTCTCGGGGCGCTTCGGCGAGTACGTGAGGTCCAGCAGCACCTTGTCCCCAGGCCCCACCCGGCCTGTCAGGGGGGTGACGGCAACGTTGCCGTTCTCGCCTGCGGAGAAGAGGAAGTCGTACGCGACCGTCCCAGAGTTGATCAGGGACAGCTGCTTCACGGCGCGCTCGTTGATGATAACCTCGCCGAACTCGACGTGGTTGTCGCCCTGTTCCGTGAGGGGCAGGGAGCGGCCGTCCGCAGCGTCCAGTGACAGCGAGTCCTGGAGCTCGTAGCCCTCCCCCTTGACATTCAGGGTGAGCCGCGTGGGCTTGCGGCGAACGTTGCAGACAACGTTGTAGTTGTGCATGCCCTCCTTGGTGGGCTCGAACTGCACCGTGATGGGCAGCCTACTGTTGGGCGCCACGCTCCCAGAGAGGGGCTCGAAGGTACACGTCGGCCGCTGGCCCGTCATGGCGAGTCGCGCAGCAGTGGCCTCGAAGGACGCCTTGTCGAAGCTGAACTCGAACGGGATGGCCTCCTCGTTCACCATGTGCACCGTCTCGCGGACCTTGCCGCCCACCTGGACCATGCCGAAGTTGACGGCCGAGAGGTCCATCATGACCTGCGGCTCCTTGACGTGGCCCACCAGGAGGAACGGGACGTGGATGCCCTGCTGGGGGATCTTGAACACCCAATGGGACTCCTCAAGCTGGTTCGAGTCGGGCACGTACGAAAACACCATCTCGTAGCGCTTGCCTCCCGTCACCACACCACGGCGCGTCTGGCACACAAATGGCCCATCCGACGAGCTGCTGATGCCCACCTGTTCCCACATGAACTCGTACGTCACGCTCGTGGGGTTGAGCACGTAGAACCTCTTGGTGTTGCGCACCTTGAGACCCAACGACTCCATCTCGAGGACTCGGGTCGACTTGTCTAGGGGGCCGAGCTTCCCCTCGGCATCCGGCATCTCGGGGTTGCGGCGGCCAGCACTGAGGTAGTCCGACTCGGGAAGCTCGAAGTGGCACCAGGGGCGAAGGACGGCGCCTGTCATCTTCCGGACCAGTGGTTCGACGTCCTCGGGGAGGTGGGGGATCGTGCAGATGAGGGAGCGCTCGAGGTTCTCGACCTCCTTGGGGGAGAAGCGCACAGTGATGATAGTCTCCTCCCCCGCGGCAATGGAGCCGCGCTCGGGGTAAACCTTGAAAGGGCCTGTCGTGTCGACGTCCCCGCTCGGCATCTCGACACGGAACGAGTACTCCATGGAGGCCCCGGACGTGTTGGCGAGAGGGAACGAGTAGGAACGCGTCTGGAACATCATCGTCGGCTTGAAGTCGATCGGCGTGTCGTCCGCCCGGAAGCTCGGGGAGTCGACCACCGCGTGCACGTAGAGGGGCATAGTCTTGGCGGTCCCCTCCGCAACCTTGATCGCCTCGGGGATGGCCAGGTCCGGGACTGGAGGGGCAGCGTCCTTCTTGCCCTTGCCCTTCTTCCCCTTCTCCTCTTGAGGGGGCGGCGTCGACTGGCGTGAGGCCTCGAGGTCTGCAGGGCTCAGCTCCCAGTCGAACGGCTCCCCCTCGAAGGTCACCTGCTCCAGCTTTACGAGCACCTCGTGGCCCTTGAGACTTAGCTTCTCGGCGGAGAGAAGCGTCGCCTGCACGGACTTCATGGCACCAGGGCGCAGGATGCCCGCCGCAGGGACAATCTGCACACCCGCCGGGAGGTTCGTGAAGTGGTAGAGAATGGTCGACTGATCGGTGAGGTTCTTGAGGTTGAACAGGACTTCCTGCTCAACGCCCATGGGGCCGTCGGGGAAGTGGAGCTCGTCCGACAGGTCTTCGGGCAGGGCGGTGAAGACGACGTCCTCGACGAAGCACACCCCCGAAGCCATGAGCTTGAGCTGCTCGAAGGGGTTGTGCTTGACGTCGAGGCCGACCTCGTGGCTGAAGTCGCCCGCGTCGGGGGGGTCGAAGCGCATCTGGAAGTTGCGCTGCTCCCCGGGGTTCAGGGTGAACAGACCGCCACCACCCTCCATGCGGAACGCCATGTGGGGAGGGCAATCAAGCCGGGCGGTTGTAGGGATGCTCCCATCGTTGCGGACCACGATAGGGAGGCCCGAGCTCTTCCCGCGGAGAATCCGAGGGAACTTGAGGACGGGGCGGCCCGCCGAGTCGCGCTCCGAGGGCTGCACAAGGGACAGGTGCGGGAGCACCCCCTCCCCGCGGACCTCGAAGGCAAGGGTTGAGGTTTTGGCGTTGCCGCTGCCGTTCTCGACCTCGGCCAGGAAGTCGGCGCTGTACTGCCGGATGGCGCTGGGTGCGAATTTGACCGTGACGTACCGGTACTCGTGAGGGGGGATGTTGATCTTGGCGGGCTCGATCTGCATGGGGAACGGGGGGGGCACACCGCCGCTCTTGTCCTCGGCCTGCTGCCTCGGAGTGAGCTTGAAGTTGACCGAGCATGGTACCTTGACTGGGTTGGAGATCTTGAACGAGGCCCTCGTCTCCGTTGCATCCCCCTCCCCCAGCGTGGCGATGACGGACCCAAAGTCGAACACCTTCTCGTGCACAGCGTAGGTGCCAGGGACTGGGTGGAAGGGGTCGATCTTGGGCATGACACGGTGCTCCTCGAAGATCGCACCTACGTCTTCGGCATTGATGCCGGGAATGCACGACTCGCCGGCCACCTCGTAGGGGATGCCCTGGGGCGAGTCGTTCTCGTCGCGCTCGGTGATGTGGATGCCCACCGTCTCCGTGTACTGCGCCCGCTTCTGGGCATTGAAGACCACCTTGACAGGCTGCGTCTGACCGGGCTGGATGACGCACGACGCCGGCTCGAACACGAACTGTCCAAGCGTGAGGGTAGGAGCGGCGGCCTTCTCCTTGCCACCCTTGGCATCCTCGGCCGGCTTCTCTGGCACCTCGTCCCCAAGCTTGAAGAGCATCATGTGGAACGGGAAGTCGCCCTCGTTGCGCACGTTGATCGTCCTGGGTTGGGACTCGGAATTGTACACGTTGGGGCCGAAGATGAGACCGCGAGCAGGCGTGATGCTGTACTTGGAGAGCACGGCATGCACTGAGACGGGCATGGGGATGGTCGTCTCGGTGTTGTTGTTCAGTGGCTCGATGATGTGAAGAGACATCTGTGCGTTGTCCGTCAGGTGCACCTCGTGGTTCAGATGCTGCTCCTGGTTGAAGTGGACCTTGATCTCCTGCGCCTTCCCCGCGGGGATGGTGCCCTCCACCGGATCCACCGTCAGAAGCTCCTTGAGCGGCCCGCTGTTCTTGAAGTTCATGTTGAAGCCGATGTCGTACTTCCCCTGGTTCGTGACGGTGATGGTCTGCATGGCAGTGTCGCACACGCGCACGGTGCCGAAGTCCAGCCCCTGGTACTCCTCGGTGGGGTACTTGATGTCCGTGGTAATGTCGTAGGCCTCGCCCGCGAGCGGGATTGGGACCTCCTGGACCACGGGCATGACCCCCTTCTCGTCCTGCACCTTGAGCACCATCGTGCCCGCGAGGTTCTTTGCCTCGGTGGCTGTGAGCTCGATGCGGATCGTCGCGCTCTCCCTGGCCGGGAGGAGACCCTCCACTGGGGTCACAAGGAACTCCTCGGGCAGGTCCGCCACCTTGTCCAGTCTCCACTGGACGGGGAGCAGCGAGGTGTTCTCGATTTCGAAGGTCTTCACCTCGCGCTTGCCCAGGAGCAGGCGCTGGAACTTGATGCCGGCCTTCATGTCCTCGATGCCCGTCACCTCGACCTGCGGCTTGGTGCCGATGGCCTTCACCTTGAACGTCGACACCTTCGGGTTCTGGTCGACGGAGCACACCACGGTGTCCTCGATGGTGTTCAGGGACTTTTCGCTGGGGAAGGCAAAGACACGGAGGTCCTGCGTCTCGCCGATCGCGAGCTCCATGGTAGGCGGGTTCACGATGAACTCGCCCCCCTCGGCAGTGCCTGGCTCGCCCTCCTTCTTCACTGTACTCTGCAGCCAGAACTTGGCTTTGAGGTCGAAGAGCCCGTTGTTCGTGATGCGGAACAGGGAACCGTTCTCGGGTACCTTGTCATCCAGATAGCCGTCCTTCTTGCGCCCAGCGAGGAGGGGGCCAAAGTCGAACACCTCCTCGCTGATGATGAACTGCTTGTTGACCAGCGGGGTCGACGGCCTCCCCTTGGCCTTGCGGTAGAAGACGTTCCGGTAGTCAGTCGCGATCTGGGGGTAAGCGCACGTGCCCTCGCAGTTGAGTTCGAGCATGTTACCCCCGCGGACCTCGAACATGAAGCGCTCCTGGAACTTGCCGATCTCCGTGCTCTTGAAGTGGACCTCGAGGGTCACCGCCTCGCCCGGGGCGAGGACCCAGCGGGTCTCCGGCACCAGGTCGAAGTGAGGGCCGGCGTCCGGGTCTGGGGTGCGAGGCTTTTTCGCCTTGGGGTCCGGCGGGGGAGGGGAACCCTCCCGAATGGTGAAGAACTGGAAGTGCGAGGGAGTGTTGCGGCGCGGGCGCTGGCGGGGCCTGCGGATGATCTCGAGGGTGTAGTCGGGAGGCACCAGGTACTTGTCCCGGTCCACCTTGGGCAGCCACGTCAGGAGCTCGCCGTACGACCACTCGATCCCGACCGCGCGCATCATGACCTCGCTGGGCTCGACAGCAGAGGCGTCCACGCTCCTGACGGATATCTGCATGGCATCATCGGCTGCACTGTTCGGGACACCTGCCGCCTCGGTGATCTTCTCCAGCGACCCGGCCTCCTCCCACGCCTCGAAGCGGTGCAGCAGCTCCTGTTGGGCCAGCTCCTCGGGAGATAGGGGAGGCTCGTCGGGCTCGGTCTTGTCTCCCTTCTTTCCCTTGTCCCCTTTCTTAGCGGCAGGTGCCTTCTTGGCCTTGTCCTCCTTCTTGACAGGCGTGGCACCCTCTTCGAGAACCCCCACGGCAGACGGCGGCACCCCCAGCCTCTCTGCGATCTCCTCCCGGGGAACCTCCAGGTGGAGAACCTTGATGGACGCCACCCCCTCGTACGTATGCTTCCCTGTGGGCTTGCCCTTCTCGTCCAGGAGGTCGTTCCTCGACAGCCCCACCCCGTGCGCCAGCAGGTCCAGCGCAGTGGAGTGCGACGGGCCCACCTCCCTGCTCCCCTCCAGGCCATCCACCACCACCCCTGCCAGATACCGCTCCTCCTCGAGAACGACGGGAAGGACAGTCTTGATGACGTCTTCAGAAACAGGCTCGGCCTCATCGGTGCCGTCCATGGAGGCGACGAGCTGGTTCACCGCCTCGGACAGCGCGAGGGCCCGCTCCCGCTCGGCCTTCAGTTCGTCCGTCGTGTCCTCCGCCTCCTCCGGGATGGAAACCTCCATGTCAGCTGCACTCATCACCAGGTCGCTGAACGACACCCTGCTGAGGCCGTACCGCTCAGCAAGCTGCTCAGCCACGACCGTGCGCCCACTACCCGGGGCACCCGTGACCACGATGTAAAGAGCCTTCGCTTTGGGGTCCTCCAGCTCAGGAGCGGGCTCCTCAAGCTCCCCGACACCCTCCTCCGCCCCTGCCTCGTCGCCCACCGCATCAGGGGTGCCACCCTCTGCGGCAGCAGTCTCGCCAGCCTCGGCGGCCAGAGCGGCCGCCTCCGCGGCCCGGGCGGCCTCCTCCGCCTCTTGCGCCCTGCGCTCCTCCTCTGCAGCCTTGGCGGCCTTGGCCTTCTCGACCATCTCCCGGTACTCGGGCCAGAACTCCTCGCCAGGGTTGCGAGGCCGCGCCAGGATTGTGCCATCGGGCCCGTAGAGGGGCAGGAGGGTGAGGATCTCCTCCTCGTCACGGTACTGTCCGTCTAAGTCAAGGGAAAAGACCTCGATGGGGAACTCGCTCGAGGGGTTGACCAGCTCTACCTGGATCTTGTTGGGCTCCTGCTCCTCCCCCTCTTTCCCAGGAAGGATGGCCCCAAGGGCCAGGGACTGCGACGACAGGTTGCCAACGATGGTCTGCCCGCGGCCTGAGGCGTTGAGGAACACCTGCCTGGGGTTGTAGCTGATCTTGATGGGGATGCGCTGGGTGTAGAGCTTCTCGCGCCCCCCCACAGGGGTGAAGACGACCTTGACGTTGGTCGACTCGCCCGGGGGAAGCACGCCCGAGTTGGGCTGACACTCAAAGTACTGCCAATTACTGTCCCCCTCCATGGGTTTCTTGACAGTCCAGTCGCAAGGAACGTCCTTGGGGTTGTGGAGCTGCACCGTGATGATCTTGCAATGGCCAGCCAGCACCGCGTCGAAGTCGAGGACGTCGCGGCTGACCTGCAGCTCGGGCACCACCACGTTTGCCTTCACGGTGAGGAAGATGGAGGGGCCGCCCTTGATCTCAACCGGGACGGAGCACTGCACGAGGCCCGTGGGCAGCAGTACGGTGTCGAGGGTCAGGCTGAAGTTGACCGTCGAGTACTCAGCGATCTTGTTCAGCTTCTCCGGGTCGATGGCAATCCCGCACGAACTGAGCTTCTTCCGGTCGACGCTGACGCTGATGGCCGACGGGGAGGTGTTGAGGAGTCTGAACTTCTTCGTCTTCTGCGTCCCCTTGGTGATGTGGCCCAGGTCCAGAAGGTAGTGGGACACAACAACGCTCGCCTTCTTTGAGGATGTCGAGGTCTTGGATGTCACCGACACTCTCGAGGCTTCGGTGCCCATCGGCGCCTCGCTGACGCTACCAGCGATCTTGTCCATAAGAATCTTGCAAAGATGCATGCGATCGCTCTCCATGTCGACCTCAAGGGCGGTGGGGTTGTATGCGCCCACCCTTCCCGCCTTGCCCCTCCCCGTCATCATCTCACTCGGCGACTCCATGAGACCGTGGTGCGTCGTCTGAGCCCGGCCGCCGGCCGTCTCAATACGGGAAGTCCGGGCGGTCCTGGCTCTCGTCGCCGACATGTCCTTCGCCTGGTCGAGGAGCGCGGCAGCGTCACTCGGGTGCAACCGTTGGCCCCCGGTCAACAGTGCCTCCCTTGCAGCGGCCCGCATCTCCTTGAATGCGGCATCGTCCATCCGCGGCAGCGTGAGCATGAGACCCTGGTAAGTGCCCTCGCCCTCGACGCGAACCACTTCCGGCTCGCAGTGCGCCACCTCGATGACCACCTCCTCCGCAATGCGGTCTGGAACACCGGGTGTGATCCGGAGACGGATGAAGTCCCGGTTGCCGGGTCCGATGGTCCCTGAGAGGGGGGACGCGACCACAATACTCGCCCGCGATAGCCGGGAGAGGTTGACGACATACGAGAAGGGCACCCGGCCCGTGTTCTGGAGCTGGATCTCCTTCTCGGTGGCCCGGTTGTACTGCTGCCTCCCAATATCCACCAGGTGCGTGTCGAGGGCGTACTTAATGTACGAGCTCTCCGCGCTCATGCGGACCTCGTACGTCGGCCCTCCCTTTACGGAGCAAACGGCCCAGCAATTCGAGAAGGCACCTGGCTGGGCGAAGTACGACACCTCGATGCGCTCCGAGGCGCCCGGCTGGACGACCCCCTTCACCGGTAGGATGTCAAAGACCTCTGAGGGGTGGACGTACTTGGGCCCCGACTTTGTCTGTTTGATGTCCTCTTCTGCCTGCGCGGCCAGAGACCAGTCGAACGCAGCAGGTACGCTCGAAGTGTTCTTGATCGAGAAGTAGCGGCGATCGACCGTGTCAGTGAGCACGCAGCCGAAATCAATCACATCGTTCTGCATCTTGAGGTTGGGGAAGTTGATCTCCCCGACGAGATCGATCGTGTCCTTGTGCGGGCAGTCAAGGTACGAAATGGTGAGCTTCCCGTTGATGGAGTCCGACTCGCGGTCCGTCCGGAACCCGGGGTCAAAGTCGACGATGATTTCCTCCTCGCAGCCCGGCTTGAGCGTCAGGGACTCCTTGTCCACGGTGAAGGGTGACTGCGTCCGAAGGGTCATGGTCAGGGGCAGCTCCGAAGTGTTCTTGAGAGTGACCGTCTGTTCCATGAGCTCAAGCACGCTGTCCTCGGTCCAGGAGTAGGTGAACACGATCTTCTCCTCGGAGCACTCAAGCAGGGGACGGGTGCACTCAGCCTTGAACTCTGTCTTCAGGATGTCCTTCGTCTCGCTGCCCACAGACGCGCGCAGTATTATCTTCTCGAGAACATCTCCCGGCCTACTGGCCATCCCGGTGACCACGAACGCGTGTTCCTGCTTGGGGTTCAGGAGCATTTTCTCAGGAGATACGGTGAACACCACCTCTGGGATGCTGTTGTCCGCCTTGCCCCCAGCCGTGGTGCTGGTCTTCCCCTCCGTCCCCTTGCTCGTGTCTTCGACCACCCCCAGGCCCGAGGCCTCGCTGCTCTCCTCCTCGACGGCGGCCCTCTTCTTACGCGCGTTCTGCTGCGCCTTGATGGCCTTGGCGACGATGTCCTTCATCGTGTTGTGCCACGACACAGTCTGGGGCCGGCGGCCAGAGTTGCGAAGGACGACCGTTGTCTCGAACGGCCTTCCGACCAGCTGCTTGCCCATGTCGAGCCCGTCTTTAAGGCCTGTGGCCACCACGGTTGCGCCAGTGCCGACGGCGCTCAGGGGCACGGCCACGTTGTCACCATCCTGGACGAGGATGTGGAGCGTGTCGCTGAACTTGCGGGTGTCGTCCATGGTGCACGTCACCTCCATCGCCAGCACTGAGCCAGGCTGGAGCATCCCCTCCCTCGGGTTGATCGAGTACACCGAGGTCGGGGACTCGATGAAGGCCTTGTACGAGGCAGGCACCGGGCACGGGTTGAAGATGTTGAGGATGCGCGTGTTGGGCCTCAGTGTTGGGCACTGACCAAACTCGATGTTGGCCTTGGTCGAGCGCTGGTCCCTCGTCTGCTCGCCCGTGTAGAACTCGAGGGCTGGGCCGATCGAGTGCGCGCTCATCACGCACTCGAGGGGCTCCGCATCCGACCCATAGACCTTGACCCGCACGGGGAGTTGCATGCGGCCACGGCGGGCAGTGGAGAGCACAACTGTGACCTCCGTGGTCCCCATGGCAGGCACGCCGCCCACCGTGGGCTCGCAGCGGATTACACCCAGGTTCTTCGACTGGTCGTCCTGGGGCAGCACCTCGAACTTGGCGGGCAGCTTGGACTCGTTGACCAGGGTGATGGTCTGCTTGTACGGGAATTGGAGGAAACAGTCGCCGTAATCGATACTCTGCGTGGTCATCGAGATCTCCGGGACGAAGGACGTGGCGCGCACGGGCACAGTCCTCAGCTTCCGACCGACGCCGGGGACGTCGATGAGGAGGTTGTTGGCGTACGAAGAGACGCGCTGCGAAACAAACTCCACCGTCACGGTGGTGCTCGCCCCAGCCTTGAGGACGCCACCGCTCGGCACGATGCTGAACTCGGGGCGGTTGGGCTCGCGCTCCTTCTCCATGTACGCCGCGAAGCGCATGGGGATCTCGCACGTGTTCGTGATGGTAAGCTCCTTGGTGTACCGGAACCCGAAGGACACGGACCCGAAGTCGAGCTCGTCCTTGTCGAGGTCGAAGGACGGCCCCACGACCTGCCCGCGGAAGTCCAGGGTGAGGGGCTTGAAGGCCCCCGCGACCTCGCACTGGAATGTCTCCGCGAACTCCCCGAGGGCGTCCGAGAGGAAGCGGCACTGGAGCATCTGGACTGAGTCCGGGGGTACGACGCCCGATGCCGGCTCAAAGTCAAACATGCCTCCGAAGTACGTGTCGGGCTTTGTCAGGCGGAACTCGGCAGGCACCTCCCCGCGATTGTACAGCTCCACCTCGTACTGGTGCACCGTGTGGATGAATGTATCGCCCACATCCAGCACGTCGTACGAGAACATGGCCTTGGGTCCGAGACCGGACCCCTTGAGGGTCACGGGCAGCCGGTTCGACCGCCCCGTGATGTCCAGGTGAACGACCTCTTCGTACTCCTCGTGGCGCTCGGGGCGGAACTGGACCGTCACCTCTACCTCCCCGCCAGGCCAGATCGTGCCCTCGAGGGGGGTGATCTCGAAGTGCCGAGACTCGAACAGGGGCTTCTCAGTTAGCAGGGCCCTCCGCTGGCGCTTGAGCGCACGTCCCTCTGCCACGGCCACTGTGGAGAAGATGGCCTCCTCCTCCTCCGAGGACGCCCCGTCCACGTCAGGGGCATTCGCCGGGGACTCGCCTAGCGGCAGGAGCGCGTCCGGGAGCGACAGGGTGTGCGGGTTCTGGGTGAGCGCGGCGGTCGAGTAGAGCTCAGCAACCCGGCTTGCCGTGGTCTCCAGGTCCATCGCCTCTGAGGGGTTCTGGCGGAAGGAGAACTTGACAACCGTCTCCGACTCGTTGAAGACCTTGAATGTCTTCTGGGACTCCTTGTTCATGTACGTGGGGAGGAGCTGCACCGTATCGGCGGACAGCTGGACGTTCACCTCCCGGCCGTAGCCTAGGAGCCGTGAGACAGTCACTTGGCCGTTGTCGTACACGAGCTCCAGCTCCCCCGCGACCTCGCCCGCCTCCTCTGGGCAGAAAGTGATTGTACACTGCAGGGACTCCCCCGGGCTGAGGTGGCCCTCTGTCGGGGAGATGGAGTAGTTGAGGGACGTCGCGAGAGTGAAGTGGGCTTGGCTGTTCCCCACGTTGGCGACCTGGAAGGTGCGCTTGACCTCACTCTTGCAGGGCACCGAATCGAACTCGACGATGTCCGGGAGGTCCAGCGCAGGCTGCTGGCCCACCGCAATAACGGGAACGACGAACTTCTCCCTCTCGGTGCACACGACCAGGTCGCAGACGCAGTCGGCAGCATTGGTGGGGTCGAACTTGACGAGGTAGGCCACCTCCATCCCCGGGGCGATGACCGTGCCGCTGGCCGAGGCCTTGTCGGTGGCGCCCATGCCCTTGCCCTTGCCGGGGACCTTGCTGACGCTGAAGAACGCACTGTTGGGCGGCAGCACCTTGACCCTCCGCCCGACAGTGTCGTTGTTCCTCAAGTACAGGACGCTCTCGTACGTCTGGAAGGGCTCGTACCCCGAGAACGACACGACGGTCGGGAAGGGCTGGAAAATGGGCTCGCCAATCGGGACGGAGCAGTCCACGTGGTGGCTGCGGGGGTGGGTGGGTGGGAGGGGGTGGGTGGGGAGGGTGACGGGACGAGGACATGCAAGGGACGGGAACAGGGGGGACGAGGGGTGTGGGGCCCACCTGTAGTCCGCGATGTTCAGGAGCTCCAGGATCTGCGGGCGTACTGCGTGCCTCGGCATGACGGTCTGAGCGGTTTCGATGCGCTCGCGCGTCTCCTCCAGAAGCCTGCTGGGGCGCACCTGCGGTGAACGAGCGGATGCGGTGGGCGCGTGCTCGTGCATGTGGGGGCGCCTTCCCGGGCAGGGGGGGGGAGCTGCCGAGCCCATTTCCCCACATCCCTCAATCGGTAAACGCCTCCCGTCCATACGTGGGGAGCGAAATCGCTAGACGTAGACTCTGAGGCCCTAGAGGGCGCTGCATGACGCGTATGCGGTGAACAGGAGCCCGAGCATGCGGAGAAGCGAAGAAGCAATGCAGCTCCCGAAAGTGCGGCCCAATCACCGGATCGATCTAGGTGCTCGATTAATATTGAAAGAAAGAGCGGGGGAGAGCGGCTGCCGCGACCACACATACGTGGACCGGCCGCTGTATAGGGAAAGAGCAGGGGCTTTTCTTGGTCCATCTCCTGATGGCCATCGGAACTTGAAACGCTGTGACTGATACGGGAATGATACCGCGTGTGCGTGTAGCGGCGAATATGATTGTCTAGCGAGGCGAAAGAATCGGGCGCTCTCCCACACAAGTGGGGAACGCATCGCGCTCGACTGTTGAACGGGGGTCGAGGTGGGGCCATGGCCGCGGGCTTCTCCCAACAGGCAATCCCAATCGGTCACTCACCCGCACGAGAGCGTCCTCCTCCTCGTTTTCCTCGTACTTCTTGTACTTGACTGTCGCAGTGGGGCGCAGTCGAGTCGACTGCATCCCGTTCCCCCTCCTCGTGCCCCTCATGGTGCCCGTGTTGGGCCCCTCGGACATATCCAGTCCCCCTTACTCCCACCACTACAGTCTGAAGCGCCAAATGCAGGTGGAGGCGCACCCCTAGGATGGAACACGCGCCGCAGGTCGGCGAAATATGGCTGAGAACTAGTTACGAAGGCCCCTCTTTTCCAACCCAAGGGTGGAATTCACAGAAGTTCTCCTCCTCTCTTTCTAACAGAACATGTGTCCCGCCAACGAGCGCATGGGAATCACAAGAGGGGGGCAGCGGGGGGCATTTCGGCCGTACGGGGGTCCCGGACAGGGGCGCTGGTCTGGGGTTTACCCCCCCCCCCGCAAACAGGGCGCTGGGGCCCCCAACCTGCCCCCCCAAGAGGGAGGCTGGGCAGCCCGGTCTATGAACTCCGCATTAAATCTCCGGTTCCAGGACGTTGCTCCCCGTGTTGTTGCCTGGGAAATCCAGGGGTGGAGCATCTTCCCCAGGGCCCCTCTCCGTGTAACGACCCTCGGCAGGTTAGTGCTGCGGCAAATATTCCCGCCGAGTACGGGTTCGATCGCGTCACATCGCTGGTCGCTATCCAGTTCAGGCACGGGAATGGCGCTTGGAGCGCTGCTGCGTGTCCGAGCCGGCAGCTGGTTTCCATCTCGGGGTCCCCCCCGCGCGGTTCTGATGCGCTGACTTGTCCGCCGTGCGTTTTTTTCGAGCCCCGCGTACAGTTGGGTGCTCAATCGGGTGAAACACCGTCGATCTTCCAGACGTCCGTGGGGACGGGCGCGGATCGGTCGACGGCACGCAGGTCGACCAGACCCTCCCTTCCATTTGACGCCGCAGGTGTCCAGCCAGGCAACGTGCGCCGGTCGAATAGGCCAGCGTCGACGAGAAAATGGAAATGAACGCTGTGACGGCGTGGTCGATGTCCAAGGAGGTGAGCCAGCACTCGTGCTGCCGCGGGTCCCCCCCACGGCCATGTATTGGGCCTCCCTCGTGACCCAGTGTGCACTACGCCCCCCACGCAGGACGCGGTCAAGGCTCTCAAGGCCGACAAGGACAAGGGCCTGTCCTCTCAGGATGCCGAGGTCCGACTCGCCAAGTACGGCCCCAACGAGCTCGAGGCTGCGGCGAAGAAGTCGATCTGGGCGCTAGTCCTGGAGCAGTTCGAGGACCTCCTGGTGCGCATCCTGCTCCTGGCGGCTCTGGTATCGTTCCTCCTCGCGTTCGTCGACGAGGAGGCCGCCGAGGAGGGTATTGGTGCCTTTGTGGAGCCCTTCGTCATCATCCTGATCCTCGCCATCAATGCCTTCGTCGGGGTGTGGATGGAGGGGCGCGCCGAGTCGGCACTGGAGGAGCTCAACAAGATGCAGGCCCCCACGGCTAAGGTCCTCCGGGACGGCACGAAGTCCGAAATTGCCGCCCGTCTCCTCGTTCCCGGCGACATCGTCTACGTGGACGTCGGTGACAAGGTCCCCGCCGACTGCCGCGTGCTCACCAACTCTGTCAACGTCCTTGCCAATCAGTCGGCCCTGACGGGCGAGTCGCAGCCAGTGCACAAGGCCTTCGACGCCACGGCCAAGGGGGGCAAGCCCATCGCGGAGAACGCCGTCATCGTCGACAAATGCAACATGATCTTCAGCTCCACCACGCTCGAGCAGGGCCATGTGATGGCCGTTGTTGTCAACACTGGCGCCCACACCGAGATGGGCAAAATTGACGATGCCATGAAGGGTGCCGACGAGAACAAGACCCCACTCGAGCAGGCCCTAGAGGACTTCGGCAACGTACTTGGTAAGATCATCGCGGTGATCTGCCTCATCGTTTGGCTCATGAACGCTGACAAATTCGTCGAGACAAAGTGGGACGGGTGGACACCCCTCATCAGCGAGTGGCAGTTCAGTTTTGTCGACTGTGCCTACTACTTCAAGATCGCCGTGGCCCTCGCTGTCGCCGCCATCCCCGAGGGGCTTCCCGCCGTGATCACCACGTGTCTCGCCCTCGGGACTCGCCGCATGTCGGCCAAGAACGCCATCGTCCGCAGCCTCCCTTCGGTGGAGACGCTGGGCTGCACAACGGTCATCTGCTCCGATAAGACTGGCACCCTGACAACGAACCAGATGACCTGCGTCAAGGTGGGCGTGTTCAACAGCGACGGTACCTTTGCCCAGTGCGACGTCAAGGGGTCCTCCTACGACCCCGCTGACGGCGAGGTTCAGGGGCTTAAGCCGGGGAAAAACGTGGACGCCCTGTGCAAGGTGGCCGTGGCGTGCAACACCTCCTCCCTCCGCATCGAGGAAGACGCCTTCAAGTGCACCGGCCTGCCCACAGAAGGCTGCCTGCTCACACTCGTCGAGAAGATCAAGGGCAGCAAGAAGGTCAAGGGGTCACCCACCCCCGCCTGCGACACCATCACCAAGAGCATCAAGACCTCCGCGACCCTTGACTTCGACCGTGTTCGCAAGTCCATGTCCGTGGTGGTCGGCGGCGACGCCCTCGGCGTGTCCGGCTCAAACGTGCTTCTCGCCAAGGGCGCCCCTGACCGCATCCTTGAGCGCTCCACCCACGTCATGCTACCCTCGGGCGCCATCGAGCCCCTCACAGATGCCATGAAGCAGGCCGTCCAACAGGCCCTCAGGGGCATGGCTGAGAAGTCCATGCGCACCCTGGCTCTCGCCGTGAAGACGGAGGGGCTCGGCGCCCTCGCCACCTTCGATGGGCGCAACACGCACGAGGGATACGCCCTTGTGTCGAACACGGAGGGTTACGAGAAGGTGGAGAGCGGGATGGCGCTGGTGGGCATGGTCGGCATCCTGGATCCTCCCCGCAAGGAGGTGACTGAAGCCCTCAAGGACTGCCACAGCGCCGGGATCAAGGTGATCATGATCACTGGGGACAACAAGCTCACCGCCGAGGCTATCGCCAAGGACATCGGGATCCTCAAGCCCTCCCAGGAGGTCGCGGACAACTCGGTCGAGGGCCGCACCTTTGCCGGGTGGGACGATGAGCAGCAGATCGAGTTCCTCATGCGCCCGGGGGGCAAGGTGTTCAGCCGCACGGAGCCGACACACAAGATGAAGATCGTCTCCATTCTGCAGCGCATGGATGAGGTCGTGGCTATGACGGGCGACGGGGTGAACGACGCGCCCGCCCTCAAGCAGGCCGACATCGGCGTCGCCATGGGCATCTCAGGCACCGCCGTGGCCCAGCAGGCGGCTGACATGGTCCTGGCCGACGACAACTTCTCGACGATCGTGGCCGCCGTGTCCGAGGGCCGTGGCATCTACAACAACATGAAGGCCTTCATCCGGTACATGATCAGCTCCAACATCGGGGAGGTCGCGTCCATCTTCCTGACGGCCATCCTGGGCCTCCCCGAGGGCATGATCCCCGTCCAACTCCTCTGGGTCAACCTGGTGACGGACGGCCCCCCGGCGACGGCGCTGTCGTTCAACCCCGAGGACCCCGACATCATGGAGAAGCCTCCCCGCTCCAAGAAGGAGGGCCTGGTGTCCCTCTGGGTCACTATCCGGTGGCTTGCCGTGGGCCTGTACGTCGGGGCCGCCACCGTGGGCATCTTCGTCGTCTGGTACACCAGTTCGTCCTTCCTCGGCATCGACATCTCCCACGACGGCCATGTCCCTGTCTCCCTGGACCAGCTCCGCAACTTCGACGAGTGCGAGGCCGGCCTCAACGACCCCAGCAGCCTCTTCTACCAGTTCTCCCCCGCCCCCTACGTCGCGGGGGAGGGGAACAACTCAATCCACGCCTTCTTCGACGAACCCTGCGAGTACTTCGACAACGGCAAGGCGAAGGCGTCGACGCTGTCCCTCTCCGTGCTGGTGACGATCGAGATGCTCAACGCCCTCAACGCGCTCTCGGAGACCCACTCCCTCCTCTTCATCCCCCCGTGGGTCAACCCGTGGCTGTGCGGAGCTGTCGTACTGAGCATCCTCAGCCACTGCCTCATCCTCTATGTCCCCTTCTTCAACAAGATCTTCTCCACAGTCCCCCTCGACCTCAACGAGTGGCTCCTCGTGCTGGCCTTCTCGGCGCCTGTGCTCCTCCTCGAGGAGGGGCTCAAGGTCCTGGTCAGGCTCTTCGACCACACGGACATGAAGGCAGTCGAGGAGCGGAGGAGGGCCTCGGTGGACGCCCTGCGCGGCGCACACGAACACAAGAAGGACCAGTAGGGGTGCCGCAGGACCATTGCGGTGTAGCTATGGGCTTTCCGTGGCGTGGCAGAGTAGAAATATCCTATATTCCTACTCTGCCACGCCACGCAAGCCCCCTCTATAGAGCTACCCTGGACCGTCTGGGCCAGACAGCCGGGGTGCTGACGCAGCGATATGAAAGGTGTCGCCCGGAGCAAAAGAGTGCCCCCTAACAGATGTCCCGGGCCTCTGGCCAGGTCTCATTCTGCGATGCACCGAATATGTCCCGATGCCGCTCTTCGCCCACCCTGTCCACCTCGACCCGCTGCCCTGGGCCCTCCGGAGAAAAGGTGCTTTCGACACGCGTAGGCCGCGCCGGCTGGATGGCTAGGCGCCCAATCGCCGTCGTATTGTTTTTTCCCTCGTCCCGTCGTATTGTGTTTGCCACCCCTTCCGTTCCATCCGGGTTCGGGTTCTGGTTACGCAGCGAAACATACGTTAGGGCCCTCCCCGCTTACCCCTCTCTTCTTACGCCAAGCTTCTTCCCCCCCTGCAGCCCCAGCGAAGCCCCGGCTCAGCAGCGCCGCGGGTGGCGAGGGTGGTCCCCCCGACCTCGTGACCGACCATCACGCGCCCGTGGCCCGGTTCCTGGCCCTTCTCTGCCTGGAGCGTGCGTCTGGCCCGACGGAGAGGAGCCACCTGACCTTCGCCGAGGTCTGCATCGCGGCGGAGGAACTACTCTTGTCCATCGAGCAGCTTATTAGCGCGCCCTCGGCGGCCCAGCTGCGGGCTTCCGCTGCTGACTTTGAGGGGCGGGTCCAAGAATACCTTCTCAGGAGCTGCCTTGCTCCCGAGCGGTCAAGTGCCAGCACGGTCAGCCTCGCCATCGCCGTTGTCCAAGGGCATCTCATGCTGGGAGGGTCCCTCCGCACCGTTCCTGAGGTTGTGGCTGCCGAGGTGCGAGCTCTCGTTGGCAAAGCAAGGGAACAGCTGACCGTGGAGCTGCGAACCCTCTCCCGGCAGCAGCCCTAGAGAGGCGCCACTTCAATCGAACTCCCCAGCCTCAAAGTCGAATCTGGTAGTCGCCAGACTCGGTGATCTTCCTCACCCACTTTTCTGGCGTGATCCCACTTCTCTCCCAGATTTTCAGGTATGAAAGCTTCATCCCCAGCGTGCTGAGGGCGGGCACGTTGAACTCCATGCTCACCGGTGGCCGGGCCCACGGCTTCTTGTCCCCGAGGGTTGAGATGAGGGCGCAGTCGGCGAACAACAGGTACATCTGCTGCCCCGTGAACTTCTTGATCTTCCACGTGATGCAGTCCTTCCCATTGTCCCACTTGGCCTTGCCCACCTGCGCCTCGCACTTGACCTTGGACGTGTACCTCGGCACAGGCACCGTCACCACCGTGTTGAGCGCAGCGAGCTTGGGGTCGAAGTCCGCCTTGATCTTCACCATCACCTCCACCCGGCTCTTGCCGTGCTCCGTCAGCGTCGTCTGCACCACGAACGGTGGCGTGATCCCCTCGCTCGACCGGTACGTCATCAGCGTGAACTCCCCGTCGGGCGGCGTGAAAGCGACCTCCTGCTTGGCCCCCGAGGCGTGGAAGCGCGCCAGGTTGACGCACTGGTGGAACTTGACGTCGTCGAGCCGTGTGTTGCCGAGCCCCGCGAGGATGTCGGGCATCCCCGACAGGAAACACTTGACCTGGATCTTCCCCCGCACCTCGGCGCTCAGCACCTGCCCCTTGTTGTTCATCAGCATGTTGACCGACTCGACGATGTCCATGAAGAGCTCGTTCACCTTGTACCGGATGCCCTCCCGCCGGTACCCGACTGCCCCCGTGACCTGGAGCCTCGCGTGCGCCGCCTTCTCCTGCTGCTCCCGCTCCTTGCGCTTCGTCAGGACCAGTTTGCTCAGCCCGCTCTTCTGCAGGATGTACTCCTTGAGGATGTCGGGGTCCACCACCTGGGGGAAACCGTAGTCGACCACCTCGTCCAGCAGCTCGAAGATGAGCACGAAGTTCTCCAGCACCTCGCCCTGGCTGAACCGGTCCCCGAAGTACGCCCGGAGCACCTCAATGAGCTCGCGGAGGAACTTGAAGGCGAGCATGGCGTTGGCGTTGTTGTTGCACACGGCCACAAAGTAGACGTCGTTGTACCGCATGTGCATGAACGACACCCCCGCGATGTTCTGCACGGGCGCCGGTCCGGCCTTCTTGGTCCTCAGGATCTCGGTGCGGAACAGCCCCGGCAGGTCCTTGCTGCGAGGGGCGGGGGCGGCGACGGGTGGGGGGGGGTTCACGTCGCTCCCG
>Ga0181581_10000277_pt1 | contig 38144 bp, 19 predicted proteins | sample 071ome_22_FD_132433 | JGI IMG/M metagenome (GOLD analysis project Ga0181581, IMG submission 132433) | Coastal salt marsh microbial communities from the Groves Creek Marsh, Skidaway Island, Georgia - 071404AT metaG (megahit assembly) | ecosystem: Environmental > Aquatic > Marine > Intertidal... | reverse complement strand
TTCTTTGTCAAGGATCATCATACCACGTTCGTCATCCCATGCATCTGCATAGTTGTGTGGAAACGCATTACCGATGTAATGAATTTTACCTTGTACTTGGCGTTTATGGAAATGCCCTGAAAACACATAATCTTGATGTTTAAAGTGTTGCGGGCGTAAATCACCGTGATCGGGCATTTGCACCATTGCATTCATATAAAAACTTGGAAGTTCAAAATGACCAAACAAATACTTGGCTTCAATATTTTCTATCTTCTTCCACTCATCGCCTACTAACCACGGTACAAGTGCAACATCTTCTTCTTGATATATTTCATCAACAAGTGTAACACCTGGAATATGCTTACCAAATATAGTTGAACTTACATCACGCTTGTCTTTATAGTACAAGTCGTGATTGCCAACAAACATGTAGAACTTGTCAAACGCTTTGCCTAGCTTTTCAAGACTACGAATAGTAGCATCCATAGTAGTAAGGTTAAGACTATTCCTATTATGGTGCCAATCTCCGCAAAAGATTGCAGTTTCGCAATGGTTTTCTTTTGCTTGCTCAATAAACCAATCTACGAATTCTTCACAATCGTCGTTGTGAATTCTGCTGTTGCCTTTAAGTCCGAAGTGTATGTCTGTAAATACTGCTGCCTTTTTAAACAAACTGAATCCTCTTTTATAGTTCTATGTATTATATGGTAAAACATGTTTAAAGTCAATGGGTTAATTTAACCATTTCCAAGCTCTTTTTCTCTTTTGACTGCTGCTTCCCATTCGCCTTGGTGTTGTCTTGTATATGAAGGGTTCATATCGTTCATTTCCAGTATGTCATCTCGTATGTTTTGGTTGCGTTTTTCAATATTGATAACACGTACAAATGAGTTAGTAACGGCTGCTGTGTAGTATGCAAACGGATTATTAGATTTGCTTTCGTCAAATTGCAAACCAATCTGTGCCAATTGGAGGATTGCTTGTCCTCGCATTTCGTCATTGTAGGTATATCCTCTTACATTGCCACGGGTAGCATAGCGATCACATAATTTCATCCACATGCGAGCAAGTTTTTCAGTGGCCTGTCCTTTTTTAAGAACAAAATGTCCATTTTCCATTCCTCCATGCCAGTGGCTTTTGCCTACGCATACTAGTTCGTCATTGTCATTAAACTTGTAGTGCTGGAATGGAGGAAAGTTTAGTTTAACTTTTGTATCTGCTACTGTTTTAGGATTCTTTTTGCGTCCAGGCTCGTCCGGAATGTGATCAAATGTCATGATACGAAAAATTAGTTCTGTTTTTTCTATTTTTCTGTAATCTACTTCGCAATCTGCTTGTTTTACTTTTTCGCCAGCAAGTTTTCTTGTTTCATAATCTGCCTGACTCAGTCTTTTTGCTTTGTTTCGTTTTGCTTCTGCTATTGTTCGAATATTGATTTTTTCTATATCTGGCAGAATAATATCAAACTGATTATAGCTGTCTTCAGTAAAACTGCAAAAGCTACTCTTAGATTTGTGTATTTCTGCTAGAATGTCTTTGTTGTTTAAGTAGTTAGTTTTCCTCATAGGTTCTCCAATAATTAACACTATTATAATATACGCACATAATTTTGTCAACTAAATAATGTATAAGGAGACAAAAAGAAATGGCAGTTACAGACAGATTTGGTAATCCAGTTAGGGATAGTAGCGGTAACCCAGTTACATCAGGTAACGTGCGAGTGCCGACACCTGGCCAGTCTAGCGGCACAGTTGCATCTGCTTCTGTTGAGAATATGGTAGGATCTGCTGCATTAAAAGTTGGCGAAGGATTAAAAAATGCTGTTGTAGGTACTGCTAAACAAGCAGTAACAGATTTTGTCTCTGACACAGGATTTGGAAAAGCACTAAGAGCACTAAATTTGTTGCCTGGTGCTATGCCCACAGGGATTTCTTTCACAGACGGAAGCTGGGGCTCAAACAATGAACTTGATTGGCGAGTTCGATTAAGTGTTCCTTCCACTTTTGCAGGTAGTCCTTTATTAAAACCGTTAGCCGAAACAGGCGGTATGATATTTCCTTATACACCACAGGTTTTGATTAATCATAGGGCAAATTATAACGCGATTTCTCCCATACATAGTAATTATTCATATTTTGCTTACCAGAACAGTGAAGTGAGCGAAATGACAATTACAGGTGATTTTTTAATAGAAAATGCACTAGAAGGAGAATATTGGATTGGTGTTGTACATTATTTAAGAAGTGCTACAAAAATGGCATACGGAAATACCAGTAACCAAGGTGCTCCGCCACCGGTTGTAAGACTAAATGGTTACGGCGACTATGTTTTCAAAAATGTGCCTGTTATTATTACCAACTTTACAGTTCAACTAGATCCAAATGTTGATTATATCCAAATTGGTATGGGAGCAAACGGAAGTTGGGTTCCAACCAGTAGCACAGTTTCAGTAACAGTACAACCTATCTACAGCAGACGACAAGTTACACAGTTTAGTTTGGATGGATTTGTTAGGGGTGATTATGTTCTAGGCGGTAAAGGATTTATCTAATGGCAAACTATGATAATTCAAGTCCTTGGTTTAATACAAAAACAAATGGCGAATATTTAGATGTTTTAAAAATTCGTCCTGTACCAGCCGAAAGCGATGACATACTATATACTATAGAACCACAATACACTTACCGTCCAGATCTTCTTGCTTATGATTTATACGGCGATAGAAAATTATGGTGGGTATTTGCACAAAGGAATATGAACACTATAAAAGATCCTGTGTATGATATAATAGCAGGAACACAAATTTATCTTCCTAAGGGCGATAGTTTAGAACGTTTGCTAGGAACTTAATATGGCAGCAGTAACAGATAGCAATGGCAATCCTGTCAGAACATCATCGGGCCAGCCTGTAACAACAAAACCTAATTCGGGAGCAAACTCCGGAACGCAAAGGACTGCTGCTTCCTTGCAAACATCTGGTAACATTTCTATAAACGGTGTGGCTAGTGCAGTTGAAGGTGCTGTTGCAGAAGTTGCAGGTGCTGTTGCTGCGCCTGTAGTGCAAGCAGCCGGACAAGTTACACAGTTTGCAAGTGCATTGGGCGGAGCATTTTCAGGCGCAGGGTTCGGAGGACTGAGTGGATTGTTGAACGGTTTGTTTGCAGGATTCCCACCATGGCCAAACGACTTAGAACAATACGCAAGTTACAACTATATTTTTACATTATCATGTTTAACAAACTTTGAACTTAATCTTCCTGATTTTACTTATAGACTATTTGGTCCAAGAATTGTTGTTTTACGCAGTGGCGGCGCCTCTGATAAAATTCCTACCTTAACAGAATTAGGCGGTAAGATGGAATTTTATATTGACGATGTTGAAATTACTTCTTTGATTACACAAACTCCAAAAACTAAAAATAGTTTTGCAGCTCAGTTTGAATTTAAAGTCTTTGAACCATATAGCATGGGACAATTTTTAGAAAATTTACAAGTAGCAGCACTTGCAGCAGGACACAAAAACTATATTGATGCTCCTTTCTGTTTAAGTTTAGATTTTATAGGTTATGACGATGGCGGCAACGTTGTAAAATCAAGAAAAAGCACAAGACATTTTCCTATAAAACTAGGACAAGTAACTTTTAATGTTGCAGAAGAAGGTTCGACATATTCTTGTACTGCTATTCCTTGGGTAGAAACAGGAATGTCAGACGAAGTGCAAAAAGGCAAAACTGATATGACTATTACTGGTAGAACAGTTGAAGAAGCATTGCAGTCAGGCGCCAACAGTTTAGCAACAATTTTAAATACTAGAATGCTAAAAAATGAGCAAGCAAAGCAAGTTTCAAAAGCAGACAAGTTTGTTGTTATGTTTCCTACAAAACGATCTTCGCTTGAAGAAAGTATATTAGGAAAGAAAGAAGATAGTGAAGGTGCTACAAAAGAAGGAGAAATCCGTAAAGAACCTTTTGAAGAAGAACGTAAAAAAGAATTATACGAAAGTATAAAAGGCATACAAAACGGAGAAGTTCCTGCAGACTTTGACAACCAACTAAAAAGTATGCTAGGTATTACTATTACTCGATCAGAAGTAGCAGAAACTATTAGAGAATATGTTGAGAAAGACGAAAATATTAACAGTATAGGAAAAGCAAAACTGGTTCCTAATGTAAATGAATCTAACAATTATCCTCCAATTGGCGGCTTAGGTAGTACAACTGAAAAAGATAAAACGCAGTTAGATAGACAAAAATTGCAAATACCTAGAGGTGTTAAAACTTTTCAATTTAAAGTTGGCACAAAAATTAACACAATTATTGAAGAAATTGTTATTGCAAGCGATTGGGGACAGCAGTTAAAAGAAAGACTAAAACAGCCTGATCAAAACAATATGGTTGAATGGTTTAAAATTGAAACTTTGTGTTTTAATATGATGGACGGTAAAACAGTAGATGCTACTGGTACTACTCCTAAGGTCTATGTTTATAGAGTTGTTCCGTATATGGTTAATGCAAGTATCTTTGCATCTCCAAGCTCACCGCAGCCTAACCAAAAGAATTTAAATATGCAGGCTGCAAAAGAATACAATTACATTTACTCGGGAAAAAATAAAGATATATTAGATTTTGACATAACTTTTGATAATGCATTCTTTGTAGCAATTGGAGCCAGCAGAGGTCAAAATAATGCAGGATCTAAACAAGCTGGGCAAGGCGGCACAGCAGCTACAGACGGAGAAGCACCTACAAAATTATCTGAAGGAACGCAAGGGGACGGTTCTGTAAGTGCAACTGGTCAAGCTAAAGTAAAAGAAGTTGAAGCACCAACTACAGGTAAAGTAAGTTCAGGAAGTGAAAACAATTCTACACAACTTGCTAGAATGTTTAATGACGCACTAGTAAATAGTCCTGTTGATCTACTCCAAATAGATTTAAAAATATGGGGAGACCCTTATTACTTGAGTGATAGCGGCATGGGAAACTATATTGCATCTCCTAGTTCTTTTATAAACATAACAAAAGACGGAACAATGGACTATCAGAATTCTGAAGTTGATTTACGAATGATTTTTAAAACTCCTACAGATTATGGTCCTGATGGCTGGATGGATTTTCCTGGATTTGGATTAGCACCTGTAAAAGCATTTAATGGCTTATACAAAGTATTACAAGTTACAAGCAACTTTAATGGCGGACAATTTACACAAAACTTAGTTTGCACTAGAAGACGCAACCAAGAGACAGATGTCAAGGCGACCGGAGTCAAGGGCGATAACGCTGTTGTTAAAGAAGGCGCAAAAGAAAATAAAATTGATTCAACAGATCCGTCCATACCATAGAGAGAGAAACAAATGGCCCAAGAAAAAAGAACAAGTGATTATGCTCAAAAAGGCGACCCAGGTCCGTTTTTAGCAAAAGTTATTGGACATACTGATTCTACATATATGGGTATGCTAGAAGTAGAATTGTTGTCTCTAACAGGAACTGGTAACAACTCACAAACATCAGGCCAAACAGCATTTGTAAAATACATGAGTCCGTTTTATGGAGTAACACCATTTAAAGATTTGTCAAAAAATGCAACTTATGCAGATACTCAAAAATCTTATGGTATGTGGATGGTCCCGCCTGACGTAGGAAGTTTAGTAATGGTAATTTTTGTTGAAGGAAATTACTCTAACGGTTATTGGATCGGTTGCGTTCAAGATCAATATATGAATTTTATGCTTCCTGGAAATGCAGCAACAACTTATAACAGTACAGATAAGTCTAAAGCACTACCAGTAGGCGAGTACAATAAGCGTTTAGAAACAGGCAAAGGCGGCGATCCTACACAGTACATTAAACCGGGTAATACTGATGCCATTGCACAGTTAAAAAACGCAGGTTTAGACGGAGATCCTATAAGAGGAACAACAACATCAAGTGCTAGACGAGAATTGCCTAGTATGGTATTTGGAATTTCTACGCCAGGTCCATCAGATAGAAGACCAGGCGCACCAAAAGGAAAATACGGTACAAATGAGGCTACTATAAATGTACCTTTTAGTAGATTAGGAGGAAGCTCTTTTGTTATGGATGACGGAGATCCTAATCTAGTTAGAAAGAAACCTGCCGGTGGTCCTGAAGCTGGACCGCCAGAGTATGCTTCTATAGAAGCAGGTGAAAAGGGAGATCCTACATTACCTGCTAATGAATTAATTAGATTAAGAACTAGGACAGGACATCAAATTTTGATGCACAATACCGAAGATCTAATTTACATTAGTAACGCAAAGGGCACTAGCTGGATTGAAATGACGTCTAACGGAAAAATAGACATATATGCAGCAGATAGTGTAAGCATACACACAGAAAATGATCTAAACATTACTGCTGGCAGAGACATTATAATGAAAGCAGGTAACAATATCTGCTTAACAGCTGGAAACGATGGCAGAATAACTGCTGCTGCCGGCACACACATAAATTCTAAAACCCATACAGAAACAGCACCTGACGGAATCAACATGAATGGACCAACTGCTACTCCTGCTTATCCACCGTTTAGAACACCTCAACATGAACCATGGACAGGTCATGAAAACTTAAATCCTTTAGAATTTGTACCAGAAAAAACTAGTGCAGATCCTGAGGATGAAAACGAGTTAGATGCAGAAACAGCAAATAACTTTGTTGCTGAGCCTGCGGTTATACCAGACACATTTAAGAAGGGCAAATAATGGCTGCTATACACAGAGATACAGATGCAAGAAGTTGCGGCGCAACAACAGTTGTTGCAGGACAGTCTAATGTATATGCTAACAATTTGTTAGTATCAGTGGATGGAGATCCCAACTCGCATGGCGGAGGCGCATTAAACGCAGGATCTAATAAAGTTTTTATTAACAATATTGCAGTGGTAAATCATACACCAGATGGAGCAGCACCAGATTCTTTGTGTGCTCCATTAGGAGGTTCTCACTGCGGTCCTGTAACTGCTCAAGGCAGTCCTGATGTTTTTGTAGGTGATTAATAAGGTTAAATATAGTTATGAGTACAAGAGAAAAAGGATTATATAAACAAGTAGTTGTTAAGGGAAATAACAAGGCCCAAAACACATCACCTGGCAGCAGAGCTTATAGAGGTTTAAGCACTGTAAATCCTGATAACTCCACTTATGTACTCTACGATATTGCACTTATTAAACAAGATATTATCAATCATTTCCATATAAGGCAAGGTGAAAAGCTAAGTGATCCTGAGTTTGGAACCATTATATGGGACGTTTTGTTTGAACCTTTAACACCACCTATTCAAGATGCTATTGTTAATAATGTATCAAAAATATGTAATTACGATCCAAGGGTTCAAGTTAATAATATTACTGTAGATAGTTACGAAAGCGGCATACAAATCGAATGTACATTAACATATCTTCCTTATAATATCTCAGAAACTATGCAATTGAAATTCGATGAAAGTGCTGGATTTTTTAATGCATAATTAACTACGCACTTTTCTAAATCTAATAAATATCAATATAGATCAAGGAAAGCACAATGTCATCTACAGATAGACAAAACAGATTACTTTTAGCAGAAGATTGGAAGCGTGTATATCAGAGCTTCCGTAACGCAGATTTTCAAAGTTATGACTTTGATAACTTGCGTAGAACAATGATTAATTACCTCAGAGAAAACTATCCTGAGGATTTCAACGACTATGTAGAATCTAGCGAATACTTAGCACTAATAGATTTGATAGCATTTTTAGGGCAAAATATTGCTTTCCGTATTGATCTAAATGCCCGTGAAAACTACTTAGAATTAGCAGAACGCCGCGAAAGTGTATTACGTTTAGCAAGATTGCTTTCCTATAATCCAAAGCGTAACCAAGCAGCAAATGGTCTTCTTAAAATAGAAAGTGTTTCTACGTCAGAAGATATTGTCGATTCTAACAATGTAAATTTATCAGGCCAAACAATTATTTGGAATGATCCTTCAAACCCAGATTGGTACGAGCAATTTGTCAAAATATTAAATGCTGCTCTACCAGCAAATGGAACATTTGGCCGTCCTATCAAAAAAGATATTGTAAATGGTGTTCCAACAGATCAATACAGAATGCTTAGTACAAATACTGAAATTCCTGTATATGGGTTCCAAAAAGCAATTGATGGTAGATCAGTAAGATTTGAAATTGTCAGCACTGACGTTGTTGATGGAGTAATTGAAGAAGAAGCACCGTTTCCAGGAAACAATTTTGCTTTCCTTTACAGAGATGACGGCCGCGGCCCGGCAAGCTCTAACACAGGATTTTTCAGTCACTTCCGTCAAGGAACAATAGACGAAGGCGTATTCAATATTAATAACCCATCCACTAATCAAGTTGTAGCAATTGATGCTGTTAATATAAACAACAAAGATGTTTGGCTTTACAAGTTAGACAGTTTTGGTAATGAAAATGAACTTTGGTCTAAAGTAGAATCTGTTGAAGGTAACAACGTAATTTACAACAGTTTAAACAAAAATATACGCAACATTTATAGTGTTTTAACACGAGTCGATGACAGAATAAGTTTAATTTTCTCAGACGGTGTTTTTGGTAACTTACCAAAAGGAGCATTTAGAGTTTATTACAGAACAAGTAGAAACGAAACAATGGTTGCTAACCCTGATGATATGCGTGGAATAAGTGTTAATATACCTTATCTAACTAAATCAGGAAAAGTAGAAACTCTATCAATACAATATGAATTAAAATACAGAGTAGATAATGCGTCTGTTTCTGAAACAAACGCAAGTATTAAAGCAAATGCACCATCTACTTATTACACTCAAAATAGAATGGTAACTGCCGAAGACTACCAAATTGGTCCTTTAGGTGTTAGCCAAGAAATTATTAAGGCAAAAAGTGTTAATAGAACAGCAAGTGGAATAAGCAGATACTTTGACTTAATAGATGCAACAGGCAAATATTCTAAAACAAACTTGTTTGGCGTTGATGGAGCAATTTATAAAGAATACTTAACACCTAAAGCATCATTTACATTTGTTACAAGAACAGATGTTGAAGGTGCTATTGTTAATACTATAGAACCTATTCTCAGCGATAAAAAAGTTAGAAATTATTATTATGATAAGTTTCCTAAAATTAGTGTAAGTGACCTGGGAGTTAAATGGACACAGTCGAGCACAGCTACTAATTTAAGCACAGGTTATTTTACAAACAGAGAAGGTCTTAAATCACAACTAGGAACATATACTTCATCTATATTAAGTTTAATTGTTCCCGGAACACTTGTAAAATTCTTACCTCCAGAAGGAGAATATTTCTTACCAGACGGAACGTCAGCACCAGGAATACAAGGTCAAAAAAATGTTACAGAGTATAGATGGGCAAAAATTGAAAGTGTAGATGCAGATGGTACTGTAGTAGCAGATGACGGAACAGGGCCTGTGTTTTTAAACGACATAATTCCATCAAACTCTAGACTAGTAGAAATACGTCCTGCTATTTCATATGAATTAGAATCTGATGTAATTACACAAGTTATTGATCAAATATTTGCTTATAAAACATTTGGTTTGAGATTTGATAGAAATAAACAAGCCTGGAGACTTGTAACAGAAAATAACCTAAATGTTGCAAACGATTTTAGTATTGGTAAAACAGGCGATGTAACAAACCAACAACTTGATGCAAGTTGGCTGTTACTGTTTGAAACTGACGGTGAAAAATATACTATTACATATCGCGCCATGCGTTATATATTTGAAAGTGATAAAGAAATACGTTTCTATTTTGATAGTAGCGATAAAATTTACAATAACCTAACAGGAAAAATTATAAAAGACAAGATTAAAGTGATGAGTATTAATACTATACCTGATGATACTGTACCATTTACAGTAGATTTTGATTGGGAAGTTACAGAAGAATATAGAGATCCTGAAGGCTATGTTGATAGTAAAAAAATACAAGTAACATTTTTTGATAATGACGATGACGGTGTTGTTGATGATCCTGAAATATTTGCGGAAATAGTTGCTGAAACAACAAATCCTTTAGAGAAATATGTCTTCCAAGAAAAATATATAACAACAGATGGTGTTGAAGATTACAACTATGTAAGTAAAGATGACATAGGTGTAATTGTTTTGCAAACAAAAGAAAATCTTGCACCGTTTAGTTCTTATGATGACGGACAACTTTTTTATTATGTAGATGAAGGTATTTTTGAAACACTTAATAAGACTTTTGGAACATTAAGTGTAACAACAAATTACCGTGCTAGGATTGGTAGAGACAATCTAAAATTCCAATATATCCATGCAGCAGATTATAGTGCAAGGATTGACCCGAGCGCAAGTAACATTATAGATACATATCTATTAACGAAAACATACGACACTGCATTTAGATTATGGTTAAGTGGCCAGGGTACTAAACCTTTACCACCTAGTACAGATAGTTTGTTCTTGTCATATGGTACTGAAATAAACAAAATAAAGTCACTTAGTGACGAAGTAATATATCATCCGGTTAAGTATAAAATACTATTCGGAGATAAATCATCTGTGGATCTTCAAGCAACATTTAAAATTGTTAAAAACCCTGATTTGGTTCTAAATGATAACGATGTTAAGTCGAGAGTTATTGCAGCAATAGATGAATTTTTTGCATTAGAAAATTGGGACTTTGGCGATAAATTTTATTTCTCAGAATTAAGCAATTATGTAATGAGTCAATTAGCTCCAGATCTTGTAACATTCATTATGGTGCCTGATCAAGAAACCCAATCATTTGGTAGTTTGTTTGAAATAAAATCAGAATCAGACGAAATTTTTATTAGCGGTGCAACTGTTGATAATATTGAAATTATTGATGCAATTACAGCATCAAGATTAAAAGCAAGTGGAAAAGTTGTTTCTGAATCAGAAACTACTAACACTGGAATACAAAGTATTTGATTAAAGGAAGCGGCTAGACATGGCAAGTAATAATGATCAGAACGAATTTCCTGTACCAGCAGCCGGAGGTTCGGATACTAAAAGAACAAGTGCGCAGCACTTGCCGCGTTATTTTAGGACTGAGACAAATAAGAAATTTTTATCTAGCACATTAGATCAGTTAATCCAACCTGGCGTCGCAGAAAAACTAAACGGATACTTTGGAAGACAAACTGCAAAATCATTTACAGCAGCTGATAACTATGTTGGAGATATTTCAACAAAAAGATCAGATTACCAATTTGAGCCTGCAACTGTAATTAAAGATGACTTAGATAATGTTCTTTTTTACAAAGATTATAATGACTTTGTAAATCAATTAACTAGTTTTGGTGCTGATACTTCAGACCACAGTAGATTTAATAGCCAAGAATATTATGCTTGGAACCCGCATATTGATTGGGATAAATTTACTAACTTCCGTGAATACTATTGGCTTCCAAACGGTCCGCAAACTATACCTGTTAAAGGACAGACGATAGATATTGTATCTACATACACAGTAGAACTTGCAGACAACTTAGATAATAATGCATATCTTTTTACGCCAGATGGTGCAACACAAAATCCTAGTTTAAAATTGTATAGAGGTATAACATATCGATTTGAAATAAACACAGAAGGCCTACCATTTACTATAAGAACCAAGCGCACTCTTGATAGTGCTTTTGATTTAGATTCTGGAATTTCAGCACAAAATGTAGAACTTGGTGTTATTGAATTAAGATTAACATCAGAAACACCTGACGTACTTTATTATGTTGCAGATAATGATATAAATGTTGCAGGACTAATCAAAGTTGCAAACATCGAAGAAGCTAGTTTTATTGATGTAGAGACTGAAATAGTAGGTAAAAAAACTTATACAACAAGTGACGGATTTGCTCTTTCTAATGGAATGAAAGTTAAATTTATAGGAGAAGTAACTCCGGCAACATATGCTGAAGGAGAATTCTACGTTGATGGCGTCGGTGATGAAATTAGATTAATTGCAGAAGCAGACTTAAACGTTGCTAGTTCATTTACAGATGACTTATTAATCCCCTTTGACGGAGACGGTTTTGATAGAAGCCCATTTGATGAAGCAATTGGTTATCCTGCTGTAAAAGATTACTTTGTAATAAACAGAGGCAGTGCTGATGGAAACTTGTGGAGCAGATACAATAGATGGTTCCATAGAAGTGTAATAGAAAAAGCAGCTGAAATAAATGGGGTTCCGGTAGATGTAGATCAATCGCAAAGAGCAAAACGCCCAATTATAGAGTTTGATGCAGGTATAAAGTTACAAAATTTTGGAACTAAGATCAAAAAAGATGTCGATTTAGTTGATACATATACACTTGATGTATTTTCAGATATAGAAGGAAGTCAAGGATATAATATTGATGGTATAGACATTACTGACGGTATGCGCATTTTGTTTTTAGCAGATACTGATATATTAGTTAAAGGAAAAATTTACCAAGTTAATTTCATAACATTTGCCGATGGAACTGGTAGAGCCTCTAATAGACAAATTTCTTTAGTTGAAGTAGATGACTCAGAACCTTTAGAAAATGAAGTTGTACTAGTTAAAGACGGTACAGATTCAAAAGGTTTGATGTACTACTACAATGGTACAGAATGGAAATTGTGTCAAACTAAAACTAGTGTGAATCAGGCTCCTTTATTTGAAATGTTTGACGAAGCTGGTAACAGCTTTAATGACTTAACTATTTTTGAAGCAAGCACATTTAAAGGTAACAAAATTTTTAGTTATGCAGTTGGCGCAGGTCAAAACGATACAGAACTAGGTTTTCCAATAACATACAGAAATATTGAAAACGTAGGCGATATAACATTTAACTTTGATTTGTTAAAAGATTCTTTTAACTACCAAGTTGGAAATGATTTATTTTATAAAAACACTGATATTGGTTATCTCAGGAAATATAAAACTAGAACGCAATTTGCTTACGAAAACGGCTGGAAAAAATCTCCAAAAATTAGCGAACAGGTTGTGATTAGGCAGTACGTTAATGATAATACGCTAACAGCATACGACATAGATGTTTATGAAAACAGTGCTAGTTTAACTGATTTATGGTATCGAGTATATTTAAACAACAAGTTACAAGTTGAAGGTACAGATTTTACAACTTCAGTTTCGCCTAATAATTTACTACAGATAATTTTTGTAAATGACTTGGCAATTGATGATGTAATTTTATTTAAAACAAAGTCAAGAGCTGCAAAAACTGAAATAGGACATTATGAAATAAGTGCAAATCTTGAGCGCAATCCTTTAAACAATAATCTTACGCAATTTACACTTGGCGAAGTTAATGATCACGTTGCTTCTATAGTAGAAAGTCTTGATAATTTTGTCGGAAAGTTCCCAGGTGCAGGAAACTTAAGAGATGTAGGTCCTGTAAGCATTTACGGTAAAAGATTTTTAAAACACAGTTCTCCATTTAATTTAGCAAGTTACAGTTTGTTAGACAAAGATAGTAATATGCTAAAGTCTATAAGATATGCTAGAAGAGAATACGGCAAGTTTAAAAGATTATTTTTACAAACAGCAAATGATTTAGGATATGAAGGTCCTGTCAAAGAACATGTTGATAGAATATTAGCTAGTATTAATAAAGATAAAATTAGCAGTATGCCATTTTATTTTAGTGATATGTTTGCAATTGGTGCATCAGTTAGAACAGATTACGAAATATATGATGAACAACAGCAGTTTTTTGCATTGTCTCAACCTTTTACATTAGACGAACCAAGCAGAAGAGCAGTACAAATATACATAAATGGCTTGCAATTAATACATGGCAAGGATTACACTTTTAATAGTGAAGGATTTGCTATTATTACAGCTACTAAAGAAATAGATGATGTTGTTACAATTTATGAATATGAATCAACAAACGGAACATATGTACCGCCTACTCCTACAAAATTAGGATTATATCCTGCTTACGAACCCGTTAAGTATTTGGATGACACATATCTTGAACCTACAGAAATTATTCAAGGCCATGACGGAAGTAAATTTGTTGCCTATAACGATTTTAGAGATGATCTTATTCTTGAATTAGAAAAAAGAATTTATAACAACATTAAAGTAAAGTATGATCCTACTATCTTTGACATTGAATCTTATGTAGGTGGTACTTTTAGAGATACTACATTTACAAAAGAGCAAATAGATAATGCAATGCTTCCTGATTTTGTTCAGTGGTTACAATTAGTCGATGACGATTATACAGACAATCAGTTTTTTCAAAGGACAAACAGTTTTACATTTAACTATGCATCTATGACAGATCCAAATGGTAATGCATTGCCGGGATTTTGGCGCGGAGTTTATAAACAAGCCTTTGATACAGACAGACCTCATACCCATCCATGGGAAATGCTAGGATTTAAAATTAAACCTACATGGTGGGAAGAACAATATGGTCCTGCTCCTTACACCAAAGATAACATTGTTATGTGGGAAGATTTGCAAAACGGTGTAATAAGGATACCGGGACAAAAATTTTCTATTAATAAGAAATACAAAAGACCTGGATTAGTTAATTTTATCCCTGTTGATGAATCAGGAAACTTATTAAGTCCGAATGATTGTGGATATGCAGGAAACTTTGTTTCTAGTACTATTAAGGATATTTTTAAATACGGTGACGAAGCACCAGTTGAATCTGCCTGGAGACGAAGCGGAGAGTTTCCTTTTGCACTAATTGCTAGTTGGTTACTAAATCAGCCACATAAAGTATTTGCAACAGGCTTTGATAGAATTAGACAGAAAAAAAATCTTGCCGGGCAAATAATTTATACTGAAACAAACAATCATATTAGATTACAAGATTTAGTTTTTCCTAACACTGTAGAAGATACCGCTCAAATATTTACAGCTGGGTTGATAAATTACGTTGCAGGATATATGGCAGCAAGTGTTACAAGACCATACGGAACTTATAAAGACCATATAGTTGCGATTACTAACCAAATGGGCTTTAAAGTTGGTGGTTTCACTGAAAAGAATAAATTTAGACTAATTTTAGATAGTAGAACACCTCTAAATCAAGGTAATGTTTTTGTTCCAGATGAAAACTATAAAATTTTCCTAAATACAAGTTCTCCTGTAGAAACACTTTCTTATAGTGGCGTATTGATTGAGCGTAGAACTAACGGATTTAAAATTAGCGGTTATGATAATACAAAACCTTATTTTGATTACTATAAACCAATTGCCTTAGAAAATGATCCTACAATTAATGTAGGTGGTATTACAGAAAAGTATGTTACCTGGGGACCAGGCCAAACTTATGTTAAAGGTCAAAATATCGAAAATGCCGGGGCATATTATAGAGCAAAAAATAATTTTACAAGTGGGGCAAGTTTTGATACAGATAATGTAGAAAGAATGCCGTCTTTACCTTTAATAGGAGGTAGAGATGCTACTTTTAGAAGAACATTTTTTACAAAAATAACTGAAAAAATGCCGTACGGAACAGTTTTAAAAACTGTGCAAGAAGTAGTAGATTTCTTATTAGGATATCAAAAGTTTTTAGAAACAAAAGGATTTGTGTTTGATTATTATGACAGTGATAATGCAGTTGTAGCAAATTGGAGAACATCTTGTAAAGAATTCCTTTTCTGGACCACACAAAACTGGGCAGCAGGTACAGTAATTACATTAAGTCCAGCAGCGTTCCAGTTGAAGTTACAAACAGAATATTCTATTGTTGATAATATATTTGACAACTTTTATGGTTATACGCTATTAAAAGCTGACGGTAAAAAGTTAGTAGAAGAATTTACAACATTAGGCAGACAAAATAGTAATGAATTTGTTCTACGTCCAAAAACTACCGCAGACGGTATTTACAGTCTAAAACTACCGTTAGTACAAAAAGAACATGTAGTATTACTTGACAACAGAACTGTGTTTGGAGATGTGATCTTTGACCCAGAACCTGGATATAGACAAGAGCGCATAAAGATATTAGGTTATAGAACCACTGATTGGGACGGAAGTCTAAATATACCAGGATTTGTTTATGACGATGCAAAAGTTACAGATTGGGAATCTTGGAAAGACTATTCAATAGGTGACACTGTTAAGTATAAAGAATTTTATTATACTGCAACAAATAAAATACCGGGTACAGAAACATTTGAGTCAGAAGATTGGAACAGACTTGACGAAAAACCTAGTCCTGTATTGTTACCTAACTTTGAATATAAAACTAATCAATTTGCAGATTTCTATGATTTAGATAGTGATAACTTTGACACAGAGCAACAGCGTCTTGCACAGCATTTAATTGGATATCAAAAGCGCACATATTTAGAAAATATTATTAATGATGACGTTAGCCAGTATAAATTCTATCAAGGATTCATCGCTGACAAAGGTTCAAAGAATGCTTTGACTAAATTGTTTGATGCACTAGCAAGTGACGACAAAGATAGTTTAGAATTCTATGAAGAATGGGCAATTAAACAAGGCCAATATGGTGCATCAGAAGGTTTTGACGAAGTTGAATTTTTATTAGACGAAAAACAATTTAGACTAGCACCACAACCTATCGAATTAGTACAACGAGTGCAGGGTGACGAAAAGGATTTAATTTATAGAATACAACCTTACCAGGTTTATTTAAAACCTGAAAACTACGATCATAAACCGTTTCCTAGCAAATATATTACAAACGGTTATACAAAAGATAGTGGTTATGTAAATCCGGAAGATGTAGATTTTATTGTTGGAACATATGATGATATTTTAACAATTAATTTTGCAGATTGTAGGAAAGATTCCTACATATGGGTAGGTAACGATAAGCAAACATGGAATGTATATCGTCATATAGATACTGATTTAGAAGTTGAAGCTGTAACTGGAGGCGATACTGAATTTACAGTTGTTCTTACAACTACACCTAAGTTTATAAATCCTGGAGATATTTTAGGAGTCTTTGATTTAATTAACACAACTGTTGATCCTGCTGATAGCACTTATGCTACAATTAGTACAACATCTGTTGCGTTAGGAGGATTCTACAAAGTTAAAAATATTTCTTTGAATAGGATTACTTTTGAAACCTCAGAGCCTGTAGAAGATGTAGAAAATTGTGTTGGAAAAATAACCAATCTGTTAAAGGTAAGAACAGACAACTTAGAAACTCTCAACAGCCTGACACAAATTATAGCAGACAACAAGAGTAAGTTCTGGTTAGATAATGATGGTAACAGCAAATGGAAAGTAGTACAAAATTCATCAGGATTTAATCTATTACAAAGTTTTGCCAATTCATCTACAGATACAGAAACAAACTTTGCTACTAGTATAGCTGTGAATAACAGCAATACACTTATGGCTGTAGGAGCACCAGATGATGGTAGCGGAAAGGTTTATGTTTATAGACGAGGAAGCAACAATGCTAATTGGCAGTTAAGTCAAGTACTTGAAGCTGATGATGACATTGCAGATGAATTACAGAGATTTGGTGCAAGCGTAGGTATGTCACCAGATGGAAAATACTTGATTGTAGGTTCTCCGGATGCAAGTAATGTCAAAACGAATTATAAATCAACTTATAGCGAATATGGGCCAGACGGAGACGAAATAACTCCAACTAATTATGTTGCTAATGATATTGTAAGATATGAAAATGCTCTTTGGAGATCTACTACTACAATCCAACCTAGAGTTGATAGTATTGAATTTACAAGTTTTGACAGTGTTGAACAAATTATAAATTCTATAGGAAATACTGCTGAAGACTCAGAAGAAATTCCTGTAATTTTAGCAGGCAATTATCCTATTCCAAATATAGATGCTGATCATATTTTGATTAGAGCTCCTTTAGATATGTATGATGGTTCTGCTCCTAACGACACATTGGTATTAGAATGGAATACGCTTACTATTGCAAATCAAAATCAAGAGTCTTTTGTTGCAAGAGAACCATTTGATGGAGCTTACCCTAATATAAGTGAATTCTTTTTAAGTGATAACCACACAATACAAAATAAAGTAGATGCAGTTTTATATGTTAATGTTTTCACTACTAAACCTGTATTTGGTGACAGAGTTGAAACTGCTGATGCATTTGGTTTTGTAGATTATGTGTATGAAAACGAAGGACAATTAGTTCTATACTTAAGAGATGTAAATGGTATATTTGACTTAAATGACAGCTTGTTCTTGGCTAACGGAGAATTTGTCGGAGAATATGATAGAGTTGCACCAAACGAAGAAGTTGATTCCTCAGAAGCGTTCGGCGGCTATTGGAGAATTAATCTAAATTCTCCGGTATCTTTAACTACAAATTTAACAGATAGTGGTAGAGGATTAATTTACAAAGATGTTGTATCAGACAGTACAGTAAGTGATAGGTATTATTACAATATTCTTGATTATGATACTGACTTAACATCTAGTGAAAATACCTTAAACAGTTATTTTAGAATACTATCGTTCCAAGGTTTCCCAGGACCTGGCGGTTCTGTAGATCCTGTACTAAGTCAAAAATATGTAATACGTGCTCCTAAAGTTTTAACAGATACTTTATCGCCTGGATCAACATTTGATTTTTATATGCCACAGCTTACTAGATTTAGTGACGGGTCTAAAAACGATCCAACACTTGTAAATCTTTCTTATGAAGTAATAAACAAAACACTTACTGTTGATGAACTATGGGACGGCTACATATTCTTCGAATTTACAAAATTCGATACAGACGGAGATCCATTCGAACCAAGAGTAGGACAAACAGTACGAGATGTAACTACTGGCGCAGAAGCAGTAGTAGAATATTATCAAAGAGACGGCCTAAATGTAACACTATTTGTTTCAGGTGTAACCGGCAACTGGTCACAAGGTGATGATTATGGTGATAATGCTGAGATTGAATTCCTAGGAGATGCAACAGATCCAGATCCAATTTATCAAGTTAATCGTGTTATGGGTCAAACACAATACAGATCCTTAGGATTAGATGCAGCAGGAATTGGAAAACTTATAGTTGTTGATGCTGGCGTTGCAATTACAAACCCAGATTTTGATGCAGGTGAAACAGACAGACTAGTAGATGTAGAATATTGGTTCTTCAACGAAAACACTGTTGCTGGTATTGCTAGAGAAGCAAATATTCCTTCAGTTGATAACAACGATTGGGAAGAAATATTTTCTTTAATTACAAGCTCAACAGGCGAGCCCAGTGGAAAAACAAAGGAGGGTATGTACTCTGTTTATGCAACAGGTAAATCAACAACATTTAGTAAAGTAAATTCATATACTATTCCAGAACGTGATGATAATCTAAGATTAGGGTATGAAGTACAAGCAACCAAATATAATGATTTATACAGGGGATTTATATCCGCAGGAGGATCCGAACGAGATACTAGCGAAGTATTCCCAGGAAGAATTTATTTTATTAAATCTGGTACAGATACAGACGGCACAGTTTGGAATTGGGATTATGCTAAAGACAAAAAATTTAAAGGAGAATTTAGTACTTTAGTTAATTACTACCTAGATGATATAGTTTATAATGATGGTTTAGTTTATCAAGCTGATACTAATATAGCAGCAGGTACCGGATTTGTTTTATCTGATTGGAATTTAATAGAAGATCCGTTAGATTACTTAGGATATGTTCCTAACGACACATCATTAATTCCTAGTTTTGGCGAAGTTGATATTAGTTCTATTTTAGATCAAGGCAGCTTATATCATATAGGATCTATTTTTGACACATCGGACAACGGTGAAGTTTTAATTACATCAGCACTTTATGAAAATGACAAACCAAATCTAGTAGTTGTTTATAGATCATATAATGGCAACTATCAACGTAGCCAGCAAATTGCAGCACCTAGTAATACAATCGGATTTGGTAAAGATATTGCAATCAGTAATGATGGCATGCTAATTGCTATTTCAGCACCATACGATGATGATGTAAGAAACGACCAAGGTAAAGTTTTTATCTATAAGCAAGTTAATGGAATATTTGAATTAACACAAACTCTTAATTCTAGACAGAACGAAAAACAAGAGTTTTTTGGACACCAGGTACAATTTGACGGAACTACTCTAGTTGTATCTGCAAGAAGTGCAGATGGAGAATTAAGTACTACATTTGACGGAAATGAAACTGTACTAGATGCAGGCTTTACACAATTTAAGAAAGTTTTTGTAGATAGTGGCGTTGTTTATCTTTATGAAAGGATAAATGACACATTGGTTTATGGACAAACACTAGATTTTGATGATTCATCAACTAAAAACTTTGGCGATTATATCTTAGCAAAAGATAACCACATATATGTAGGCATGCCAGGTTTATACACAACAGAATCTAATCAAGGCACTTTAATAGATTATAGAAAAGTACAAGGTACAAATATTTACAACGAATTAAGAGTACCAAAAGATACTGTAGATGTTTCTAAAATTAAAAGAATGTTCTTGTACGATACTAAGAAACAAGAGCTTTTAACTTACCTTGATTATATTGATCCTATACAAGGAAAAATTGCAGGACCAGCAGAACAAGAACTTAGATATAAGACATACTATGATCCAGCAGTTTTTAGTACTGGCCCTGAAAACTTAAAAGTAGATACATACCGAAACTGGGGCGAGGAACAAATAGGTCAGTTATGGTGGGATTTAACAAATGCAAAATTCTTAAATCCTTATCAAGGAAACATTATTTTTAGCACAAATAATTGGAATAAATTATTTGTAGGAAATAGTATAGACGTTTATGAATGGGTAGAAAGCGATGTGCTACCTAGTGAATGGGACGAAATAGCTGATACCGAAGAAGGAATAGCAGAAGGAATAAGCGGACAATCAAGATATGGCGACAGCGCATATGTTGAAAAAAGACGTTATGATAGTATTTCACAATCCTTTACTAACAAATATTATTTCTGGGTCAAAGGAAAAGTAACTGTTCCTGACATAGAATCTAGATCTATGAGTTCTGCATTGGTTGCAAAATTAATAGAAGATCCTGCTAGCCAGGGATATAAGTTTGTTAATTTAATAAGTGAAAACAGCTTCGTAATTTATAACTGTGATAATCTTATTAAAGGTGACGATGTTGCACTAAGCATACAGTATTGGACAATAGATGATCAGAATATTAATATTCACAATCAATATCAAATTTTAACAGAAGGATTAGAGTCTAGTGTTCCAAGCAGAGACATCGAGCGTAAATGGTTTGACAGTCTTATAGGTAAAGATGACGCCGGACGTCCAGTTCCAGCCGAAGACTTATCACCTAAAGAAAAATATGGTATTCTAAATAAACCAAGACAGGGTTGGTTTGTTAATAATGCCGAGGCTCTAAAACAGGTTATAACAAGAGTTAATAGAGTTTTAAAAGAAAACTTAATTATAGATGATAAAGATATAACAGCCTTGCAAAAAGCAGCCCCTGCTCCAGTAGCATCAACTAGAATATATGACACTGCTGTAGATAGTTTAGCTGATTTAGAATTTGTAGGTGTTGCTAAAGCTGAACAAGCAGTAATTACACCTGTAATAACAGACGGTAAAATTACTAGGGTCACTATAGATAGTCCGGGACGCGGCTATCTAGTTGTTCCTACAATTACTATTGAAGGCCAAGGAAGTGGTGCAGAAATAGAATTAGAAATTAATTCAGTTGGAGCTGTAGTTAATGCAACAGTAGTTAATCAAGGTAACAACTATACAAGTAATACTAGGATTACAATTCGAAGATTTGCTGTCTTAGTTAATAGTGATGAAACAATACAAGGCAAATGGGCGTTGTATGAAAGAATTTCTGAAACTAGACAATGGAGTAGGATTGAGAGCCAGGCATATGATGTATCTCTATACTGGGATTATATAGATTGGTACGATACTGGATACAGTGAATTTACAGAAGTAAATTATTTGATTGACAATAGTTATGAGTTGCTTTCTCTAGATGATACAACTGGTGATATTGTTAAAATTAAAACGATTGGAACCGGTGGATGGCTATTATTAGAAAAAATAGACGATGCTGATAATATTGACTATACTGTAAATTATAAAACTATTGGTAGAGAAAACGGAACTATACAGTTTAAAAACACATTGTATGATACTACTGCAAATGCTGTGGGCTTTGATACTGTAAGTTATGATATTAAATTCTTTGATAGCCAGCCTACTACAGAAATGCGTATAATTTTAGAAGCAATTAGAGATGATTTACTTGTAGATGAATTGGCAATCGAATATAATGCATTGTTCTTTAGCAGTTTAAGATATGTACTTTCAGAACAAAACTATGTTGATTGGGCATTTAAGACAAGTTTTGTTAAAGCAAAACACAACGTGGGTACGCTACGTGAAGATATTACATTTAATAATGATAACCTACCAAGTTATGAAGAATATCTAAATGAAGTAAAACCATACAAAACAAAACTTAGAGAGTATCTAAGTAGCTACGAAGGACTAGACAATAGTTCTAGTGTAATAACTGATTTTGATTTGCCACCTGCTTATAGTAACAGATACGGAAAAATTATTCCTCAATCTGTAAAAGTTGTCGATGGTACGTTGATAGGCGAAAATACAGATCTCCAAACTTATCCTAATAAAAATTGGTTAGATAACTTTGGTTATGGAATTGCATCAATTGATGTTGCCGACGGAGGAAAAGGATATACATTCCCTCCTGTTATTGAAATCACAGGCGGCGGCGGCTCTGGTGCTGAAGCAATAGCATTTTTAGGAAATGAAGGAAAAATTTCTTATGTAAAAATAGTTAAACCAGGTAGCGGATATTTAAGCCAGCCAACAGTTACTATAAACGGGTCATTAGCTGAAGACGGCGAGCCTGCTACATTAAGTGCAAAACTTGGTGATGGTCTTGTAAGAAGTATGAATACTTCTATTAAGTTTGATAGAATAACAGGTGTCTTTGAGATTACAAAACTATTAGAAACAGAATCTTTTGCTGGAACAGGAAACAAATACGTTTATAACTTAAGATATCCTATGGAACTTAATATCTCTAATATAGAAGTATTTGTAAATAATAACCTAGCACTGCGTAGTGAATTTACATATTCTAACCAAAAAGATACAAGCAAAGGATATGATAGATATTACGGTCAAATAGTATTTACTACACCTCCTATTGATGGAGCAAGTATAGTAATCAACTATAAAAAGCCTGTCGAATTATTACATGCAGCAGACAGAGTAAATTTATTCTATAACCCAACTACCGGTCAGTTTGGTAACGACCTTGGTCAAGTAATGGACGGAATAGATTACGGTGGTGTTGAAGTAAAAAGTTTTGAATTTGGAGGACCAGCTGGTTGGGATAGCCAAGATTGGTATTCAGATTCTTGGGATACATACGATGTAAGTTATGAAGATTTATTATTCCAAACAAAGCGTGTAGATATTACATTACCTTCAAACGTTATAGTATCTGAGAACACAACTGTTGTGCAAGAAAATACTACAGCGTCCGGCCGTGTAGTTGCAGATAGTTCAGGTAATGTTGTTACAGTTGAATCTCCGTTTAACCAAGAGTTTGATACTGTAAATAATTTAAGAAAATATGTTACATTAAAAGTTCCTCCTACTGATCTTCCAATATCAACAGGAACTGTTCTAGTACAAGAAGGAACAAATGCACAAGGCCGTGCAATACAAAACAATCTAGGAACACAAGTAATAGTAGAAACTGATATTACTTCTCAGTTCTCTGCTTCAGAAGATTTTACATATTATACAGATAGTACAGATATAGGAGGTAGTAACCCTATTATTCCTACAGATATAACTGACTATCTAAAATTGGACGAAGCATTAGAAACTGGATTACAGTATAATGTATATAAAGTTGCATATGATATTGACGGTAAAGAACTAAAAAATGTAAGAATTGATGATCCAAACTACGGAACAGGAGATCCTGTTACTAATGCAAATGCAGTTATGCAAAGTATTACTGGGGATGGCACGAGTCTAATTCTACCGTTTGATTCTTGGGGAGTATCTACTTCAGCAAATGATGAAATTATTATAAGAAAATCTACTAGCGACGGGTCATTTATTGCAGATCCAGAGAGCTACGATACCCAATACCAAGGTGGTAATTTAGCATATACAAGTGCAACTGGTTTAAATGCAGAAGATATAAATGTTGATGGTGACGGATTTGTAACACCGACAACATCTAAAGGTCCAGAAGAAGTTATACCAGGGCAACTTTTAGATACTGTTGATATAACAGTGTATGAACGCCCAGTTGCAGGTGGCTCGAAAATTTATTCAAGAAATTATGTAGGTGACGGAGTTACAACAACGTTTAAGATTGATCAAAGACCTCAAACACAAAGTCAAATAATTGTTAAACTTGACACAAGTATTAAAAACGTAGATGAAGATTTTACTGTAGATTACGATAACGAAACTGTAGTTTTTGATACAGCACCTACAGCAGGACAGCGTGTAAGTATTATTAATATTGAAATTGGTGGTAGTGATATACTAGATGTTCAATCTTTTGAAAGTGACGGTAGTACAAACACTATTGTAACTGATGTCCGTTATAGCGAAAACGTCAATTTTATTGTTTCGTCAAACGGTATAGAAATACCCAGTGTTATTAGAGAATCTACAGAAGAAGATGGCATTGCAGGAAACATACTGCTAGATATGTCAGAGCCTGTGAAGGTAGGAGACTTTGTAAGCTATGCCCTTTACAAAGGACAATCAATTACTGATCAAAACTTTAGTCAAGTTACTATAGATACGTTTGACGGCGACGGCAGTACTGTAGCATTTGAACTAAGTAAAGCTCCTTTCTCTCAAGAACCTAGTGCATATTATACTATAGTTAGGATAAATGATTATATATTAAATGCAGGATATACTAAGCGTTTTACTGTAACAAGTAATAATCAGTATATCTTAGATATATGGCAAACTCCTGTAGGTACATTAAACAATCAAGATGTAGAAGTTTATCTAAACGGACGCAAATTAACATTTAACGATGAATGGACATTTATAGGCGGTGCAGCGTTTGAGCCTGATTTACCACCAGATGAGCAAAAAGGTAGCATCATTCAAATATCACCAGGTGTATCAACAGAAGGAGATGATTTGCGTATATATGTTATCTCTGACGGTGAGTACAGATTTGGATATTATGAAACAGCTGACGATTCGTCTAACTCTTTTGTATCTACACCTGGCACAGTTTATTTAGATCAGGTAGCTGAAGAAGGAGATGTTATCACAGTTTATCAATTTAGTAATAATGCTCCTTTAGAGATGGAAAGATTAAGTTATGATATTGTTGAAAGAACAAAACTAACTCAAAGTACTGAAGCATGGTATAAACTAAGACAACTTAGAAACGGTTTAATTGGTTTAGCGTCACCTGCTACTGACTCTAAATATGTTTGGGTAATAAAAAACAATGCATTACTAACACCTGATTCTGATTATACAGTTTTAGACAATAAGCGTTACATACGATTAGTTGAAACACTAGAAGAAGATGATACAATAGAAGTCATACACTTTGCAGCAGCGCCATACCAGAACAAGTTTGGCTGGAGGCAATTTAAAGATATGATTAATAGAACTCATTATAAGCGCCTAGACGGTGAGAAAAATTATGTTCTTAAAGAAGACCTAAATTGGTATGACAGAACTATAGTACTAAATGATGCTGCTGTTGATCTGCCAGCACCGCCTCCAGGAACACGAACTCCTGGAATTATCTGGATAAATGGAGAACGTATTGAATACTACATTAAGTCAGGTAATGAACTAAAGCAATTAAGAAGAGGCACGCTAGGAACAGGTGTTTCATCGATACATGTTGCTGGAACAGAAATATACGATCAAAGCAGTGATAGTAATTTGCCATACAAAGACGAAACACTTACAACAATATTTACAGCAGACGGTACAACTAGTGTATATGAACTAGATTTCAATGTAGATGATTTTACATTTATTAAAAATTCTAGACCGCAAGACTTGTTTGAAGTGTTTGTTGCTGGTAAAAGACTAAGAAAAGACCCTGTACAATCTTATAGATTTGAATATACAGATACAAACGGTGATATAATATCTCCAATTGCACAGGACAGCCCAGAAGGAGATATTACATTACCAGCAGAATTTACAGTAGAAGGCAATATACTGACACTGGTAGATACTCCTATTGAAAATTCTAAAGTAATTATTATTAGAAAACAAGGAAAACGTTGGACAGACCCAGGAACACCACTAAGTAATGCTGATACAGACATTGGCAGATTCTTACGTGCCAAGCAAGTGGACTTACCGCGATAAATACATTGACAGGATAAACAAAAATGGCAGATAATTTTAACGAAATGAACGGTGTGTTGCTACAAGGTCATATTAAGATACATGATCCAGCCTCTGGTGAAGTACTTATTGACAAAAGAAACGCTATTCATTATGAAAATATGAGTATAAGTTTAGCTGAAAGTTTAGCAAACGCTGGACAAGGTTGGATTTACGAAATGAGTTTTGGAAATGGTGGAACTTCAGTAGATCCTACAGGTATTATTACATACTTAACACCAAACAGCACTGGTACAAACGCCAGTTTATACAACCAAACATTTACAAAAGTTGTTGATGACAGAAGTGTTAATAACTTAGATCCTGTAAGAAACAAAATAGAAACACGCCATGTTAGTGGAACAAATTATACAGATATACTTGTAACATGTTTGCTAGACTACGGTGAGCCAAGCGGGCAAGATGCGTTTGATACTGCCACAGATTCAGATAGCCTTTATGTTTTTGACGAGCTTGGACTTAAAGCATATAGTCCTTCCGGAGATGGTAGATTGCTAACACACGTAATTTTCCACCCTGTACAGAAATCGTTAAACAGATTAATCCAAATTGATTACACTGTTAGGGTACAGAGTTTAACAGGTTTCAATGAGGGGTAATTAGATGGCATACACGATTGCATACACAGACGAAGCCAACAAAGGTACTATTAGAATAGAAGACGGTGTTATTAATACCGAAACAAGTCTTAAAATTCCAGGTAGAAATACGACTGCTTATGGTAGTGCTATCGCTGAAAATTTTTTACATCTATTAGAAAGTTTTGCAAATAATATTGAACCAGAAAGACCTGTAGAAGGACAACTATGGTATGATACTTCTTTAGGTAACGAACAACTTAAAGTTTATGACGGAACAAATTGGGTAGCAGCAAGTGGTGTTAAACGTGCTGCATCGTCTCCAGAAGCTGCAGAAAGCCAAATTGGCGAACTTTGGGTTGATACAGATAACCAGCAATTATATTTGTTTTCGGGTTCAGGTTGGGTACTAGTAGGACCTACATTTAGTGATGGTTTATCTACAGGTGCTCTACCACAACAAGTAACAGGTATTGACAATAATACATATACTATTATACTTGTAGAAGTAGCAGCACAGCCTGTAGCAATAATTTCCTCAGATGCATTTACCCCTAAAACAGTTATTCCTGGATTTACAACAATTAGTCCTGGTGTAAATCTAAGTAATAGAAATATTACTGGTGCCGGCGTTCCTAAATATTATGGTACTTCTGAAAAAGCGGAAAGTCTTATTGTTGCCGGCCAAAATGTAGCAGCCGGAAACTTCTTAAGAGGTGATGTTACAAGTACAACAACCTTTCCGTTAAACGTACAAAACAACCAAGGTATTAACTATGGAGTTAATGCAGAATTAAACGTAGGTGTTGAAGGCAGCGCAGGTATCATACAACACCAAATTGAAGGTTCTAATATAGACATACGTGTTAGAAATAATGGTATTACTGAAACTGTATTGCGTGTTGATTCTAATCTAAGATTAGGTATTAACAATGTTGCTCCTGACGAAGCACTTGATGTTACAGGAAACATTAAAACTAGCGGTGCTGCTTATATCAACGCAACTACACAATCTGACACAATAGGTACAGGTGCTCTTGTAGTAAAAGGCGGTGTCGGTATTGCAAAAAATCTTAATGTTGCAGGCGATGTAGATTTTGACGGTTTAGTAACAACACAAAATCTTGTACCAGATTCAAGTAACACTCGTAACTTAGGCAATATTAGTTTAAAATGGAAAAATGTTTATGCCACTACATTTACAGGAAATTTAGTTGGTAATGTTAGCGGTACAGTATCTGGACGTTCTGGATCAGCTGATAAATTAACATCAGCAACAACATTTAGAATTAGTGGTGACATTACAGCACCAGACTTTGTATTTGACGGACAAACAGGTGGAAGTACAAAGATTTTTGATACAACTATATCTAATGAACTTATTGCTGGCAAAACTCCTGTGACTAACTCATTAGTTGATGACGAAATTATAATAAACAGAGTTACAGGTGCAACAGGACTTTACAAAATTTCAAGAGGTAATTTGCTAGGTGCAGTTCCAACTAACCCGCCAGGAGTTATTTTAGCATTTGGTGGAACTAGTGCGCCAAATGGTTGGCTTTTATGTGATGGTAAAGAATATAGAATTGCAGATTACCCACAACTATTTGAAGCTATAGAATACAACTTTAAAGCACGTTCAGAAATATCTACTGTAGGATATTTTGCTGTTCCTGATTTGCGTGGTAGGGTAACTATGGGCCTTGACAACATGGGCGGCGATAGTGCAAACGTTGTAACAGCATCTTCAGCAGATCAGCTAGGAACATCAGATGGTGCTGAAACAGTTACAATTCTTACAGAGAACTTACCGGAACACAAACATAACTTGCGCGGTGACCCAAGTTTAGACCAATTTTATGCTATTAGAGATGTTACAGGAACACCAACAGACGACGGTGTATTTACTTTTGATGCACCAACAGCAACGTCAGCAGGACAAGGTTTAACAAACAGTGGTGGCGTCTTATTATCAGACGGCCAAACATTAGGCAATGCACTTAATATTATGTCACCGCACTTGGCCATAAACTATATCATCTACACAGGTAGGACAGTATAATGAGTTATAGATTAAACAAAACTAATGGAGATTTACTTGTAGATCTAGTTGATGGTCAAATAGATGTAACATCAACCGACCTAACACTTGTAGGTAGAAACTATAAAGGGTTTGGCGAATATATAAATGAAAACTTTATTGGACTTTTAGAAAACTTTGCAAGTACATCTGCACCAGGTAATCCTATTACTGGACAGTTATGGTTTGATACATCAGAACTAAGACTAAAACTTTACGATGGTACTACATTTAAGGCTGCTGGAGGTCCGATTGTTTCTGCACAACAACCTAATATGGTAGCAGGCGATTTGTGGATTGACAATGAAAACAACCAGCTTTGGATGTTTGATGGAACGGATTTAGTTTTAGTTGGTCCTGAATATACAGCAGGACAACGCAAAACAGGTTTTGAAACACAGACAGTTATTGACACTGTAAGTGCAGAAAAAAATCTTCTAAAGGTTTATATTTCAGGAGTGTTAGTTGGTGTATTTGCAGATAGCACATTTAGGGTAGATGCTAATAGAGCTATTCCGGGTTATCCTGCAGATCCAAATGACACAGCAAGTCCAAAACGTCAGCTTTTTGAAAAAGGATTTAATCCTGTAAGTGCAGACTTTTGGTATAGAGGCACATCAGACGCAACTAAAGCTCTTGTAAATGATGCAGGAGAGTCATTTACAGAAGCAGACTTTATGCGTACAACAGGCGCATTAACAGAAACTACAGCAGCAATTAAGATTAAAAATAATGCAGGACTATCAGTTGGCGTCGGCGACACAGAATATGCAATTTTAAAAGTTGATGGAGTAACATTTCAAACTATTTTAGAAACACAAAAAGATGATGCAGACTTAAATTTTAAAGTTAAAGTTGGTAACGTTTCTGTTTCTAGTATCTATATTGATAGTACAGATGCTCGTGTTGGTATTTGGAATAGTTCTCCTAGTGTAGAACTTGATGTAACTGGAAGCGGTAAATTTAGTGGCAACTTAGAAGTTGATGGAAACTTACTTGTATCAGGAGATACAACCTATCTAAATGTTGCTACTTTAAGAGTAGAAGATAAAAATATACAACTAGGAACAGATGAAAATGGAGATCCTGCAGGCAATGATGCAGTAGCAGATTCAGGCGGCATTACATTAAGATCAACTGACGGCGACAAAACGTTTGAATGGATAGATGCTACTCAAAGCTGGACATCTAATCAAGATATAGATCTTATAACAACACCTGAAAATGCCACACCGGCATTAAAGATTGATGGTGCAGAAATATTAACAGAAACAACATTATCTAGTTCTGTCGATAATGCATTAGGATTAGCTAGAATAGGCACATTACAATATTTAGATGTAGATAATACCAATATCAACGGCACAACTATTACTACTACTTCTACAGGATTAAACATTGTCAGTGCTAGTGATATTGCAGTTAATAGTCAAAAAATTACTGGAGTTGCAGATCCTACTGATGCACAAGACGTTGCAACAAAAACTTATGTAGATACAGCAATAGTTGATGAGAATATTGGTTTTGGATTAGATATTACAGGCCTTACAACACCTTTTGCTGTAGGAGTTAATGACGGTCCTTACACTGATGTTGCAGCAATTTTAAACAGTATGTATCCTGCAAATACTAAAGTAGGCGCAAGAGCAATTATACACTGTACTTCATATACAGGTATTACAGTTAATATTAGCCAAGCAGACTTACAGACAGCAATTACTGATAACAACACATATATTGCTGTTGATAAAGACGGTGTGTTTAGTACTGAGTCAGTAGTACAAGACGTAGCAATTAGTGCAGCAGGTGTATCTGGTGCAGCGTCTCTTTCACCAGATAGATACACAATGATTTTTGATTCAGATGGTATTAGTTGGAATCATGTCAGCACAAGCAATTATCCGTAAAGCTGATAAATACTACTAGTACGTTAGGGGTTACTTAAATGGCATATACAATTGATAGATATAACAACACACAATTAACTGTTGTAGAAGATGGTACTATAGATCAGACCACAGACCTAAAACTAGTAGGTAAAAACTACGCCGGTTATGGTGAAATACAAAACGAAAATTTCGTTTTCTTATTAGAAAATTTTAGCGGAGCAAATCCTCCACCCAAAGCAATAAGCGGTCAGGTATGGTTTGATAGTTCTACTAGAAAGTTAAAATTTTATGACGGTTCTAAATTTAGAACAACAGGAGGCGCCGAAGTTAGTGCTACAGTGCCAGCAGGACTAACAGAAGGTGACTTTTGGTGGGATACCGGTAACGAACAGTTATATGCCTACAACGGAACAGATTTCATCTTAGTTGGACCCCAAGACGCAGGTGATGGTATTACCCAATGGCAATCACGTACAGTAAGAGATATTAGTGCCGCTTCGAGATCAGTTATTGCAGGTACAATTAATGACGAAGTTGTTGCAGTATTAAGCGCACAAGAATTTACAATTGATTCGTCAGATGCAGAGAATACTATTGCTGGTTTTGATAGAATTAGAAAAGGTATAACGCTAAAAGATACTATCAATTCGACCGGCGGTGTTACATCAACAGATTTCCGTTTTTGGGGTACAGCATCTAACTCATTAAAATTAGGCGGCATTGACGCAGCTAATTATGTACAAACAGGTGATGCTGCATTTACAACTTTAGTTACATTTGCTGACATTGGTATAGCAATTGGTGACTCTAACGATTTAAGATTAAAAATTGAAGATGACAACGTAGGTGTTATTTCAAACGATGTTGGCTTAGAAATTAAGTTTAGAGCAAAAGACACACTAGGAGTAACTAAAAATCCATTAAGAATGCTGGCAAACAGTGTTATTCCTGGGCTACAAACAGACGGCGTAACTACTGAAACAGTTACACTAGGTAGTGTTGATCATGTATTTAACAATGTTTATGCTTCAAACTTTACAGGACTTGCACAAAAAGCTAGTGCATTAGTTGTTTCAGGTACAAACAGAAGCGGATCAGAAACATCAACTTCTGGAACTGTTGCAGTAAGAACTAGTTCGTCTGAAGTTATTAACACACAAACCATACCAGCAGGTAGCTTAAAAGCAACTTATTTTGTAGGTACAGCAACAGCGGCACAGTACGCTGACTTAGCAGAAAAATATACAACAGATAAAGAATATCCAGTAGGAACTGCAATGGCAATTTGCAAAGATCCAGATCATGAAGCACATTGCGCCGGAAAATCAGATATGTGCATAGGTGTAATATCCGAAGCACCTGCATATTTGATGAATTTAGAGTGTGACGGTCAAGCAATTGGCTTAAAAGGTCGTGTTCCTGTTAGGATTAAAGGTACAGTCAATAAAGGCGATGCAGTTTATGCTTGGGAAGATGGAGTATGTACTACACTAGAAACAAGAGCATTAGTTGGCATAGCACTAGAATCGTCGGACGTTTCTGAGGAAAAACTGATTGAGTGTGTCCTTAAAGTATAAATATATTAGCAGTTAATAGGACATAACAATGGCGGTCAGCAAAAACGATGTAATCACAGCAGCAACATTTAACACGTTACAAAGTAGAATAGCAAATGTTCTTGGTAATGGATTTGCAGCTTCAGGTTACGGACAGTCACTGGCTAGCTCGACAGTGTCTGCAACTTCAGTTGTTACAGCAACTCATTTAGAAGCTCTTAGAACAGACATTAATAAAGCCAGGGTTCATCAAACTGGTTCTTTAACTTCTTTACAAGAAATAGTTACAAAAAATATTATTGGTGCAGATGCATCTGGGTCTGGCATTACTTTTTCTTACACACCGGGTTCGAATCCTCCAAGCACCGAATATTATACAACTTCTATTAACGACCCTAATAGTTATAAAGGCGTAAATGATTACCTAAATGCTGTAGATAGTTTAGAAGCAGATCAATATCTTTGTGATGATACACAAGCATCAGTTGAAGCAGCAATTTCAAGTACAAGAACTATACAATGGAATGGTACTATAATACACACATTTACCGCTTCATTTACATCTGCAGATGCTAGACGCCACTTTTTTAATTCAGGCGGCCAAATAAGATTTCAAGCTCAGTTGTCAAATGGTTCCGGAGCAAAAGACAGCGATTGGGCAACAATGCTCTCAAATATGGGCACAATTATTTTTGATTACAATACTACAACAGCAACTGGATCAGGTACTCCGTCAGCTATTGGTAACTATGATTTAACAACTAGTTATCAAACAGTCTATACTAAAGGTGGCAGCGGAGTTTATGCTGAAAATTCCTATGTAATTAAAGCAAAAGCACCTTCCGCAACACAAATAGAATTTAGAGTTGAATTTCAGGACAATGACGTAGGTGAAGGTTTAAACCCACCGGGTTATGTTCCTATTGATGAAAATGTTATTGCAATCAGTGGAACTATGACAAGCACAATTACACAAAGAAGAGCAACAGGCTCATACGTATCCGTTCCTAGTCCTAGTTACACAAATACCAGTACTTTATAAACTAAATAGTTTATAATGAGGATTTAGAATGGCATCAGTTGGCAGCGATATACAAGCATCAGATTATAATGGTTACGTAACTAGAATAAATGATATTATGGGCATCGGTTCTGGTAATAAAGGATACGGCCAGGCCATTACTTCATCTCACCTAGCTGGTTCTAATGTTACTGATATTACCAATACTCAATGGAATTTATTAAAAGCTGATATTAATATAGCACACAATCATCAATTTGCAACTGACAGTAGTGTAGGAACAATCAATACAGGTAACATTATTGGTGCAGATGCTTCTAATACAGCGTCTGGAAATAGTGTTACACGAGATAATTCAGATAACTTTACTATTGTTACTCCGGATGCAAACAAAGGTGTTAATGACTTTGGTGCTGCAATTACAGATTTAGAAGCAGCCCCTCTAACTGTAGATAGTGGTAATTTAAGTGCAGAAAATAAATTAGCTTATACAGATACAGGAATGGCATATACCAGTAACTGGGGAAGCAGCGGTAACCTCGGTATCTACCTTGAGTTTGATGTTACTTTTGCAGGTGGTTATAATTGCAAAAATGATGCTGGTGCAGATGTGGCTGCTACTGCTTCCGATCATAGAAGGCATTTTTTTAATGCTGGCGGCGAAATACAAATCAAATCGGATATAACAAACGGCAACGGTGGTCAAAAAGATAATGACTGGAATACACTGGTAGGTAATACAGGAACTATATCAATGAGTTCTACAACTACAACAAGTACAATAAGTGGAACACCTGAAGCTGTGGGATTTTGGGATTTGACTACCACCTACCAAACAATTTTTACTAAGAACGGCAGTCAAGCAGAATATGCCGAAAACTATTATAGAATTAGAGCTAAACTACAAAGTACTAATGCTGTAAGATTTGAAGTAAGATTCCAAGACGCAGACACAGGTGACCAACGCCCAAACAGCGATCCTGGCGGCGGCGGCGCAGAAGGCGTCCCAGCAACTGTATCGCCTACAGGACCAGCAGTTGATGAACCTGTTACAGCCGATGTTCGTGTAAATACTGCTCAGTTGCGTCCTACTGGTGCATTTAGTGTTCCGACACCTACGCACTCTGTAGCACGAAACTTAGCTCCTGATTAATTCAAATACCCCTTGACAAACCATAAAAAATAGTATATACTATACAGTAATACTAGGAGTATTCTTATGGACGAAAGACTTGAAAAAGCACTAGACTTTTCGCATTACATGACAACACTAAACAATCAACGTAGATTGTTACACGAAAAATTTATTGAAAATTGCATACACTATATCAATGGTGGAAAATTTACTGTAGATAAAGAACTGATTAATTTTTGTCAAATGTTAGTTAGCAACAAACAAGACAGTGTAATACTTATTGATGACAATGCAACTCCGATTGAAGTTGTAGATTTAGAAAAGTTTTTAGAAGATATTATGGACATTTATTTTACAACAACAAACGAGTATTTTGTAAAATACAACGAAATCAAAAAACAGCGCAGTGTTAAAGGATTGGTTGAACTATGACGCAAGGCGTATTGTTGTTTGCAAATAATAACAAGCAGATAGATTACGTTAAACAAGCAATATACTGTGCCAAAAAAATAAAAAAGCACTTAGGCGTATCAGTTGCACTTGTAACAGAAAATGCTGACTACCTTTACAAGACATATCCGTTCTATAGTAAGTATATAGAACATGTTATTCCTGTTGAAAGAACAAACACAGATCAACAGCGTGGTTTTAGAGATGGTGTGTATTCTAAAAAAGTATTAGAGTGGAAAAATCATTCAAGATCAGACTGTTATGATCTTACACCGTTTGATGAAACTATAGTAATGGACACAGATTACATTATTTGTAATAATCATTTAAAAAATGCATATAATTCGCAAGAAGATTTTTTAATTTACAAGAACTTTATAGATGTCAGCCCTGGCAGAAATCTAGCATCGCTTCGGCGTGTTAGTGACCGTAGCATTGACATGTGGTGGGCGACAGTATTTTATTTTAAGAAAAATGAAAACATGAAGTTTTTCTTTGATCTAGTAAAACACATCAAGGAAAATTGGAACTTTTATAGACTTACCTATCAAATTGCAAATAGAAACTTTCGCAATGACTTTGCATTTAGCATTGCCATACACATATTGAACGGATTTGAAAACACCAACTGGCCTAAACCACTACCTGGTAAAATGTATCTCAGCACAGATCTTGATATTGTAACAGATGCCAAAGACGAATCCTTTACAGTTTTAACTGATCTCAATGAAACAGGCATGTATCGTGCTGTAAAAGTACAGGACAGCAACTTCCATGTCATGAACAAGTTTAGTTTGGGTAGGATTATTGACGAGGAGTTTGCAAATGAATAAAGGGTTTTGCATACTTGCACAAAATAATTCAAAAACCGACTATGTGCGACAGGCTTATGCACTTGCTCTTAGCATACACAAGTACAACAGCGATCAAAAAGTAACTATAGTAACCAATGATACAGTACCGGAAGAGTACAAATCAGTGTTTGACCAAATAGTGCCTATACCTTGGACAGATCAAGCAGAGGAAAAAGACTGGAAAATTGAAAATCGTTGGAAAGTGTATCATGCAAGCCCCTATGAATACACCATTGTTATGGATGCTGACATGTTGGTGTTGCACAATATAGAACATTGGTGGGATGAACTTGCAAAAAATGAACTATACTTTACCAGCAATGTAACAACATACAAGGGTGATGTTGCAACTTCACGCTATTATCGCAAGGTATTTGACAGCAATGATCTACCAAATGTGTATAGTGCTGTGTATTACTTCAAAAAAGGCCACAAAGCCAAACAGTTCTTTACAATGCTGGAATTGATAATGACCAACTGGGAACTGTTCTACGGAAAGTTTGCTGGCATTGACTATCAAAACTGGTGCAGCGTTGATGTGAGCTGTGCAATAGCATTAAAGATACTGGACATAAGCAGTGATGTAACCAACCCACGCAGTTACATCACATTTACTCACATGAAACCCTACATGCAGAAGTGGGCACAAGTGCCGGAGCATTGGACTAAGAGCATAGGCACATATCTGCGCAAGGATGGAAAACTGTTGTTGGGCAATTTTGTGCAACGCAATGTGTTGCACTATGTGGAAGATGAATTTTTAACAGATGATCTGTTGCGTAGGTTGGAGGCACTATGAATTTTTATATCTATTTCAATGCAGAAACTGGAGAAATACACAAAGTATCCAATGAAGCAATAGAAAACGAAAACTACAAAATCATCGATAAAGATCTTTATGTGCAATTTATTCGCGGAGAAAAGGACTACACTAATTTTCTAATTGTTCCTAATGCAAAAATAAAAGGCGAATATGATCTAATTGAAAAAACAAAAAACACAGTTGAGTTTGATGTAGATAAAAGCATACATCGTTTTGAAAAAACAGATATCATTGACGAAACCGATGTGTTTTACATCATACAGGATACACAAGAAAATAAATGGCAAGCCTTTGCAAATCTAAATAGTAACTACATTGCATTTCTTAATCAAACACGAGACTATTACGAAACTGTTAAGCAGATTTATGTTACAGAAGAAAATGATCCCAATATACTGCTTGATGTAATACATGTGCCTATGAAAAATTTCTTAGAAGCAGAAGTATTTGATGTAGAAAGCAAGTATAGCAGTACAACAAAAAGAACAGATGTTAGTTTATATGCAGGTGTTGTGCATGAAACTTACAAACACATGGTGAAGTAGAATGAGCAATAAATTTAGAGTAGCAGATTATGATGTAATATACTTGAGCTATGACGAGCCCAACGCAGAAAAGAACTATGCAGACCTACTGACCAAAGTGCCATGGGCAAAACGTGTGCATGGTGTAAAAGGCAGCGATGCCGCACACAAGGCCTGTGCAGAACTGTCAGAAACTGATCGTTTTATCACTGTGGATGGCGACAATATCATACGACAAGAGTTTATAAACCAAGAAATAGATTTTGATGCACACACTGATTTAAAAAATTCAGTCATCAGTTGGTGTGGTCGCAACATTATCAACGGACTGATGTACGGCAATGGTGGCCTAAAGTGTTGGCCTCGTGAATATGTGTTGAAAATGAAAACACATGAAAATGCGGATCCTAACAATCCACATGCACAGGTTGATTTTTGTTGGGACTTGCAGTATATACAGCAAAACAGTTGGTACAGCGATGTGTATAACAATGCCACTCCACAGCAAGCATGGAGAGCGGGTTTCCGTGAAGGTGTTAAAATGGCACTAGATCAAGGAGTAAAGCCTACCAGTGTTGAAAAGTTTCTAAACGGACATTGGAAAAATCTGCATCGTTTGTGGATATGGCTAATGATAGGCGCAGATGTTGATAACGGTCTTTGGGCTATATACGGCGCAAGACAGGGCTTGTACAAAACCATGCTCACAGACTGGGATTACGTAAATGTACGTGATTTTGAATACTTAAACGATATGTGGGAACAAGATGTAAGTCATATCAAACCAATGTACTTGCACGATGAAGTAAGCGATCTAGGTGAAAAGCTCATGCAAGAATTGCGTGTG
>Ga0181581_10000267_pt1 | contig 38750 bp, 27 predicted proteins | sample 071ome_22_FD_132433 | JGI IMG/M metagenome (GOLD analysis project Ga0181581, IMG submission 132433) | Coastal salt marsh microbial communities from the Groves Creek Marsh, Skidaway Island, Georgia - 071404AT metaG (megahit assembly) | ecosystem: Environmental > Aquatic > Marine > Intertidal... | reverse complement strand
GGCGGCGCGGCCCCCCATGGGCCCGTCGCCCGTCGCCCCCCCCCCCGCGGGCTCTTGGCCGCCCCCGCCCTCCTCCTTTCCCTCCTCCTCCTCATCTCTGTCCCAGGAGAAGGCGCCGACGTCCTTCCAGTCCCAGAAATCGGCCGTCACGGAGCCGTACTGGAGCATCTCCGCCACCCCGGGGAGCCCGTCGTTGAGGTCGGCGTTGAAGTCCCCGCACCACACGATGGCGGGGCGCTCCGACACCGCGCCTGATTCGACCGCCCTCCAGGCCGCGGCCCTGAGCTGGTCCGCCATGACGAAGGCGTGGAGGGTACGCACGTGCGAGGCCCGCGGGTGGAAGAAGAGGTGTGTGTTTCCGACGAGGAGGGGCCTGTCAGCGCTGGTCCGCGGCCGGAGGAGGACCATCTGCAGCACCGTCGTGACCTTGGACAAGACCTTGCGCAAGTGCCGATGGGCCCCCACGAGCTCCCGGACCGCGGGGTACCGCTCCCACGACGCCCATGACTCCGGGTCCCCCTCTGCCAGGTCCCGCATCGGCAGGGTCGACACCTCCACCGCCTCGAACCGCTCGCGGCTCCACAGCGTCGCGCAGCCCTCCCTCACAGACCCCGCCTTGGGAGCGAAGGCTCCCTCCAGCCCTGCCTCGGCCCCCAGGTGCTCCGCCAGCACGGGGAACGCCTTCTCGTCGCACTCCTGCAACCCCACCACGTCTGCCCGGTACCCGGCCAGCTCCTCCGCTACCAGCTGCAGGCGGTAGGCCCCCCCCAGCGCCTCGGGGTCGCAGTAGGAGAAGAGGTGGGACTTGGCGTGCTCGGTGGAGGCGTACTGGTCGGCCAGGATGTTGTACGTGACCACCCGCAGGCCGGGGGCCTGCAGGCGCGCCGCGGTCAGGGCGTGCCTCTCGGGCGCCGTCTTGCGGGCGGGCCCCCCTCGCACGGCGCCCACCTCCTCACACCGCACGCCCCCCGTCGCGAAGCCGTCCCCTGGGGTCGCGCAGACGTAGAGGACTGCCCCGACATCACTCGAGCGGGGCACGTACTCGCTCCCGCTGCCCACAACGGGCCCCACTTCGTGGGCTGTGCCGTCGTCCCCCCTGCCGCCCGCTACCGGGCCGAGGTGCCAGGTGTAGCGGGTGTGCCTGTCGGCGCCGAACGCCACCGTGCTCCGCGCGCGCACCGGGTACCCGGCCATCGGGTACGAGTGGGACGTGGTGAGGGTCTCGACAGTTGGAGGGTTGACCCGCACCGCAAAGGTTCGCCCCTGGACCACCAGCGTGCACGACTCGCTCCAGGCGTCCGCGTTGGCCATGCTGGCGTCCACGGAGGTCCGACCGTCCCGGAGCTCCACGACCGGGAGGGGCCCCCGCCCCCTCTTCTTCTTCTGCTTCGGCTCGACCGGCGGCGCATCCCCCGGCCCCGCGGGGGGGCAGAAGTCCTCGTAATGCGAGGCCGCCACCTGCGCACGGGCGGGGTGGTCGCAGGCGGGGTAAACGTCGGGGGACGGGAGGGAGAAGGGGAACTTCCGCGGGAACGAGGGGCCACGGGCGCCGAGGGGGCCGGGGTCTGCCCAAGCAGAGCGGCGTAACCATGGGGGGGCACCTGAAGTCGGTAGAGGGTTTGCTGAAGGGACTCCCCCTTGGTCCGCTGGAGCTCCCGGACGCGACCCGCCCCGAAGTCAACGGACAGGGAGAAACGATCGTCGCCTTGCCTAGACCTCACGGTCACCGATAACCCGGGCGCGGCGCCCGCAGTGCCCGCGTCGCCCATCGCGCCGGTGGCCGCTGCGCTGGGGCGGAACTGGGGCTCCCGGTGCAGGAGACGGCTCGCGGGGCGTACCCTCGGCCCGCCTAGGACTGACGACCGGTCTTGCGGGGGCTGCAGCAGCGCGAGGGTCCGGAGGGTGGCACGAACGCCAGGGGGGCGGTGGCCGGAGGCAAGGGTGGCCGCGAGACCAGGGGGGGTCATCGATGGGGGCGTCGCCAGCCGGGGTGGGAGCGGCGCGCAGAAGAGGCTCGAGGGGATTCGGCTGAAGAGGGTCCGCAAACGATACGGGGAGGACATAGACTCCTGGGAACTAGCTGAGAGCTGGACTGGCGACGAGCTTCGAGCGCGGGGTGCCTCGACGCCTCCTCCCACTTGCCCGTGGAAACGGCGGGGAGGTTGGGTCTGTAAAAGATGAAGGGCTGGACGGTGCGGTGGAGCAGGGGAAGACACGTTTAATTAAGACATGAGACCACAAGGGCGGTGCATCGGGAGTGGGTGAGCAGGCGGCTACCAGCTGGCAAAGGGCCAAGGTGGGTGCTGGTACACACAGCTGGCCGTCTGCCGCGGGAGGAGCCCAGCCCTCGACTCGGTCCTCGGTGGGCCGGTGTATGCGGGTCGTCTTCGCTCTCGTCTTCGACATTTCGCATCCACGGCATCCCGGTCTCATCTCCAGTGCCAGAGCCTCTCGTCCTCTCCTGCCGCCCTCTGATCTCTGCCGCCGCCGCCACGAAGATGGCCGTGTGACGCCAGCAGCAGATCTGCACGTGCGCCGGGAACTTTGACCATCGGCAGCCCTCGTGAGCCACGGCGGAGCGCGTAGCTCGTGGGGTGGTCCATAAAGACCGCCCTCCACCGGCGCGGGCGCTTGTGAAGACCGCCGAGGATCGAGGACAATGTCATCGGTAGTGCGCGCCCTTCTGGGCGAAACTGGTGAGCGTCGGTGGCACCTCCCATACCCCAACGAACTCACTGGCCTGGTGTGCGCTGCACACGGGCCGCCAGGTGTTGCCGGGTGATGGCCCGAGAGTCCCGGGAGGTCTACTCCTGGCTGAGGACCCGGTGCCGCGTTCCTTCGCTAACGTCCTCATCTTCGGCTACTGCGTTTTTTTTGCGATGAATCTCCGTTTCAGGCGCGCGTCGGGAGCGATGTAGTGATGGCTGCTGCAGACATTGCTCCCCTCGCCCCCGCGACGAGGACACCCGTATCGCGTAGCCCTACTCCCGCACTTGCGTGCATTGCAGTCTCGCCTTCACGTCATCTTCCCGAAGTGTCCGATCGCGTTGCTTTCTTGCGCCAGTAAGGCAGCTACACGCGCTGCGTGCTTCCACCCTGTCGGGGCTCACGGTTGGGTGCCACATGGGGGCATTGGGGCGTCGATTGGGGACCGTCCGCTGCTCTAGCCGTGTATTGAGTCCTAATGCGGGACGTTTATTCGCGTAACAGCGCACCGAGACACCTGGTCCGGTCCTCTCTCGCAGCGGGGCATTCGGAACATGCCGAAATGGTGGCGGAGGTGGAGCAGCTCGCCACGCACGACCACTCGCACGGAGCGTCCGCGATTTTGTTCATGTGCTTTGTGATGGTGTTTGGACTCTTCGGTGAGAGACGCGTGCCCTATAGGCCCACACATCGCTGCGCGAGCGGCCTCCCCCTGGGGCCACGTAACCACCCTTGCCGCTCCCCATCACAGGGCACCCGAAGGACCCCCCGCCCGCTCCACGCAGCCCGCCGTGTGCTGAAGAAGGTCCCCGTCCCGTACACTGGCCTCCTTCTCATCTGGGGCCTCGTGCTCGGCGTCGTCGACAACCACGTGCACACCGGCGACTGGGAGACGATGAAGGCTGGAATCCGCCACTGGGCCGGCATCCACCCCAACCTTCTCCTGGCCATCTTCCTGCCCGTGCTCCTCTTCGCCTCGGGTTTCTCCATGGAGTGGCACCTGGTCAAGCGCCTCATGACGCAGATGATCCTCCTCGCCGGCCCCGGCGTCGTCATCGGGACCGCCCTCCTGGCCCTCTTTGGCAAGTACGTCTACCCGTACGGCTGGTCGTGGGACCAGGCCATCCTATTTGGGGCCATGTTCAGCGCCACGGATCCGGTGGCCGTCGTCGCGCTGCTCAAGGAGGTCGGCGCAGGGAAGGACCTGGGGACCGTCATCGAGGGGGAGTCGCTCCTCAACGACGGCACCGCGTTCGTCTTCTTCCTCCTCTTCGTAGACCGCGTCAAGGGCATCACCTCATCAGTCGGCAGCATGGTGGGCACCTTCCTGCAGCTTGCCGTTGGGGGGCCCGCCGTCGGCGCGGGGTTCGGGATTGCGCAGACGCAGCTGCTTGCCAACATCTACAACGACGAGATGGGCGAGGTCTCCCTGACCGTCGTCACGTCGTTTCTGACCTTCTTCGTTGCCGAGGACCTCTGCAGGGTGTCGGGGGTGCTGGCCGTGGTCGCGCTCGGCATCTACATGGCAGCCGTGGGCAAGTCCCGGATCAGCCCGAAGTCCGAGCACGCCCTCCACATCGTCTGGGAGACGCTTGAGTTCTTCGCCAACACCCTCATCTTCGTGCTGTCCGGGGTCATCATTGGGATTGAGGTCCTCAAGGACGACGTCCGTCATTACGCCAAGGACGTCGGGTACGGCGTCCTCCTCTATCTCGTGGCTAACGCGGTGCGCTTCTTCATGGTCTTCATGATGTACCCGATCCTCCAGCGCAGCGGCTACGGCATCACGTGGAAGAAGGCCGTGGTCATCTCCTGGGGCGGGCTGCGCGGTGCTGTTGGGCTCGCCTTGGCGCTCATCCTCCAGCTGGACGCCGACATCGGCGGCGACTACAAGCGCGTCATCATGCTGCACATGGGCATGATGGCCATCATGACTCTGCTCATCAACGGCTCCCTCACACCGCTCCTGCTGGGCAAACTCGGGCTGGCTGAGACTGCCCCGGCCAAACAGCGCTTCCTCGACAATGCCCTCCACGAGCTCGAGTGCATAATCGACGACAAACTCCAGCACCTGCGCACCGACGACACGGTCGGGCCGCCCAACTGGAACGAGGTTGTGCGCTTCACCGCGCTCTCGGCCGGGGAGGCCGGCCGGAACATGGTGCACGACGACGCCACAATCCACCCGAGCGGGAGCACGGCCCGGGTGGCCCCCGGGAGCGGGACGGCCGCGGGCAGGGCCGACTCGGCAGCGCACGCGAGGGAAATATTGAGCCGGGGGATGTTCCATACCACCACGAGGAGGTCCATGGAGTCGCTCGTTAAGTCGGCGGCCGTGCGGGTGACGGAGAACCTCGAGACCCTTGCCGTTAAGTGCGACAAGCGGAGCCTGCTGATCGACTCGCGACAGCGGTACCTGGGCGCCGTGAAGGGTGTGTACGCGGAGGGCTTCGAGAAGGAGTACATCGGCGCCCGGGAGATCGGCGCCCTGTTTGAGGCCGCGGACACGGCCATGGACGACATCGAGTCGTGCCTCGACGACTTCACTTGCCTGATGGAGAAGGAGCTCCGCATGCCCGCCTGGCTCCAGTACTCGCAGCGGGTCCTCGCTAGGGTCCCCGGGGGGAACTATGTCTGGCACCGCCTCCTGTACGGGTACATCAGCCACGTGGTGGTGCTGACGACGGCGTTCCTCTACGCGCACCGCCAGGCCTCCGCCGCGATCCAGAGCATGGCGGAGCGGACCGAGGGCGTAGGGCACGAAGGCGAGGAGGAGGCCATGTGGGAGGTGATTGGGGAGGCCGAGGTGCTCTGCAAGCACGCCCACGACTTTATCCGCGGCCTCAAGTGCTCGTACCCGGAGTTCATCATCGCCGTCAAGACCAAGCAGGTGGCGCGGACGGTGCTCATGCACAAGGAGCGCTACGTCAAGAAACTGGCTCACGCGGGCCTCGTTGAGGAGCGGGAGCTTGGCGTCCTCCGGGGCGCCATCGACGCCAAGGTCTCCAAACTCATGAGCACGCGCCCCCAGTGCCGCCTACCCCACGCCAAGCTCACCCTGTGGCAGACAGACCTCTTCCAGCGCTTGGACTACGCCACTTTCAAGCAGGTGGTCCTTCCGGTAGCCAGTCACAAGGTGTATGACAAGGACCAGACGGTCGTCACGGAACTCAAGCCCTTCGAGACCCCCAGCCACGTCACCGTTGTTGTCCGCGGCCTCGTCAGTCTCCAATCGGTCCGCGATGCGACCATGCAGAGGGGCAAGACTAAGTCGAGGGTCCTGCCCTCGAAGAAGGACTCGGCAGGCTCCAGGTGGAAGCCTGTGGATCGCGGTCACGATGCCCGGGAGTCGGTCGAGGTCGTTGCCCCCCTCGCCAACGCGCCACAACCTGATCTTAACGACACGCAGAAGAAGAAGAAGAAGTCCGTACAGCACGCGGCGTCCTTCAAGTCGGACGAGGACAGAGGCGGGAGCACCCCCGCCGCGGAGCGGCCCTTCCTTTCCAGGCGCGACCGCGCAAAGAGCAGGGCTGAGTTCCACGCGGCAGAGCAGATTGGCGGCACGATGGCTTTCCCCGAGCTCGCCACCGAGACCGGCGCAGGTGCTGTTCCTGCGCACGGGCCAGTCTCCAAGGCCAACTCTCAGCGTATCCGCGCACAGCGCACAGCGGTGTCGAGGACGACGTTCGGCCTCGAGCACCTGCTGGCGCCAGAGGTGTGCGAGTACCAGGGAGCTATTCAGGCGGACACTGTGGTCGAGGTCTACGAGATCCCAACCAAGGACTTCATGGCCATCATGGGAAAGCTCCCAGAGATCCGGACGGCCGCTCACCAGGTGCTGGCGTACCGTCTCGCCATGAGGGTTGGCCCCAAGTCGCTGACCCAGTACGACGCTTCACGGGTCAAGGAGATCTTCAATCGCTCCATTTTCTTCCAGCTCGAGAAGGGAAGCACGTTCGTGCCACAGGACGCCTTCATTATCGCAACAGGGGCAGTGACTACCACGGACGGCACAGAGCTTCCGTCGCCGGGCTTCTACGAGGACGTCAGAAGCCAAGCCGTGACGTCCATAGCGGAGGCGACCCTGGTGGTCATGCTGCCCAGAGGGTGGAGCCAGTCCCTCAGCACCTCTGCCGAGGGTGCTAAAATTTCGAGGACCATCACGCAGAACCGAATGAACGCCGCTGCTAGCAAGGCGCTCAGGGACCTGATGGGTGCCACCGGCATGAAGGTCGACAACAAGAAGATGGCACAGATCGCGGCCGAGCACATGGGCCTGAACTGGATGGGGAACGCCCTGTCCAAGAGCGCTAAGGCGACGCTGCTGGCATCTGCAGGGATGCCGGACGCCTCTCTAGACATCGGGACATCCACGCCCGTGGAAGGGAAGGGCCTCTCACATGACCACAGCAGAGACCCCTTGGTCCCTCCGAACAGGGCACAAGGAGCGGGGCCGTCGGGAGAGCGCGAGAGTGAGGTGGACCTCATCAGCCCCATGGTGCCGGCTGGTGGAGGCGGAGGAGAGCCCTCTGGCGCCACGTAGGCGACGTGCACCCCCTGCTGCCCTTGCAGAAGGGGGTTGTTCTCTTAAACGCGTCCGGCCTGCTGGAGGGCTTCATGCTTCCGAATCTCCCTGATCCTTGCCACCTCTTCTGCGTACTGCCTCCGGGCTTGCTCTAGCTCTTGCTCGCTCACTTTGTTCGGCGCTGTTGCCACCTCGCCCCCACCTCTCCGCTGTCGCTTCCGGACAAGGGTCGAGCGGGGGTCTGCCCCTCGCGTGTCGTCTGGGGTCTGCACTCTCCGGTCGTGCTCGGCCATCCGTGCGCTCGCCCCCGCAGACCCGCCCCCCCCACCCAGCGGCACTGCTTCCTCGTGGACCATGTGGCCCAGGGAGAACTCTGCATTGTGGGCGGCCGGGTGGAGTTGGCCTGCGTTCCGTTCGATACTCCACCCGATTCCACCCGAGCCAGTACTCGCACCCATAGCCTCATGCGGGGCCTCGTGGCCGTATTCATGCGCCCTAGCGCCCGCTCCAAGCTCGGCAGACGCGCCAAGGGACGGGATCTGCCCCTGCCCCGGGCTCTGGCCGTGGAAGTGGATGTTGACGGTGCTCGAAGGGGCCTGCGCTGCTTCCAGCTTCGCCAGGCCCCCTGCCCCGTGGTTCGTCTGCCCCTGCCGCTTCGAGGGCCCGTCCCCGACGATTGGAACGATGCCATAGTCAGGGTGGAAGGCGTAACCGGGGATTCCAGCCGGCTCCAGTAGGGAGGGATCGTGCATCTTGTGTGCCTGCGCAATCTCAGCCTTCTGCTGGTCCGTGAACCCCACGGCTGCGTGGGGCACGTTCGACGGGCGCTGGTAGTGCCACTGGCGCCCTTCGTGCTGTGGACTGCCGGCGACGTGGGAGTCGTGAGCCCCGGCGACGCCGTCTTGCCCCTGGTGCTGGGGCACCATGTGCAGGGGGGGGGGCTGACCAGGCTGGGGCGGTGGCTGCGCCGGCGGTTGTGGGGGAAGAGCATTCCTCGCCGCGACGGCCTTCGCAGCCCGTTCCAGTGTCGTCTCGAGGGCCCTGAGTCGGGTGTCGGCCTCGGTACGCTTTGCCGTCTCCTCAGTCCGGCGGGAGGTTGGGGCCGTGTCCGGGCGAGAGCGGCGCGTGAGCATCCGATTCGCGAGCTCCGCCTGGCTGAGAGCTCCCTGCAGGGACGCCACCTGCTCTTGCAGCTGCCGAATCGTACTTTCCACGAGCGCATTGTCGTGCTCCCGGACTGCCAAGTTCTCGGCTAGGGCATGCTGAAGAGCCTCCTTGAGCTGCACGTTTTGCTCCCTTTCACGTGCCAGACTCTGCCTGAGGTCGTGGGACACGCGCTGCTCCGCCTCCTGCGCCGCCCATGCCCCTCCGAGCTGCTCCCTCAGCCCCTGCGCCTCCTCCCTCAGTACCCGCACCTCCTGCTCAAACTCGAGCGACCGGGTGTAGGCAGGGTGCGACCGCTCTGCTTCCAGCTCGCCAGCCACAGTGTCCAGCTCCGCCCTGAGCTCCTCCACCAGCGTCGTCAGCTTCCTAGCCTTTTCCTCCAGCTGCTTCTTCTCGTGCTGAGACACCTGCGATACCAGGGGAAGAGTGGAAAGAGCGTCGCCCACTGCTTGGCCAAGGCGGCAGCAGGGCCCCATCAGGGCACAGAGTGTGAGCGTTTATCAGGGTCAGGCAGAGGATGGCGCGTGGATGGCGTGGTACGCCGGTCCGCTACTCACGTGAAGGTCGAAAGCCCGGAGCTCTGCCTCGGCTCGCAGCTCGGCCTCCCGCTGCGCCCCGGCAGCGATGCGTTCCCGCATGCCAGTGGCGTCGGCACTTCCCCCGAACACTGGCCGGACGGCGTGGTCCTCCATAGCCCCTGCTACCCGCGCCCCCGCCGGGCCTCCACTGGCGGGACGGGCGATCTGCCTCACAGAGGTCGGTCGGGACGCGGATGGCGGGACCAGGTGCGGATGCGGGGCCTGTGGATTCGAGAAAGGGGCGAACTGAGCAGAAGGGGCAGGCTGGGCGACGAGCTGCTGCGTCATCGAGTGGCGGGGCTCGGTGCCCGAGTCGGCAGGGAGGTCCCACCGCTTCCGGGAGCTCCTCGTCGAGGGCTCCCTCGGCGACGGCCCCGACTCCGCGGCACCCATCCGCTGAACAGCGGTCTGCCGGAGCTGGTCAACGAGGTCATCGACGTCGTCAATGAGCACGGCACCGAGCTCGTCGTCCAGCTTGAAGTGGCTCATCGACGAGAAGTCGATGACTTTCTCCGCTGGCTCCATGGCGGGTCGACGCTGGAGCTCGTCCGGCAGAGCCCCCACCACCTCGTCTGCGGGCTCGGAAGCAGGCAGCACAGCATGAGGTCATGAGGTGATGAGGTGCGGTGCCCTCCCCTGCAGTGGTCACAGTGGGGGTCCTGGAAGGTGCCGGCGCACTCACCGTCGGAAATCTCTTCGACCTCGATGACGTCGGGCTCGAAAAAATCATCACCCAGCTCATCGCCCCCGTCGCTTCCCTCCATCGTTGGAATCGCAGGCGACGCCTCCGGGAGGGGGACGTCGCTGCCCCCACCAGCGCCCTCGGAAGCAACCTGCGCGGCCGCCTCCGCACTTTTCAGGGGCGACTCGTCCTCATTGACGTATCTACCAGACGTCTCACCATGTGTCCCGCCATATGGACCAGAATAATGCGTCTCGGATCCCCCTCCGCCTGGACTAGAGGCGCCGATGCGCGGGGTGCCCTGGGAGTCTATATTTGAAGGGCCCGCCTTGTGGCCCTGCTGCGCGGCGATCGGCGTTTCATCAGCCAGAGCTGCTGCAGAGGCGTTCACATCGGACACACTGGCGCCCGTCGCATCAGCACCCGACCCCTCGAATTGAATTGGGGGGGCTCCTCCGGGATCGCTCATTGTTGGGGCTCCTCCGTCCAACACCCCGGCTTCTCGGCGCCGCAAGCGCCGCTGGTACTGCCGAGAGCGGAGGCGCGGGGGCGCTTGTCAACTCGTGTTCCTGAAGGCGCCCTCTGCCCGAGAGGCCTGGGCGGACGGCGTCCCGTTCCACTCATGCCCGGGCCAAGCGTCAGGTGGTCCCTGTCGGGCCGTGCCACGGCCCTGAGCCAGGCTGGGTTCCACGGCGAACTGTTCTCGGCGGCGCGGGAGTCAAGCGGACTCCCCTAGCCAGAGATGCACCAAAACAAGCATGTATATTCGATCACTCTGGACCTCCAGGAAGACGGCAATACTTGGCAGAGGTTGCTTCGGGCCCAGCTGCATCACCATTGAAGACCGCCAGCCGACAACAACGATATGATTGACGCCACCGGTGCCACGGGTGTCGAGGCTGCGGTTCGCAGTCACAATTCTGCGATCTTGTCGACCCTTCTTGCAGCGCCAGATGGCACGGCGATTGAGGTGCGTGTCTTTTGAGGTGCACATCGGGCCCTGGAAGGTCACAGACGAAGCTCAGGTCCAAGGATGACTGTGGTGCGCCTCTTGCAGGTCGAACTCGCCCCCAGGCACATTGACAGCGCGGCAAGGTTTGCGAGAGCCCACGCAAAGGCAGAGATGGCGGCGGGAGAGCATGTTGCAGTGCCCACGGACCCGGGCGTGCGCAGTACGACGAAGCGTCAGGTGAAGCTCGAGCTCGGCAGCACCGTGCGAAGGAGCCCCCTGCAGCCTCCACAGCAGCCTGTGTCGACGAAGGCGCCCTGTCGAGCTCCGCAGTGCCCTGGATGCGCCTCATCGGGCGCAGAACCGGAGCTGACGCTGGTGGATCTGCTCACCAGCGGCGGGCCCACCTACCGCGTTCCGGGACTCCGGAAGAGGAAACGCTTTTAGCTGCCGCAGCTAGGTGCGTTGGATGCGAAAGAGTGTGTGAGGCTGGCTTCGTGCGTTCGCGGCTTGCATGAGCTGCCCGGCGAGGTTTTATTTTTCAAGCACAAGCATACAGCACTTGCTGCTGCTGCTGAGCTCAGTAGCCGCCCATGCCACCAGCATCGGGGGCCCCAGCAGCCTCGGGCTCCGGGATCTCCGTCACCACGACGTCGGCGGTAAGGAAGGTCCTGGCCACGGAGGCGGCGTTCTCGAGGGAGCAACGGATCACCTTGGTAGGGTCGATAATACCCGACTCCATGAGGTTCTCGTACACACCGGTGGCAGCGTTGAACCCGTAGTTGGGGTCCTTGGCCTCGAGCACCTTGTTCATCACCACGGAGCCGTTCACGCCGGCGTTGTTGGCAACCAGGCGGAGGGGGTAGTGGAGCGCCTTCTTGACGATGTCCGCCCCCACCATCTGCTCGTCGCCGTGAAGGGTTGCCTTGATCTCGTCCACCTTGGCAGCCAGCTTGAGGAAGGTGCACCCACCCCCGATGACGACACCCTCTTCCACCGCAGCCCTCGTGGCGCACAGGGCGTCCTCGACACGCAGCTTCTTCTCCTTGAGCTCCGTCTCCGTCTGGCCACCCACCTGCACGATCGCCACACCTCCAGAGAGGCGAGCGATGCGCTCGTTGAGCTTCTCCTTCTCGTACTCCTGCTCCGTGTTCTCCATGAGGCGGCGGATCTGGTTGCACCGCGCCTCGACGTCACCCTGGGTCGAGCCGTCCCCGACGATAACCGTGAGCTCCTTGCCCACGGTGACCTTGGCGGCAACACCAAGCACGGACTCATCCGCAGTGTCAAGGGTGATGCCGGTCTCGTCCTTGACGACGGTGCCGCCCGTGAGGATGGCGATGTCCTCAAGGTACTGCGACTTGCGCTCGCCAAAACCGGGGGCCTTCACGGCAACGAGCTTCAGGGACCCGCGGAGGCGGTTCACGACCATCGTGGCGAGGGCCTCCTGCTCGAAGTCCTCGGCCATGATGATGAGGGGGAAGTTGCCGCGGATGGAGGCCTCGAGGATGGAGACGATCTCGCGGGCGTTGCCGATCTTCTTGTCGACGAGGAGCAGGCGGGCGTTCTCGTACTCGGCCACCATGCGCTCGGGGTCGGTCACGAAGTAGGGGGAGACGTACCCGCGCTCGAACTGCATGCCCTCGACGAAGTAGAGCCCGTCCTCGGCGGTCTTGGACTCCTCCATCGTCACCACGCCCTTGGTCCCCACGCGCTCCATGGCCTGGGCGATGAGGGCGCCGATGTCCTCGTTGCCACCAGCCGACACGGTGGCAACGTTCTTGATGTCGTCGGTGCCACGCACCTCGGTTGAGATGGCAGGGAGCTCAGTAGCGACGAGGGCCTTGACGGTCTTCTCGATGCCGCGCACGATCTGGATGGGGTTGGCGCCGGCGGCCACGACCTTCATCCCCTCGGCGATGAGGGCAGCTGAGAGGATGGTGGCGGTGGTGGTCCCGTCACCAGCCAGGTCGTTGGTCGCCTGGGCGGCCTGGATGACGAGCTTGGCGCCAATGTTCTCGACAGGGTCGGCGAGCTGCACCTCCTTGGCCACGGTCACACCGTCATTGACGATCTTGGGGGAGCCGAACTTGGACTCGAGCACGACGTTGCGGCCCTTGGGGCCGAGCGTGGTGCCGACCACGGTGGCGAGCTTGTCCACGCCGGCCTGCATCTTCTTCAGAGCCTCGCCGTTGCGGTTAAAGTGGAGCTCCTTGGCGGCCTTCACAGACACAGTGGCGCGGCGAGCCACGCGGGCGCGCTGGACGCGGGACTTGAGCCCGGCCACGGCGGCCTGGCCTGCGGAGGGGAGGGCACACGAAGCTGGTTCAGGAAGGCTCTCGAAGACGCCTGGGCAACGCGGATTCCCGCGCGGGGAGTATCATGCCCTGTTTCACGAGCGTCAACAAAACAGATGACCGAACATGGTGATGGTGGGGACGAATCACAGAATTGTTGCCAAACTACCGCGGGGGAGCGCAGGAAAGAGCGGAGGGCTCGAGCTGCTGATGGGCACGCCCGCGCCCCGTATTCAGGGGTGGAGGGCGGTAGATCTTCCGGAACCGGGTCCCACGATGCATAGAGTCGCGGGAAAACGGCAGGGAGGCCCGCGGCAAGCACTATCAGGGGAAGAATTGTGGCGGCGTCTGACACCGTTAGGCAAATTGGGAGGAAACCGAGGTGGCGGAAGGAGGATATCCCGAGATTCTCGATCTCAACGGAATATTTTTGTGAAGCAGCGCGCATGTCCCGACTGTGCGCGGCCCGAGGGCCTGTGCGCGGGCACAATGTGAGGGACTTCGAGAAACGGCTATCCGCCCTCCCGGGCGGGAAGGAGGCGCTTGGAGGGCGTCATGACGTGTCGGTATCGCTTAATTGCGTAAATACGCGCAATGCCGGGAGGCAAGCTGCTACAAACATCTGTGACGGTAGAATATAGCGGCGTGACCGTGTCGCAACGCTTCTCGAAGGAACACCCGATTTTCGCAGATGCGGTGCGATTGCCGCGACAATGTTCGCAAGATTGAGCAACACGTCAGATAAGTATCCCATCCGGCGGGGAAAAAAACACCCAGGGCGGCGATTGCGCACGCGCAGGACGCGGGGGGGCTCACCAGCATAGGAGGAAGAGATGGCGCTCATTGGCACTCTTTCGGTCGTTCAGAAGTCGTTCAGAATACGCGGATGGGAGGCCGTGGGGATTGTGAATGTACAGGCGGGGCGCCCGCGGGGGGGAGCGTGCGGGGGCGCTCTGGCGGTGCAGCAACTGGTCCATGCCAGTGCCAGACTATCCCTGTGCAGTGGCCCCACCGAGCTACTCCCAGTGGCCCTCCTGGTCGCCCCCTGCTCCGCGTGGCTGGGGTAAATCCTGCGGCTGAGCTCAGTCGGCGAGTTACGGGCGGTGGGCGATGCGGGCCCCGCATGCGGCGATGGTCGGCCGGGGCATTCCACGGTAGCCGCGCCCCCCGGGGCGGGCGCCCTGCCCCGCCAGGGCCCGAGCCCCCGAGGCCCGGGCCACCAGACGGCCGGAAGGCCAGGCCCTCCGGGATCCGCGCCCTCGAATCTAATTGCACCGCCCCCGACCGTCAGGCCCCGCCGAAGCCCAGCCGCAGGGCCATCCCGAGCCGGACGCTCCCAGCGTCGGAGCAGTGCGCTCCCCTCGTGGCAGGGCAGACCGACTGGCTCTCCCCGGCGTCGGACAGTGCCAGGTGGGCCACCTGGCTGCAGCCACCGTGGCTGAGTGCCGGAGTCTCTTAAAGACCCCGCCTTCACCTCCACTCTGTACTCTCGTTGGCCACACTAAAGCTCACAGGCGCGAACTTTTTCGGTGAGGTGCTACCGAACCTCTCTCTCCAAACACGCCAGACTCTCGCAACCTCACGTTGGAACCCTGCGCCCGTGTAGGAGCGATACTACTCGATTGCATGCGCTTGTCGCCGTTTTCGTGGTCGGATGGGGGGATTATGCACCGATACCGCAATTGGCGGGCCTCGACTTTGACTTCCTCGTGAGAGGTGCCGCGGGCGCCTGGCGGCACTTGCGATGCGCGTTTCCGAGCGACACTCGTCCTCTGACCTCATTCGCTCGACAGTTTCGCGACTGGAAGCCGATGGCTGCCCGACGAGATCTTTTCTTGGCCACACACAGTCTCGAACGTTTGTAATTTTGGAGGACCTTTTCCCTTCACCCACCGCTCGTTTCCCGCCCCGCCAGCGCAGTCGACGGCGAACAGACTCCGGGGCTGGAAGCACGCGATGTCGAAGGTTGAGAACATGATGGGCATGTCCCTGGATGACATCATCAAGACCACCAAGAAGGCTGCGCCGAAGAAGAAGGCGGGTGCTACGGACGCGAAGGGGGCCGGCAAGAAGCAGGTGGCCGACGCCGCCCAGCAGAGGGCCAAGGCTGGTCGCGCGGCCAAGCTCGCGGCCAAGCGCGGCCAGGCTAATACCGAGAGGAACGCCAAGGCCGCGGCCGGGAAGGCCAAGGTGATGAGCTGCAGCCCGTGCACCCAGCGTACCCCCCACTACTACTGCCTTCCTGGTTCAAACCTCCCTAGGAAACTAACCCCTCCCCCACCCCGGCGCCCCCTCGCAGCCCACGAAGGGCAAGCTCGTCGCCCCCAAGAAGAAGGTGGCTCCTGTGAAGGTTGGCAAGAACGCCGGGAAGAAGGCGGTCGCGGCCGTGGGTAAGAGGAAGGCCCCTGCCGTCAAGTCGCCCGCGCCCCGGGCAGCCAAGGCGGCCGTGGCCGAGGTGGAGAGGAAGCTGGAGAACGTGAAGAAGGAGAACGCGGCGTTGCACAAGAAGCTCCAGGCCCTGAAGCAGGGGCAGGTGAAGAAGGCCGTCGGCACGGCGGGCAGGAAGGGGGTGTCGAAGAAGGCTCCCGCCAAGTCTCCTGTCATGAAGAAGGCGACCCCGGGCAAGAAGGCAGGGGGGGCCAGGGTGGGCGGTCCCGGGGGGCGCAAGGCCCCCACGGCCAAGAACCTCCGTATCACCATCCAGAACAAGCGCCGGTGACGTGCCGCCAGGGTCGGGGTGAAGTGGCCGGTGGTGTCCAGCCCTGGCCTGCCCCGGTGTGAGAACCGGCCTTCGTCAGTCGAACCCCCATGAGATGCGCGAGACGCGGCGTCTCTGCCGGACCACAAGCGCGTCGTCCCCTCTCGACAGCCTTGTCACCGTCAGCTCAGCCCCCCGCTAGCTCTCTAGCGCGCCTCCTGTCTCCGTGGGCCGCACATTCCCCCCCGAGCGGTCGGGCATGCGGTATCCCCAGAGGATCTCTCCAGAAAGGGACTTCGGACTAAAAATGCCTTCCCAGAGATCCCGAGAGCAGAGATAGATACATGGAAGCGATTCCTCCCCGAAACAGTGCAGGAGATGGCCCCCGTGGCCCTCCAGCGCCGGCCGGGGCGACGGGCGCCGTGGGTCGGGGAAGGGGTCGTGGTCCGGGCCCGTCCGGCGGACGGGGGGGACTGCCTGGGCGTCAGGGTGTATTGTCAGGGAACAACGAAGGCCAAGGACGTGGAAAGGGCAGGGATACGCCAAGCACGCAGCCAAGCGCGGCCCTTGGCACGCCCGGAATCGGGAGGGGTCCGGGGCCAGGGCGCGGGCGTGGACCCTCCTCGGGCCGCGGCCCAGCCCGGCGACTGCCTCCCGGCGCGGGCATGTCCGCGGGGGGTGCGGGTCTGGGGACCGGGGGAGCGCCGCAGGCCCGAGTCTACCGCGAGGCGCAGGTGTCCCTTCCCCCCGGAGATGGCCCCGGTGGGGGGCGGGAGCCGGGGCTCTCGGGTGCCGGCTGGGCGGCTGTCCAGGACGGCAGGAGCCGCCCCGGTGCCGGTGAGCATGCGCCGCACCCGATCAGGCTATCCCTTCCCGACGCCCTTGCGCGAGCCGAGCAGCAAAAGGCACTGTTAGCGGTCGCCGCGGCCGACGCGAACATGCTGCTGGGGGCCACCCCGGACGGCCAGCGCATGGCCCTGTCCATGACCCGGCATCTGAAAACGGCCCTCCGGGACCTCGAGTACCTTCGGATAGCGGCGGAACGCGCCGCGGCCAAGATTCCGAGCTCGAGACAGGTCGCGGGTCTCGGTTCTTCCTCAGGCGTGGGCCCTGACCTGCGTGCACTGGAGGGCAACCTGGCAGCTCTGCGGGGCCAGTACCGCAAGGCACTGGCGTCCCTCGAGCGGGTGTATCCCGCTGCTGGCAAAGTCCAGATCAACGCAGATGTCGGGGTTGAGCTTACTGGCATTGATTGGGGGGGAGCAGAGGCGCGGGAGAGGGTGCGGGTGCTAGAGCATGCCATCCAGTCGGAGAGGGAGCAGCACCGGAGAGCGTTGATGGCTCTTGAGGACCGGCTCAGGAGGGAGAGGGCCGGAGCACCCGCGCGTGACCTGTCGCGAGAGGAGAGGGAGGCGCTCGCCAAGGAGCTTCTGGAGACTGCCGCAAGTGAGCATGCAGCCTTCCGGCGCCAGCTCCAGGAGGTCCACACAGCAGTGGAGACAGGTTCACTCAGTGCCCGTGCCCTGATGGAGGTGGTCGAGGAGCTCACCGTGCTTCGACACGGGCGGATCCAGGGTCTCCTACGGAGCCATATGGACGGGACAAGGCGGGTCGCTATCGGCGCTGCAGGAGGTCTAGACGGCCTCACGGAAGCGGGGATCTTGAGCGACCTTCGCTTCTCAGGCCAGCGGCGCCTCAACCAGGTCATGGAGAGCCTGGAGCAGCTCAGAAGCGAGGTAAGGTTCGGGAAAGTCCCTGACAAGGCGGCGCTCGTCAGGCGGCTTGATGAGATGAGGAACCTTGAGGAGGAGCACTTCAGCGGGGGTGGGATCGTCCAAGGCATCTTGGAGAGGGCACGGAGGCAATCGGACATGGAGCACATGGGGCATGGAGCCGAGTCGGGGACCTCTGAAAGACGTCGCTTCGGCCAGGGTCTTCCTGGCCCTGGACTGCGCGACATGACTCCAAACGTCGGAGAAGAAGGCGGGGACAGCAAGGACAGGCAGGGTCGCGTCAACACGCTGTCATCTCAAGTGGAGGGGGAGTCCCTGGGGCTGGATCGTTGGCGTTTTCTGTCCCACGAGCAGCTTGTCCTGAAGGTCTCAGAGCTAGAGATCGAGATCAGGCACCTCACGGCGCGGGCAAAGTCACTTGACGATGAGAAGCGTGCAGTTGTGGAAGACCGCAACAGGTTGCTTGACGGGCATGGAGGGATGCGAGGTCTCGCCGAAGAGGTGGAGATGCTGAGGGCGCAGATCGACGTCATGAACAACTACGATCGTGCTCGTGGTCAGCTGGCCCAGACGATCGCCAGCACACAGATGGAGAACAAAAGGCTGCAAGTAAAAGTTAAGGCTCTTCAGGACGAGTCGGCCTCCGGAAGCAAGGCCATCCGAGAGTTCCAGACGAACGAGCAACTCAAGCTGCAGCAGAAAGCCGCACGCGCAGAGACCCAGGCACACATGCTGCAGCAGCAAGTGGACCAGCTGCAGGAACACCTGCGGACGTCGTCGATGCGGAGTCGAGCGGAAATCCACCGGCTCAGGGCCGTCGTCAGCCACTTCGATCCCAGGGCGGTGCATCCACCAGCTGGGTTCGAGCACCGTCTGGAGAAGCCGGACAGTGCAGACAGGCGAGCGAGCGGTGCTGGCCTCATGAAGACTCCAACGACGCGTTCACGCGAGCGGTCGCCTGTTGCGCCTGTTGGCTCTTTGCCTCCTGCGCAACTCCCACCTGTGTCGCTCGGTCTCGGCGATAAAAGAATACCTTTGGAGGCAGACGAGAGTCAGTGGGGCGCCTTGGGCGCACTGCGTGCTGCAGTGATGCCCCCGGACAGGACGGGTGTGGTGGACCGTGAGGAGACGGACTGGTCGAAGGTGAAGAAGGCCGCGCTTGCGAGCGAGAACACGACAGGCGATCTGCTTAGCGGCTTAATGCCGCACGATGAGGCGGAACTCCCGAAGGGCATGATTAAGGTGAAGAGATCCGAGCTGCTGCAACCTGATGATCCTCATCTTGGTGGTTATGGGAGAGGCGGAGGCCGCGGGAAGGATGACCAGAACAGGGCAAGGAGGGGCCTCCCGCCGAAGAGAAGTGATCAGAGGGGCCTTTTCTCCGCGCAACACGGAAGCGATATGTACGATGGTAGCCCCACAAATGTAAACGACGCGCTGCCAAGACTCGCACCGGGGACGCTCGGGGACAAGGAGAGGGATGGTCTCTTCGGTGTCAGTGCAGGGGCTGGACTCACTGAGGACGACGTTGTCGTAAGGGCAATGGTGGTACCTGGTCTCGGGGCTCTAAGAGAAAAGCCAGGCGGACTTGACCAGTGGAAGCAGGGAGCAGGGGAAGTCCCGGACAATGTATGGGGAATGTTCGCGCGAGGGATGCAGGGAGAAGTCGGGGAACAACAAGGGGGAAGTGCCCACAACCCCCATGCCCATGACGCGTTCAATGTTCCATGACAACACGCCTTAGGTTTGAACGCATCAACGCGAGATCTTGGCAATGAGGCCGCGGGCGTCGACCTGCGTGACAGTCTTAAGGAGCTCGGCGAACCCATCGATACCCCGGTCGAACTTGTCCCCGAGCTCATGCAGCGCCTTGCTGGCAAGTGCCATGTTGCCCGTGTCCACGGCAATCTCCTGGCGGACTGCCTGCACTTGCTGATCAAGCTCTGCGAGAAGCTGCCCCTGCGCCTGATGCTGCTGCTCCTTCAGTGCTTGCAGGTGCGATGCCCGAGCCGTCATGTCCCCGAACTGGTCCACGACCCCGGAGAACTCGAGGACCGAGTCCAGGAGGCCCACCAGCTTGCGCATCACCTTCACGGCCGTCTGCCCTGAGGCTGACTTGTCGTCTTGGTCGGCAAGGAGCAGGCGCATAAGCAGACGCTCGGTCCACTCGTCATGCGCCTTGATCACGCACTCGAGGTCCTCCGCCTCGCTGATCTTTGACTGGAGCTCGTGCCACTCGACCTCGACGACCTCAAATGTGAAGTAGGCCTGAAGACTCGTCACGAAGTGCGCCATTGATGACCGCACGAGCGTTGCCTGCTGCATTAACACTGCGAAACGGCGGGCGAACTGGACCTCCGGGTCGGGGTCCCGCTCGTAGTTCACGCGTAGGAACTTGCTCCTGAGTGCATCAGCGTTTGGCTTCAGCTGCTGCCAGATCTGCCCCAGCGCGAGCTCTGCCCTCTTGAGACGGAGAAGCAGCCCAGAGATCTTTGCGTAGTCCCTCATCCGGGCAGGCGTCAGGACTGTCGTCAAAGGCGCGCCGACACGATATCCCACCCGCAAGTGGTCCCACCCACTGCCACCCTCGTCGAAGCACCTCGGGTCGAGCCCAACACTCAGCAGGTCGGCAAAGGCGTCTTCGCCATCGTCGTCCTTGCCACTGGGCGCACGCGCTCGAAGCGCCGTCACAAGGGCACGCATGAGATCGCCCTCAGCGATATCCGTCGCGGGATCGTGCAGGATCGGCGCCAGCAGGCTCACGAGGTGACTGGCGAAGTCCCCGTGGGCGAGGAGAAGGTAGCCGCGTACTGACTCGACGTGACGGGCAAGCTTGTGCTGGTCGAGCATCGTGCTCTTCAGGCGGCGATCCAAGGCGGCAGCCATTTCGGTGGCCATCTCCAGGAGCGGCCTCGCCTCAAGGTGTGCGTCGTCCCTCATCGCGGGCATCAGCCCCGCACTCGCTGCCCCGGCCATGCCCTCCTGAAGAGCACGAAACGCCTCCTCCTCCTCCCAAGTGGAGTCGTCGCAGCACAGCCGAAGGAACGTGGCCGTCTTCCCCGCGCGAAGGATCGCGCTTGCGGCGCCCTCGTCTACAAATGGCGGGAGCATCTCCATCTCTAGGGAGAACCCATCCCTCCAGAGGTCGAATCGATCGGCGCTTGGCCCACCAACGCCCTGGTTTGGATCGGAGGAGGGCCAGCCCCTTGGGCGCCGGTGCTCGACGATGAACATCTCCCCGTGGGGATCAGTAAGGGCCCCCGTGCTGCAGAACAGCGCCATCATCTCGAGCAGCGGGGCCGCAGCTTGGCGCATGGCTCCGTGAACCAACGCACGTCCCCAAGGGCTTCCTTGCAGCCCCAGCGCATCCAGCTTTCGCAGAAGCATGCCCCCCTTGCTAACCTGGCCCACATCCGCCATCACTGCGAGCAGCTTCATGCGCTCGATCGGCTCACAGAGCCAGGCCGACAGCCTCCGCAGAGTCATGGACCCCCCCGGCCCGCTCTGCGCCCGCTCCCCCAGTACCGCTTGCTCCTGAAGAGTGGCGACCATCCGGTAGTGCTCAGCCAGCTCCCTCCGCAGGGCAGCCTTGAGAGCAGCCTGTGTTGCACTCCCCCCCGGCTCCTCCACGAACGCCGAGGTGCGGCGGAAGAGCCAACCCAACTCTCCCATGCGCCTGACCAGCTCCTCTGCGGGCTTCGGCAGCCCCGCACCGGGCACGCCCCTCGGCACGTACCCCTGGTTCTGGGGCCCTGCCCCTCCCTCCTCATACTTGAGGTAGGTGCCAGCGACCCCCTGGCATGAGAGGAGGACGTCCCTAACCAAGGCGTTCTCCGTCTCCGGGAGCGCCGATGCGCGCGCGGCCTCAACCTGCGCGCGCATCACAGGCCCCTCGACGTCGAGGGTAGGTGCCCGGGGAGGGGCGTGGGCCAGGGCATTTTGAAGCCCGCCAGGCGGGCCTGTCATGAGCACGGACGGCTCCCCGCCCAGCTGGGAGCGCGAAGCGTCCATGAAGGTGCTCTCATGGCGAAAAGCCACCGACGAGGGCCGGACGGTGCGGGTGTTTCCCCGGGAGATGTCGAGGCTTGACTGGGAGGCAGCGAGGGGGCCAACACGGCCAATCGAGGGCCCGAAGAGGGGGCTCCGCAGTGCCCCCGGGAGACCTGACGCGAGCCCGGAGGCAAGCCCCGTGCCCGAGACGTTTAGTGCCGACGAGGATACTTCACCAGGGCCGGAAGCCCTCTCAGAAGCGCGAGCCGAAGCGATCTTGGAGAGGGCGTCCAGGAGGTCAGCACGGGACCGGTCGTCAAGCATGACCCGGTGCAGCTCCGAGGCGAGGTCGAGCAGCCGCGCAGCAGCGGCCGGGTCCCCAGCGCCCTTCAGACGCTGATGGATCTGCTGGACCAGCTGGTCGTACCCTGAGGGCTGGTCTGCGGCACGGCGAGCGACACGCGGGAGGCCTTCAGGGGAGGTTGGGGCAAATTTCATACGGCCTTAGTGGGAAGGTAGCAGGCGCCTAGGGACCGTACCTCTGCGGTGTACGAACCCCACCAGCCGCATCGCAAGTCTTGTCGCGAGCTGCGAGAATAAACACACCGGTCAGATCGTCGCGGGGGACACCGTCTTGGGCCCCGAGGGCGCGGGGGGGGCGAGCAGGGGTGACGACGCACCGTCCGCCTCTTCTCGAGAATGTGTTCGTCCACACCGTCCACATCCAGCATCTGCGCGACTAGCTTCTCCAGAAGGAGGACTGTGCTTAGATCCGACATGGCTACGTGCCGCGCGGGCGGCTGTGAGAGAGGGGGGCGCCCTTCTCGCTTTACGCGGGATTCTAAGCGCGCGCTGTGAGACGCTGGAGGGAGCCGAGCCCCGGTAGTCGTCCCTCGAGGTTATTCGCGGGCCGATGATTTGTCGCGGCGGGATAGCGGAGGGAGGACGTAAGCCGCGGGGGGACTTCCCGGAGGGCCTGGCGGTGCCCCCTGGCAAGCAAGCCCACTGGCACGCAAGCCCACTTCGCTCGCCAACCACGACTTCGAAGCCAAACCCTTCAACCGCGCGGCGCTGGGCCTCGGCGCTAGGGGGGGAGCGCCACGAGGTCGGTGCCCGCCTCGACAGATGCCACGGCGTGCGCCAGCTCCTCCTGCAACAGGAGACGTGGTGAGCGAACAACATACCACCCCCCCGACCCGGGGACGGTTACCTGGAAGACGTGTGGGGGGGGCGGACGCGCCGTCCGTAGGCGTGTTGCGATGGCCGATACCCCCAGACTTCCGCCGAGCCGCGCACTCTCCTGGGCGGACAGCTCCCCGGGGACCTGCGCTGCCAGCTCAACGTCATACGGTCCGACAGCGGGAGCATATGGCGCCTCCGTTTGGCTGCGGTCCACGGCATGTTCCCGCCATGTCTTGGGCGCGACGTAGGCGAGCTTCAGGGCACACGGACCAGGCATCCGCACGACGTAGGCCGGGAGGTGGCTCGCGCGCCCCTGGCTGGGAGGAGGATACTGGTCCTCGATGTCTTCGACCTCATCCTCCGTCTGGCTCAGCGCATGGAGCTCGTCCAGGAACTCGTTGGTGTCCGTCGTGTAACCCGTCGAGACATCCGCGTCGGGAAAGTGGGCCCTGGTCCGACGAGCGCTCTGGACGCACATGCACACCGCCCCGATGACCATGGCGGCGAGGAACGCCCCCGCGATGGACAAGAGAAATAGGCTTACGGGCTCCAGAGAAAGATGGGTCCCCTGCGGAAATGCGGAACAGGGGGTCTTAAGTAGGGGGGCAGGATCGGGCGAATAGGGCGTGAGTGGGCGTGAAAGGGCAGAAGGTGGGCCGAGGGGACGGCAGTGGGGCGGGGGCACGATTGGGGAAGGATCCGGCGAGGGCGGCGTGTTGGCGGAGCTTCGCTGGTTAGTGAGGCACTTCTTCATGAAATCCAATTACTGGTAGTCTTGTGGAACCATGTTGCGCTAGAGAATCCGGGAAACGGCCCACCCGCACGGAGGAGTCGCCAGATGGACACTGAGGTGTTGATGCCTGCGGGACCCTCTCACCTCCTGGTCCGCCGGCTGCTGCTGGGCCAGAGGGCCTAAATCAACATAGCCGGTGTAACATCCCACGTACTGCTCGGAGAACTCCCCATCGTCGACTGCGAACGTGGCCATACGCCAGCACGGGAACTTCCCGCCCGGTGGACCCGGATTTTGGGGTCGCTGCGTGACCTTGCCGGAGAGATCAGGCGGATAGTTCAGCTTACCGTCACGAGCATCGCCCTTGTGAGAAACCCACTACTACTGCGCTGTACGACCACGGTCGCACTGGCGACTTGCTCAGGGGCCGGGCCCGCCAGGGAGGGCGGGCCCCGTGCCGCAGCTTTTCCCCGCTCGCCCGCGACGCCGTCCCCTCACTCGCCCCCTCCATTCTTCCGTGGAGGGGACGTGCCCCTCGGCACTCTGGAAAATGAAGCGATTGTTCTCCAGGAAGGACCGGGGCACCCCGGTGAAGTGGGACTGCACCGTCCGGGTCCACAGCCTCTCGCCATGGACGGGACCCGGTGAGTGCCCCCCTGCTGCCCTGCGCTGATCCTCCAGATGCCCTGAACGTCGCAGTGGTCTCGAGACACGCGCCCTCCTGGGCCCATTCTCCGTCCCCGTGCTGCTGGCCGTGAGAGCCAGCCCGCGGGGGGGTTCCAAATCGTGGGTCTCGCAAACTCCGCCACGCCTCTGTCGCCACACACAACACGCGTCGCCTCCCGCGATGCACCTTCATACTTTTTTCGACTCGACATTCGCTTGCCGCAGCGTCGCAGTCTCTGCGCATCGGGTGGAGACGGGGGACGCGGAGGAAGGGGTTCACTATGGCAGCAGCGGGCCGCGGAGGTGAGCCTGGTGGATCTTTCGCCGGCGAATCTCCCGTCAGCTACCCCGCGGCACATTCCCCTGCTGAAGCCCCTAACAAGACGAAACCCGCTGCCCCGGGGCCCCCGAGAGCGGCGACGGGCCCGTCGTTCCCACTGCTTCCCAACCGCAGTTGGCGGAGGGGTGAGGGACTTCGTCTTCGAGGAGGACTTTGTCCTCCCCGTGACCCTCTACCAGCATCCAGGGGGGGCGGCGGGGGGGACCGAACACCAGGGACGGCCTTTTCAGAGCAAGGCCCTCTCACTCTTCGTCCTTGACACCCGGGGGGGGGGGAAGGACACCCAGGTGGGCTCCCTTCAGCTCGACCTGTCCCGGTTCGCGACGCCGGAGTGCCTCGAGCACAAGGTCACGGTCCCAGTCACCGCGACGCCCGAGTCGTGCGCGGCCGGCACCCCCCACCTGACGCTCTCCATCGTGATGGCCATCCGCCACAAGTCGGGCCGGGGGTCCGTCGGGTCGTCCGCCCTGTCCTCAGCGATCTCCTCGGATGATGCCTCAGTGCTCTCCCGCTTCTCCTACTCGGGCGCCCAGCAGAGGTTTTCGCACGTGGGGGGCTTGGACACCCCTGCCCGAACGATGGACAACCCCGCCCCCATGGCCCCGGCGCTGCCCCAGCCTAGCCGGAGCATCAGCCTCGCACCCCCCACACCAGGCCGTCCTTCCAGTGGCACCCCCACCACCCCTTCCCTGCCACCTTTTGGCGACGGGGCGGGCGGGTGTGCTGGCCCCGGGCCCCAGTACACCTCTCGAAATGCCGGTGCCCCTGCTCCGAGGGGGCGATGGGACGCACCCGTCGACAGCGGACAGCCCGGCGTCTGCGGAGCGGACCTTGGCTCCACACCCGACGGTGAGATGCTGGGTACCCGAGGTGGGCGCGAGCTGGCGTCGGGCCAGGACCTGGAGCGGCATGGGAAGGGGCTTGAGGCGGTCATGCATGCGCGCCAGGAACGGGGGTTTGCCGAATCGTCCGCTGGGCACAGAGCTCCCTCGGGAGGGCCGCCGGAGACCACTCAACGGCCCTTCCCCAAGCCGGAGGTCCAGCACCTGGCCACGGCGCATGCGCTGCGCGAGCCCCCGTCGAGGGAGGACCGGTACGACTCGGACGGGATCCTGCTCGACTCGGATGAAGATGACCGCGCTGGACCCCCTCAGGCAGTACTCGCGGGGGGCGCGACAGCCCTTCCGCCCCGCAGGGGCGGCTTGGAGCTGTACACGTCGGACGCTCCGAAGGCAGGTCGGCCGGGGGGTGGGCACGCAAAGACGGACAGCAGAGTGCGTTTCGCCGATGTCCTTCGCGAAGCAGAGGGCAACGATGTGCCAGTGTCGGAGGTCGCCCCGAAGCCTTCCTCGGCCGCGAGTGGCGCCGACCCGGAGCCTCCAAAGAAGCCCACGGTGCCCCCCCTCCCTGCGAAGGAGGGTGGCCAGAGCAGAGTCGAGGCGATGCGGTCCGCGCGGGCGGCCCGGCTGGCCACCTGGAAGGCACAGGCAGGAGCACGAAGAGGCAGCCAGGCATCGGACGTTCAGAGTATCAGGAGCCTCGTCCCAGGGGCCCGGGCGGGGAAGGCCGCACCGGCCCAAACGCCCACAGTTGTGGAGGGCCCCGGGGGACCTGTTGCTGGTGCCGCATATACGCTGTCCAGTGGCTCTGGAGCGGGAGACGCAGTGCCTGCAGTCGTGGAAAGACTCGGACGCCACGTCGCGGGCGCAGCCCATGCTGCCCCCGCGGGCATCGAGGCGAGGACCTCGGCACCGGTAGACCCCCTTGACGAGCACACGGCCGAGGTGATCTTCCCACTCAGGGGGCATGACCCCGCCCAGGGCGGCCAAGAGACCGACAACGAGCACGACAACCCATTTGCGAGCGACACAGGCGAGAGCGAGGGGGGCGCAGGCGTCGCAGGCCAAGACGGGGCCCGGGGGGACGAGGAGCCACAAACACCCGGCGACGGAGCGCACCAGCCGTCCTCCACCCCGCGCGGGGGGGGTGACCCGCCGCCCGCTGAGGCGCTTGCGTCGGGCTCGCCCGCAGACTCAAGATCGCCCGCCCCCGGCACCGCGCACGCCGCGGCTCCTGTCCCAGCCGGAGAGGACCCGGGCGCCGAGAATCCTTTCCTCTCGTTACCCACAACGAGCGTCCCACAAGCGAATGGGGCCGAACCTGACCTCCGCCCCCCTCTCGCCGCGGGCAGGCCAGGTCAGGAGCACTCTTACGTGCCGGACGACCGGAAGGGAGGCAAACCGAGTGCTCCAGCCGATTCCCGCGGTCGGGGATCGGTAGAGGCAGGCGGGGCTGAGAACGTGCCCAGTGGTGACGACTCTGCCCTGCAGCCCGCTGCAAGGTCGCAGCGTGTCGCCAAGTGGCCAGCCACTGCACTCGAGTGCTCGGTTGCTCCTCTCGGACAGCCTCCCCACCCCACCCCTGGACCCGCCTCTGCCTTCGCGGCACGGTGCCTGACGCGCACGGCCCTGGCGCTGGCCGTCTCGGGGGATGGGGGCGCGGTAGAGTACCTCAGACTGGTGGCGGAGAAGGCCCGCGGGGGCCTTCTCTCGGCCACGTCCCTGCTTACCGGTGCCCTGGACACCTGGTTCCTTGCGGTCCACACGCGACTGGCCCTCCAGGGACGCATCCAGCGAGGCCGCGGGGTCCCCCCCCTCGAGGACGCTGTGGGCAGCAAGGCTGCCGGGGCCATCGTGGAGGAGCTCGTGGCGCTCGAGCACGAGGCGTTCGTCGCCGGGGTACGGCATGTCTGGGAGGACGCAGTGGCCGAGTTCGCCTCCCGGACGCGCGGGAGCGGGGCGAAGGGGGTCTCCTCCCTCTGCGCTGGGGTGCGTGTCGCCGCCGCCAAGCTCCTCCGGGAGGTCACGCCCTTCGGCACTCCTGGGATGACCTTCTCCGCGCTGCTGGTGCCCGCCGTCGTAGCCGTAGCTGACGCGGCCCTGATCAACGCGGCCCTCGGCGCCGCCCCCCCGGCCGGGGTAACGAGGGGCCACCGGAGCCTCAAGGGGGTCCCTGCGTGGCTGGGGCAGCGGGGGCGGGAGGCCCTGGTGGGCGGCCCGGGGGCGGGCGGGGAGGAGGCCCCCCTGACTTTTGGGTGGGCGATGGGCGCGAAGATGGAGATGACGGGCCTGATCGAGGCGCTCGGCATGCCCACGGGGGCGCACGGCGCGCTCGTGCCCCTGACGCGGTGCCTCGCCGACCTCCTGATGCTCCCCAAGGACCTCGCCGGGGAGCCGGCCGTCCTGGGCGAGGTGTGCCACGCGCTGTCCACGGTGCAGACGGCCCGCGCGCTCGAGCTCTACCAGCCCGACACCTTCTGCAGCGACCCCCTGGACCCGGGCGTCCTGGCGGCCGCCCTGGACCGCGCGGCTGCGTCGGCGGCAGAGCACCTGGGTCTGGCAACTGTGGACCCGGAGGACGGGGAGGCCCTAGCAGCGGCGGCGTGGGCGCGGGTGCGCCTCACCCTCGCCTCCGCCACTGCGAGCGGCTGGTACCATCCCGTCGAGTCGCCAGAGGAGCTTCTGGGCAGGCTCGAGCAAGCAGCGTCGGACGCGGGGGGCCGGGGCCTTGCCCCTGGGCAGGTCAGGTGGCCCGATGCATACGGGGTCACGACCCTCGAGGGGCAGTGGTCGCCAGACTGGATGGATCTGGGGCGAACCCTCGGCGGGGACGAGCGTACGCTGGCAAAGGTAGCCCCCAGGGTCCTTCCGTTCGCCGGGGCGGCGGGGGCACGCGAGCTGTCGGGGCTGTGGAGGGCTCAGATAATGGGCTAATGGGCATGTGAGCGCGTGGGCAAGTGGCAGCGTTTCCGGAGACCGCTCCCTTTGAAAGTAGCGGCCTGGCTAGACAGGAGCAGCCCGAAGCAGCTCCCGCGGCGGCGTTCTTCAATTGCTTCCTCGGATCAGAAGCGACCCCGCCCACGTCCCCGGCCACCCCTGCCCCTGCCCCTGCCCCGGCCCCGCCCCCCCGCAGCCGGTGCCCTCTCCCTCTCGGGGTGCTTGGCCCGCTGCTTGGGCTGGTCAAGGCCTACAAGGAGCGTGTCGAGGTTCAGAGAGTCGGGAAGGATAATATACCGGATGGTCGAACCCCTGCAGGCACGGACGGAGGGTGGACTCGGGTTCCTCCCTTGAGAGCGGCCGAGGCATCGCAGATTTAGGGCGCCCCTCCCGCGTCACGGAGGCCGCTTCGGCACGGATCCCGTGCGTGCAGTGCGAAAATACCTCCTGTGCTGCCCTCACCTGATGCTCATGTTGTCCATCTGCACCGCGTTCCTCCCCGTGGGCACCACCTTCACCGACTTCATGTGCATGTTCATGGCGTGGTCGACCCCAGTGATCGTCCCCTGCACCGTGGTCCCGTTCTTCAGCTCTACCCTCACGGTCTCGTTCGAGAGCTTCATCAAGAACCTGCGAGTGGGTGCAGAGGATAGGTCGCCCGGTCACCTCTCCAAAGCGCGGGGAGGATTACCCGTTGGGCAGCCCCCCGGAGGAAAAGGGGGGCGAGCCAAGCCCTCGTCCCACCGCAATGGTCGTCTGAAACCGAACCCCAATATATATGTGGTCACAAATGTGTCAAAGCGACCGCCGGCGAGTGAGGAACAAAGTCGCATCGCGGAAGAAGGGGGCAGAAGCGGCGTTTCCTCGACGTTTTCCCCGGGGGAGGATGGCCGATGCCGACCGTCGACGACATCAAATCAACGATTGCGCCTCTTCAAGGACGAATATGTGCATATATTAGCGGTAAGAACCGCAAAAAGACTGATTCGCCGCTGTGCGCGGGTGTGGAAGCGAGCGAAGGGGGGAAGTGCGACAAGACACCGCTCCCGCGCCCCATGTAGCGACCATACACACCTGATGAGCTTCACCATGCCTGCTTCTTTCGAATCCCCGCGTAACACCTGACAAGGCACGTCGATCTTGTGCGCAAGCGTCGCACTCGGTCGCCGAAGAAAGGGGGCAAGGAGGGTTCGCTGCTTCTGGGTGCGGCGCTTTAGTCTGATGCAGGGTTAGACCGAACGTATTGGCACGTTAGTGACCACAGACATGCCGCGGGTCGCGGTTACCGTTCAAAAGGTGTCCCGTGCGCCCACTGACGGGGTCCAAGCCCTTCCTCGTCGGTCAGTCTCGGTTTCATTCGCCAAAAGTGAATGGAGACGGCATACACAGGGCTCTTGTTGATCGCGCCGCGCGGATGACATCTTATACTGCTTGGTCTCCCCGGAGAAGCCAACCCTTTGGCTCCACGTGGCCTCTGAGGAGGAGTTCATTCCCCAAGTCGAAGTTCGGGAGGCTTCAATATTCACCTTTCCCCGTGACGGATCTCTCCGCCTGGAATATGAGCGCAGAAAGCGCACAGGGTAGCCATGCGGCTGGTCTCGACACCTCGGGGGAGGTTGGGAGGCACCACGGGCTGCTTTCTCCGGAGGAGGTGACTGCCCTTGTCAACAACCACTTCCTGCGCCCATGTCTCCCCGCTCACAGCGTCGCGGCGTGCTTTGTTCATTTCAACGTGACAATACACCTCTTTTCGTTGCACGAGACTCGCAATTTGGGCGCGATTTGTCTTCTGAGATCCCGGAAATTACGAAGTTCGGGCCAACTCATCCACGCAGGTGAACGACGTCTCCCGGGAGAATGAGAGGCTCCAGATGCTCCTCGCCGAGGCCCTCGACCGCATCGAAGATCTGCGCTCCAAGGTGACACGCGCCCCGGAGCTGGTTCGCGACGAGCTTCCGGTCACCCGTGGCTTCCCCCGGTGGTTGGGCCACCAAGCAACAACGCCCGCGCCGCTTGGCACCCCGAGCGAGCCCTCCCCGGCTCCGCGGGCATGATGTCGCAGCTTCGCCCCACCCTCGCAGTACGGTCTCGCTCAGAAGGAGGTGCAGTGCCTGGAGCCCCTGGTGTTCCACATCCGCCAGGGCCTCAGCCAGCTCGGGCAGCACCCGGTCCAAGAGCTGGAGCACAAGCTCACCCACGCTGCGGGCTCTCTCAAGCAGCAGAAGGTGGACTGGGCGCGGGCCTGCGTCGACGAGATCGAGGAAAAGAAGAAGTCCCTGGTGCTCACCCTGCACCTGGACGTGGCTCGGCAGGAGACGGAGCGCCTCCTGCGCACCAACGAGCTCCTTCGCAGAGAGTTGGTCCAGGCCGCTGGCGAGACCACGCGCCTGGAGGCTGAGGCCGCGGGGCTCGCCGAGAGCCTCGCGGCGAGGACCATGGAGGCGGAGCAGCTGAGATCCACGCTCGAGGAGACGGAGTACGACATGGGGAATCAGATCGCGGACCTTCGGACGTCGCACCAGGCCAAACTCGAAGACCTTGAGGCAGCCCACGCCCAGCGGGTGCGGGACCTGGAGGACCGGGCCCTGCACGCTGAGAAGAACGCGGCGCTGATGGAGCAGCGCATGGTGCAGAAGGAGGAGTTCCTGCAAGAGTGGAAGCAGATGGCCGCAGAGCAGAAGGGTATGGAGTCGGACCGCGTCCAGGAGCAGTTGCGGGCCATGGCGGAGAAGGAGCAGCTGGCAGAGGAGAGGCTGCGGGACCGCGTTGCCGGGCTCGAGCAGCGCCTTGTCGAGGAGCAGCGGAGCAGGCAAGACGCCCAGGACCGCGTCCGCGCACTCGAAAGCGAGCTTCGGGCCTCGTCCCTGGAGGGGCAGGCCAGGGTCACAGCACTCACCGCTGAGGTCCGCGCCAAGGAGCGCCGGATGTCCCTGATGGAGGGTGAGCTCGAGGCGTTCCACGTGACGACGGGCGCCGCTCGTCGGAGCTCCTACCGCGCCCCTGCTCTCGAGACTCACGCTGAGGAGGACGAGGGCGGAGAGGATATTGGGCCGGGGTCGTCAGGCCGAGCCGCCGCTGGGTTGACTGGTGAGAAGGGTGGCAGGAAGACGGGTGCCAGCAGGGCCAAGAAGGGTGCCGGCGGGAAGGGGGCGGCAAACACGTCAGGGGGGGTGGATAAATGCCTCAAGGGGAAGCGTGGGGGCAGGGGAAAGAAAGCCCCAGAGCCACAGGACGACCGCACAGGTCTCGCTGCTATGGGGGAAGGGACCTCGGACGCCCAGGTTGCCCCCAGCATCGATATCTCGCAGGGCTACGAGCCCCCCGCCTCCCCGGAGCCGCTTCCGACGGCGGGCAAGACTGCCCCTAAGAAGGGTGCGGAGAAGCAGCTGAAAGGAGGCACTTCCGCCTCGACCAAGCGGGCTAGGGACGAAGACCAGGAGAACGAGCCGAGGGCGGCGAAGAAGGCCGCCGTCGAGGACGCTGGTGCGGCACAGGCGAAGCCGGCAGTCGGGGGTGTCAAGCTGAGTCAGGCATCCGCCCCGGGAAGAAAGCGCGCGCTGGGGAAACCTGCCGGGGCCCTGGCCAAGGTGGACGCCAACAGGCACACCAACATCACGGCCAAGGCCCTCGGCAGCGCGCAGGGCCGGGGGACGGGGCTGTCCATGTCCCAGCCCGTCACGGCGACGGAAATTGAGGGAACCATTGCCCAGGCCCGGGCGCCATCGGCGCCTCGCCCGTCAGTGGTGACCCTGTCCCAGGGCGCTGCAAAGTCCGGGGCGTTCATGTTCGGTGGCACGTTCACCGTCCCCAAGCTGGCAAAGAAGGTCTAGGAGGCGCCGACAGCCCTCGGGCAAGGGTGTTCGATGTGATGAACGGATTTTGAAGACCAAGGGATCATCCCGGCCCACGAGCCCGCACAGATCGCTCCCAGACAAGCAGGGGGACGACGGAGTACCCTCTCACGAAGATCCCACGGTCACTCCGTACTCCTCACTCCTCGACCATTCCCCGCAGCTCGCTCCTGATGACGGCAACATCGCCCTCCTTTTCCGCGCCCGCGCGGCTGAGCCGCCTGACGATGTCAGACGTCCCCTTGACGCCCCTCAGGCAGGCGCGAGCGGCGCTGATCTTGGCAATCTCGCGCTCGAGCTCCCTCACCTCCTCGACCTTGCGCATCAGGACAGCAGCCCCACCCTCCTCGGGCTCCTGTCCCTGGCGGACCTGCGCACTGTGCACCGCCGCTTCCTGCGCGGGAACCACCTCCATCGCACGCTCCGTCTCGACCTCGAGCTCCATCCCGACGTCGCGCTCAGTCCTTCTTTCCTGCGAGCATACACGACTGGAAAGGTATGTCAGCGTAGGTGCCCTGGCTCAGCGCACACGGCACGTGCTCGAATCAGCACATCCGCCTGCTACCCCAACAGAACGCACAATGTGATCACCAGAGTCACTCGGCCGGTCGTTGTCGGTTGCCTTGGAGGTGGCCTTCGATGACGGGGCCGACGCCCCCGCGCCTCCCACCCGGCCCCCACCCGCAGGCCCCCACACCCCCGTCCACGCCCGCGGCGCGGCGGCCGCCGGAGCGGGGGCAGCAGCAGGGCGCGCGGAGGAGGCGGCTGGTCCACCACGGCCGAACGCGGCGTAGTGCGCGGGTCCCCCCTGGGGCGCCTTGGCGGGGAACCTCCCCGGCGGGGCAGTCATGGGCCCCCGCTGCGCCCCAGGGCCCGAGGGGCGCTGCTGGGGCACCGATCCGAACCCGCCGTAGCCACCCGAGGCCGTCTCCCCGGGGCGCCCCGTGGAGGTGGTCTCCTCCTCCTGCTTGGAGGCCCTCTCGGCCGCCTCCTTGGCCTTGCGCTCCTTCTCCTTCTGGTAAGTCTCCCAGTAGGGCCAGTTGCGCTCGAGGGCGCGGGCGCGCGACTCGAACATGGCTTTGGCGGCCTTCTGCGAGGCGTTCGAGTCCACCTGGAGCTCGCACAGGAAGCCCATAGCGTTGATGGACTTGGGCCGGACCTCGCGGTAAACGAACTTGGCCTGCTTGGGGGGCACGTCGCAGTACTCGAGGGAGACCTTACGGTCCTCGAGGGCGCGGAGCTCGTCCTTGGGCACGGCGCGGAACTTGAGGCCCGTCCAGAAATTCTGGGAGCGGTTGCGCGAGAGGGCGACCATGCGGTTGATCCCAAGGAGGGCGCAGAGGGACTCGACGACGTTGATCAGCGCCCTCCCGTGGCCCTGGCGGGTGGAGAAGGGCGTCGTGGCGATAGCTAGGATTTCGCACACCGCCGGCGCCCAGAACCGCACGACCGCCGCAGCGACGGGGCGGTGCGCGTCCGAGACCCGGGTGGCCCCGGCCTTGGCCTGGCTGGGTGCCGAGAGGAGGATGGTGGCGGTGGAGGCGAAGTGGTCAAGCTGGATGTACTCGTTCCGCCCGAGGACCATCTCGCTCACCCACGGGAGGTCGGCGCTCTCCTCGTCGAAACCCTTCTCGATGATCTTCATCGCGTTCTTCGTGTGGCTCCCCTGCGTGTCCTTCTGGGCGTGGAAGAACCGCACGGTCCGCTCCGACGTGAGCTCCCAGCCCACTGACAGATCAGCGCCCGGGACCTCGTCCGGGATGGGGAAGGGCAGGTTCATGGTGGCGCACTCGAGCATGAGCTTGTTGAGGGACGTCCCGGCGCCGTGGCACGCGGGGCAGTACCAGTGACCGTAGCTGTCGTCCTCCGGGAACCGTTGGTCCTCCGGGGCGTACTTCTCAAGGCACACGAGGTGGAACTCGCGGTTGCAGAGGTCGCAGAGGAGGGCCTTGTCCTTGCTCACCATCTTGTCCCCGGTCCGGCAGATGGTGCAGTGCTCGATGACGGGCTCGGGGTCCGCGACGGGGGCGGGGGCGGCCACCGGCGCGGGGTCGGCCACCTGCGGGCGGGGAGGCGGGAGTATGAGGTGTCCGGCAAGGCCGGCCGAGCAGCGAAGCCCCCGCACCGGGGCCGGACCCCCCTGCGCCCCCACTTTCAATGCGACGCGGCGCACTGACAGTCCACCACATCAAACGCTCCCCCCGACGGCGAAAACGGAAAGGGGTGAGGCCGCGCGGGCTCGCCGAGTGGTTTGCCTGAACATTGGGGACCCGCGCGGGAAAGGGGTGACGTGCGACCGATGCAGATTCACGTCAAAGAAGAGTCCAAGCACGCATTGAGGGCGCTGGAAAAAGAGGCGAAACGTCCCCGAGCTACTCACCGTGGCGCCCTTCACCGGCTGGGGGGGCAGGCCGAACTCGCTGAAGCCCAAGCGGCGCATCGTGGTGATGATGATGTCCCGGTCCTGGAACTCTGGGAAGGTCATGAGGATGTTGACGTAGCAGGCCTGCTTGGCGGTCTGCGCATTCTTGCAGTTCGGGCACATTTGGCAACGCGTACCCTGGATGCTGATCCTCCTGCGCTTCACCTCGGGCTTGAACTCCTCCGTCCGCTCGACGCGCTTCTTGGCCTCCGCGAGGACCTTGTACGAGGGTAAGAGAAGCAGCGTCTCGAGACGCTGGAGATCTGCGGATCAAACCGGGTGGAAGTGATCGAACCGGCGCGGGTCATCTCAAATTTTGGCCCAGGCGGGAGGGGTGGGTTGCGGGGGGGGTTTGCGCAGCACGGGACGGGCATATGCTTGACTCGTATCGAGGACGCCGCAGAGGATCAGCAGGAGCTCACCGAGCGGGTGCATTGCTAGCGCTCGATCCTGGACGGGCCGGTGTCGGCCAAACCCACTCTGCTCGTGGGGGAGGCGGGGGGCTGGTAAGCGCGCTCCGTCAGGGGGCGCGGCTGCTACGTAGCGGGCGCGTAGGAAACTGACCACGGGTGTATGCCAGGTGCGCAGACGAGCTGCAGAGGAGGGTCTCCTCCCCGGAGTCATCGCCTCCGCGAGTTTCTGAGACCGACGGAGGAATTGGTGTGAGGTCTGCGCGGCCCAGCCCTTCCTTTTGACGCTCACCTGCCGGCGAACAGTAAGGGTAGACGCATGTGCTTCCTTCTCACAGGACCCGCACACCCTTTCGCGCCTGCGTGGCCCGCGCCAACGAACTGGGTCCTCCCGAGCCCCTCCTCCCCGGGAGCCCTGCCTCGCCTCCCCTCTGGGGCCAGCTAGCCCGGCGGCTGCTCCGATGTGGTCACTGCTGGGGCAGAGCAAGGATCCCGAGCTCGCGGATCTCCTCGCAGAGCTGGCGGCGGTCCAAGAGCGGCCCACCGCGGCGGCGCAGATGAGCGACCGGTGCGTCCCCACGCCACCCCGCCCCCCCCCGGCCCCGCGGCTCCCCGCCCTGCGACCGGGGACCCCGCCGCCGCCACGCCGTGTACCCGCAGGAACGCTGTGGAGATCATCAACAAGCTCCAGGACCTGGGCATCCTGCGGCCCGGGGAGCTCATCGTCACCACTGACGCCCGGCACTACGTAACGCGCGAGCGCCTGCGGTCTGAGCTGCGGGGGATCCTGGAGGAGCGGGGGCGGGTGGCCCTGTCGGCCGCGGCCTCTGAGCTGGTCGTCGACCTGGTCCACATGCGCGCCGTCGCGGGCGAAGTCGCTGACGTCCGCGGGGCGGACGAGATGTCGGCGCGGGCCGGCGAGGGGGGCGGGGCGTTCGAGGTGGCCCTGCTCGGGAACGACCTCGTCACGCGGGCGTACGTCACGGGCGTCGTGGTCAAGGCGGTGGAGGAGACACTGGCCAGGCACGGCAAGGCCACGGGCGTGTCGCTGGCCACCTCGCTGGGGTTCCCGAGCGACGTCGTCCTGTCCCTCCTCGCGGGGCGCGTCGCGGCCATGCAGCCGCCCGCGCGGATCGTGAGGGGGAGGGTCTACTCGGAGTCGTACCTGGAAGGGGCGTCGTCGGCCGTACGGGCCGCACTCGGGGCGGCGTCGGAGCCCGTCCAGGTCGGCGACCTCGCCGCGAAGCTCGGTGAGGAGCCGGAGCTGGTGGGGGAGGCGGTCGCCGCCCTTGTGGCGGATGGGGCTGTGGACGGGAAGCTCACGGGGGGCGGCACCAGGTACGAGCCAGGGCGGCACAAGGAGGCCATGCGGGCGCAAATCGACGAGTACTACGACACGCGAGGGTACGTGACCTTCCGGGAGGCCAAGGTCCGGGGCGTGGCCCGCCCGGAGACGGGGCTGGCGTCGATGCTGCGGGACCATGCGGGCGGGGGCAGGGGCTGCGTCGCCCTGGATTCGATGGTGGTGTCCCCGTCGCTGGTGCGCGGACTGCAGTCCCGGGTGACCGAGGCCGTCGCGATGCAGGGCTTCCTGGACCCGCGCACGGTCCTCCCCGCGGCGGTGACGACCCGGGACCTCGCGATGCTCCTTGCCCACCTGTCTCGAGAGGTCGAGTGGATCCACTCCGCGCCGTCCCCCGAGGCCGCAGCGGCCCTGGGAGACCCTGACGCGGCGATCGTGGTCGCCGGGTCGACTGTCGTCAGCGGAGACCTCGGCGGGCGGGCCAAGGAGCGCGCGCTGGCGGCGGCCCGCGAGGACGCAGAGCGGCAGGTGCGCCGGGCCCGGGCCGACGGCAGGAGCAAGGGCAGGGCCGCCCGGAAGGGGCGCGCGCCCCCGAGGGACCGGGGCGGGGGGCTCCGGGCGCCCGACACCAAGTGGGTCGCGTCCCAGATGAAGCCGGTGGGCGCCGTCGGGGAGATGGACGGGGACGGGGGCGGGGACGGGGACGGGCAGTCGGCGCTCGAGGCACTGGCAGAGCTGGTGGTGGAAGATGCGCGGGCGTGCTTCAGGGAGACGGCCGAGCATCTGGCGGAGAAGGAGAGGGCGGACAGGGACGCCGCGAGGGGCGTCCTCCGGGAGGCGGTCGAGGGCGGCGTCGCGGAGGTCCGCACGGCGCTCTCGGCGATCCGGGAGATGGCCACGGCCGGGCTCCCGGCGGCGGCCGCGGGGGCGATGCTGGAGGGTGTGCGGGGGGTCGCGGAGGGCGTGCTGGACCTGCTCGTCCTCTTCGCATTCGTGGACTGCGACCCGTCGCCCGAGGAGATGGCCGGCATCCGCGCGGCGGTCGCCGGGCACCCCCCGGAGCCCTTTGCCGGGGCGAGGGTGCCCGCGCCCCTCAGGGACAGGGCGGCGGGGGCCATCGACCCGCGGCACGCGGGGCTCATCAGCGGGCTGCGGGGGGGGGCGGAGCTGGACCCGGAGTGGGAGGAGGGCCTCCAGGGGGCGGCCAGGGCCATCTGCGCCGTGTCGGCAGCGCAGGGCGCCGAGCGGGAGCGGGAGGGGGCGGCCGTCCGTGCCCTCGTCGGCAGCGAGTTGTCGCGCCTCGGGTCCAGCGAACCGATGTCGGCGCTGGAGCACGCCGCGCCCGCCCTGGTAGGGGCTTTGTTCGGGTGCGCCGCGCCCGTGCCGAAGGAGTGCCTGGCCGCGGTCCTCAAGGTCCTGCGGGGGCGACTGGCGCCTCGCGACGCGCGGGCACTGGCAGAGCACGCGGGTGCGGTGGTGGCGTGCCTCCGCGGGGAGGATGGGGCGGCGGACCGGGCCCGGGCCACGATGGGGGAGCTGGTGGGGATGTGCGAGCGGGTGTGCGGGCGCTGAAGGGGCGGCCCGGCCATGTGAACTTCACTCAATCGGACTAACCTTGACCCCCTGACGGGCATGCGGGTGCGTGGGCGGCTCCGGGGTGCCCGTGCGACTGCGGGGACAACGTCTCCCGCCCGCCCGCGCGGCGTCGTCGAGGGCGCGCCTCCCACCTGCCCGCCCTCCACTCTCCCCCGCGCCGCTGGCCCCCCTCCGGCCCTCCCGCGCCGATTGTCCGTCTCCCCGAGCGACGAGCTTCGCCCCTGAACGACAGGAGAGACAGCCGCGGACAGGGAAGGGGGGGGAGGATGGACGTCGACGGCTCGCACGCAGCACAGGGCGTCAGCGCGTCCGGGACCATCCCTTCGAGCTCCGTTACGGGGCTCATGCTCCCCGTGTATGTGAAGAACCGGGACAGGTGAGTCACCCCCTCGGAACTCGGACAGAAGGCGCGCTCCCCTTCCGCACGCGGCCGTTCGACCCGGTCGGTCTGGCTCGCGGGGTTTCTTGTCATCCGATGCGTCTCATCTGCCCATCACGCGCCCGGGAGCCGCCGCCAACCACCTTCCCGCGCGCCCGCCCTTCTCCGTCTCCCTCGCTCCGTCCCCCCGACGCCACGCGATGCCGCCACCTCCCCGGCCTCCGCAGGGTGATCGCCGCGCTGGGGGGTCCCAAGGCCCTTGACGCCCTGGTGAGCGGGAAGACGGACATGCTGTCCCTCAAGTTCCGCCCGGAGGACCCCTTCTGCCATCCCGCCTTCTCTGAGAGGGGGCGGCCGGGGCTCCTCCTGAGGCTCACCGCGGGGCCGGCGGGCGCAGCGCCGGCCGCGGAGGTGTCCGCCCGCGTCACGCCGGCGCTATCCTTCCCCTGCATGGCCGACTTCCAGTACCGCCCACCCACGTCCGCCAGCACCCTCGCGGGCGGCTTCGCGCCGGCGCTGGCCCGGCCAGAGACCGAGGCGGGTGACAGGGGGGTGCCGCCGGCGGAGCGGCTCCTGCAGGGGGGCGCGTCCCCGCTGTGCATGGTCCCTCCGCTCTTCTCCAAGCGCGACGCGCCGGTCCAGGTCCTGGGCAAGGACCTGGCGGCCGCCGCCAAGAGGGCCGCGCCCCCGGCCCGGCGTGCAGGCCGTGGCGGCACGGGGCCCCCGGGGGGAGGCGAGGGGCAGGGGGGGACCGGAGGGGAGGGGGTGGC
>Ga0181581_10000256_pt1 | contig 39303 bp, 43 predicted proteins | sample 071ome_22_FD_132433 | JGI IMG/M metagenome (GOLD analysis project Ga0181581, IMG submission 132433) | Coastal salt marsh microbial communities from the Groves Creek Marsh, Skidaway Island, Georgia - 071404AT metaG (megahit assembly) | ecosystem: Environmental > Aquatic > Marine > Intertidal... | reverse complement strand
TCAAGTAGAGCCGACTGCGATGAATATTGCTACAAGTACACAATCTGGTGAGATAAGTTCACGAATGGTCTTACTTAAAGCAGTGGATGTCGACGGCTTCTCATTTTTTACTAACTATGACAGCAAGAAATCACAAGATATCGAGGTCAATGCGCAAGTAGCATTATGTTTTTGGTGGTCGAGTTTAGAGCGCCAAGTCCGTGTGCAGGGTGAAGTTCAGAGAGTCAGTGCCCAAGAAAGTGACAGATACTTTAATTCACGTCCTCGTGGGAGCCGTATAGGCGCTATAGCCTCTCAACAAAGTCAGGTGATTGCGAGCAGTGAAAGTTTGCAACAACAAGTGAAATTGGTGAGCGAGCAGTATCATGGTCAAGAGGATATACCAAGACCAGAATACTGGGGTGGATTTAGAGTCGTCCCTAGTATGATTGAGTTTTGGCAGGGTAGGCCAAGTCGTCTACACGATCGAATTCGCTATCGACTGGATGCCAACGGTGACTGGCAGATAGAAAGATTATCTCCGTAAGATAGTTTTGATTCAGACTGATCATAGGGTCAAATGCTCTAACTCAGCGAAATTAGAGTGTTCTCGCGGTGACTTTAACTATAGTAGATCTGCCACTTGGGTGCGGGTTTAACCTTTTCAGGCCAGAATGTTTTGTCTGATTCTGTCGCGATCATTTCTTCGCAGCGCTTACACGCTTCGCCATAGGTCATAGTTTCCTCAAACTTTCCAGTGTGAAAGTCATATTTATGTTTCCAAGCAATAATATAGCCCGTGTCTTCGTCACGTTTGATAAGATTTTCATTCGTCATTGAGGTACCCTTCCCTTACTCAGACTGCTTTGCATTGCTGCGTTATATATGTGGTGTAGCTAAAAAGATGAGTCATTTTAGACATTCACGCGCTCATGTCCAGTCTATTATTGAACTTTGTCTGACTTTTTTGATTTTGTATATTTCAAAAGGCCGACGAAAATTTAACTATAATACGTAATCTTGTGTTGACCGTTTCGTCAAATGGTTAATTTTTGTGCTTATTAATAATATGATGAATGTGTATTTTTTAGAATAAAGGCGTAATTAAATGCCACTTCTTTCAAGCTGTCGTAGCGTCCTGAAGCTCCTGCATGTCCTGCCTCCATATATGTTTTTAATAATAATGCACGATTACCGAGTTTATGTTCACGTAGACGTGCCACCCATTTTGCTGGTTCCCAATAAGTCACTCGCGGGTCGGTGAGACCGGCGGTAACGAGCAAATGCGGATAGGTTTGTACACAAACATTATCATATGGTGAGTAACTTTTTATGTACTCATAGGATTGCTCATCCTGTAATGGATTTCCCCATTCTGGCCACTCGGGAGGAGTCAGCGGTAAGCTGTCATCACACATGGTATTCAGTACGTCGACAAAGGGTACATCAGCCACTGCACAATTGAATAAATCTGGACGCATATTGATCACAGCGCCAATCAACATGCCACCAGCTGAACCCCCATGGATGGCGATTTTATCGCTGGCCACAATATTTTTTTCAATGAGAGTTTCTGCAACTTTAATAAAATCTTCAAACGTATTTTTTTTATGATTAAGCTTGCCCTGTGTATACCAGTCATAACCCAGCTCCATCCCTCCGCGAACATGAGCGATAGCATATACAAAACCTCGGTTAACTAGAGACAATCGGGTGGTGGAAAAGCTGGCTGGCATTGTGGCTCCATAAGACCCATAGCCATATAAAAGGCAGGGTGCTTGACCATCCATGACATAGTCTTTCTTGTATAACAAAGATATGGGGATATGTGAGCCATCTTCAGTATCAGCAAAAATTCTTTCTGTGACGTAATCATCGGGTTGATGGCCACAAGGAACTTCTTGCTGCTTGATCAACTGGCGATGGTGAGTGCGCATGTTAAAATCATATACTTGAGTGGGTGTTGTCATTGATGTGTAAGAGAAACGAAGATTCTCTGTATCGAACTCAAAACCTTCTTCAATATCGAGCTCATAGGCAGGCTCATCAAAGCTGATAATTTTTTCCGTTTGTGAGGAATTGAAATCTATAACGGTCAGTTTGGGCAAACCTATCACTCGTTCGAGCCGCACCATAAAGTTTTTAAATAAATGGATTCCTCTTAATAGCGAGTGTGGTTCTGGATAATAAAAATCCTGCCAATCATGCGCGCAGTTAGCCTGCAAGTCTGCAATCATGATTTTGAAATTTTTGGCACCATCTTTATTGGTAGTTATGTACCAGTGTTGCTCATGATCAGAAATACTATACTCAAGATCGACGATACGAGTTTGAAAACACCGAGGTGGTTGCTGAGGATGATAGGCATCTATCGTATGAATTTCTGAAGTGGTGTGATTGTGGACATTGATTAATATAAAACGATTGGACTCAGTACGCTCTAGTCCAACAAAAAAACTGGCATCGGGTTCTTGATAGATAAGAGCATCATGATCTGGATTTGTGCCCAATCTATGACGATATACTTTGTCTGGGCGATGGTTATTGTCTAGGGTGGTGTAAAATAGCGTTTCGCTATCCATTGCCCAGACAAAATTGCCTTGAATATGCGCAATGGCCTGAGTAGCCGCCTTTCGAGTCTGCAAATCAATCACATAGAGGGTATAAAATTCTGAACCTTTAGTGTCGACGCTATAGGCAAGAAAACGATGATTAGGGCTATGTTCGCATTGACCTATATCAAAATAATCATATTCGCTAGCAAGCTTGTCAACATCAAGTAGAAGTTGTTCCTGCTGGTTTTGGTCATGACGATAGTAACAAGGATGCTGAGCACCTTTATCGTATCGATCATAGTAATAATAATCCCCATCTTTACAAGGCAGTGAGGAATCATCTTCTTTGATGCGTGATTTCATTTCTTCAAATAATTGTGCCTGTAATCCCAGAGTGTCTTGCATGTAGTCGTCTGTATAGGCATTTTCAGAGTCTAGATGTTGTCTGATCTGTTTGTTTAAGCATTCAGGAGATTGCATGACAGTTTGCCATTGTGCATCTCGTAACCAAGCATACTCGTCGACACGAATTTGATTATGTTGGGTTATTTCTAGATTTACTTTTTTTGCTTGAGGCGCTTGTTTTTTCATGGTTTCAAACATTTTATCGTTTAGAATATTTTATGAATTTTAATCCATCACCAGAGATTGTGAGTACACAAACCGAAACTCATGTTCGGTTACGAGAGATTGTGCTTCGACATCGTGATACAGAATATCAAGAAACTATCCCTGAGTATGCCCAACAGGGTTTTAAGTCTGCGCAATATTGGGTAGAAAAACAGGATAAACCAATCATATTGGATAGTGGTTGTGGCACTGGCGAGAGCAGTATATATCTAGCAAAAAAATATCCTCATTATTGTGTTGTGGGAATAGATAAGTCTGCTCAGCGACTGGGTCGAGGCCAACTAGAACACTTACCCGATAATGTATATTTTATTCGCAATGATTGTATTCACCTGTGGCGCTTGATGGCGCGTAATGGTTGGAATGTAAAATTTCATTATATATTGTATCCAAATCCTTGGCCTAAGCCTGGACATGTGCAGAGACGCTGGCATGCGCATCCCGTATTTCCATATCTATTTCAGCTCGGTAGTGAATTGATATTGAGAACTAATTGGCAAATATACGCGCAAGAATTTTCTGAGGCGGTATGGTATCTGTCGGGTCAGCGATGGCCTGTTCAGCGCTATCTTGTAGATGAGCCGATTTCGCCTCATGAGCGCAAGTATTACTTGAGTGGGCACGCACTCTATCAAGTTCGTGGATTATGTCACTTAACTTAATGCTTTCGCTTCTAGTCGAGTAGACCACTGCGCACGGATAACATTGTGAGTAGCAACACTAGCGCCTTTGGGCCCACTGTGGCTGATGGTGTTTTTTTGTGGTCCGATGGCATATTGATAATAGTCCAATGCGGCTTGTGGGAAGCCAGGGCAATCAATGGGCAACTGACAGCGCACCTCAAATTCATCAGGCTTAATTTGTTCTATGTCAGCGAGATAGTGTGAATGAAGATGATCTTCGAATTCGATATCGAATAGTATTTGTGCAATAGATTGATGGTTGCTCTGAACCACGTCGGGGAAAAGTCCATGAAATACAAAAATGGCATCTGACAAAGAAGTGTCCTTTTTTTGTTTCCTGTACAATACTATTGTAGCTTAATTAATAAGTTGAACCTATGAGTTTTCGCTTGATGGTATTTGTATGGAATATTTACTAAACACAGAATATGCACGTTTTGAGTTGCGCCAAGAGCCTTTAGGCTTATGGGACTTATGGGTGGATGGAATGCCTACTATTACTTTTGAATCGCCGGAAGCTGCGGCGGAAAGTGTCTATAAACAACGATCAGGTTATGTCGTATGGGATCAACTAGAAAACCCTCCAGCTCCAGAGAATCTGGATGGATGGGAAAAAATTGAGTCATAGAGATTTGATACTCTCGTAAGCGCTTAAAAAATTTTACAAAATATCGGGATGCATTATGGGTCGCTATCGTCCACCACCGCCACCGAGATCAAAATACATAACTGTTGAGGGCAAGCTCAGGTTACAACAGGAGCTGGATTATTTATGGAGTGAAAAGCGCCCACAAGTTACGCGTGCGGTGAGAGAAGCTGCCTCTCAAGGAGATCGTTCGGAAAATGCTGAGTATATTTATGGTAAAAAGCAGTTACGTGAAATCGACAGTCGAGTTCGTTTCTTGCAAAAACGGTTAGGAGATATTATGGCAGTTGGGCAAGTGCCTGCTGACCAAGAGGCTGTATATTTTGGTGCTTGGGTGAGTTTGCAAGATGAATTGGGACAAATGCATGAATACCGCATTGTTGGTCCAGATGAATTTGATCATGCATCAAAATACATCAGCATGGATGCCCCTCTAGCAAAAGCATTACTCAAACGACGTTTGTATGACGAGATTAGTGTTCAGTTGCCTGCCGGGAAATGTATTTATACGATTATTAAGATTCGCTATTGATAAAAGCTAGGGTATTGCTTGACTGTGCGCTCTCGTTATTTTGGCAGATTAATCATCTGGCTAGAATAGGACGAGGAGTTCAGTTTGTGGTGACTTTTTGCTAATGTATGTCGCCTTGTGATGGTAACTTCTAGGATGAAGCTAAATGAGTCAAGTCGTATTACACCTCGGTGAAGAATATATACAGGAAGATCTAGAATATTATTTCTCTGGTGAGCGTGATAAGAACAATCAAGTTCGACCCGATGAGAATATCTATAGTATGACACCAGATAGTCATCATCTGCAGATGGATTTTTCAGACAAAAAAGTGGGTAACTTTTTCTATCCTGTTTTGCCACAAGCTCTAGATAAAATTTACATTGGTATCAGTGTATCGTTGTTTGCCAATCACTGGGGAGCTTCATTTTTACTGGAGTTGATGAAGCATGTACAGCCAGGGGGGGCCATTATTCTACCTGTATATCCTGAAGGACAGGCAGCTGAAAAGTACTACTGGTCACGCAGTTTCTTAGAAAATATTTTCTTAAGTCGTGAGCGTTGGACCGGTTTCAGTAATATTACGGCCGAGAATGACGGTGTGATGTCATTACGGGTGGGGCGTAAATGGCCTAAACCCATGCCCAGTAGTGCTGAGTGGTTTTTTAAAGAGCGTGCAAACCTATTACTCGCACATTTGGGAGCAGATGATAGCTCGCAAGATATTAGTACAGCCTTGCAGACTCAATTTATCCCTATTACTGATCTTGCCTGGCAGGAGTATCAGCTCAGTGCGTTGATGGAAAAAATCATTATTGAATTTCATGGCAAAGACAAGAAAGTCACCATGCAACATGTTGGGCAAGATTATGGTCTATTGATCAACGATTTAGTCCTATCGCCTTTTATCCAGCTTGAAGGGGGACAGAGTTGGTGTGTTGGGCAGATGAGTGAATCTATAAGAAATAGTGTGGAACAGTATTTCGCTCCACACACAGGTGAATGCCATCAAACTCACTACGGCATGATTGATCAAGTGCAGTTGAATCCTGCGTCGATTATGTGTGTGAGTCATCTGTTTGATGCAGTTGGGCAATCACGATATCAAGCATTAATCCAGCAAATGTGGGCAGCGTTAGCACACCATGGAATTTTGGTAGTGAAAGAGCATTGTGTCGATGAGCATAGTGCGCAGCAACTGGATATGATGTTGGCTGATTTGGGTCAGGTGCACTATTACTCATCAATTGCTGCAACAGCTATTCAAGATAAGGTGGAAATCAGTCAGTATTCTCTCGCTGTTGAAGAAAACTTGCGTCAAGAAAAATCAAATAAGCTGAATGTGTTTAGAGTGGTGCAAAAAACTGCATGATATTTAGTTGGTGATGTAAATTCTGACAGCAAAGTAAATAATTGTGGAGCACCCCAAACACAAGGCTAAATTAGCAAGGAAGCCTAGTCCATGTTGTTTTATGCTGCTCGGAGATTGAATAATCTTGCTGGCAAGGTGTTGGGTCATGTTGGCACTTACTATCGCAGGAACAATTGAGACTATTGCAAAGAAGATTAAGCCATAACGATAGATTGGCCATTCCATTAATGCTTGTAAAAAATCTGGCATGATGATCCAAAGTGAGTTGTTGATTCTCTAATAGAATAGGGCTTGTATTAGTTGCAATCAAACATTTGTCCTGATGATAGTCACAAATTAAAGACGCATAGGAATTTCTTAAGCTGATCTTGATAGGGTTAATATTTCTTAAGTTTTTGCTAGTTGTTGAGACATGCCAGTGTATAGTGGTTGATCCATTGGCTGTTTAAGTCTGGGTCTAAAAATCCACAATGTCCACCATATTGACTGATTAGCACATGATGCTTTGGATGTGAGTGGCATTTATTTTTATCTTGCCAGGGAATGATGGGATCATCTTTAGTTAAGACTGTATAGGCTTCGCTCTGTAAGGTCTTCAAGCGTGTGCCAGCAATTGAGTAGCCATTCAAATAACTTTCCAGATTACTAAAGCCTGCATATTGAGTGGCGAGATTGTCTGTTGCTTCACGTAAATTAGTCGCTTGATCAAAAGTGCTAAGACTGTATATATTTGGAAAAGCTAAAACTTTTTTGCGAAATTCATTGCGCCAGCGACGCATGAAGTAATGTTTATAAATAGGCAGTGTTTTTTCTAAAGCAAGGAGCGTGCTCTCAGGATCAATCACGGGGCAAAAAGCTATCGTTTTGTGTAATTCCAGTTGTGAACGCTCAGCATAGGCATTAACGCGCAGAGCGAAATTACCTCCTAAAGAAAATCCCACCAAAGATAGCGGAGATTGAAAATTCTCCTGACAATGTATGCAAGCATTGATGACTTCTTGTATGCGGCATGAATGAAATAATTTTTGATTGAGATGCTGACTATCTCCATGATCTCTTAAATTAAGTCTGATTACATGATAACCGGCATCATACAGGGCTTTTCCCAATGAAATTAAATATAAAGAATGTGCGCAGCCAAGCCAACCATGCAACAACATGACTGTTGGTGCATGGTGTGGTTGTTTATTGATAAGTGCTGATAAATAAATATTATGCCGAGCTGGAATGACGGCATGTTCAACTTGCTGGTTGAGTTGTTGCTGTGCTGGCTTGAGTGTCAATCGCCTCAGTGGGGAGCCCGATAAGACACTATTGATATGCCCATTACGAAACACCCCTTGGGCAACATAAGCGCTCATGACTGAGGGGGTTTAACTAGCCTTTGCTAATGCTTGTTCTAGATCGGCAATAATGTCATCGATATGTTCTATACCTATAGAAAGACGTATTAAATCCTCACTTACGCCGGCGGCTTTTTTCTCATCATCTGATAATTGACGGTGAGTGGTGCTGGCGGGATGGCAAGCCAGTGACTTGGCATCACCAATATTGACTAGTCTAACCACTAAATTGAGGGCATCAATAAATTGACCTCCGGCTTTTGCGCCACCAATAATGCCAAAACTCAATATAGCTGAAGCATGCCCATTCATGTATCGATCGACTAACGGTTTGTCAGGATGGTCATCAAGACCCGCAAAACGTACCCAGCTGACTTTGTCATGCTTTTGTAAATATTGAGCGACTGCTAGTGCATTTTCACAATGCCTATCCATGCGTACAGGTAAGGTTTCTATGCCTTGCAGTATTTGGAAGCTATTAAATGGAGAAATAGCTGAGCCCATATTACGCAAAGGCACTACACGCGCACGTCCAATGAAAGCGGCATCACCCATGTCTTTAGTGTAGACGACGCCATGATAAGACGGATCGGGCTCATTCAACATAGGGAAGCGTTGCTTATGTTCGGCCCATGGGAATTTGCCAGCGTCGACAATGACTCCGCCGATAGATGTGCCGTGTCCCCCCATGTATTTTGTTAGTGAATGAATCACGATATCTGCACCATGTTCAATTGGGCGGCACAAATATGGAGTGGGTACAGTGTTATCGATCATCAATGGCACACCATGTTTATGCGCCATATCTGCAACTGCGGCGATATCTAAAATATTACCTGCTGGATTACCTAGAGATTCAGCGAATACGGCCTTGGTTTTATCATCAATAAGTTTTTCCATACCTTCAATATCATGGTGTTCAGCAAATCGTACTTCTATGCCCAGACGCGGAAGGGTGTGCGCGAATAAATTGTAAGTGCCACCATACAGGGAGGCAGTAGAAACGATGTTATCGCCCTGTTCGGCAATGGAAAAAATAGCATAAGTGATGGCAGCCATACCAGATGATAGGGCTAATGCACCAATACCGCCTTCCATCGCGGCTACTCGCTGTTCAAGCACCGAGCTGGTTGGGTTCATAATTCGTGTATAGATGTTGCCCTCGACCTTGAGATCGAAAAGATCTGCTCCGTGTTGAGTGTCGTCAAAGGAGTATGAAGTGGTCTGATAAATAGGCACTGCGACCGCTTTGGTTGTGGGCTCTGGAGAGTAGCCACCATGTACGGCAATTGTTTCTATTTTCATATTATTGTTACCTGTTAATTAACATAGCGGATGGATGATAGCATCCTTTTCTAAGAGTCGGTGCGTTTTTTCCACGTTGGAACTCTGTCTGCTCGGATGATTTCATGCTTGTGTAGCCACTGTCTAGCATCTTCGCTATCTTCATTGAACCAACGTTGTGTGGAACCTAAACGAAAACTGTATCCCCATGCATCCATATTTTGCATATGTTCTCGCATGTTAAAGCCCGCAATGTGATTTGACCAAAGCAGCTGTAAATAACAGCAAGCGGCTTCCTCTAACGCACTTCCTCCTGCATCAACCAAGTCAGATTGACGCTGTGTTTCTGACATGCACACATAATGAGCAGTCTCATGGAGCAGTGAATGCAAAGGGGTGTCGTCCCGAACATACATTTGATTATTTTTCCGGCCGGCTTCTGAGTTCCCCCAAAAACTATAGGGAATCGGTGTCTGATTGGCTACTCGCATCAATTTAAGGCCATATTGCTGTAAAAAAGGCACAATTACATGATCAGGTATGGTTTTAAGCCGTCGCATTGAAGATAAATCCATGTAATTTGGTCATTAAGTGAGCTGTGATCGTTAATATATCATATTGAATTACTGTTAGATGACCTACGAATCTTATCGTTTTGGGTTATACTAGCGCCGCCCAGTAGGGTCACAAAGATTAAACGCAGGTTACATAACAGGATTTTTCACAGATGATTTCATACGTTCGACGAATTTTTATTCTTAGCCTACTTATTTTCAGCACACAGAGTTTTGCAGCCGGTGACGCGGTTCGTGGCGCCGTAATAGGCGAGACATGTTTAGGTTGTCATGGAGTTACAAGCTATACGAATGTTTATCCCACCTATAAAGTTCCAAAACTGGGTGGTCAGCACGAAGCTTACATCGCAGCCGCACTGAAAGCTTATCGTTCAGGTGAAAGAAAGCATAAAACAATGCACGCACAAGCTAGCAAAATGACTGATCAAGATATTGCTGATATTACAGCTTATTTGGTCGGCATAAAGTAACAGTGCTCAAATATCACAGATTTCTTAACTCTGAATCGAAGTTGATCAAGATTGCTGTGAACATTGAATTTATAAGTTAGTCGTCAAAGGAATAACAATGAAACAATTAATTATTGGATTACTATTCAGCATCATTCTTAGCTCATTCGCTATGGCCGCAGGCAGTGTGGAAGCGGGTAAAGAGAAAGCATTAGCGTGCGTTGCGTGTCATGGTGAAACGGGTATCAGTGCGGTGCCTACGTTCCCTAATTTAGCCGGTCAGTATGAGGATTATCTCTATCATGCACTTAATAGTTATAAAACAGGTGCGCGCAATAATGCCATTATGGTTGGAATTTCTGCAGGTTTGAGTAAGCAAGATATGAAGGACCTTGCCGCATACTTTGCCAGCTTACAAGGGTTAAATAGTTACGGCTTGCCTGAGTAGTTTGTTTTAGAACTAAATCGCTCCAGTTATTTTTACACCAAGACTGACTAGTGATTGAATGGATTTAATTATTTAGTCATAGCCAACATGCGGGTTGTTAAGCTAATAGAGTGTGAATTTGATGATAATAATCAAATTCACACTCCGTCATTCACAACAAACATTCTAGCCGTGCATGGTTAGTATCATAAACTCCATCGTAATTAAAAATTCACAAATCCCACGATCACATTAGCAATGTGTTGTTTTTGTGGTCACATGATGGGTAGGAGTTATTGCTTTTGTTGCCACTCTTCTGGAGTATAAGCCTTGATAGTTAAAGCGTGCAGGGCGCCACTCATGATATGTTCATTCACTGTGGCATAAACTAACTGATGTTCCTTGAGCATGGTAAGTCCTTCAAAGGCAGCGCTAATTACAGTCGCTTCGTATTTGCCACCATCACCAGTGACGATGGCTTCGCAACCATCAATGCCATTTTCGATTAATTGTTTGATTTCATTGGTTTCCATTTAGTTGTCTCTCACTTATTTTTAACACCTCAAAATTCTATGCTGAAGTGTATCACGCTCATTTAACTATCGAGCATTTGCATCAATTCTGCGCCGATTTCAGAGTGACGCCAGCCGGCTGTAATTTTACAATCCTCACCCAATATTAGGCTCACGATAGATTTTCGATTGGCTAATAATGAAGGAGAAGTTCCGATCTGTTGTGATTTTTCTCGTGTTACCCGCATCATTTTTTTTACTAATTCTTGCTGTTGTTTACTCAGGCGACGATCAACGACCGTTAAATTATTATGTATTGTGTAAGCTTGTTCCAGAACAGTGTGAATATTTTCAACATGCCTGATCGATTTGGGCGCATATTGTTTTAGCAATGAGCTGACTTCAGTTTGTGAGCCTGGTTTGTTTTGCGCTAGTTCTAATATCGCCTGATCATTTAATATCCAGCGGCGTGGGAGATTTTTTTGGACGGCAGTATTTTCACGCCAAGCTGCCAATGCTTGTATTACATTCAAATCTGACGATTCTACACGCCCTATGCCCTTTACTTGTTGCCAAGCTTGATTAGGATGAAGTTCGTATATGGCAGGATTTGTTAAGTTTGCACATTCTTCATCTAACCAATGTATACGCTGTTTTTCTTGTAAAGCTTGTTTAAGATGTTGATAGAGGTTGCCGAGGTAATTTACATCATCCAGAGCATAGTCAATTTGAGCCGCTGTCAGCGGGCGTCGGCTCCAATCAGTGCGACTTTCAGTTTTAGGCAGGTGGATAGACAATGTTTGGGCGACTAATTCAGCATAGCTGATTTGCTCATCGAGTCCCAGTATGCTGGCTGCAATCTGAGTGTCGAAAAGAGGTGTAGGAATAATATTATATTCTGATCTTAGCACTTCTATGTCTTGACGCGCAGAGTGAAATATTTTTGTTTGTGGTGAATTGAGTAATTTTTTTAAACTTGAATGGTCATCTAAGCTCAATACATCAATACACACGCTGAGGTTTTGCGTAGCAATTTGTACTAAACATAATTTTGCATAGTAAGTGGATTCCCTTATGAACTCTGTATCAATTGCAAGCCATTGCGAATCTTTAATTTTTTCTAGAAGCTCATCTATGTCGATAGAGTTAGTGATAATGGAGGGAATCATTTGAAATATTTTGTAATCGCTCTGTTGGCTTCATTAGTCAGCATGCTGCCCGCATATACACAGTGGCAGTCTGAGTATTTTCATGACCATCCTCTAGTGGGAAAAATCTTCCATGTAGAAAAGGGACGATGGATAAGTTTCGATAGTTTAACTGAAATTGTTCAAGAGCATAATATTGTACTGTTGGGTGAGACTCATTCAAATCCTGATCATCATAATCTGCAAGCACAAGTCATTGCCAGCTTGATTAAGGCAGGTGAGTCACCCGCAATTGTCATGGAAATGCTGGAATATGATCAGCTTGTTGTTGATTATTCCTCTGATGAAGCGATGCTAAATGCCTCTGAAATTTTATCACCCCAATGGGATTGGTCTATATATCAGCCGATTGCACGAGTTGCTTATCTAAATCAGTTGCCATTATTGGGTGGTAATTTAGATGAAGAGACACTAAAAGTAATCAGGCGACAAAAATCTTGTGAGTTTGATTTAGCTGGTATGACCATAAATATTTGTCAATCTTTGCCGGCAACAGCTGTAGTGCAAATACAACAACTCATTTATGAATCTCATTGTAAATATATGCCATGGGAACATACTGATGGTATGGCGTACGCGCAAATTGCTAAAGATATTGCGTTTGCGAATAAGCTGATGTCTGTGAGTGAAAATAATAGTGCAGTATTGATTGCTGGAAGTGTGCATGTGCGTAAAGATATTGGCGTACCAATTCATCTGCAACAGCTAGGTCAGACTGCACTATCGGTTGGGTTCATAAATGTACATCCTGATTTTCAGGAGATCAGTGATTACACAGCATTAATGCCTAATGAGTCTGCTTTAGATGTATTGGTGTTTACGCCCAGTGATAGACACCAAGATCCCTGTGTTGAATTTGCAAAACAACTAGAAAAAATGAAACAGCAATAATTACTGCAATTGATTAAAACATATCATGGTTGTGCCCACTGGCACGCATTAGCATTACAAGGACCGGCCAGCACAAAGCGCTGCTAATAACAGGAGTCCAATATAACCAAGTTTGAGGTGACTCATCTAGCATGCCATAGATCCAGAGATTAAGGCTCATGTATGGGAGTAACAATAAGGCGACCAGTAACATTTGCTGCAGGTGTGAGTAATTACCTAAACGATAATGTGCTTTTACTGCGATGGCGGCAGTAATTGCAAAGCCCAGGGCATGCTGTCCTAATAAGGTGCTACGTAATACATCTATAATTAAACCGCTACACCAGGCTGAGCCCAGACCGAAAGTTTGTGGACGGGTCATACTCCAATAAATAGCAACTAAAATAATCCATTCGGGGCGAAATGGTTCTGCCCATGCTGGTAAGGGAATAAGAGTCAAGATCATAGCCAGCATGAATGAGCCAAGTATTAATGTCGCGGTGTTATTAGATTGACTCATGGCTGGGTGTTTTCATCTGTTGATAATGAATTAGCATTATCCCAAAGAAGTAACACTTCTCGGATTTGGTTGAGTTCAACCAATGGTCGTGCTTTCACCTCAAGAAAAGGAACGCCGGGTAAACTATTAATACTCGTTACTTCAGCGATAGGGTAATTAGGTGGATAAAGACCATCTAAACCTGAGGTGTGAAATAAGTCTCCAATACGAATATCTGCTGAAGAGGAGACGTTCTTCAATGACAAAAATTTGGCATGACCGCTGCCAACCAATAGGGCTCTTAATTTGGTTCGATTACTCTCTGCCAGCAATGAGTGGTTTGAATCTGAAATAAGTAAAGCTGTGGAGTGCATTGGATAAATCTCAATCAGCTGTCCAATCACGCCCATGGCGCCAACAATAGGTTGGCCGCGATAAGCCCCGTGTCTCTCGCCTTTATTAATGCTAATGACTTGTTTATAGGGATGAAGGTCAACAGAGATTATTTCTGCGACTAGCACGTGTTCACTGTTTAACTGTCTGCTAGATTCAAGCAGCTGTCTAAGACGTTCGTTTTCACGTTCTAGCAACGCTAAGTGTTGAAGTTTGACTTGATAGAATAGATTTTTTTCATGTAGCGCTTTATTTTCTGCCAATAAATTTTTTCGGCTGGCAAATTGCTCAGTTGCAGTATGTTTAAGATCTGAGGGTAGGCTGACAATATATTGGAATGGGTAGGTGAGAGTGGCAATTGATGAGCGTAGAAAATGTAAATGTTGATTATGATGATCACTGACCATTAGAGCAATTGATAACACCACCAAAATAAATAGTTTGGCTGCAATAGTAGGTGAAAAAGAAAATAGGGTTTTTATAAGCTAATCTCCAATAAAGGCATTAACTAATTTTGACTTATGCTTGATTCATGATAAAGATACGCAAGTATGATGCAACGAGATTTATTCTCCAGCTAATAAGTCATGTCCGAAAGTGTCAATCATTTCTAACACTTTGCCTCCACCACGTGCAACGGAGGTGAGAGGATCTTCAGCTACAATAACAGGGATGCCTGTTTCTTCCATAATGAGTCTGTCTAGATCACGCAACAGTGCTCCACCACCTGTAAGCACAATACCTCTCTCAGCCACGTCAGAGCCAAGTTCAGGAGGCGTCTGCTCAAGTGCAGTTTTGACAGCGCTGATGATGCCATAGAGAGGCTCTTGTAATGCTTCGAGAATTTCATTGCTATTCAGAGAGAATGATTTTGGCACTCCCTCAGAGAGGTTGCGACCTTTGACCTCTAATTCTAATATTTCTTTACCTGGGTAGGCAGTACCTATTTCCTTTTTGATTTTTTCGGCCGTAGCTTCACCAATGAGTACGCCATAATTTCTTCGCACATAACTGATTATCGCATCATCAAATTTATCGCCACCAATGCGAACAGAAGCTGAGTAGACTATGCCGTTGAGTGATAACACCGCGACTTCTGAGGTGCCTCCACCAATATCAAGGATCATAGATCCACAAGCTTCATCAATTGGCATACCTGCGCCGATGGCTGCTGCAATAGGTTCTTCAATTAAATAAGTTTTGCGGGAACCAGCGCCATCGGCCGATTCTCGGATAGCACGTCGCTCAACTTGCGTTGCACCACATGGTACGCAAACGAGTACCCTTGGGCTGGGCCTGAGAATCATGTTTTGATGAACGGCTCGAATGAAATGCTGCAACATTTTTTCGGTGGTTGTGAAATCTGCAATCACTCCGTCTTTCATCGGGCGAATGGCTTCAATATTATTCGGGGTACGGCCTAGCATCATTTTAGCACCAGAACCGACAGCTTCTATTGAGCGGACACCTGTATTAGGGTCATTACGAATTGCCACTACTGAGGGCTCGTTCAAGACAATGCCTTTATCTTTGACATAGATAAGAGTATTGGCAGTACCTAAATCTATCGATAAATCATTAGAGAAAAGTCCTAATATACGTCCAAACATATGCGATCCATTGAGGGTGAAAGTGGTTGAAAACAATGACTATTGGTCGTCACTTTAACAGCGAGGTACAGTTTCGGCAAGATAATGGCAATAGATAGCTCATGCTTGGATAAATCTTAAAATACGTTATCGACAGAGATGGCGCCGAGATATAAAAATGGACCTTTCTGTGTTACCTTTTGACCCCCTATAAGGAGCATAAAATGGCACTCACAAAAAAAGATGTTTCAGCTATTGCTAAGCTAGCTCGTTTACAAATTAATGATGACGAGGTTGAGCAATATAAGCACGAGTTAACTCAGATATTAGATTTGGTAGAACAGATGAATCAAGTTGAAGTGGTTGATGTTGAACCTATGGCGCATCCGCAAGAACTTATGCAGCCATTACGTGCTGATGAGGTGTTAGAGTCTGATCAACGCGATAAATTTCAGGCTATTGCACCTGCCGTGCAAGACGGTTTGTATCTGGTTCCTAAAGTAATCGAGTGATATTTACATACAAATGAAACTTTTGTCACCTAGATTTAAACATAGCCCATCGAATAAAACGCATGCATAAACTAACACTCAGTCAACAAATTGAAGCGCTATCAAGCAAACAAATTAGCAGTGAAGAGCTGACACGACATTATCTAAATCGTATCGAGCAATATGATAGCCAACTCAATAGCTTTGTTACTGTGACACCTGAGCTTGCGATTGAAGCGGCCAAAAAAGCGGATGCAGATACTGATACTACTGCACTGCTGAAAGGTGTGCCTCTAGCACTAAAAGATATATTTTGCATGGATGGAACCAAGACATCTTGTGCTTCTAAGATGCTTGATAATTTTGTAGCGCCGTATGACGCGACAGTTGTATCTAAGCTTAAACAAGCGGGTGTAGTAACGCTTGGTAAAACTAATATGGATGAATTTGCTATGGGTTCCTCATCGGAATCTAGTTTTTATGGTGGCGTGAAAAATCCTTGGGATACACAGCGTGTCCCGGGAGGATCCTCTGGCGGGTCTGCAGCTGCTGTAGCTGCACGTTTAGCCTCGGCTAGCTTAGGTACAGATACAGGCGGCTCAATTCGACAGCCAGCAGCCTTATGTGGTGTGACAGGGTTGAAACCGACATATGGTCGCGTGTCTCGTTATGGCATGATTGCTTATGCTTCAAGTCTGGATCAGGGTGGCCCTTTTGGTGTGAGTGCACAAGATTGCGCTTATTTGTTACAGGCAATTGCAGGCCATGATCCTAAAGATTCCACCAGTGTGGATACCCCAGTAGCGGATTACATTGGCGGTTTAGAACAGTCGGTTAAAGGTTTGCGTATAGGCATGCCTGAGGAATTTTTTGATCCTCAATTAGATACGGGTATTGCCCAACAAATAACCGCAGCCTGCGAAGTGCTTCAATCTATGGGATGTGAAATCAAACCGATTTCTTTGCCGAATGCTAAACTCGCAATCGCTGCTTATTATGTCATTGCACCTGCAGAAGCCTCGTCTAATTTATCACGCTATGATGGGGTACGTTATGGCTATCGTTGTGATAATCCGAAAGATTTGCAAGACATGTACTATCGCTCGCGTAGTGAGGGTTTTGGTGATGAAGTAAAAAGACGTATTATGATTGGTACTTATGTTTTATCTGCGGGTTATTATGACGCTTATTATGTAAAGGCACAGAAAATTCGTCGACTTATCAGTGAAGATTATCAGCAAGCTTTTGCTGAGGTTGATGTTGTTCTAAGTCCGACTTCCCCAAGCACCGCTTTTAGGATTGATGAGAAATCAGATGATCCTGTCACTATGTATTTATCAGATATCTACACTATAGGAGTCAATCTTGCGGGCTTGCCTGGTATTTCATTACCTATTGGGCTGCAAGCTGGATTGCCGGTTGGAATGCAACTAGTCAGCAATTATTTCACTGAGGATGTGTTGTTAAGATTGGGTCATCAGTACCAAAAAAATACACAACATCATCTCAACATGCCAAGCGCATTTGAATTATAAGGTGAGGTGAATAATATGGAATGGGAAGTTGTTATTGGTCTGGAGATACATGTTCAGCTGAATACAGACAGTAAAATATTTTCATCTGCCGCTACAGCGTATGGCGCTCAGCCGAACACACAGGCTTGTGCGGTCAGCATTGCGCTGCCAGGTGTGTTGCCGGTATTAAATAAAGAAGCGGTCAAAAAAGCCATACAATTCGGTCTGGCTGTGGAGGCTAACATTGCTGAGCAATCTATTTTTGACCGCAAGAATTATTTCTATCCTGATCTGCCCAAAGGTTATCAAATCAGTCAATTGGATTATCCAATCGTTGAGCATGGGCATTTAGAGATTACGCTAGAGGATGGAAGCTCTAAAGTGATTGGAATTACACGTGCACATTTAGAAGAAGATGCAGGCAAATCATTACATGAAGATTTTGATGGTATGACAGGTATTGATTTGAATCGTGCGGGAACACCATTAATTGAGATCGTCTCTGAACCGGAAATGAGTTCCGCTAGAGAGGCCGTCGCATACATGCGAAAAATACATACGATTGTTCAATATCTGGGTATATCAGATGGCAACATGCAAGAGGGCTCATTCCGTTGTGATGCTAATGTGTCGGTGCGTCCACGTGGTGAAAGTAAGTTAGGCACTCGCACAGAATTAAAAAATATTAATTCATTTCGCTTTGTAGAGCGTGCCATCAATTACGAAGTGGAACGCCAGATTGATGTTATCGAGTCTGGTGGTCGAGTCGTTCAAGAGACGCGTTTGTATGATGCAGATAACGACTTAACTCGTTCGATGCGAAGTAAAGAGGAGGCTAACGATTATCGCTACTTCCCAGACCCTGATTTACTGCCAGTGAAAATTGATCCTGCCATGTTGGAAGAATTAAGAAACAACATGCCTGAAATGCCTGAAGTAAAACAACAGCGTTTTATCGAGGAGCACGGCTTGAATGAGGATGATGCGCAACAGCTGACTTCATCACGTGAGCAAGCGGAGTTTTTTGAGCAAGTATTAGCAGTACATCCCTTGCCCGTTAAGTTAGTGGCCAATTGGGTGTTGGGCGAGTTTTCAGCAGCACTTAATCAAAATAGTGTCGCCTTCCAAGACGCTCCTGTTAATGCAGAGCGTCTAGCCTCATTATTAGTGCGAGTCGATGATGGCACTATATCTGCTAAAAGTGCTAAAGAAGTTTTCCAAGAAATGTGGAATAGCGATAAAACAGTTGACGAAATTATCAAAGACAAAGGTTTGCAACAAATGTCTGATGCTGGAGAATTAGAGACTATCATCGATCAAATTGTAGAGCAGAGTCCAGATCAAGTCGCGCAATACCGTTCAGGTAAAGATAAGGTGTTTGGTTATTTTGTCGGTAAGGTGATGAAGGAAACCATGGGTAAGGCCAATCCAAAACAGGTTAATGAAATACTTAAACAAAAATTAAGCTAGTCTTGATAAACTTTTTACTTCTCTAAATCATGAATACACTCATTGTATATGCACATCCCAATCCACTAAGTTTTAATCAGTCGATACTGAAAGTCGTTCATAATGCTTTTCAGAAACGTGGAGACAAAGTGCAGCTCAAAGATCTCTATGCCGAAAGATTTGATCCTGTATTAGGCGAGTCGCAGTTGTCTTTGCAAAACGAAGGCAAACTTCCTGATGATATTAAGCGCGAGCAGGAGCAGGTGTCATGGGCAGATATGATTGTGGTCATTTATCCATTATGGTGGTTTGATCGCCCCGCCATTTTGAAGGGCTGGTTCGATCGAGTGTTTACTAACGGTTATGCTTTTACATTCGATGACCATGGTTTGCATGGATTGCTCAATGGTAAGCGTGCAATGGTTATTGTAACAGCAGGTGGTACTAAAGAAGATTTTGGTAAAAATGCCGACCAATTAACTAAGAGTACTACCGAAGGCACATTGGCTTTTTGTGGTATTACAGATATTGTTGATCGAGTATTTTATTCAGTGACGATGGTAGATGATGAAGCGCGTGGCGCAATGCTCACGGAGTGTGAGCAAATGGTGAGAGATTTATAAGAAAGCCCGCAGATGTAATATTATGTGGAGTCAGTATTTCTGCTGTTTATTAGACTATTTGGTCTAAACTATATTCGTAATATTTTTATTGTTTATCTGCTTGTCCTGTCGTTTGCCAGTTTTGCATTAATTGATGTAATGCACTGGGTACAGTATCACTCGGTGCTTGTTGACAATGCTGTTCAATCCACGCCAATGTTTGTTCAGAACTGGTGTCACCAGAAATATCATACATAGCTATATCCGCATAATTTACTCCGGAAACAAATCCACTAATCCATGCCTGATAAAGATATCGATTAGCAATGGCTTGTCGTTCTGTCAGTTGTTGTGTGGATAAATCTATACTTAATTGCCGGCAAGAGGTGGCTCCCCATCCTTGTGCATAATAAGAATTTTTCGCTATTTGGCTGTTTGCTTGATGATCTGTAGGAGGAGTACTTGCGCAGGCGCTTAGGACAGCGACCAGGCAACAATAAAGAATTTTTTTTGCAAGTGTGATCATTATGGATTTTGATATTTATTCTAACACTATTGAACAAGGCAGGGTTATAAGTCTAGCCATAGTTTAAGTGGTTTTCGCATGCCGGCGATTTTACAGCCTTGTTGACCATAACCATAAGGAAACAAAGTATAAATATATTTGCGTGTTGCAATATCTTTTCCCAGCTGAAGTTTAAGATGCTTGAGTATGGTTCTCAACTCTGGAACTATGCCGCTTTGTTCAAAACAAAATCGTATCATATCTATCACTTGCCAGTGGGCTTCAGTGAGTGTCAGTTGATATTCATTGGCAATAGCTTGCGCAATATCTTTATCCCAATCCTCAGGGTCTAATAAGAACCCATCGTCATCCTTTTCTACTTGATTAGTGTTCATGGTTAACCTGTATGCTTGCCGCAGGTGATTCTCTCGTGTAATTGCAGATCGCAATGACTTTGTATGCAAGTATAACCATATTCACGCATATACATACGCACTTTTTCAGCTTGTTGAAAGCCGTGCTCTAAGATTAATGTGGCATCGGGATTTAAGTAGGCGGGGGCATGTTCAATAATATGAAACAAATCGGCATAACCATTTTGATCTGAGAACAGCGCAATATCCGGTTCGTGAATTTCAACATCTTCATCAATATATGAATCATTCTCACTAATATAGGGTGGATTGCTCGTGATTAAATCAAACTTTTCACCATGAAGTTTGCTGAACCAATGACTACGTATAAAGTGTACATTGTGGAGGTTGTGTGACAGTGCATTGTGTTTGGCAATATCGATACAAGTGGCAGAAATATCACAAGCGACGATATGTGATTCAGGAAATTCTTTAGCCAGTGCCAATGCAATACAGCCACTACCGGTGCCAAGATCTAGAATATGTGCTTGTGGGTTTTGTTTTAATAGTGGAATAGCTGTTTCTACGATTAATTCGGTATCAGCGCGTGGGATTAGCACGCCTTTGGTGATTTTGAGATCCAATGTCCAAAATGCACGCTGCTCAGTAATATAGGCAATAGGCTCTCCCTCATCACGCCGCGCCAAGAAATTGAGAAATTGTTTTTTTTCTGTCGGTCTTAGCTTGGTCTCAGGGTGGGCGATTAACGCAGCCTTACTGCGATGAGTGATATGTTGCAACAGAATATAAATTTCACTCGCAATGTCGCTACCAGAATCTTTTGGCGCACTATTTGAGTGATTCGACTGTGCGCTTAAATACTCGCGTGCATAGGCGATGGCCTGCTCGATAGTCAAGTCTTGATCGAGATTCAAGATAAACCCACAGTATTGAGATGTGCCATCATTGATTAGTTTTCATTCAAAGAAGCGAGCTGTTCTGCTTGATATTCGTTAATCAGTGGGTCGATGACTTGACTTAGGTTGCCCTGCATTAACTCGTCTAATTTATACAGTGTCAAATTAATACGATGATCTGTCATACGTCCTTGTGGAAAGTTATAAGTTCGTATTCTCTCTGATCGATCACCACTGCCTACCAAACTTTTACGAGTAGCTGCTTGTTCTGCAGATTGTTTGGATTGTTCTGCATCTAACAAACGCGCTTTAAGTAAGGACATTGCGCGTGCTTTGTTTTTATGTTGTGAGCGTTCATCTTGGCATTCTACGACAACCCCTGTGGGAAGATGAGTGAGGCGGATAGCAGAATCAGTTTTGTTAACATGTTGACCACCCGCTCCAGAGGCGCGAAAGGTATCTATACGCAGATCAGAGGGGTTGATATCAATCTCTTCAATTTCATCAGCTTCAGCTAGGATAGCTACTGTGGCCGCAGAGGTATGTACTCGACCTTGGGATTCGGTTTCAGGAACACGTTGCACACGATGGGCGCCAGATTCAAACTTCAAGAGAGAGTATGCTCCGTGGCCGACAATTCTAGCAACCACTTCACGATAACCCCCATGTTCGCCTTCGTTAGTACTAATGGTTTCTATAGTCCATCGCTTTTGCTCTGCGTAACGCGTATACATTCGGTATAAATCACCAGCAAATATGGCTGCTTCATCGCCACCAGTGCCAGCTCGTATCTCAATGAAGACATTACTACTATCAAGTGGATCTTTAGGGAGCAATAATTTTTGCAGTTCTAATTCTAGTTCTGCTTGCTGCTGGGTTAACTCAGAAATTTCTTGTTGGGCCATTTCCTGCACGTTCTGGTCATCATCATTGAGCAGCTCCTGGGCGGCACTCAAATTATCCTCAGCCTCTGTAAATTGGTTAAAGGTCTTTACTACGGGTTCTAATTGGGCATATTCCATAGAAAATTTACGAAATTTATTTTGATCAGCAATGACATCAGGCTCGGCTAACAGACCGGCGATTTCTTGATAGCGATCAGCAAGTGATTCGAGTTTTGAAATGATGGATTCTTTCATGGTTCTAGCTTATGTATTAATCTTTATTGAGGCCTAATATGATTTTGGCAGTCTCTATCAAGGCTTGCTGTTCCTCAGCACTGGCAGATTTAAGAGCCTCTGTTGGTGTGTGCAACATTTTATTCACTAATGAGTTGGCTAACAATTGTAATGCTTGTTCTGGGCTTTTTCCTTGTTGAAGTATTTTTAGGGCTTTTTCAAGCGCTTCTTGTTTATGCTCCTCAGCTTGCTGGCGGTAGTCAAGAATGATGTCAGTAGCATTTTGTCCTCGCAGCTGTAATTGGAATTCTTCTAATTCATCATTGATTATGGACTCTGCTTCTGTAGCGGCTTCCTGTCTGGATTGGATATTTTCTTGGATGACTTGTTGCAGGTCATCTACACTATAGAGGTATATGTCAGCTAATTGCCCACACTCCGGTTCCACGTCACGAGGGACGGCAAGGTCAATAATAAGAATCGGTTTATGTTTGCGTTTTTTGATGCATTGTTCAAGCAAGCCTTTGCCTAAAATAGGCAAAGTACTGGAAGTGGCAGTGATGACAATATCACTATCTGGCAATACCTCATTGATGTAATACAACCCTACACCGTAACCTCCAAATCTCTCAGCTAAGGTTTGTGCTCGGTTAGTATTACGATTAGCAATGGTAAGACGTTGTACACCGACAGAATTTAAATGTTGTGCAGCAAGCTCAATGGTTTCGCCCGCGCCAATAAATAGCGCGTTACGCTTTGATAGATCACCAAAAATCTGTTTAGCTAAAGACACAGCGGTTGAGGCGACTGAGACAGGATTCGCACCAATTGATGTATAGGTGCGTACTTTTTTCGCCACATGGAAGCATTGCTGAAAAAGTTTATTAAGATGTTTATTTAAACTGCCTACATCAACTGCACTCTGGTAGGCCTGTTTTAGTTGCCCAAGGATTTGAGGTTCACCCAAAATCATGGAATCTAGTCCGCTGGCAACACGAAATAGATGTTTAGCTGCTTGCTCATTTGTATGGATATACAAATAAGATTCGAGTTCTTGGCTTTCAAATTGATGGAATTTATTCAACCAAGAATATAATGATTGGGTGCCTGCATTGATATCATCGACATAGCAATAGACTTCAGTGCGGTTACAGGTAGAAACGATCAAGCTTTCTTGAATAGCATTTAATGTCACAAGCTCACTGAGCTCTTGCGTAAGTTTCGCATCGGTAATGGCCACACTTTCGCGGACATCTATGGGTGCGGTGTTGTGATTAACACCTAGTATAAGTAGTGACATACCGGATATTTTAATGCACTTTGATAGTTCTGACGGGAATAATTTTGACTATTGATGTCTTGTTGGTTAATAGACATTCTCTTTGTATAACGTAATCTGAGTATTCACACCTCAATGCTTATGTAATGGTATGTGAAATGGCGTAGAATTGCTAAACAATCCATGGAATAAAACCACATCGTAAGAATTTGATTATGGCTAAGCGCACTCTATCCTTTGCACTGACTGCATTTATGTTGTTAGCTATGCTAGCTTCGTGTGCTTCTAATCCAAATGCGAATTATTCTCACTCATCTATGCCAGCACACGCCGAAGCTGTTTCAAATGATGAACTTAATATCAAAGCGATGGATGCGTCTGTTTATGCGCCGACCAGTGATCTTCTCTATGCTGTGATAGCGGGTGAATTATCCGGCAAACTCGGTGATTTGGAAGCGTCGAGGCAATATTACTCACAAGCCCTGGATTTGACTGACGATCCAGATATTATTGAACGAGCTATGCGTGTGGCTATTTACGCAAAAGATTGGACACAAGCACTATATGCAGCTGAGCGTTGGGCGGCTGTGCAACCAGATAGAATTGAAGCGCAACAGGTACTGGGCGTGTTGAATCTCAGCATCGATAATGTCGATGAGGCAGAGAAGAACTTTTTGAAAGTTATGCAAGCTGCTAGTGATTCACCGCGACAGGGTTTTGCGATAGTTATGTCGACTCTGACACAAGTCAAAAATGTTGAGAGCAGTCTTGTTCTTATGCAACGTTTAGTCAGTCAATACTTCACTAGCGCTTATGGGCATCTGGCTTACGCTAATTTAGCGATGGGCGCGGGTAAATACCGATTGGCAGTGGACGAGAGCGAATTGGCTTTGGGTTTTAATCCCGAGTTAACTAAAGCCAGAATATTGCGAGCTCGTGCCCTAAACGCTCTCGGCGACCATGAATTAGCGCTCAAAGATATGCAAACCCTAGTGGAACGCCAGCCAGAAAATTATGAACAACGCATGGGCTATGCACAGATGCTATTACAAGCCTCGCGTTATTCAGAGGCTGCTGAGCAATTCACAGTATTGTTGGAAATGCGTCCCGAAGAAATGAATATTGTGTACTTGCTTGGGCTGACTTATGTGCAGGCGCAAGAGTACCAAAAAGGGCAATATTATTTTCAAATATTAGTGGATAAAAACCGACGTTTGGATGAGTCCTATTATTATCTCGGCATGATTGCAGAGGAGCTTGGTGACTTAGCACTCGCACAGACTATGTTGTTAGAAGTCGCTTTTGGAGAGTGGTATTTGGAGGCTTCTATGCGTTTGGCTGATTTATACTATCAAACACAGGGGGTCAACAAAGCGCGTGAGCATTTAAAGTCAGTGCGAGAGGATCTAAATGATGTGGCAAATGTGGTGCGAATGTATCTTGCCGAGGGCAATCTATTGCATAAGAAGAAGCATCATCAGCAGGCTTATGAAGTTTACAGTCAAGGGCTATTAGAGTTTCCCAAACATTTTGATTTGCTTTATGCACGAGCTATCGCGGCAGATGCTCTTGATCAGATAGCGTTGTTTGAAGCGGATATGAGGGCAATTATCGAGGCTGACCCTAAGCATGTTGATGCCCTCAATGCATTGGGTTATACCTTGGTGAATCGTCGTTTGAAAATTCCAGAAGCGAAAAATTTTATAGAAAAAGCCTATTCCTTGAGGCCGCAAGATCCTGCCATTATCGATAGTATGGGGTGGCTGCATTTCCGTTTGGGTAATTACAGAGAATCAGAGAGCTTTTTACGTAATGCTATCGATAAAATGTATGACGCAGAGATCGTCGGCCACCTAGTTGAGGTATTACTAACGACAGGCCGTCAACGCGAAGCGAATGATTTGTTACAGCAGGCACGTGAGCGTTTTCCTGAAGATGACTATTTGCAGGCACTTGAGCAAGGTGTGTCTTCGCAATAACGTAAACAGGTAAGCTATTACTCATGCGATTATTTACTGTACCGTTACTGATCATAGTGCTGAGTGCTTGTGCTACCACACAATTTCAATCTCCGCAGCCAGATATTGATCGCGGTGAGTTTTTGTTGCAGTTGGCTCAATGGGATGCACATATGACAGTAGTGGCCATGACAGCTCAACAAAAACTCAAAGCGCGTCTACATTGGCGGCAAACACCTCAAGGATATACGATTAAACTTCGCGATTTCATTGGTCGAACGGTGGCGGTAATAGAGAGCGATGCATCGGGAGTGATGGCGCGAACATCCAATGGGCAGCGTTATCAAGGAGCTGATGCAGATGGTTTGTTGGCAGATTTGACAGGGTTAAAACTGCCGATTAATGGTCTGAAATATTGGTTGCAAAGCTTGGCCGACCCTCAACAAAGGTTAGAGCTAATCACCGAAAGTAAAAATCAACTCCCACAGATGATTCAACAAGCGGGTTGGACCATTCACTATGGCTCCTATCAATATGATGAAAAGGTGCCAATGGCGAAAAATATTAGTCTTGATCACGAAGATATCCACCTTCAAGTTAAAATTGCGCGCTGGTCACTTGAAGGTGGATAGTAATCGCATTTGGTTAGCACCGGCTAAGATCAATCTTTTTTTGCGAATTCGTTCGCAAAGAACCGATGGTATGCACGAGTTACAAACCGCCTTCCAGTTTATTGATATCTGTGATGAGATTCAAATATCACCAAGAAAAGATAATAATATCAATAACTTAACACCTATTCCAGGGGTGGGTGAAGATCAGGACCTATGTGTGCGGGCAGCGCGTGCATTACAGCGCTATGTGGCTGAAAATGGCCGAGTCAGCGAGCTTGAAGGTGACACGTATGGTGCTGATATACGTGTAAAAAAATATATTCCCATGGGCGGTGGAATGGGAGGTGCCAGTTCCGATGCCGCGACGGTGCTACGAGTATTGAATTATTTATGGAATTTACAGTTAGATTTTTCGCAATTGTGTGCTTTGGGTTTGAGTTTGGGAGCGGATGTACCCGTATTTATTCAAGGTCAAGCTGCTTGGGCGGAAGGAGTGGGTGAACAACTCACAAAACTGGAAAATATGAAAGAATATTGGTATTTAATCGTGGATCCAGGAATAAATGTGAATACAGCGCAAATGTTTGCGGATTCACAATTGACACGTCATAGCGACGCCCTCACAATATGCCCCCCTAAGCCTGGGGCATTGGGCAATGTGTTTGAATCGGTGGTTCGAGCAAAGTACGCAAAAGTTGATGAGATTTTTGACTGCTTGAAGCCTCACTGCCAGCCTTTTCTCACCGGTAGTGGTGGGTGTGTGTTGGCGGCTTTCAGTGACAAAGCGAGCGCACAAGCTATGCGAGCAGTTTGTCCCCAAGGGATGAATACTCATGTAGCGAAAAGTATGAATAGTTCGCCATTAAATGCACAATTGGCGTCACTGAGTTAAGGTGCATTAATTAAAGGTAATAAAAGAATTGTTGGGCCGTCGCCAAGTGGTAAGGCACGGGGTTTTGATCCCCGCATTCGTAGGTTCGAACCCTACCGGCCCAGCCATATTCTCTGGCATATTTTTTGACTAAAACGGAAAGCACGTGACTAAATCTCATTCCACTTATGAAGAAAGCCGTTTGATGGTGTTTGCGGGTAATGCTCACCCACAGCTCGCGCGTGACATTGTCGAAAAATTAAATATTCCTCTGGGTAAAGCTTTGGTGGGTTCGTTCAGCGATGGCGAAATCCAGGTGGAAATTCAAGAGAATGTGCGAGGACGTGATGTATTTGTTATCCAGCCCACTGGACGTCCAACGAACGATAACATCATGGAATTGATGATTATGATTGATGCGCTTAGACGTGCGTCAGCTTATCGTATTACAGCCGTAATCCCTTACTTTGGTTATTCGCGCCAAGATCGACGAGTCCGCTCTATGCGTGTACCCATTTCAGCTAAGGTAGTGGCGAATATGATTTCAAACATTGGAGCAGATCGTATGCTTACAGTGGATTTGCATGCAGATCAAATTCAAGGCTTTTTTGATGTGCCGGTGGATAACGTATACGCCTCTCCCGTACTGTTGGGGGATATCTATAAGCAAAAGTATTCAGATTTGATGGTCGTCTCACCTGATGTCGGAGGCGTGGTAAGAGCACGAGCTGTGGCTAAACAATTGGACGATGCAGATTTGGCGATTATCGACAAACGTCGTCCACAGGCAAACGAAGCGCAAGTCATGCACATCATCGGTGAAGTTAAAGATAGAACATGCATAATTGTTGATGATTTGGTCGATACCGCTGGCACCTTATGTAAGGCCGCGCAAGCACTTAAAGAACATGGTGCAAAGTCAGTCATTGCCTATGCAACACACCCAGTGCTATCAGGTAATGCACTCAAGAATATTGAAGCATCTGTGCTTGATGAACTGGTCGTGACAGACACAGTGCCATTGGACGAAAGAATACAATCATGTTCACGTATCCGTCAGTTAACAGTATCTGGCTTACTTGCAGAAACTATTCGTCGTATCAGTTTTGATGAATCTGTGAGTACCTTATTTATGGATTGATGGAAATAATTTATTTCGACACACAAAATTAATTTAACCAACCCATAGGCCAATCGGTCGCAAGTTTGCCTATGATTTTTAAAATGAAGCAACAATAAGGAGAAACAATATGAGCATCGACTTTTCCATAGATGCCGAACCACGTACAGACGAAGGGAAAGGTGCGAGCCGCCGCCTTCGTCTTACGGGTCGTGTTCCTGCCATTTTATATGGTGGTGAAAAACAACCTCAAAGTATTTCTTTACAACATAATAAGATTTTTAATAGCTTGCAGGAAGAAGCTGTTTACTCACATATCTTGACACTCAATGTTGCGGGAGAGAAACAAAAAGTAATTCTTCGTGATGTGCAGCGCCATCCTGCTAAGCCAGTCATCTTGCATGTTGATTTTCAGCGGGTCGATGACAAGCACACCATCAATATGCACGTGCCTTTGCACTTTATTGGAGATGACGTTTGTCCTGGTGTTAAGTCAGAGGGCGGTCAGGTGAGCCATCAAATGATCGAAGTTGAGATTACTTGTTATCCAAAAGATATCCCCGAATTTATTGAAGTGGACATGTCTGAGATGAAGATCGGAGACTCAGTTCACTTATCTGAGTTGAAAATGCCAGAAGGTGTCACACTTACTGCACTCACGCATGGTGAAGACCATGACCAACAGGTGGCAAACTGCCATGCTACCAAGGTTGCAGTCGAGGAAGATACGATCGCAGATGATGGTGCGGCGGCCGAAGATGATGAGCAGGCAGCTGACTCGGAAAAGTAGTACTACAGCTTAGGATTTTATAGGCATTACGGTGGCGGAAAATACTCCGATTCAACTGGTTGTTGGCCTAGGTAATCCTGGTGAAAAATATGCTAAGACCCGGCACAACGCCGGGTTTTGGTTTCTTGATCAACTCGCCTATCACTATCAAGCTAGTTTTCGCCAAGACAGTAAGTTTAAAGGTGAATTGGCGTCATTTGATTATCAGGGCAACAAGATTTGGTTGCTAAAGCCCAGTACATTTATGAATTTAAGTGGTGAGTCATTAGCACCTCTTGCTAAATATTATCAAATTGATCCCAAGCACACGCTGGTAGTGCATGATGAATTAGATTTACCTCCAGGCACCTCACGTTTTAAATTAGGTGGAGGCCATGGAGGACACAATGGCTTGCGAGATATCTTCAAGCACTATGCTAAAGATTTTTGGCGTTTACGAGTAGGCGTGGGTCATCCTGGGCACAAAGACCAAGTGTTGTCCTTTGTACTCAATGCGGCCAGCAAGCAAGAACAACAATTAATAGACCAGTCGCTAGATATCGCAATAGAAGCCATGCAAGATGCATATGCAGGTGATATGGAAGCGGCCATGCGGCTCTTACATAACAAACAATGAACCTGCCTAGGATCAATTATGGGATTTAAATGTGGCATTGTCGGATTACCTAATGTCGGTAAATCGACTCTATTCAATGCGCTTACTCGAGCTGAAATTGCAGCAGAAAACTATCCATTTTGCACCATTGAGCCTAACGTCGGCATGGTGCCAGTGCCTGATTCACGCATTGATCAATTGGTGGCGATAGTGAATTCTGAAAAAGTAATTCCTACCGTGATGGAATTTGTTGATATTGCGGGTTTAGTGGCAGGTGCATCTAAGGGTGAGGGATTAGGGAATCAGTTTTTAGCCAATATTCGTGAAACAGACGCGATTGCCCAAGTGGTCCGTTGTTTTGAGGATGATGATGTAGTGCATGTGGACGGTAAAGTTGATCCGCTTAGCGATGTTGAGACCATCAATACTGAATTGGTGTTGGCTGACTTGGATACGGCTGAAAAGGCGAAAGCGCGTATAGAACGGACAGCCAAGTCAGGGAATAAAGAGGCATTAGCACAATGTAAATGCTTACAAGACTTAATTGAACATTTAGGGGAGGGTAAAGCGGCTCGCTTATTCTCAGTGGTCGACGAACAAAGTGCCTTTATACGCTCTTTATGTATGATTACACGCAAGCCCATGATGTATATTGCGAATGTGAATGAAGATGGGCTGGAGAACAATGAGTTAGCTGCACGTTTACAAGAGTATGCTCAACAAGAGCAAGCTCAAATGGTGACGGTATGTGCTCAAATTGAAGCGGAGATCGCCTTATTAGAAGATGAAGAAAGAGATGAATTTTTGACTGATCTGGGCTTAGAAGAACCGGGTTTGAATCGCGTCATACGCGCAGGGTATAACCTATTGGATCTGCAGACTTTCTTCACTTCTGGACCAAAAGAAACGCGTGCTTGGACGGTGCTAAAAGGTGCCAGCGCCCCTCAGGCCGCAGGACGTATTCATACAGATTTTGAAAAAGGCTTTATCCGCGCTGAGGTGGTTGGATTTGATGATTATATTGAGCATCAGGGTGAGGCGGGGGCGAAAAACGCAGGCAAATGGCGCTTAGAAGGAAAAGACTACATCATGCAAGAGGGCGATGTGGTTCATTTCAGATTTAACGTTTAAATTTGACAGCTAATACTAGCTGGTTTAAATTCCACGCCTTACCTCAAAAATGGCTATGTAGCTCAGCTGGTTAGAGCACAGCATTCATAATGCTGGGGTCGGTGGTTCAAGTCCACCCATAGCCACCATGCAATCAATCCGTTACGTATATTCTCACTTCTTGTCTTAATTTAATGTGCCTAAAATTTTATGGTGACAGAATAAATTGACTTTGCACATTGTTATAATTTACGGCGTTGCATTGACACGTTAAGACGTCGTTCAAAGCTATTACGCCATGACTGAGATAATGCAGCGCAATCTACTAGTGATTTGAGTTTGTCTGGATTTACAGTTCTGCCATGATAAAGTTGATTGCAAGTCAATACAGACCAATCCTGACAACCCTGTTCAACTTGTGTGATAGTCATGCCGCTTTCAATTATGCCCTCCTGCAGGACCCGCATATACCAGCCAGTCCGTCCGCTAGTAATCACCCACATGGGAAGTTTTTTTTGTTTGAACTTGAATGCTAGTTTCCAGCAAGGTTCACGAGGTTGAGTGACTTGCAATACGACTTCTCCACAAGCAAATACATCGCCAATATATACCGTATCTTCGATTAATCCTGCAAGGGTGAGATTTTCGCCAAAGCTTCCGTGAGGGTTTTTAGGTAATTTAAGGCGAGGTGTTCTCAACAGTCCAGTGGATTGTTGCCAGTATGAGTAATGCTCTTTGGGATAAACATACACAGCCTTATCACGGCCACCATGCACGACTAAGTCAGCTTGCTTATCGCCAGCTAGATTATCAACTCCCACATAAATTGGACCGTCTACCGGTTGTTTGTTGATGGAAGATTGCTGGTTTTGGAAATAATCAGTGGGTGTGCCGACTTGGATGCTTTCTATTTTCATCAATTAATTCTGCTATCGATCTCTTGCGGATATGGAATGTGATTGAGTGAGTGCAAGGTTCATGTGGACTTCTATGTAAGGCAATAATCAAACGATAATGGAATTTTTAATTATCCACAAACGCTATTTTAACAGTGAAAAGCTAGATATATCGTTAGTAATGGACAATCTACAACTAGTAACCAATGATTCAGGTATTATTGACTCTGGAGGACCACTGTGGATGACAAAGTACTTAAAGAAAAATTAGATACCATGACGGGGACAGTGCGTTACCTTGGAATTATTTCTGAGAGATTGGGCGCACAAGCCACACGCGACGGAGAGATTCTTAAGGCACTATTGATAAGTCAGAAAAAAACTGAAAAATACTGCAACTTATTGCAGCATAAGCAACTTATGCTACATAAACGACTGACATGGATATTTTTAGCTAATCTGGCTGTGTTAGCACTGCTGATCGTAGGTGGTATGTTTGAATTTTGATATCAATACATCTTAATGACTAGTTTCTCTGATTCTGACGCAAAGTAAAGATTTTTTCTTGAGTAGTTCAAGTGTATTTTTATGATCTTGTGTTTCATGGATAAAGATATTTTTTTAGAAGTGCCATAGTGTGAAAGATTTTCAACAATGATTGAGCATTTCAAATAATAAAAATATATCAGTCACATGCTTTGGGAATAGTATATGTAGGTCTTTTAAAAATTCCCTTTTTGCCCTAGTAGTATCTCAATCTATTGGGGGTAAATATGATATGTGGAAAGTGTTAACTATCAAGCGATGTATGCGTAGAATTAATTTTTATGTTTGCCCACCCATTCCAATAGGCACATATGTGGTACGGTGAGTGCGGCAAGTCCTATGAACAACACCTGATAGATAAGTTGGTTGAGTAAAACTGCTTGTGCCATTTGGCTGTAAATAAATATAAATGCGATCGCGCCAGTGATGAGTGTAATGACTGTCATAATCACCAATGCGGTTGGTCGCTGAGGTGCAGTGATATGATTGAATTCTGAATACAAATGTCTAGGGCTATGCAGGCAACAAAAGAAAAAGACAAAATACCATAATGGTGATAGCAATAGGCCTGCTGTAATAATTAATGCAAGTTCAATTATTTGTTTGGTTTTGAATTTTCTAGCGTAAGGCGCTAGCAATATACCTCCAGTCACTGTTAGTGCGTACAGCAATAGGTTGGGATAGGGTGAATGATGTTCAATTAAAAGAAAATTAAATATCTCCAATACCTGGTCTTTGTGTGCAATTACAGGTAAACCAACCACTAGAGCACCATAACCAAATCCGCCAAAACCAAGTGATGATTGCCAGTCACGCCCAAAATGTAAGGCTGAAATTAATAAAAAAAGCATAAGTGTCAATTGTGGAAAGGCCAGCCAACTGATGATGACTGCAAAAGTGGGGATGAGATAAATTAGGATGAATAAAAAGCCAGAAAATTTGCTATGAATTAAGCCATAACGGTGAGCAATCACTGGGTCTAAGGCGCCATGAGGTATGCCCATGACAGCAATGATGAGGCTGGCTATTATGATATTCAAATCCATTGATACTTATTAAATAAAGCGCATATAAATGGTTTGCTTGGGGCGTGCTGCATGACTTTTATGGCATCAAGAGGTTCTGTTTTCATCATAAAACTTGCGAACGTATCTGCATCTAAACCTTGTGCTATTGCCATGATTATACCTGGCACTGAATCAGGTCGATGTTGAATCAAGTTGAGCAAAAGTGAATCCATCCAATCGTGTAACTTTGATGATTGGTAGGGTTGACACTGATTGTCTTGCACCAATGTATGAGCAGCATGATGACACCATTGTTTGATAGTACTGTAACCGTACCCTGTACTATCACGCGTCATGCCGGCACGAGTACCAATCGGTATGCCCCAATGGTTCGAGGTGGATTCAAAACCCATCGGTATATGCGCTTTTTCTTCGCGAACTACTTGGAAGGGCTGCTTGAATGATTGTTGTAGCCACTGTTCATTGAGTTGCTGTAGATAATCTAAATTAGCGGCTTGGGTGGTGAATTGGGTGTGCTCGACCAGTAGTCTTGATGAGGTCAATGGTAAAACATACAAAAATTCAACACCAGTATCAATGGCTCGCAGGTTATCCATCAGGCTTACTGTGGTGATGCCATGTGGTTTTGAGCATTGTACTTCTGTACCAACAAAACTCTGAATAATTCGAAATTCATCTATTGTAGGTGGACGGCTATCGAATATATGTTCTGCCTCGGGAGCTTGCTTGAGTTCAACATCATTAAGTGTGATTTGTGAGTGTCGTTGAATGCTTGTGTGTGCTTCTTTATACACCGATAAAGCACTACGCGAACCATATCGCATACGGTCACCATTATGTTCGATATGTTTTGATGATGTAGACAGACTCCAATGACGATATTCAACTTCAGGCGCCAGTAGAGTACGTTGAAATTCATCAAACCAAAAGCTATAGGTTTTGTCATTAGCTATCTTTGCTTGTGGCTCTGAGATGATCACTGGGCCTGGGAGCTGTGGATGCTGGGCTAAGGCGCGAGCAAGTGATAAGCCACTGAGACCACCACCGATAATGTGTACCCAAGGTTTCATGAGTTATTATGCCCAGTGTACCCCGGGACTATGATTTAGCCCGCGGTGCAGAGCTGCATTATGATGCCCTTGATAATGATGATATTTTTTGAAACTTATCAATGCAGCCATTCCTTTCAATGAAGTGCAGATTTTACGCAGCTTACTGGTATACGCTCTTGGTAGCCATACATTGTAGTTGCGGTGTTTAATGATTATTCCGATATCACGGTAGATTAACCCAGCTATCAAAATAGCGAAACGAGCGCGTATGGGTAAAAAGGCTAATCCTAGAAATCCTGATTGATAGCGTAAATCTGCTTGCTTTAATAAATATTTCAATGCATTTTGAATGCGTTTAGCTTGTTTAGGGTCAGGATTGAGAATCTGTTCAGGGCTGAGTGAGCCAACTAAACTAGCAGGGAGATAACGACGACCCATGTTGGCATCTTCACATACATCTCGCGAAATATTAGTGAGTTGCATGGCTATACCTAGATCAATTGCATGATGCCGAGCTTGTGGGTCATGGACATCAAAAATATCGCACATCATGAGACCAACTGTACCGGCTACTCGATAGCAATACTGCATCAATTCGGCTTCATTTTGTAAATTAACTTCGTGGATATCTTGCATTACCCCTTCAATTAATTCTACGAGTACGTCCATGTTGATCATGGGTGATATTGCAAGTGCGCGACATGCTAGTGGGTGCTTCAAGTCATGTGTTTTTAATGCTTGTTTAAGCTCTGATAGTGTTTGGTGAGCTTGCAATGAATCTTCATTGAGATCAGCGATGTCATCTATTTCGCGACATATCCCATATAGCTCTGCACATGCATCTATTTGTGTTGGGGATAAAAATTGACTGGCAAAGTGAAAAGTTGTTCCATATTTCTTTAGTAGTTTCTGACTCATTGGCTCAGCCTTATTTGAGTTAGGCAGCCTTGGCCTTGAGTAAGCGTTTTACAAGTGTCTCAACGACTTTAGCGGATGAAATCACGCCCGGCATACCTGCACCTGGATGAGTGCCTGCACCAGCTAGAAATAGATTTTCAAAGCCCTCTGCTTTGTTATGGAAACGAAACCAAGCAGATTGAGTCAGTAATGGTGCAACCGAAAATCCAGCGCCCTGATAGCTAAGATAATCCTCGGCAAAATCATCTGGGGTCATCGAAAAAGGTGCACGAATATGTTGTGTGAGATTGGGTAGTAAGGTTTTATCCAGTGCGGAAATAATTCTCTCCCTTAGTTTTGGCTCCTCAATTTGCCAATCGATGTTACCACCTTGATGTGGGACAGGAGCTAGCACATAAAAACTGTCATGGCCTGGTGGCGCAAAAGAGGGATCTGTGGCTGTCGGTCGATGCACATACAGAGAAAAATCATCAGCGAGAATCTGACGATGAAAAATATCATCCAATAAAGCTTTATAACGTCTGCCCATCCAAATAGTGTGATGAGCAACGTCAGAGTATTGATGGGTAGTGCCAAAAAATAATACATATAAGCCCATTGAAAGCTTGCTGTGTTTACGCTTAAGTCGAGTGGTTATGGGCAGACTCTTTTCAGGCATCAAGTGACGATACATATGCATAGGGTCGCCATTGTAGACTACACAGTCGGCTTCAATGACTTCGCCTGATGTGCACTTAACTCCCTTAGCGCGTCGTCGTTGAATAAGAATCTTATCCACTGTGGTATTGGTTTGTATTGTAATACCTTGCTTTAGCATTAACTTTTGCAAGGCTTTAATTAGCGCACCCGTGCCTCCCATCGCAAAGTGGATGCCATAGGCCCTCTCCAAGTAATGAATGAGTCCATAAATACTGGTTGTATCAAAGGGGGATCCTCCCACTAGCAAGGGCTGAATCGAGAAAGCCTGTCTGAGTTTATCGTGGGATAGATGTTTACAAACAATATCCCAAACAGTTAGGTCGCTTCGCAGCTTAGCTAGCTGAGGGATCTGTTTGAACATGGTGCTGAACTGATGGAAAGGCTCATGTGCAAGCTGCTCAAAGCCAACATCAAATATTTTTTTTGAGTGTGCAACCAGCGCTTGATAGCCTGCACAATCTACAGGAGAGAGTCGCCTTATTTCATCTAATGTATCTTCCAGAGTGCCGCCATAATTAAAATGATCTCCATCGGGATAAATAAACCGATACCATGGATCTAATGGCTTGAATTCTATGTAATCTGACCGCTGTTCATTGAATAAATGAAAAAGTTCATCAAATAGAAATGGGGCAGTGATGACAGTAGGCCCTGCATCATGTCGATAACCTTGATGTTCAAAGCATTGTGCGCGCCCACCAATAGAGTCCAGACGCTCCAACAAATGCACATCCAACCCTAATGCTCGTAAACGCAGCGCTGTGGCTATCCCTCCTAAGCCGGAACCAATAACCAGTGCGTTTTGCATTAGGCGGCGTCTCTAAAGCTGGGATATTTTTGGTGAAGAGCTTGAATCAATACTTCAAATGCTTGGATGCAATAAGGGGGTAAATTCTGTACGCACTCACGCGCATTATTAAGATGCCAATCAAATTGTTTGCGTAATTCACACTCAGGGTCAGGGTCAGAGTCGTCTGTTATTTCTCCAGCAAGTACCCAATAACCATTGAGTCGGAAGTTATGATCTTCTACTTTATCACTCAAGTCATCGGCTAATTGGTAAGCCACACCAATAGAAGATGCGCCTGCTAGTACTTGTTCAATATGTTCATCAGCGCCACCAGCCAATGCCAGTATCATGGCGATTGGTAATCCTAATAAGGGGCCGCTCTTATGACGAACGATCATCTCGTAATCATGAAATGAGATTTTTGTGGCAGGTGTCCATTGACAATCTAGGGTTTGTCCTGCCGCCATTAGACTGATGCCTTTAGATAGCATGACGATCAGTCGTGGTAATTGTTGAATATATGGCACGGGGAGTTTTGATAATTCCTCATAAGCCGCGCCTATAAGCTCATCACCTAAGCAAATAGCAGAGGATTCACCAGCTATACTCCATACAGCGGCCTGACCTCTTCGCAAGGTGTCTTTATCTTGAATATCATCATGTATCAACGAGGCTTGATGGAGCAGCTCTATAGATGTGGCTATGGCAAAGCGTGCTTCGTCAGGAAGGTTGGTTGCGCGTCCTGCTGCTACAGCTAACATTGCGCGTGTTCTTGAGCCACCCGACGATAAGTGATTCTTGAAAAGTGTATTCAGGCTGGTTTCAGCTTGTATGGGTTTGGCGCCATATACCTTGAGGCGCTGTTCCATGATCCTAAGATCTTGTTGAATTAGACTTAAATCGTAAGTTTGCATAACAATCTCTCATATCACCCATCCGTGGCACGTGGTTTGTTGTTTTTATTATGTGAGTCCTGTTATTTAATTATAGCGGGGTCTCTCATTGAGACCCCGCTATGAGCTTTATGCAGGTTTTCAGTTTTTACTTTCCGAAGTCGCCGCATACCAAATCAACAGACCAAACGCGATCTTGTTCACCACGTCAGCCAAGTTGTAAACGATATTTAAAGCTTCGCTTGCTGCTTGAGTTGTGTTGCCATCAGCATCGATGTAGACGAAGTAGCCGAGTGCATATCCTAGTGGATAGATAGCCCAACCAATTGTAACAATCCAACGCATTGAGTTATATGAGCTCTGTACGGCTTGAGATGCTTCTTTGGCAGCCATTTGACCGGCTTCACCAGCGAAGATTTCATACAAGATATAGAACCAACCCAACATTCCGATTACAAATCCAAGCGTAGTATTGATATAGCCTGCCTCTGCGAGGTAGCCAGGGATCAACATGACCAAGGTGCCGATGAGGAGACGCCAGAAGATTCCCCCTGATGCGTTGCCAATGGCGCGCAAGATCAAGAAGAATTCGATCATGAGTAAAGGTACTGTGAGTAGCCAATCAATATAGCGATAGACAGTAGGTGTTTCTCCTGTAGTAATCCATACATCACGCATGTAGAAGTAATGAACTGCAGCGATGAAAGTCACTAATGCAGAGACGACAAGGGAAGTTTTCCATTTACCGTCTACGCTTTGAGTTTCCCACAAGAAGAACACAGTTGCGGCCATTAGGGCCATAGAAATCAACCAGAATGAAATTCCAACGAAATCGTCTGATTGGAGGTTTGCTGCCGCAAACGCTGAAGAAGGTAGCGCTGCGATGAGACCGATCGGTGTTAAACCTTTCAGCAGTTTAGTCAATGTCATTTTTGCCTCCTAAGCACTGGAACATATAAAAACTGTTTTTCGTCCAATCCTTGTTAGAGGCCTTAGGCATATAAAGAAAAAAGTATTTAGATCTTTATATTTCTTAGGCAAGCCGTAATCCATTACGGTTGCACAACAAAATACCATAAAAATTTTATTATATGAACAATATACTTGTGATATTAATTCACAAATATCGGCGGTAAATTTAAGCTAAATGTGACAAAGCATGAATGAAAGCTAGCTATAGTAGCTTATTAGGTTGATTGGCTCCTTGAATAGACGGGCTGTACACTTATGTACAGGGTGTGGTTTTTGATCTGTACATAATAGACTTAACCAACGAATCCGGCGCTGCGATGGTTGCAATCTGTTAATTTAGAGGCTGATTGTCTCTTCAATTGGCGCTGTAAATGTTGATTCTCAAATTAAATGAGAGTTGTCTTCAAAAACTACACTTAAAATACTCAAGTGAGATGCTTATGAATCTTCAAAATATCAGGGCTTATGCTGCACACGCTGATAATCAACACCTGGTGCCGTATGAGATCGGTAGGCGTGATTTGGGCGCCAATGATGTACTCATTAAAATTGATTATTGTGGAGTGTGTCACACTGATATTCACTTTGTTAAAAATCATTTTGGTAATACGGTCTATCCTATTGTGCCGGGACACGAAATTATTGGGCATGTCATTGATGTAGGTAGCCAAGTGACTGGTTTCTCAAACAATGACACT
>Ga0181581_10000237_pt1 | contig 40414 bp, 27 predicted proteins | sample 071ome_22_FD_132433 | JGI IMG/M metagenome (GOLD analysis project Ga0181581, IMG submission 132433) | Coastal salt marsh microbial communities from the Groves Creek Marsh, Skidaway Island, Georgia - 071404AT metaG (megahit assembly) | ecosystem: Environmental > Aquatic > Marine > Intertidal... | reverse complement strand
GATTGGCAGCTTCAGCTTTAAACTCTGTTGAAAACGAACGTCGTTGTCTTGCCATGGAACACCTCATTCAGGGTGGTAAGATTACCACCTAAGTGGGTGTCCGGATTTATTGAACCACTACAGACGGGCATCATATCGCGCCTACTCTCTGACAACCTTTGACCTGTAAGCAATTGATGCAAATCTTGCTGGCGATAGGCTTCTTTGATTGACGCTCATTAGGACACGCTATCTTGCAACCTTTTAGATGCTGTAGCGCGTTGGTTTAAATGGGGCGAATTTACACTCGGGGTAGGAACATAAGCGCCGTGAGCAGGCTCGCGGCGCTTCAGGGGAGCTTTCAATAGTTATTACTCTGTTCACCAAACCCGAAGCCATTGCCATCAGGATTCAGGGTGAGATACCGATCCTCGATCTCGTCGAGGTATTCCATGATGGCTTCCATGGCATAGAAGGCCATGGTGCGGCCGGTGCTGAGTGACAGCAGTTCCAGGCGGGTGTGAATGTCGTCGGGCAGATCCAGATTCAGCATAGTGTATTCCTTTTCTAGTAGGTCGCGTGTTGAAGGGGGCAGTTCTCTTTCTTTTTGCAAGAGGTATATGCTGTTACCCCCCGTGTTGGCTGTTAAATATACGTCCCTGTATACCTAAGCTCTCCTTGCTGTGCCTAACTATAGTGAACAGGGCTGGGGACTGTAGGTGACTCGCTTGCGACCGCAGGTGACCGGTTTACGCTGTGTCGGGACCGGTGAAAAGCGGGGCGCAGCGACCTGCCCCTGCCTGCGGGAGGTGACGAGCGGCAACTATGCAGAAGAGGGGAGGCCGCAGCTAGTTGAGCACGCGGTAGCCACGCCCGATGAGGCAGCGGCGAATGATGCGTTGCTCTGCGCTGGTGCCTCGTTGGTATCCGCGCAGACCACCCAGCACCGCCCCGGCACCGGCGCCCCGCTGGGCGGTGTCCGAATTGCCGACGGCGGCCCCGATGAGTCCACCCACCGCAGCGCCGCCGGCGGAAGAGGCCGCGGTTTCTGCCGCGACAGGGGCCTGTTCGCCGAGTACGCGGCACTCCAGCAGATCCTGCTCGTAGGCCACCCTGTTCACTCCCTTGGGGTCGATGACGGGATCGCGACTGCCGGCGCAGGCGATCAGGGCAGTTGTCGTGATTACTAGCAGCAAGAGGTTCTTGAGGGCAGGCACGGGCTTTCTCCGGCAGCGTGGATTCCATGTCTTACAACGCCCCCGGCAGGACATGGTTGACCCGGTGTTGACCTAAACTTTTTGGTATAGACCGGGTTTGCGGGACCCACATGGGAATGGGGGGAGTTGCGGACACGGCTCTGGTGAAAAATTGCTCAATTAGTGAAAATAGCACCACCAAACCACAATATTTAGTGTCTTTGGCCGGCCATTTTGGCTAAAATGGTTTTCCGTAGAAGCACTGGCACAGGTGGTTTTTTGCGGTGGTACACCGGGCTAGTCAGCCATCGGGGTCCATCAGCCAGACCACAGCACCAATCACAAGGTCGCGCACTGGTAGCGCGCCAACGAGTAACCAGAATCCAGGCTTCGTGTTACGATTTCATGCTGCGAAAATTTAACAAAACCAAAAATTTCGCCACCGGACAAGCGCTTCAGCCACCCACGCAAGAGACCTCTCCATGCGACTGAAGTGTATTAAACTCGCTGGCTTCAAATCCTTCGTCGACCCGACCACCGTCAACTTTCCCTCGAATTTGTGCTCGGTGGTAGGCCCCAATGGCTGTGGCAAATCCAATGTGATTGATGCCGTGCGCTGGGTGATGGGAGAGAGCTCCGCCAAGAACCTGCGTGGCGAACACATGACCGACGTCATCTTCAATGGCTCCAGCGCCCGCAAGCCCGTTGGCCAGGCCAGTGTTGAGCTGGTGTTCGACAACGACGACCGCAGGCTCACCGGTGAGTATGCCAATTTCACCGAGGTCTCCATCAAGCGCAAGGTAGACCGGGAAGCCCAGTCCACCTATTACCTCAATGGCACGAAATGCCGGCGCAAGGACATCACCGATATCTTCCTCGGAACCGGACTCGGTGCCCGCAGTTACTCCATCATCGAACAGGGCATGGTATCCCGCCTGATCGAGTCCAAGCCGGAAGAGCTGCGTGTCTATATCGAGGAAGCCGCTGGCATCTCCAAGTACAAGGAGCGGCGCAAGGAAACAGAGAGCCGTATCAAGCGCACCAAGGAAAACCTGGAGCGCCTGGCGGACATCCGGGAAGAACTGGAACGGCAGCTGCAACACCTGAAGCGGCAATCGGTAGCGGCAGAAAAATACGGTGAATTAAAGCAGCAGGAGCGGCAGACCCAGGCCTACCTGAATGCCCTGCGCTGGCAGGTGCTGGACGCCGAGATCAGGGCCAACCAGGACACCATCAACCAGCTACAGATCCAGATCGAAGCCACCACGGCAGAACAGCGACGCATCGATGCCGATGTCGAGAAACATCTTTCTGACAACGCCGACCTCAATGATGCCCTGGGTGAGGTGCAGGCCAGGTTCTATAGCCTGGGCAATGATATCGCCCGTCTCGAGCAGTCGATCGAGCATCACCTGGAAAGAGTTGAACAGCTGAAGCTGGACCTGACAGAAACGGAAGAGGGCTGGGAACAGACCCGGGAAGAACTGGATATCGACCTGCGCAAGATCACCCAACTGGATGAGGAATTGAAGCAGATAAGCCCGCAACTGGCACAGGCGCGGGAGCAGGAAAAAAGCTCGTCTGAGGCCCTGGCCCAGGCGGAAGCGGCCGTGCAGCACTGGCAACAGGAGTGGGATGAATTCAACAAGCGAGCCGAAGAACCACGCCAGGCCGCCGAGGTTGAGCAATCCAGGATCCAGCAGCTGGAAACCATCATCGAACGCGGTCTCGAGCGCAAGCAACGCCTGCAACAGGAACGGGAAAACCTGAAGCAGCCACAAGAGAATGGCGAGATGGACCAGGCCGCGCGGCAGCTCACGGTGCTGGAGCGCGAACTGGCCGAAATCAAGCAGCAGAACAGTGATCAGGGACAGTCACTCACCAGTAAACGCGGGCAACTCGCCGACTGTGTCGAGTCCCTCGATAAGGCCCGTGGCGAACTGCAGACCGCGAAGGGTAAACAGGCATCCCTGGAAGCCTTGCAGCAGGCCGCGTTGGGACAGGACAACCCCAAACTCAACGAATGGTTGAGCAGACGCGGGTTTGATAACCAGCTGCGTCTCGCGGAAAGCCTGACCATCGAATCTGGTTGGGAACTGGCAGTGGAGTCGGTACTCGGTGACTCCCTGCAGGCAATCTGCGTGGAAGGATTGGAGCAGGTGGCCAGTGCCCTGGCCGATTTGCCACAGGGCAAGCTGGCCTTCGTGGATGTGCGGGACAGCAGTGGTAGGTGGGTTGGCAGCCATGCCTCCCTGCAATCGCTCTCCAGCAAGGTCAGCAGCGACTGGAATATGACGGCCCTGTTGAAGGGGATATACGTCGCAGACTCACTCGAGCAGGCGCTGGCCAATCGCAACAGTCTCGCGGCCGACGAATCCATCATCACCCGCGACGGGATCTGGTTGGGCCCGGCCTGGTTGCAGGTCCGCAACATCAGCGCGCAGGAGTCCATCGTGGAGCGGCGCGGCCTGATTGCAGACCTGTTCAGGCAGATCAAGGCGCTGCAGGAGCAGTCCGATTCCCTGCAAAATACCCGGGCGCGGCTCAATGAAGAGTTGAAGTCACTGGAGCAGCAGCGCGAAGAGACCCAGGAAAAAATTGCCAGCAAGACGCGCGAGATGGGCGAGATGAAATCACGCCTGAGTGCGCACCAGGCCAAGCAGGAAGAGATGGAAGCTCGCAAGCAGCGCGTACATCGCGACCTCGAAGAGCTCGAGAAACAGCTGCATACCGAGGAAGAGAATATTGGCGCCTCCCGGGCCCGCCTGCAAACCGCGCTGGACAGCATGGAGCAGGATGTGGGCAAGGGCGAGAGCCTGGAACAGAGTCGGGAAGAGCTGCGTGAGACCCTGGTCCGCTGCCGGGACGAGGCACGACTGCACAAGGACAAGTCCCATGAACTGGCTCTGAAAGAGCAGTCCCTGCAATCCCAACTCCATTCGACCCGGGAAACCATGGACCGTATGGCCAGCCAGGTGCAGCGATCGAAGGAGCGCATGGAATCCCTGAACCGGCAACTGGCAGAATCCGATGCGCCGCTGGAAACCATGCGCAGGGATCTGGGCGAGCAGTTGGAGAAGCGTCTCGAGGTCGAGAAAGAGCTGGCTGCCGCGAAAGCGAAGGTGGATGAAAATGAGCACACCATTCGCGGCCTGGAAAAAGAGCGCAACGAGAAGCAGGAAGCCCTGAACGGTATCCGCGAGACCCTGATGCAGAACCGGCTCAAGTCGGAGGGTGCCTCGGTGAAGCGGGACGCGATTCTGGATCAATTGCAGGAAGCGAAGTTCGAGCTGGAGTCAGTGCTGGCGAGCCTGCCGGAAGATCTGGATCTGGCCAGCTGCGAGACTGAACTGGAGAAGATCGGCAACCGTATTCAGCGTCTTGGCCCGATCAATCTTGCGGCGATCGATGAATATCAGACCCAGTCCGAACGCAAGGTTTACCTGGACAAGCAGAACGACGACCTGGAGAAAGCGCTGGCGACCCTGCACAACGCCATTCGCAAGATCGACAAGGAAACCCGAACCCGCTTCAAGGATACCTTCGACAAGATCAACGGCGGCCTGCAGAGTCTGTTCCCAAGAATCTTCGGTGGTGGTCACGCCTACCTGGACATGACCGGTGAAGACCTGCTGGATACTGGCATCGCCATCATGGCGAGGCCGCCGGGCAAGCGCAACAGCACCATCCACTTGCTATCCGGTGGTGAGAAGGCCATGACTGCGATCGCGCTGGTGTTTTCCATCTTCCATCTCAACCCGTCACCGTTCTGTATGCTGGACGAGGTGGACGCGCCCCTGGATGACGCCAATGTCGGCCGCTATGCGCGGCTAGTGGCAGAGATGTCCGCCACGGTGCAGTTTATCTTCATTACCCACAACAAGATCACCATGGAAATGGCCAATCAGCTGCTCGGTGTAACCATGCACGAGCCCGGTGTTTCCAGGATTGTTGCGGTGGATATCGACGAGGCTGCTGAACTGGCGGCGATGTAAGTCCTGCGGCCAGCCCCGCAATTTTCATCCTGCCCCGTTTTAGTGCTAAAGAAAAGGCAGTAACTGTAAGATAAAACTAATAATTTTTCGCCAATTACTATCTAGATTCACCGCTGATTTCCATGGGTTTGCGCGAACTTCTCATTCTTCTGCTCGGCTTCGCCATCGTTGCCGTCATCCTGCGCGGTCTGTACGTGGCCATGCAGGCCCGCCGCGGCCAGATCAAGCTGGCTATCGACAAGAACATTCCCCAGGACGTTGACCTGGAGGCCCTGGAAATGGCCGAACTCCCCGGTGGAGGTGCCCGGGTGGTGAGTCGCGCCCCGGCAGTCGGTGACAGTCTCCGGGCCACCGCACTCGATACGGCGAAGCAGCGGGCCGCCGCCATGGATCTGGGCGAAGACGATGACGCCATCCCTGTGCTGATGGACTCGGTGGCGGTGGCCGATGCCCAGGAATCCTGCCAGGAGCACGCCGAAGCAGAGGCCGACGATCTGGACGACTACGAAACCGGCCTCTATGACGAAGAAGCCTACGAGGATAATGAGGTCGAGGACGACTTCAACGATGAGCGTGATGTCCAACTGGGCAGCGAGGATTGGGAAGATCCTGACGATGTGCTCCTGGACTACGGCGACAGGCCGTCGGCCCCCAAATCTGCCCCCACAATTGTCAACAGCGATCCTGATTCGGTGCGTCCGCATGACCGTGATGAACCCGCTCAAGACCTGTTTGCCGAGGAGCAGGGGGAACTGGCCTTCACCGATGAGTCGCTGTCTGACGAGGACGATGCGTATTCCGAAGATGCTTATTCCCTGGACGACTTTGCACGGGACGAAGCTGAGGTGCCTGCAGACCTGGCCCAGGAAGAAGACGATGACACGCTGCCCGGGTCAGAACAGGCGGCTTATGCATCGCTCGATGATGACTACGAGGACGACGAGGACAACTTCGGCACTTCTCTCGAAGAAGATGAAGAAGACTATGCAGAAGAGTGGCAGCCAACGGTCGCCGCTGATGCCTCGACCTATGAGTCCGGGCGCACTGCGTCCGAGGACTATGAAGAGTACGAAGAGTACGACGATGAATTGGAAGAAGCCGATCTGGCGGAGTCCGGGCCCCAGGCCGGTGAACGGCTTGAACCCGGTTTCGATCCGAATGCAAGCCTGGATGATGATCCCTTCTCCATGACGGCTGGCGAGCGTATCGGCTATCAGGAGAAGACCGTGCCGCCAGCACGCAGCCTGTTCAGCCGCTTCGGCGGCAGCGAAGGCAAGACCAGGCAGGCGGAGAGGCCGGGCAGGGTACAGGCCGAGGCGCCCGCGCCAGCCGAAGAGGCGCCCGCCAAACGGAGCTCCCTGTTTTCAGCCATCGGCCGCAAGGTTGTTGAACAGTCGCGGGAGCGCTTCAGGTCGCGTGAGGATGAGCGGTCGCAGGCAGAGTCTGTCGAGAGGGAACTGCCGCAAGAACACCAGGAACCGCTCCAGCAGGATATCGAGCACTACACCGACGATGCACCCAACGATCCTCCGGCAAGCGCCCCGGTAGCGGCCGAGATCCGACAACCAGCCAGCACTGGCCAACCCACAGAAATCCGGCAGCAGAGTGCGGCCACACAACCTTCAGAAGTCATCGTGCTTAACGTCATGGCGCGCGAGGGCTATGTATTCCACGGCGAAGACCTGATGCCGTGCCTGCTTACCAGCGGCCTGAAGTTCGGTGAGATGGCTATCTTCCACCAGCGATTCGGCAATGACAGTCGTGGACCGGTAATATTCAGCGTCGCCAATATCCTGAATCCGGGCACCTTCGACCTCAACAACATGGCCAACTTCACCACTGTTGGTGTCAGCATGTTCCTGGCCTTGCCTTCGCCCATCAATAATCTAGAAGCTTTCGAAATGATGCTGGGGACAGCAAAGCACTTGTGCGCAACACTTGACGGGGAATTGAAAGACGATCATCGTAACGTCATGACAGCGCAGACCATCGAGCACTATCGCCAGCGTATTAGAGATTTTGAGCTACGTCAGCTACGAGCCGCGGGCAGTCGCGGGTAGGCTTCGTTGTCGGTGTAAGTTTCAAACTAGAATCGCGGAAACGCGCCCCCAGCAGTAATCACCCATGAAGATTCCTGAAACGATCAAACAGGAAGTCTCTGAACTTCGTCGCCAGATCGATCATCACAACAGGCTCTATTACACCCATGACCGCCCCGAGATTACGGATGCGGACTATGATGCCCTGTTCGACCGCCTGCAGTTTCTCGAGCAGGAATATGACCTGGTTTCCCCGGATTCGCCAACCCAGCGCGTGGGTGGCGAGCCGCTCGGCCAATTCAGTCAGGTCGCCCATGAACTTCCCATGCTTAGTCTGGACAAGGTGTTCGGCGAACAGGACCTCATCGATTTCGATGCCAGGATCAAGAAGCGCCTGGAAGATGACTCCGGGCTCGAGTACAGCTGTGAGCCCAAGGTCGATGGTGTTGCCGTCAGCCTGCTGTACGTGGATGGCCTGCTGCAGCGGGCTGCAACGCGGGGTGATGGGGTCACCGGCGAAGATATCACCCACAATGTGCGCACCATCAACGGTATTCCACTGAAACTGGCGGACAGTAAGCTCCACGGCCGTATCGAGGTAAGAGGGGAGATATTCCTGGGAAAGGCCGGATTTGCCAGACTGAACGAACGGGCGCGGAAAGCGGGGAGCAAGACCTTCGTTAACCCCCGCAACACGGCGGCCGGTGCGGTACGACAACTGGATCCGCGCAAGGCGGCGAAAATTCCCCTGGAGATGTTTTGCTACAGCGTGGGCATCGTGGATGAAGTCGACATGCCCGACAGGCTCAGCGAGGTGTTCGATCTGATCGACGCCTGGGGTCTGCCTGTTAATCCGGATCGCAGCACAGAACAGGGCATCGAGAACTGCCAACGTTACTGCGATCGCCTGTTGTCGAAGCGGGACAAACTGGACTACGAGATCGATGGCGCGGTCATTAAGGTGAACAACCGTTCCGTGCAGGAGCAACTGGGGCAGAACGCGCGTACACCGCGCTGGGCCATGGCCTACAAATTTCCGGCCGAAGAAAAATCAACGAAGGTCATCGATGTCGAATTCCAGGTTGGGAGGACTGGCACTATCACTCCAGTCGCACGCCTGGAGCCGGTGTTTGTCGGCGGCGTCACGGTGAGTAACACCACGCTGCACAATATGGATGAAGTGGCACGTCTGGGATTGCGCATAGGCGACACTGTCATCATCCGGCGCGCCGGCGATGTCATTCCCAAGGTAGTGAAAGTCATCGACCCCGCCAGGAACAAGTCGCCAAAACCTATTGAGGTACCGGCCACCTGTCCCGCCTGCGGTTCTCCGGTAGAGAAGGATGGCGAGGTGCTGTACAAGTGCAGTGCCGGGATCATCTGTCCGGCCCAGCGCAAGGAGTCCATCAAGCACTTCGCCTCCCGTGGCGCGCTCGACATCGAAGGTCTCGGCGACAAGCTGGTGGAACAACTGGTAGACAGCGGTCTGGTCGAGAATGTCGACGATATATTCTCCCTGACCCAGGAACAATTGATTGGCATGGAGCGTATGGGGGAAAAATCGGCGGCGAAACTCCTGCAGGCCATCGGGAAGAGCAAACAGACAAGCTTGCCCCGTTTCCTGTATGCCCTGGGTATACGAGAGGTGGGTGAGGCGACCGCGCAGGCCCTGACTGCCCACTACGGCGACCTGCAGCCGATTATGGATGCCAGCGCCGAGGAGCATGAACAGGTCGCCGATGTCGGCCCGATTGTCGCTGGCCACATCGAGACCTTCTTTCGCAATACGGAGAATCGGGCACTGATCGAGAAGCTGATAAGCCATGGCATTCACTGGCCACGGCTGGAACGCTCTGCGGGCTCCCAGGCCCTGGCCGGCATGACCTATGTGCTCACCGGTACCCTGGAGCAGATGACCCGCAATGACGCCAAGGCCAGGCTCCTTGCCCTGGGAGCGAAGGTTGCCGGCAGCGTATCGAAGAATACGGACTGTGTGGTGGCCGGCCCCGGCGCGGGTTCCAAGCGCAGCAAGGCCGAAGAACTCGACATCGATATCATCGATGAAGGGGAATTTTTACGGCTGCTGGACAGTCTTAGTTAATACAGGGATTGCGGGCCGTTGAGCCACGACCACATACAATGACTCCGGTTTCATGATGACTGAACTTAAGAAGATTGCACTATCCACGATGCTGGCAGGCGCCCTGGCGGCCTGCGCCAGTTCGCCTCCGCGCAACGTGGCCAATGTCTGCGATATCTTCGAGGACAGGCGTTCCTGGTACCGCTCTGCCAGGAACGCAGAACGGCGCTGGGGCATTCCCATCGCCGTGAATATGGCATTCATCTATCAAGAGTCCAGTTTTCGCGCCCGGGCGCGTCCGGAACGCAACCGTTTCCTGTGGATATTCCCCGGGCGCAGGCCTTCGACAGCCTTCGGCTACGCCCAGGCTCTCGACAGTACCTGGGCCGAGTATGAGCAGGTGTCGGGTAACGATGGCGCTTCGCGGGCCAACTTCGGCGATGCCGTGGATTTTGTTGCCTGGTACAACGCCAACTCCCAACGCATCAGCCAGATCGCACAGAACGATGCGCGGAGCCTCTACTATGCCTATCACGAAGGCAATGGCGGCTTTCAACGCGGGACTCACCAGGACAAGGGCTGGTTGATCAATGCCGCCGCCCGGGTGCAATCCAATGCTTCTGTGTTTGCAGGTCAGCTCGACTCCTGCCGGTCTGATCTGGACAAGAACTGGTTCCAGAGGCTGCTAGGCTAGTATTTCATGTTTCTATCAAGCACTGTTCAATCCACCCATGACTATGGGATATCCGCATGAGTTGGTGGGGTAAGGTAGTCGGGGGAACCTTCGGCTTCATGATGGGAGGTCCCCTGGGAGCTCTGTTAGGCGCTGCCCTCGGCAATTATTTCGACGGTGGCCTGGATGCCATCTCCCTGGACAGCTCGCTCGGCATTGGCGCCACTGAACGCGTACAGTCTGTATTCTTCACGGCCACATTTACCCTCATGGGTTACATCGCAAAGTCTGATGGCCGTGTCACCCGCAATGAAATAGAGATGGCCGAGCGGGTGATGCAGCAGATGCAGCTCTCTCCCCAGCAGCGCAAGGTGGCCATCAACCTGTTTAACGAGGGAAAAAAAGAAGGCTTTCCGGTGCACGAGGTGCTGGAACAGTTTCGGCGGGAGAGCCATCGACGCCGCAATCTCCTGCAGATGTTCATGGAGATATTGATCGCCACCGCCTTCGCCGATGGCCACTTCGATGCGAAAGAAAAGTCCATACTCGAAGACATAGCCAGCGACCTGGGTTATACCCAGAATGATTTCAGCGCCTTGCTGGATCGGGTCACAGGCCAGGCCCATTTCTCTGACAAGGGTTCTATGCAGGAACGCCTGCAGGCGGCCTATGATCTCCTGGGTGTGAGTGAAGGCGTGAGTGATGCAGAGCTGAAGAAAGCCTATCGGCGTCAGATGAATCAGCATCATCCGGATAAACTGGTCGCCAAGGGCTTACCCGAGGAGATGATCGAAATCGCTACCCAGAAGACCCAGGATATCAAGGCGGCCTACGAGCTGATCAAGTCCGAACACTAGGACCGCATCGATTGCGGACGGGCGAGCGCCTAGCGAAACGTGTCGTTGATATCCATCAGGGTGTCGTTGCCCGGGCACAGGTCGTGCTCGTTCAGCTGGTTGAAGGGTTTGTCCACGGTGTCTGCCAACTCATGCAGGTCGGCTGCGCCCTGATTGATATAGAGTAGGCCGGTGGCGATCTTGCCGAGCTTCTTGTTCTCGTTGATGTGGTGCAGGGCATTTTCCTTGTCATAAGGATCGTAATTATTGCCGGTCTTGTGCAACCTGATCACCGAGCCATCGTGCAGCGTAATTTCCTTTTCCTTGCCCGCCGCATAACTGGTTGTGATTTCCTGCTTCATGGGAACGTAGTCGACGGCGCTGAGGGCGACATAGTTTTCCCAGGTGTTCTTGTAACCGTGTGTGGACTTGTCCGTGTTGTTGAAGGTGACGCAGGGTGACACCACGTCGATGAAGGCGAAGCCCTTGTGCGTCAGTCCAGCCTGTATCAGGGGCACCAGTTGCGCCTTGTCGCCGGAGAAGCTGCGCGCTACGAAGGATGCGCCCAACTCGATGGCCAGGGTTGCCATGTCGATGTTCTCGTACTGGCTTTGCTCACCCGACTTCGTCGTTGAGCCCAGGTCTGCGGTGGCAGACAGCTGTCCCTTGGTCAGACCGTAGGTGCCGTTGTTTGCCACGATGTAGAGCATATTCACCCGGCGCCGCACAATGTGACAGAACTGGCCCAACCCGATGGAGGCGCTGTCGCCGTCGCCGGAGATACCCACATAGTACATGTCCTTGTTGGCCAGATTGGCACCGGTGGCCACGGAGGGCATCCGACCGTGTACTGAGTTGAAGCCGTGGGCCTTGCTCAGGAAGTAGGACGGAATCTTTGACGAACAACCAATGCCCGATACCTTCACGACCCGGTGGGGTTCCAGGGACATGTCGGCGGCGGCCTGGATGATGGCGGCACTGATGGAGTCATGGCCGCAACCACCACACAAGGTGGTGAGCGTTCCTTCATAGTCGCGGCGGGTGAGACCAATCTCGTTGGTCTTCAGCTGGGGATGGTGAAACCTGGGCTTGGTGATGTAACTCATAACAGGCAGCCTATGTTATCAAGCGGGAACGTCATTGCTGGCCTCCAGTTCTGGCATGGACTCCAGTATCGCCCTTTCAATATGTTGAGCCGTGATCAGGACGCCGTTATAGCTGAGAATGGAGTGCATGGATGCAGGGCTGGCATCCAGTTCGATCTTCAGCAGGCTCTTGAGCTGGGCATCACGGTTCTGGTCGATGACATAGACCAGCTCGTGCTTGTCGATAAATTCCCTGATGCTGTCATGGAAGGGGAAGGACTTGATGCGCAGGGTGTCCAGCATGATACCCCGCCTGCCGAGGCTGTCCAGTGCCTCGCCGATGGCGCTGTGTGAGGTACCAAGGTAGATGATTCCCAGTTTGTTGTGCATGCCGCTGATCTCGGGTTCCGGCAGATAGTTCAGGGCCGTCCTGAATTTCTTCGCGATCCGGTCCATCACCTCGGCGTAGACATTGCCGTCTTCCGTGTAAGCCGCATTGGCATCGTGTGAGCTGCCGCGGGTGAAGTAACTGCCCTTGTCGGGATGCACGCCGGGATAGGTGCGATAGGGAATACCATCGCCGTCGACATCGACATAGCGGCCAAACTTGCCGATTTCCTCGAGCTGCTGGGCATTCAGGATCTTGCCCCTGTCGTAGCTACGCCCATCTTCCCAATGCAGCTGGTCGCAGATTTGCTCGTTCATGCCCAACTCCAGATCGCTCATGACGATTACTGGGGTCTGCAGCCGGTCTGCTATGTCGAAGGCGTCAATCGCATATTCGAAGCATTCCTTGGGGGTTGCTGGAAACAGCAGTACCTGCTTGGTATCACCGTGTGAGGCATAGGCGCAGGTGAGCAGGTCGCCCTGCTGGGTGCGAGTGGGCATGCCGGTAGAGGGGCCCACCCGTTGAATATCAAACAGGACAACTGGCACTTCAGAGAAATAGGCCAGCCCGAGGAATTCCTGCATCAGGGATATACCCGGACCGCTGGTGGCGGTGAAAGCCCGGGCACCGCTCCAGCTTGCGCCGATCGCGATACCGATGGCGGCCAGTTCGTCTTCCGCCTGGATGACGCTGTACTTGCTCTTGCCCGTGCCGGGGTCGATGCGCAGGCGTTTGCAGTATTTGCCAAAGGCATCGACCACGGAGGTGGATGGCGTGAGTGGATACCACGATGCCAGGGTAGCGCCGCCATAGACACAGCCGAGACCGACCGCCGTGTTTCCGTCGATCAGTATTTTGCCTTCATTCTTGTTGCTGCTCTTGAGTCGCAGATTGAGCGGGCACTGGAAATTCTCGCTTGCATACTGATGACCCAGCTCCAAAGCATGGATGTTAGGCAGGATTAGTTTTTCCTTGCCGCGAAACTGGTCACCAACGAGATCCGTCAGCACCTTGAAATCGATGTTCAGAAAAGCAGACAGGGCACCCACGTAGACAATGTTTTTGAACAACTGCCGCTGGGCGGGCTTCTCATACTCGCGCAGGCAAATCTCCGTTAATGGGATTGGGAGGAAGTTGATGTCATCCCTGATCAGCTCATCCGGCAGGGGTTTCGATGAATCGAATAGCACATAGCCGCCGGGAAGCACCTCGGCAATGTCTTTGGCCAGGGTCTGCTCGTTCATGGTGACTGCGAGGTCAACGCCTTCTCGTCGGCCGAGGTAGCCGGCTTCATTGATTCGCACTTCATACCAGGTAGGCAGGCCCTGGATGTTGGAGGGGAATATATTGTGGGGACTGACCGGTATACCCATGCGGAACACGGCCTTGGCAAACATATTATTGGCACTGGCGGAGCCGGAGCCGTTGATGTTGGCAAACTTGACGACAAAATCGTTGAGTTTTGTGAGTGTCTCTACCTGTGCGGTGACTGGAGTATTCATGCATTCACCGCCTTGGCAGTGTTGAACAGGTATTTGTGCATGTCCCAGGCATTGGTGGGGCAGCGCTCGGCACACAGACCACAGTGCAGGCAGATGTCTTCATTCTTGGCCATGATGCGTCCTGTCTTCAACTCACCGGACACATACAGGTCCTGTTCAGTATTCTCAGCCGGCGCCATGAGTCTGCCGCGCAGCTCGGCTTCTTCCCCGTTCAAGGTAAAGCTGATGCAGTCGGTGGGGCAGATATCGACACAGGCATCACATTCGATACACAGTTGATCCGTGAATACCGTTTGCACATCGCAGTTAAGGCAGCGCATGGTCTCGCCGAAAGCCAACTCGGGGCTGAAGCCCAGTTCGACTTCCATGCTCAGGTCCTTGAGTGTCTTCTCCTTCGGAGCATGGGGTACGGCATAGCGCACATCGTTGCTGATGTCGTTGTCGTAGGACCATTGATGGATGCCCATCTTCTGGCTCTGCAGATTGGTGAGTGGATCGGGCCGCTTGTTGACATCTTCCCCCGAACACAGCAGATGGATCGACACGGCGGCGTCGTGGCCATGGGCCACGGCTGTGATGATGTTGTCCGGTCCCAGCGCCGCGTCACCGCCGAAGAAAACCTTCTCATGGGTAGACTGGAAGCTGCTCTTGTTCAGGATGGGTAATTCCCAGCGATCAAATTCGATGCCGATGTCCCGCTCTATCCAGGGAAAGCTGTTTTCCTGGCCGATGGCGCAGAGTACGTCGTCGCAGGGGATGAGCACCGGATCCTCTCCTGTGGGCACCAGTAGTCGTTTGCCATTCTCATCCAGTTCCTTGCGAACCTTCTCGAATTCCATGGCAACCAGTTTGCCGTCTTCGATGATGTACTGTTTGGGAACATGGAAGTTAAGGATTGGGATATCCTCGTTCATGGCGTCTTCAATTTCCCAGGGCGAGGCTTTCATTTCGTCGAAGCCGCTGCGCACGACCACCTTCACATCTTCACCGCCGAGACGTTTCGAGGTACGGCAGCAGTCCATGGCAGTATTACCGCCGCCAAGCACGATGACCCGTTTGCCGATCGCGTGAATGTGTTCGAAGGCGACGCTGGCGAGCCATTCGATACCGGTGTGAATACTGTCCCTGGCTTCCTCGTAACCGGGCAGGTCGAGGTGTTTGCCAAGAGGTGCGCCGGTGCCCACGAAGATCGCATCGAAGTCTTCAGCCAGCAGGGCCTTCATGCTGGTGATCTCCTCGCCAAAGCGCTGGTTTAGACCCAGGTCGAGAATGTAATTGAGTTCTTCTTCGAGCACTCCCTGGGGAAGTCGAAAGCGGGGAATCTGCGTGCGCATCGCGCCACCGGCCAGCGGGTCTCTCTCGAACAGGGTTATTTCATAACCCAGCGGAAGAAGATCCCGGGCCACGGTCAGGGAGGCTGGGCCCGCGCCCACCAGCGCAATGTGTTTGCCGTTCTTCTTCCTGGGAATTTTTGGCAGGCGTTCCTTGATGTCAGACTTGAAGTCTGCGGCCACGCGTTTGAGGCGGCAGATTGCGACTGGCTCTTCCTCGATGCGCCCGCGGCGACAGGCGGGTTCACAGGGGCGATCACAGGTTCTGCCGAGGATTCCGGGAAAGACATTGGAATGCCAGTTGATCATGTAGGCGTCTGCGTAACGCTTGTCTGCGATCAGGCGGATGTATTCGGGCACCGGAGTGTGTGCGGGACACGCCCACTGGCAGTCGACTACCTTATGGAAATAGTTAGGGTCTGATATATCAGTGGGCTTCATGATTCTTGTTCTGCCCTTCAATAAGAAAACCTGGCTGGCAGGGATATCCGACGTACTGCAGGCTGCTGCATCGACCGTCAGGATGGCTTGTTATGGACAACAGTATAGGGAAATAGGGGGCTTTTGTAAGCAGTTTATGAGACCGCTAGACCAACGCGGAAATCATGGGTTTTACTGTATATGCGCAGCTTCTGAATGTAGCTGAGCCGCTGCAGTGCGTTGGCGAGCCGTTCGGCTTCTGCCTGCCCCAGGCTGCCCTCGTGAAGCGTCAGTTCTACCTCAATGCCCTGTTCGAGGAAATGTAGGGAAATACCCTCGATGGCCTGATCATCGATGAGCCCGTTCCAGGCTTCCCGTATGGATGCAATGATCTCCGGACGTTCCGGAAAATCGTCCAGGGCCTGGGACGTACTCTTCTCCGATTCCGGGGGCAGCGGGTCCACGTGCACCAGCACATCGCTGACATCACTGAAGTTTCCGGTGAGGGTGCGACTGACCAGTTCTGCAATCTGGTGGCCCTCCGAGACGGATATTCTGGGGTCGACCAAGATGCACAGGTCGAGGATGACTTTTCCGCCGGAGAGCCGGGTACGCAGGCCCTGGATGCCGTTTACACCGGCGATCTGCAGGATGCTCTCTTCGATCTGGGCGCGCCGCTTGGCGGGAATGGAGGTGTCCACCAGTTCCTTGAGGCTGTCTGTGCACAGCTCCCAGCCCACCTTGGCAATGATCAGCGCGACAAACGCACCGGCAACCGTATCCATCCAGATATAGCCTTGCTGGGCTGCCAGAATACCGATCAGCACGGCGACAGACGATATGGCGTCTGAGCGGCTGTGCCAGGCGTTAGCCCGCAACAGGTTCGAATTCAGGCGGTGGGCCACCCGCATGGTGTACTGGAAGATCCATTCCTTGCCGGCAATGGAAATGAGCGCGATGAGCAAGCCCCCGGCGGCGGGAATCGGCAGTTCATCCGAGGCTTGCAGACGTTGGTAGGCGTCATAGAAGAGCACGGCGGCGGTCGCCACCAACACCAGCCCCATGGAGATCGTGCCCAGGGTTTCAAAGCGGCCATGGCCATAGGGATGGTTCTCGTCCGGGTCGTCATGGGCGATGCGGGCTACAACTATCACGAAGATATCCGTGATGGCATCGGTGAGAGAATGAATACCGTCGGTGATCAGGGCAAAAGACTGTGTGTAGATGCCGCCGATTATTTTGATGACCACCAGGAAAAGGTCCAGCGCCATGCCGATGAGCGTAACCTGGGTGGCCTGTTGTTTGGCATTGGAGTCTGGCATGGGCGCTGGGAATCTCGGGGACAGTCGTTACGATAGCTTGGATAGGGCGTTGAGCGGTTGCATGGACAAGTCAGGGAGTGGCGCGCCTTGGTATGGAGAACATCAGGAAAATTCTGCAATCAGGTCTGGCCCGGCAGGGCTGTTGTGCAGTTTACCAGAGCTCGGGGCCTGGGAGTGGTCATTACAAAGCCCACCTGCAAAGACCCCAATAAAAAAGCCCAACGACCGAAGTCGTTGGGCTTAACATACTATCAAGGGAGAGATAAATGAAACAAAACCCACAATTTTGTATGCCATCTACCTACACTTATTCAGACTGCCCGGTTACGGCTTAGTTCCCGAAGTTCCAAAATATTTTTAATTATTTTTTAGAACGATTTGCATTTAATATCCAACCTGCATAATCCTTTGCAAGCTTCTGTAAAGATTAAATATTTATAATCTCCAGACCCTCGATAGGCAGTGTCTCCACTGCCTCCCGATTGGAAATAATTCCCAGGGAAGCCTTCTCCGGGCTGAAATACCGTTCTGCCACCCGCCGCAAATCGGCCAGTTCGGTGGCCAGAACCTGCTGCCGGAACTGCATGCGATGCGCTGGTGTGCGGCCGAACAGGTAGTTGTAGTAGGCCTGCTTGGCTTCGCCTGCCGGAGAGGACGATTTGTCCATGCTGGAGATAACGCCAAGAATGGCCTCTTCCAGCCTGTGGGGCGGATGCTCCTCATCCAGAAGCCACTGGATGGAGCGATCGAAATCGCTCAGGGTCTCTTCCAGCCTTGGGTCCCGATAGGAGAAGAAACGGAAAGAGGCCGAATTGGGATCATGGGCGGCGCCGCCGCCATAGGCACCGCCTTTCTCACGGATGACGGTATGCAGGAATCCGTTCCGCAGGAAGCCCGCAAGAATTGTCAGCGCTGCACTGTCCTCGTGCCCGGCGGGCACCGTGGGGAAGGCCTTGGCGCAGAAGTTCACCTGAGTCGATGTGGTCCAGGCTTCCAGGGTTCGCTGGCGAATTCCGGGAAGTGCCAGCATCGGACTGTCGGCGTCGCCTGCAACGCTCCAGCAAGCGGCCAGTTGGTCCTGTAGCCTGCCCATGGCCTTCTGTTCACCTACCAGCAGGAAGCGTTTGTCAGCTGCCCGCACCTGTTCATGAATGGCCTGCAGCTTGTCCATGAGCGACTGGCGTACGCTCTCGTCCTGTAACTGATCCCGCAGGGCCTTGAGGTTCTTGATGCCTTGCAGGCCGCCAAAGCGGTGACTCAGGTTCGCGGCGGGGCTGAGCCTGCTGCTGGCGAGACTCATGGCGAGGCTATGGCCGCTGCCGGTGATGCTGTTTTCCTTGCGCACGCAGATCTGCTCGATCAGGTCTGACAGCCTCTGGGTCTCATCGAAACGGACATGCTGGATGGTTTCAGCCAGCAAGTTGGATAGTTCGGCGTGATTCCGCACCAGGGACTTGGAGGAGAAGGTGAGGTAGGCCTTCACATTCTGTTCGTCATCCCGATCGCTGCGGATGCTGCTGAAGCAATTGATGCCTCCGCTGATCCGGGATTGCCAGGTCTGGACCTCGGCGTAGTCTTTGTCACCCACACCAAATTCCGGCAGGCAACTGGTGTAGAGGGGCAAGACTTCGAGTAGCGCATCATCCAGTTGCGGGAGGGGAAAGACGATCTGCTGGTACGCGAGTCCATTGGTGCCCTGGGTGTAGTAGCTCAGCGGACCAGCGTCCAGTTGCTTGTCCTTTCTTTGGGGTTCGAGGATTTCCTTAGGTACGTCCTCCAGTCCAACCTTGGGCAAGAGTCCCGGGTCATCCACGACTTCCTGACGGGCGGCGAGGGCCTGCGCCTGGCTCACTATCGCCGCGCGGTCATCGCCACTCAAGCGGGCCTTGATCGTGGCGAGGCGTTGCTTCTCCGACTCCACTTTCTGCTGCGCGAGGCCAGCATCGGGTCTCATGGACAGGGTAACCCGGTGCGGATTGTCCAACAGCAATTTCTTGATGAGTCCCGGAATGAAATCGGGATCCTCTGCCCGCTGCCGCAATTCGTCCAGTACCGGGTCAATATCCATGAGCCGGATCGCGTCACCCCGGTGCAGTGCGGTAGAGAGACAGCTCAGTATCAGTTGCAGGCCGTAGGGGTAGCTGTCGCCTGAAATCTCTCGCTGGTTCAGTTCCAGTTGATGCAGTGCGGCGTCTACCTGTTCCTGGTCGACACCGTTGTCCACAATCTCTTGCAGAGTGTCCAGCACCAGTGACTCCACGGCCTCGGTACAGTCTTCAGTACAGCCTTCGAGGCCAGCCATGAAGCTCATTTCGCGATTGGAGTCTTCCAGTCCACACATCGGGGAAGGTGACTGTCCCAGTGGCGAGGTCTCCAGTGCCTTGAGCAGGGGGGAGGCAGAGTTTTCCATCAGTACGGATGACAGCAGTTGCGCTTCGAAGAGTTCCGGCAGATTTGTGCTGTGTCCCAGCAGCCAGCCCACCACCAGATGGGTCTTGTTGTCGATGGGTTGTTCGGCCGCGTAGCTCTCCTCGACGCGCACGGGCGCCTTGTAGCGCTGTTCATCGTCGACATGGATATCGACATCCAGTCTGTCGAAATTCGAGAGTGCCAGTTCTTCAAACTGTTCGTGATGTTCGAAGGCGGGTATGTTGCCAAAGGTCATGAAGACAGCGTTGCTCGGGTGATAGTGAGAGCGATAGAAATCCAGCAACTGCTGATAACTGAGGTCGGGGATATCTTCCGGTTCGCCGCCGCTGTTGTAGTGATAGGTTGTGGTGGGGAACAGGTGACTGGAGATCGTGTGCCACAGTACGCTGTTAGTGGAACTCATGGCACCTTTCATCTCATTGTAGACTACGCCCTTGTAGAGCAGTTCGCTCTCGGGGTTATCCGGTTCAGCAAATTCGAGACGATGGCCTTCCTGTGCAAAGTCGAGTTCATGTAAGCGAGAGAAGAACGCCGCGTCGAGATAGACCTTGAGCAGGTTGCCAAAATCCTTTCGATTCTTGCTGGCGAACGGGTAAGCGGTCCAGTCACTGCTGGTGAATGCGTTCATGAAGGTGTTTAGTGAACGCCTGATCATCATGAAGAAGGGGTCACGCACGGGGTACTTCTTGCTGCCACACAATGCCGTATGCTCGAGGATATGGGCTACCCCCGTGGAGTCCATGGGCACGGTGCGGAAGGCAACCAGGAAGACGTTTTCCGGATTGTCGCTGCTGAGATGATAGTGAGCGGCGCCGGTCTTGCGGTGCTCGTATTGCTCGATTGTGATATTGAGCGAGGCTATTTCTTCGCTGCGAATCCAGGTGAATGCGGGATGATGTCTGGTGCTTGCTGAATGTAAATCCTGCGTCGTGGATTCGGTGCTGCTAACTTCGGTCATCTTTAATTGTGTTCCAGGGTGTTGGGAGGTGGCGGGCAGAGCGTGTTGCGTGCTTGCCGGTGATTTGCTTCAGCGGCAGCTGGCGATTCAGTGTGGTGCCTGCTCCAGGGTCATGGAGCCTAGTTTACCTGAGCGGAAGTCATTTAGTAACGATTCGGCGGCCCGTGTCCAGTTGACGCTGCCTTTCCTGCTCAGCCCACCGACGCTGTGGGCGATGATTTCCAGCAATTCCTCCGCGGATTGCGGGACCTCCTGCAGCTTGTAGCGTGTACAGAGGGATTGCGGCTGTTGCGCGAGCAGCAACTCCGCTGCCAGCCAGCCTATTTCTTCCAGGTCGATGGCCGTCTGGCGGATGGTGCCAGTGAGCGCCAGTAGCAGGGCAGCCTGCTGGTCATCGAGCCGGGGCTGCATCATTCCCGGAGAATCCACCAGGGTCCAATGATCATCGAGATGGATGCGTTGCAGGGAACGGGTTACCGCGGGCTCGTTTCCCGTGCGTGCGATCTTGCGGCCGGCCATGGCATTGAGCAGGGTGGATTTACCGACATTGGGTACGCCGAAGATCAGGCATTGCTTCCTGCCCTGTTTGTCTGTGGCGCCGACCGGGAGCAGGCGATCCAGTTGCCTGATCACCCTGTCATTGATCGACTGCTTGTCTGGTCCGCTACTGATGCAGGCGCGCCTGGGCAGGCTGTTGAAGTAGGCCTCCCAGTTAGCCGTGTGGTCGGGATCGGCAAGGTCGCTCTTGTTAAGGATGATGAGTGCAGGCCGCTCGTCCGCGAGTTCGTCCAGTAAGGGATTGGCGCTCGCCATTGGGATGCGCGCATCCCTGACCTCAATGAGTACGTGGGTTGCACTCATGATCTTGCGCAGTTCTTTTCCGGTCTTGTGCATGTGACCGGGAAACCAGGAAATAGGCATAGAATACTTATCGGCACTTGTGGATCAGATTGAGTATATAATCTGCCGCCTGGCAGGACAGTACAGCAGGCGTTTTACATTGCTTCCTGCCAGTAAGTAGTTTTTTGTTAGTAGCAGCGAAAAGGGTCAGGCATTCCATGAATACTCAAGTCGCAATCGAGACTAAACTCACCTCTGCATTGAAGCCGCTTCATCTCGAAGTGGAAAACGAGAGTCACCGGCATTCCGGTCCGGCAACAGAGTCCCACTTCAAGGTTACCCTGGTCAGCGACGCATTCAGCGACCTCACTCGCGTCAAGCGTCATCAGGAAGTCTATGCGATTCTCGCCGATGAATTGGCGGGCTCTGTCCATGCGCTCGCACTGCATCTCTATGCGCCCGCTGAGTGGGATGCAGACAAGGTGCCCGACTCCCCCAATTGCCGCGGGGGCAGCAAGGCCGAGAGCCGGGGCCTTGCCTAGTAGCCGGGTGCGCAGCGATCAGCCGTTGTTGTCGAAGGCGCCAGCCCACCAATAATGACCCGACGTTCCGGAATAGCCTGTGTGAGCCTGGCAGCACGCGGCGCGTTCGGAGTGACGGGTCCAGCCGCACGTAGCCTGCCGCGGCAGGGCCGGATCAGGGCCTGGGGCGAGCTAATCCAGATCCCGCTCCGCGACGTTCAGGAATAGTGAGAATAGTGCCGATATAAGGCTTAATTGTCGCCTAAGTCATTGATTCCTAAGGCGGAGTTAGTGTCCTGAATTGTTGAGCAATTTCATATAGATGGGAATTTTTCTTCATTCAATTTGTCGAAAAGGGGCGGGTTTTGCCGGGATGAAAGTCGGGTAAAATCAGGTCAAAACGAGTCTAAAATGAGCACTCCAGGCCTGGAATTATCTTAGAATTCCCGGATTGATAGTGCTTGCCGACAGGTACCGTTCCGGGCGGCAGCCGTCCAGGAGTGAGCGTCACGGCGTGCGAATGCGCCAGCTGTAAGCAGGATCGGAGTGAAGGTCGAATAGATCGTGGACAGAACCGAAAACACAGAGCGTGCCCAGGTGGACGGCAAGCATTCACAGTCGGATATTCTGGTGACATCCAGAAGTGGGGAACTGGGAGTTGCTGCGTTGACGTCGCTGGCACTGGCAGGGCTGGTGGCCCTGGTGAGCCAGTTGGCGAATCCTGTGTTGCCGGAAATCATCGAGGAACCGGAGTTGATTCCAATCACCGTGTTCCCTGATTTCAGGTCTATCGAAGATGTCGATGTGAAGAAGCAGCAATTCTTCGATTACCTGGAAGGCTATGTCATCGCGGAGAACGAAGCGATAGCCGATGTCAGGGCAGAGCTCCTGTCCTTCGCCGATATTGCAAACAGCGGTGTGGGCTTCAGCAATCGCGAGCGGGAATGGATTTTTGATCTGGCCGACTACTACCGGATTGACACGTCCGAGATGACGGATCGCGAAATCGCCAACGAGTTAATGCTGCGAGTAGATGAGATTCCTGTTTCCCTGGTTTTGGCACAGGCGGCGAACGAGTCGGCCTGGGGCACCTCCCGCTTTGCCCTGGAAGGCAATAATATTTTTGGTCAGTGGTGTTTCGAAGAAGGCTGCGGCATCGTGCCCAGTCGCCGCCGCAGCGGGGCAACCCATGAGGTGAAGCGATTCGATTCCATCGGCGAGTCCATCAGCGGCTACTTTCAGAACATCAATACCCACGACTCCTATCGCTACCTGCGGCAACTGAGGGCGGAGATGCGTGATGCCAATGCGGAGTTGGATCCGCTGTTACTGGCATCTGGTCTCGGCCGCTATTCGGCGCGCGGCGACCACTATGTGGATGAAGTGCAAAACATCATCCTGCAAAACGACTTGATGGACCGGGACCAGAGCTAAGGCAGTATGCCTAGTTGATCGCCGGATTAATCCATTGCACCGAATACCAGAAGTAACGTGACGTCCCCGGTAAGGGTGCCGTACAGATGTAGCGCCAGCGCCTGCCGCTGAAACGATCTGTCGGCCGTAATTCCACGATTCCCTGATCCCTGTCTATCCACTCCATGGGAATGGCCTTGCTGTTGGCGAAACAGCCAATCTGGGAGAGATTGTAGGCCCCGGGGCTAAATTGCAGTGTGATGGCGGGACTTGCAGCGCTGGTAACCGGCGACTCCGGTTCAACGATGCGCGCGCTGAATGCCAGGGATTCAAATTTCGTGCGCGCCGTGTCCAGGTCTGCGTAGATGCTGGCAAGTGGATAGCGGGGCAGGGCGAGGTAATCGGAATCTGGTCCCATGGCCCCTGAGTTCTGCGCGAAGCCGGTGAAGCCCTCTTCGGCCAGCATGCGCTTGATTGCGGGGTCGAACTCGCCATAGGGGTAGGCCAGGTAGCGATGATTCTGGCCGGTGTGCTCGGCGATGGTCCGTTCGGCCTCCAGCAACTCTTCACGATTTCTGCGAATCCAGGTGGCATCATCCTCGCCAGGTTGCCGGTCCAGCATGTAGGGGTGATAGACCATGTGGTTGGCGATAATTACACCGGCATCTGCCATTTCTCTTATCTGGGCCCAGTTCATGTAATTGGACTGATTCTGATTGATCGGATCGGTGCTCAGGAACAGGGTGAATGGCATGCCAAACTCCTGCAGCATGGGAAAGGCCGTGTCGTAGATGGAGATATAGCCATCATCGAAGGTAATGGCCACGGCCTTGTCCGGTATTTCGCGTCCCGCTCGCAGGTCTTCCACCATGCGATCCAGGGGCATGACGGTATAGTCATTGTCCTGCAGGTATTCCAGATGGCCGCGAAAGTCGGCTGGCGAGATGCTGGTGGAGGGCGGGGTATCCGTCGCTACATGATGGTAGAGGGTGATCACGCCGCTGCTGGCGGCGCCGGCGAATTGGGGGAGTGCCAGGGCCAGTGTGCCCAGACTCAGCAGAAGCAGACGTAAAACTCGGTAGATCGGCAAGGGGTCTCTCCCATTCAGGGCCCGAAAAGTCGCATGATAACTCAGCCCGTGGCGCTTGTACCCGTCTGTCCCGGGCCCCCCGATAAAGGTATAATCCACAACCCTTCCGGGCATGGGATTCAGGCCCTTAAAACTGGACCTTAAAACTGGAGATAAAGCATGAAGTATTCAGGCAAGGCGCTCAGCGTCGACGTATTGCCTTCCGGTGTAGCGACGCTCACCTTTGACCTGCAAGACTCGTCAGTCAACAAGTTCAATCGTCAGACCCTCGAAGAGCTGCGCCAGGCAGTGTCGGAACTGGCCGGGTTTGATGTCAAAGGCCTCGTGTTCTGCAGCGCCAAACCCGCATTCATCGTGGGCGCGGACATCAACGAATTCACAGCCATGTTTGCCCAGTCTGAAGAGCAGATCCTGGCCTGGCTGGTAGAGGCAAACAGCCTGTTCAATGCCATCGAAGACTTGCCTTTTCCCACGGTGACGGCGATCAATGGTATCGCGCTCGGCGGAGGCTTCGAACTCGCGGTGTCGACTGACTACCGTATCGGCACCAACGCCGCCGTAGTTGGGTTTCCTGAGGTCAAACTGGGCATCATTCCGGGTTTTGGGGGTACGGTTCGCCTGCCACGCCTGATTGGGGCCGACAATGCCAACCAGTGGATCAGCTCCGGTGCCCAGGTCAGGGCAGAGCAGGCGTTCAAGGAAGGTGCCCTGGATGCACTGGTGGAGCCAGACAAACTGCTGGCAGCTGCCGAGCATCTCATCCAGCAGTGCAATGATGGCAAACTGGATTACAGGGCCCAGCGCACGACGAAGAATTCCCCGCTCAAGCTTAATCCAATCGAATTGAATGTGGCTTTCGAAACCGCCAAGGGGCTGGTAGCGGCCCAGGCGGGGCCGAATTACCCGGCTCCCATCACGGCTGTCAAGGTGATGCAGCAGGCCGCGACCATGGATCGCCAGGGTGCGCTGGAGGCCGAGCATGCCGGTTTCGTCAAGCTGGCGAAGCTCGAAGTCACAGCGAACCTGGTACAGACGTTCCTCAACGACCAGTTCCTCGGTGGCAAGGCCAAAAAGGCCGTCGCCAAGGCTTCTGCCGTCAACAGCGCCGCCGTGCTGGGCGCTGGCATCATGGGTGGCGGTATAGCCTACCAGTCAGCTCTCAAGGGCACGCCTATTCTGATGAAGGACGTGCGCCAGGAGGGGCTTGACCTCGGCATGGCAGAAGCCCGCAAGCAGTTTAACAAGCGGGTGGAGAAGGGCAGGATGAGTACCGACCAGATGATCGCGGCGCTCTCCGGTATCAGGCCCACACTGGACTACAGCGGAATCGACAAGGTAGACATAGTCGTTGAGGCGGTGATTGAGAACGCGGATATCAAGAAGTCTGTGTTGTCTGAGTTGGAAGAAAAAGTTACATCTGACACCATTATTGCGTCCAATACATCCACCATTTCCATTGATGAGCTGGCAAGCTCGCTGAAACGACCGGAGAATTTCTGCGGCATGCATTTCTTCAATCCGGTTCCGGTGATGCCGCTCGTAGAGGTAATTCGTGGTAAGCATTCCAGCGATGAAACCATCGCCACCACCGTGGCCTATGCCAAGAAGCTGGGCAAGACACCCATTGTCGTCAACAACTGCCCCGGCTTTCTGGTGAATCGCATTCTGTTTCCCTATTTTGGCGCGTTTGCACAACTGTTGCGCGACGGTGCCGACTTCCGCCAGATAGACAAGGCCATGGAGAAATTTGGCTGGCCCATGGGTCCTGCCTACCTGCTCGATGTAGTAGGCATTGATACGGCGGTCCATGCCCAGGCGGTCATGGCGTCGGGTTTCGAGCGCATGCAACAGGATTTCGACAGCGCCATTGAATTGCTTTTCCAGCAGGGCAAGCTGGGTCAGAAGAGTGGCAGCGGCTTCTATCTGTATGAGCCGGACAAACGGGGTAAGCCGAAGAAGCTGCCTAACCCGGAGATCGATGCTCTGATTACCTCCGTGCAACAGGCGCAGCGGACATTCGATGATCAGGAGATCGTCGATCGTATGATGGTAGCTATGTGCCTGGAGACAGCCCGGTGCCTGGAAGATGGCATCGTGGAGACGGCCATTGAGGCAGACATGGGGCTCGTGCTTGGCCTCGGTTTCCCGCCATTCAGGGGCGGTGCCCTGCGCTATGTAGATAGTATGGGTGTGGCAAACTTCGTGGCCCTGGCAGACAAGTATGCAGAACTGGGTGCGATGTTCGAGGTGACCGCCCCGATGCGTGACAAGGCTGCCGCTAACGGTCGCTACTATCAAATGTCCTGAATGAATTTTCCCGAGGAATAGCAGTATGAGTCTGAATCCAAGAGACGCAGTAATAGTCGACGGAATCCGCACACCGATGGCGCGCTCCAAGGGTGGTGCCTTCCGTAACGTACGTGCCGAGGAATTATCGGCGCGCCTCATCGATGCGCTGATCGAGCGTAATCCCGCATTGCAGCCGGAAGAAGTCGAAGACGTTATCTGGGGCTGTGTGAACCAGACACTGGAGCAGGGCTGGAATGTGGCGCGCAACGCAGCACTCATGTCTGTGCTGCCCCACAGTACCTGTGCGCAAACGGTTAATCGTCTGTGTGGCTCATCCATGTCTGCGCTGCACACGGCGGCTACCTCTATTCTGTCGGACAACGGTGATGTGTTCATCGTGGGCGGGGTAGAGCATATGGGGCACGTGGGAATGACTTATGGCATCGATCCCAATCCGAAGGCGTCGAAACACATAGCCAAGGCTGCGTGGATGATGGGGGTCACGGCCGAAGTCTTGTCCAAGATGCACGGCATCGGGCGTGAACAACAGGACGAGTTTGCGGTTCGCTCACATCGCCTGGCTGAGGCGGCGCGACTCTCCGGTGGCTTCAGGAATGAGATTGTGCCCATAGAAGGGCATAGCGGTGATGGTTTCAAGACCCTGGTGGAGGATGATGAGACGATCCGTCCCGATACCTCCCTGGAAGGCCTGGCCCAACTGCGCCCGGTATTCGATCCCGTCAACGGCACAGTTACCGCCGGAACTTCATCACAGATATCCGATGGTGCTTCGGCCATGCTCATGATGTCGGCTGAGAGGGCACAGGCGCTGGGGCTCAAGATCAGGGCGAAGGTGAAGTCCATGGGCTATGCCGGTGTGGATCCCTCCATCATGGGCTACGGTCCCGTGCCCGCCTCGCTGAAGGCGCTGAAGAAGGTCGGACTGTCTATCGACGACATCGATTGCGTGGAATTAAACGAGGCATTCGCTGCCCAGTCACTGCCTGTGATGAAGGATCTGAAGCTGCTGGACGTGGCAGACGACAAGGTAAACCTGCGCGGTGGCGCCATCGCCCTCGGCCATCCACTGGGATGTTCGGGTACCCGCATCACCACGACCCTGCTCAATAACATGGAAGACAAGGATGCCAGCCTCGGTCTGGCTACCATGTGTATTGGCCTTGGTCAGGGTATTGCCACGATTCTGGAACGGGTCTGATCGGCTAATGACGGCTAACAAGGACAGGTTCAAGCTAAATCGCAGCCGCAAGAACCTGCGTCGCGATGTGGGCAGGGCGATTGCCGACTTCAATATGATTGAGGACGGCGATCTCGTTATGGTGTGCCTGTCCGGTGGCAAGGACTCCTATACCTTGCTGGATATCCTGCAAAACCTGCAGCAGCATGCACCGATCGACTTCCGCCTGCATGCGGTAAACCTCGATCAGAAGCAGCCCGGATTTCCAGAGGACGTGCTGCCGAATTATCTCTCTTCCCTGGATGTGGAATATACCATCCTCGAGCAGGACACTTATTCCATCGTTACTGACAAGGTGCCCGAAGGCAAGACCTTCTGCGGGCTCTGCTCGCGCCTGCGGCGGGGAATTCTGTATAACTTCGCGGAGTCCATTGGCGCTAACAAGATTGCCCTTGGCCACCATCGGGACGATATCGTGGAAACCCTGTTCCTCAATATGTTCTACGGGGGCAGCCTGAAGGCCATGCCACCGAAACTGTTGAGTGACGACAAACGCAATGTCGTGATTCGGCCCCTGGCCTACTGCAAGGAAGCAGAGATAGAAAAGTACTCGGCCATGATGGATTTCCCCATCATTCCCTGCAATCTCTGCGGCTCACAGGACAACCTGCAACGGCAGGCAATCAAGTCCATGCTGACCCAATGGGACAAACAGCATCCGGGGCGGGTAGAGAGCATCTTCCGGGCGATCAGCAATGTGTCTCCCAGCCAGTTGGCCGATACTGCCTTGTTCGATTTTACCAACCTGCGCAATGGACAGTCCGGGAAATCTGACAAGTCAGGGAAGCTCAATTACGTGGAACTGGTCTAGCACTGGCGGGCGTTGTACCAGGTCGTTCTAACAGTCCCGGTACTTGCCGTCGCGGTCCATGCGGGTCTCGCACTCATGGCGAAAGTTCTGGCAGGCGATGGCCTTGCTGTTTGATGGCCGGGCGATGTTGTTGCATTCATTCAGTTCGGCGCGTAGCACCGACTCATCCAGGGAAGCGAGTCTGCCCCGGGGACCGCAGGCAGCGAGCAGCAGGCAGGCTCCCAGCAAGAGGGCGAAACGAAACAGGCTGTGTGCTGAGTAGTGCATGGTGATTCCCGGATAGTCGCCTGATTGATTGTCCCGGCCTGTTAAGCACCTTTGTCGATTGCGCATAGTTTAATCCTAGACAATAACCGCCATTTTGCGAGCCAGCCACGGGCTCTTCCGGATCGACTCCGATCTGCAGAGCTTTTCAGCACTATCAAGGAAGTCGGGAACCATGGAGATTCCATACACAGCCCTCTCGTCCGATGCACTGCAGGGTGTGATTGAAGAGTTTATTTCCCGAGAGGGGACAGACTACGGCGAGCAGGAGTACAGCCTGGCGGAAAAGATAGCCCAGGTGCGGGCACAGCTGGAGAGCGGGGAAGTGGTGCTGACCTTCGATGAAGAGTCTGAAACCTGCAACCTGGTCAGGTTACGCTAGGACCTGGCCAGCCATCTCTTCCGGGACGCGGGTGTCCTGATGCTGCCTGGCATAGTCCAGCCAGCGGTCCATGACCTGTTTGGTCTGTTTGAGCACTTCATGGTCGCCTTCCCGGGTACGCAGGGTGTATTGCGCCATGGCCAGGCCCACTTCGCCGAGGGTTTCCACGATGCGCTTGAGGCTGAAGGTATCCAGATCCAGGCTGAACAGGTCTCCGCGCTGGGGATGCTGGTCGCCGACAATGCGCAGGGATGAGCCAGGGGTGATGATGTTCTGGATACGCAGGGCCAGGGAGGGATTCTGTACCCTGATCAGCTTCACGGTGAATTGCAGTGTCGCGCGGTCGAAGATGTTGGCTTCATGACAGTGTTCCACCGAGCCGTTGCTGCTGTTCAAGATCGTCTTCCCTTGCTATCTGTCTGCCAGACCGCAGTGCCATGGTTTTAAGGGGTGTTATCACCCCCGGTGTCAGCTACTCTAACCAAGCCTAATCTAATCTGATCGGGAATCAGGCAGTCCCTGACCACCGAATTGTTGTAGTATCTCGTTACCAGTAATAGTGAGCAACAGCCGTTTGGTTATATGAACAGATGTCGAAAGATTCGAATCCTATAAGCGAAGATGCAGCCGCGGACAATGCCGAAGCCAGGCCATCCGCAGGTGATGCGATACAACTGGATGCCACAGGATTGTATTGTCCCGAACCGGTGATGTTGTTGCACAACAAAATCAGGGATATTGCGCCGGGACAGTTGCTGCGCCTGACGGCGACCGATCCTTCCACCACCCGGGATGTGCCTAAATTCTGCCTCTATCTCGAGCACGAATTGCTGGAGAGCGAGCAGGTGGGTGAGACGTACAGCTACCTGATTCGCAAGAAGCAGGGTTAGTCCGATGGCCGCCCGCCCATCCAGCATCCCGGTCTACCTGGTAGATGCTTCGATCTACATCTTCCAGTCACATTTTTCTCCTTACGTTGAGTGTTATGACCGGGCCGGCAATGATCTCTCAGCCGTCTATGGCTTTACCCAGTTTCTGTTGCAGTTCCTGCGGCGGGCGCAGCCCCGGCATGTGGCCATAGCCCATGACGAGAGCCTGTTCTGTGGCTTTCGCCACGCGCTCTGTCCCAATTACAAGTCCAACCGGGAATTGCCCGACGAGAATCTGGCGATGCAACTACAGGCCAGCAAGGAGATCTGCTCGATTCTGGGCATGATGGCCTACGGCAGTAAGGTGTATGAGGCCGACGACATCATTGGCGTACTGGCCAGGAGTGTGCGCGCGGAACTCGGCAGCGATCAGGTCGCCATTCACCTGATCAGCAAGGACAAGGACCTGGCGCAGTTACTCGAACATGAACAGGACTGCCTCTGGGAGTTCAGTGCCAACCACAAGCGTTTCATCGTGGACATAGAAAATGACTTTGGGGTGAGTCCGGCCCAGATTGCGGATTTCCTCGCGCTGGCGGGAGATTCGGTGGATTGTATCTCAGGCGTACCGGGCATTGGTCCCGTCGCGACACGGGAGCTGTTGAGTCGATACGGTAGCCTCGAGGGTATTTACCAGCACCTGTCTGAGATACCGGCGCTACCGATCCGCGGTGCCAGGCGACTGGCCAGCCTGTTGGAAGAACACCGGGCCCGGGCCGAGCTGAGCCGGCAGCTCGCAACCATCGTCTGTGAGGTTGATACACCAGGCGAAGCATTCTCCGGTATCACTTTCGAAGACCTCGGTGCGGCAATGCCGGACCTGGATGAACTACGGGGCTTCCTCGTCGAATACCAGTTTCCATCGGAAGAGAGCGAGCGGCTCATAGCACAAACCCGCCGCATCATAGAAAGCAGAGTAAGCATGGAGAACAGAGAGAGTACGGCAGGCTAATGCGTATCGTCGTCGATCAGGATCTGCACTTGCAACAGCTGGAAATTCCAGCTGACTGGGAGCTGGTGAAACGTGAAGGCCGCCTCATCAACAGTGAGGACGTGAGGGATGCCGATGCCTTGCTCATCCGTTCGGTAACCAGGGTCAATGAGGCCTTGCTCCACAACAGCCGGGTCCGCTTCGTTGGCACCGCCACATCGGGCCTCGATCATATCGATCGTGTCTATCTCGCCGCCAACACCATTCGGTTGGCCGATGCGGCTGGCGCCAATGCCAACGCGGTAAGCGATTACTGCCTCGCGGCGCTGGCATTCGGTGTATTGCAGCGGGAGCTGGATATTGCCGAAGCGCGCATCGCCATCGTGGGTGCTGGCCATGTGGGTGGATTGCTGGCGAACAAGTTGTGCAGGCTGGGGCTGCACGTACTGGTCTGCGATCCACCCCTGCAGCAGAGTGGTGCGCCAGGAGAGTTCAGTTCCCTGGCAGAAGCGGCCACCTGTGACGTGGTGAGCCTGCATGTGCCCTTGCAGGGGTCAGGCGAGCATGCGACTCGAGAATTCATCGATGCGGACATCCTCTCTGCCATGCCGGGCACCGGCATGCTGATCAACAGTTGCCGTGGAGAAGTCATCGACGAGTTGGCTCTGCAGGCACACCTGCGGAACAACGAGAAGTTCACAGCCGTGCTCGATGTGTGGCAAAACGAACCCAGGGTAAACCCGGAGACAATGGCGCTGGCCCATATCGCGACACCCCATATCGCCGGTTACAGTGCCCGGGCCAAGGACGAGGCTGCCGCGAGAATAGTCGACGCGCTGAAAATCTTCTCGGGTAGTGCGACCGGCCCGGCGGATGCGGCACGAGCAGGGAGCGGCGATCGGGATCCGGGGGCGGTGGCACCTGATCCAGGTAACCGGCAGGGCTGGAAAACAGTCCTGCAGCACTTCGACCTGCCCGCACTGAGCCGTGCATTCAGGCAGGCTTACCGCAGTGGCATTGAGAAGCAGGCCTTCGACGCCATGCGCAGGCAACTGGCCAGTCGCCGTGAGTTCTGTGAAACACAGGTGGTAGAGGTTTCCGAAGAGACTGCGGGATTCCTCGGCGCGCTGGGCTTTAAACTGGAATCCTAGCGGTACTGGCTCAGCACATTGCCGATCTGGGTCACCGCGTGGCGCAGCTCATCTTCCCTGGGCAGGAACACCAGTCGGAAATGATCCCGGTCCTTGATGTTGAAGGCACTGCCTTGCACCAGCAGGATCTTCTCCTGCTCCAGGATATCCAGGATCAGGGCGACGTCATCCTTGATCCTGTAGACCTCCGGATCGAGTCGCGGGAACATATAGATCGCGCCCCGGGGCTTCACACAGCTAAGGCCAGGTATCTGGGTCAGCAGCTCATAGGTGGCATCCCGCTGATCCCGCAGCCTGCCGCCTGGTAGTACCAACTCATTGATACTCTGGTAACCGCCGAGGGCCGTCTGGATGGCGAACTGCGCTGGTACGTTTGCGCAAAGGCGCATATTGGTGAGAATCTCCAGCCCTTCGATGTAGCTCCTGGCCAGATGTTTGGCACCGCTGATGACCATCCAGCCGGAACGGAAGCCGGCCAGTCTATAGGCCTTCGACAGGCCATTGAAGGTGACGCACAGCAGATCATCACACAGGGAGGCGATGGGAATATGCTGGGCATCGTCGTACAGGATCTTGCTGTAAATTTCGTCGGCAAACAGGATCAACTGGTGACGCCTCGCCACTTCGATCAGTCGTTCCAGTAATTCCTTGCTGTAGACTGCTCCCGTGGGGTTATTGGGGTTGATGATGACCAGGGCCCGGGTGCGTGGGGTAATCTTCGATTCGATGTCTTCGATCGATGGGAACCAGTCAGCCTGCTCGTCGCAAATATAGTGCACCGGTGTCCCGCCACTCAGGCTCACGGAGGCTGTCCACAATGGGTAGTCGGGGGCAGGCAGAAGGACTTCATCACCGTTATCCAGCAGCGCCTGCATGGCCATGGTGATTAGCTCGCTGACGCCATTGCCCAGGTAGATGTCTTCAATCTCCACGTCGGGAATTTGAATGCGCTGGCATTCCTGCATCACTGCCTTGCGGGCAGAATACAGTCCCTTGGAATCACAATAACCCTGGGCCGCGGCGAGGTTGTGGATCACATCGTAGAGGATTTCATCGGGGGCGTTGAACCCAAAAGGCGCCGGGTTACCGATATTGAGCTTAAGGATCTGGTGACCCTCTTCTTCGAGGCGCTTGGCTTCCTCCAGTACCGGCCCGCGGATGTCGTAGCAGACATTGCTGAGCTTGTCGGACTGTTCGATTTGACCTTTCAGGGGGTCTTGAATGCTAGTTGCATGATCCATGTCAGTAACCACAGATTTTTCAGGCTTCACCCCATGGGGGTGGCGGTTGAAATGAGTTAAAATCAGTCTCGTGGGCAGGGGGTGAGTTCGGTAGTGCCGGAGCCCTGGAACGAAATTCCGGTGTGTAGGCGGCTGATTCTACATGAAATTCGCCGTGGCAACTAATTCTGAATGCCACGGCCTGTTAAAAACTCACCCCGGGCAGGATTAGCTGCCAGCCAGTTTCAATATCGGCCAATTGCCGCAAGAGCATTATCATGAGTAGTAATGAAGAGATGACGGACAAGAGTAAAGAAGCACGATCCGAGAGTGAATTACGCCAGGAACTGGGCGAGGAGCGCTACCACGTATTGCGCGAGCGGGGGACGGAGCGGGCCTTCACTGGAAAATACTGGGACCTCAAGGACGATGGTAGCTACCATTGTGCGGTGTGCGCCGAAATGCTGTTCTCTTCCGAGACCAAATACGACTCCGGTTCCGGTTGGCCGAGTTTCTACCAGCCGGCCAGCGATCAGGCTGTCAGGGAGCTTCCTGACAGTTCCCACGGTATGCTGCGCACTGAGGTGGTGTGCCAGAAATGCGGTTCCCATCTCGGCCATGTTTTCCCCGATGGGCCGCCGGAATCCGGCCTGCGCTACTGTATTAACTCGGCCTCCCTCGATTTCGAAAAAGCGGGTGAAGGCGAAGCTGCAGGTGGTGCAAGTGCAGATGACGCCGAGTAGGGTGGCGATTACGCAATCCTGAGCCAATCAGGCAGGCAATAAAAAGGGGCCAAAAGGCCCCTTTTTATTGCGCTCAAATCACTACCGCTCGATGGTATAGAGGCCATCGACCTGGTTGAGTTCATTGATCTGATCGATCAGGTCGAAACCGCCAACGAAAGCTTCTGCCTGGTTGCCGGTGAAGACACCGCCGAGATTGGCATCGATGGAATTGCTGATGATGCCGCCCGGATCGGACAGGGTGCCACCGATGGCATTCAGGTCGACAAGCCCGCCAATCACACTACCAGCGAAATCGATTTCCCAGGCCTGGGTCCCGCCGACCTCTACCTGTAGCGAACCATTGCTGATGACGCCGGTGTCGAAGTCTACGCTCAGGCCTGCCACAACCTGGCTGACCTCGCCGGCGCTGCCGCTACCGATGAAGGAGGAGGCGGCGCTGGAGGCATAGGAAGCGGTGCCCTGCATATTGGCGACCGGGGTGGGGGTCAGGGTCGCGATGTGATTCGCGGTCTGTAGTTCTACCTTGCCCTCGGCAACGGAGTTGGTGACTACCCAGTTTTCTTCGATGGGGTTGTCCCAGTTGCCCCAGCTGATGTCATGGCTATCGACTGTGCTGCTTGGCAGGGTGATTCCACTTACGGGGACTTCATCTGGTGACATGCCGGGGAACAGGATGTTTCCAGCCAGGGCCCGGTCATCACCATTGGAATCGTCCAGTGCCTTGAATGAGAACCCGAATACCAGACCCTCTCGCGAACCGCCACCGGTGAAGTATCCACCGAGATAACCAAAGTAGTTGGTAGGGTTCAATGCAGTGGGTGTGGAGCTGACATCGAAGATGTTGCTCAAGGTGAGGGTGTCGTTTGTACTCAGATCGAAGAATACAGGTTCTGAGGGCTTGACGAATGTGCCAGTGAAACTGCCATCCCAGCGCACGTTTTCGGCCGTGAGCAGGGCGAAACTGCCTGTGTAATTGGAGTTGTCGAAATCCAGAGTCAGGTCAAACGTATGATTGGTGTTAGTGGAATCCAGGGCAAAGAAAGATTCGCTGCTACCGGAATCGATGAGTTGGGATTCACCCTGCAGGTCCAGAATATTACTGCTGCTCCAGCTAATAGTGCCCGTGCTGGGGAAGGCTAGATTCGACGAATCAATCGGATCGGCGATCACGTAGAACGCGTCGGTACCAAAGGTCGCAGGCGATGTAGAACCATCGGACTGATGGAATTCCTTGTGGAAGACCGTGCTTGCATTATCACCGTTCCAGGCACCAAACGTGACACCGGAAACCGAAGTACTGCTGGTGGTTCTCTCGCCGGGGATCAGATTGCCGCTACTGATAATCGTAGACGCGGCATCGCCTGGGGTCAGGTTCAGGGCATTCTTGAACGTGCTCGCACTGAACATGCGGTTCGTGATGAACGCATCGTCTTCGACCAGATTGCCATCCGAGTCGAACAGTATGGCGGGACCGCCGAACAGGCCGGTGAGTTCGCTGCCGTCATTGGAGGCAGTAGCCAGCAAGCCATAGGTGTGCTCGCCGATGCTGAAGGAATAGCGTTCTTCGCGCGTCAGGAATTGATCTTCCCACTGCCAGAGGAATACCCCATAGGCATTGTCTGTCGCATTGCTTTCGTCGAACAGGTTGAACGCGCCTGAAAGGGCGAGGGCGTAGTAGGTTGAATCCCGGGTGAGGATGCCGGAGATGGAACCGTTGAGAACAGTATTGTCGGCGGCGGAAACCGGAGAGCCGCCGCCATTCGGTACGTATTCACTGTAAGTGAAGTCCGCACCATCGACGCTAAAGTGGGTGACCACATTGGTCGGGCCAGGTGTAGAGAGGGTGGTGATCTTGCCGCTGCCGGAGAACTGGACTTTCCAGCTGTCATGACCCGCGCCGCTGAAGGCCAGCGTAATCTCGCCTCCGGTAATGGCGGCGGTGCCGAAATTCATGTTCACGTAGCCGCTCACCTCGTCCACGGTCTGGGTGGTGGAGTGGGCAAGGAATGAACCCGCCCCGAAGCTGCTACTGAATTTGGCTGTACCCGTGGTCTGGAACGCGAAGTCATTCACGTTGGCCATGATCAGGGGCTGATCAAGAGATTCACCAAAAGTGGGACTGGGGAAATCTGTATTGTAATACTTGTGCGCATCACTACTGCTCCACGCCACCCAGTCGACATCGAAGCCGTCCTTGTTGTTCTGGATCGAACCGTCTGTTGCCGGATCGAACACGTAGCTCGGTGTGGTAACGAAGCGCTCTTCGCCCGAGATTGGGCCTCCGGAGCCAGCGAGGCTGATGATTCTCGGTTGAGCAGAATTCTGTTGATCGGCGTTTCCTAGCAACACATCAGGAATGATGAAGTCGGTATCGACACCTCTGGAGAAGGCCGGTGAAACGGCGAGACCAAAATGATTGAAAGCAGACCAGAAGCTCGTATCGTAGGTGAAGGCTGGCGCAGGGGCGCCAGTTTCGAACAGCGCCGCACCGATAAACCCGCCCTGATATGTGGATCCTGGAGAGCTCGAATTGGTCAGGCGGAAGCCGAGGATGAAGCCATCGTCTGTCCCATCGTTGACCGCGAACCCGGACAGGGTGCCGTTGAATGTCTCTCCGGTATCCGCGAGTGTGGCACCTTCCCAGATGGAGCCCGCAACGTTCTGCACCTCAATCAGGCCAAGATTGGCTTCGCCGACAACGCCAGGCAAGTTATTGATGCGCCATTCCTGTGCCGGCAGTGAGGATGGAATTTCATTAAAGCCGATCGTGATGCCAGTACTGCTGAAGGCGCCGGTTGCGAAATCGAGTGTGAATCCACCGCTTACGGAGTTCGCCACATCACCGTTGGCACGGGCACCTATGAACTGGGTAACGGTATCGAAGTTGAAAGAGCCTGTGAGGTTGGTTCCCGTATACGCCGGTGGGGCAGATATATAGAGGAACGCACCGTTGGTGTCGAAATCATCGAGCTGATTGAGGATGCTGACGGAATCGTACACATCGAGCTTGTTAGTGCTGCCATCGGCGAACAGGGCCCAGTCGATGCCAAACTGTGTGAGTTTGGCTGTCGAGGGGGCAAACGCCGCATCCGCGTCCTCAAGGCTGAAAGCACGGAAGAATGGATTGGAGGAATAGTAGTTGGCGCCATTCAGCAATCTGGCGCTGGCATCCGAGTAACCGGACTCGGTGAGTAACAGGTGATCCGGATCGTCATCTTGGGTCCAGCCGAAGATCGGCGAGTTGAGGTCTGTGCCTGAGTTCGTTATGGGGTCGGGAAAGAGAAGCATGCCGAAGGTATCAGACGACCCGACTGCGGATTTTTCACTGGCAAGAATAAAGTCAGTGGCTTCGAACAGGCTCAGCCCGGATATAAAGTCAGTCGTGGCACCTTCGGCGCCGAACAGGAAGCCAATATTCAAGGCATCGGCTCCTGTTGCCTGACCGCCGGAAATCGTAAAGCCGGTGAAGAACCCTTTAATCTCGCCTGTGAACGCGTCGAAGCTGCTGTCGTCAGTTGTGGTCTGCCCGGTGACGTTCAAGGACAGCAAGGTGTCGCGCCAGTTATCGAAGGCATCCGTGACACTGATAGTGGAGCGCCAGGCTCTATCCCAGGTAGTAGAGCTGCAGATAGACGAGCAGGCATAGACATCGAAATGACCGCTGACATTGGTCGTGGCCCCGAAATCAAATTCCAGCACCGAATCGATAAAGGCACTGGTGCGCCCAAGGTTGTCGACTACTTGCTGGATCGGATTTTCCAGCATGGAATTGAAACGCTTCTTGCCGGAGAAGCCGGTGATGATGTCGGGATCGGTCTGGTAGCCCGTAGCGAACCAGGCATTACCCGTCGCACTGGCGGTGTAACCGCCAAACGAGCTGTCTTCATGACCATTGGCAAGGAAGAGGGCGCCATTTCCGTTGTGATTCCAGCGTCCCCAGTGCAGGCCGTTTACTCCGAAAGTTGTGATGAGGCCAGAAGAGAGCCCGGTCACGGCGGTGGCGCCGTTCCTGCGCGCCAGATTATAGGTGTTGCCAGTCTGCAGCGCCTGGTCTCGACCGATCGAGTTGTTTTCCCTGATCAGTGGATCGCCCGCAGCGCCATCCGACGTGCTGCCGATGATGCCGCGATAATTGGTCCCGTTGAGGCTGACACGCGGATTCTGAGGATACAGGGCGAAGCCTACCCGATCGAAGTCATCCAGCTCGGAGGCCATGAGCAATTCGCTGGCTTCGAAGATCAAACCGCCATTGAGAATAGTGGGACCCGAAGGATCCTTGAAGTTGAATACCCCGGCCATACCCTTCGCGTCAGTACCGGTGAATCCGCCTTCGAACTTCCCGGAGAAGGAAGTTGAGCCGCCGCGTAAACCCGAGCTAAACAAAACAGACACGGTGCCGTCGGATCGCACCACCACGTCCTTGCCGGTGCCGGAAACCCAATCGGTGGGCTCGCTACAGGATTCGCAGAGGTTAATCTGGAATCCGGAGATGACGCCGGTGGCGACATTGAAATCGAAGAACGCATTGTTGATGCCGGTATCGGACTGGGTGAACAGGCCGTGGTCGGTATCATCGACGGCGATGTAGCGTTTGCTTGCGTTGGCTGAGGCGAGGAATGCTGGATCGAAACTGGCGACGACCACATCTGTCGAGATGCCGAAGGTGGATACGCTGTCATCGTGCCCATCCGGGAAGATGGTTGTGCTATCGCCACCGCTATTGCTCCAGGTGCCCCAGACTATGGGCAGGCCAGTGCCGTTGGCAACTTCATTGAATGTGGCGCCAGATCCGAATCGGGCGACAGAGAAGAAGGCCGATGACTGACCATCGCCATAGGTACCGACGTCGCCGGTGATGAACGGATTGGTATCAACAGCGGGATTTACCGATGTAGAACCGCCAAACAGGGAGTAGGGCTGTGTGTTGTCGGCCAGAAAACCCATCCTGTCCACGAGCGCAGTTTCAACGCCGAAGGCATCTCCGGCTTCATCACCGATCACATAATTGACTGAGCCACCATCGCTGAACAGAATGCCGCCGCTCAGGAAACGGTCGTGACCCGCAGTCGAGGTAACGGCGCTACTCAGGCTACTCTGGTCTGACCAGGCGCTGCTGGAGGCGCTGAAGGCCAACAACAGCCCGCCGGTGCTGGCATTGCCGAGGAAGAATCCACCTACATCTCCACGCACCACACGGTTGCTGCCGATGTGCATGGAGTCGGAATTTCTCTCGATAATGCTGGCATCGCCCGCAATATTCACCAGGTCTTGCAGGTAGAAAGTGTCGGTAAAGCCAAGGTCGTTCTCGACAACCCCACCGTAATTCTGTACGGCAATGCTGGTATCGTTGGACATAAGCGGCCAATAGGTATCGCCGATATCGTCCGGGTCGCAGGCGCCGAAACAGATGGCTATCTCTGAGCCAGCCGCGCTGTAGCCAGTGTTGAAATCGAAATACAGACTGCCGGTAACGGACGGATTCAGCAAAGTCGATCCACCGTCTTCCGGTGCGGGCCAGCCATCCAGCACCAGCAGGAAATCATCCGAATACATGGGCGCAGTGAATTTCTTCTGGCCAGTAAAGCTCTGGATGTTGGTTGGCGTGCCAGAGATGAGTGCTACTGGATTCTGGGCGGCGGTGGTTGTGAAACCATCGGGGTCGATGTAGACCACGCTGCCTGCACTCTGCAGAGACACAGGCGAGGGGCTCGCGTCCTTGTTCGCATAAGTGTTGATTTGTATCGCCGGCGAGGTGCCTCCCCAGACTCCCCACTGCGCCTGTCCGACAGCAGCTATAGTGAAGCCGCCCACCTGGGCATCGAATGTTTCCGCAATAGGGGGAACATTGCTGAGATCCAGCACCGTCAAGTCGGTCGCGGTGTCACCGGCAATTCGATTGAGGAAGCTGGATTCCAGGAACTGTGGATCGTTGCTATTGGATTCCAGGTCGTTACTGACACCCTGGTACAAGGGTGAGCGGCCGGGACGTGCCAGATAAGCGGGGCGGTCCAGGTTGTTGAAATCGTCTGTAGCAAACCCGAAAGGCATGGGCTCGGGTTCAGGCACCGGTTCTGGTTCGGGCTCTGGCTCAGGTTCAGGTTCAGGTTCGGGCGCAGGTTCAGGCTCCGGCTCCGGTTGTGGTTCGGGCTCTGGCTGAGGTTCGGGTTCTGGCTCTGGCTCAGGCTCGGGTTCGGGCTCGGGCTCGGGCTCAGGCTCGGGCTCAGGTTGTGGTTCGGGTTCAGGCTCCGGCTGAGGTTCGGGTTCCGGCTCAGGCTGGGGTTCAGGCTCAGGCTGAGGCTGAGGCTCAGGCTCAGGCTGAGGTTCAGGTTCAGGCT
>Ga0181581_10000221_pt1 | contig 41206 bp, 36 predicted proteins | sample 071ome_22_FD_132433 | JGI IMG/M metagenome (GOLD analysis project Ga0181581, IMG submission 132433) | Coastal salt marsh microbial communities from the Groves Creek Marsh, Skidaway Island, Georgia - 071404AT metaG (megahit assembly) | ecosystem: Environmental > Aquatic > Marine > Intertidal... | reverse complement strand
GAACTCCGCAGGCGGTTCGATCTGATTACGAATACCGTCGAGACCGCTTGCGATCGCTGCGGCGAAGGCGAGATACGGGTTGGTGTCACCACCGGGAATGCGGTTCTCGATCCGAAGGCTGGCGCCTGAACCAACGACACGGAACCCGGCGGTGCGGTTGTCGGTCGACCACGCAATCTTCGTCGGCGCCCAGGACTGCTCTTGGTAGCGCTTGTAGGAGTTGATGGTGCCGGCCACGAATGGCATGAGGTCGGCAGCGTGGTGCATCCACCCACCGAGGAACCACCGAAAAAGGTCCGAGCGGCCGTCGGCGTTGGCCATGGCATCGTCAGCGGCGGCAAACGCGTTGCGGTCGCCGTTCCACAGCGACAGGTGGATGTGGCAGCTGTTGCCGGGCTGGGCTGCATCGGGCTTCGCCATGAACGTGACCGACACCCCCATGGCATCGGCGAGTTCTTTCATCGCCTGTTTCATCACGACGTGACGGTCGGCCATGGTGAGTGCGTCGGCAAAGCGGATGTTGAGCTCGTGCTGCCCCACCGCAGCCTCACCTTTGGAGTTCTCGACTGGCACGCCGCTGTCACGGAGGGCTCGGCGTGCTGCTCCGACATAGTCCTCGACCCGACTCGCCTGCAGGAGGTTTTCGCCGACATACCAACCCGCCGCCTCGAGATCGCGATAGCCCTTGGTGTAGGCATCGCGATAGGAGTCGCGAAACAGGAAGAACTCGAGTTCGCTCGCCGCCGCAGCGCTGAATCCCTCGGCGGCAAGTGCCTCGATCTGCGTCTTGAGAATCGACCGCGGGGCGACCGCGACCGGCTCGTGGGTCGCATCGTCGATCACATCGCAAAGGACGAAGGCGGTACCCGTGGTCCATGCCGCCTCCCGCAGGGTGGCGAGATCGGGGACGAGATGGACATCGCCGTACCCCCGCTCCCAGTTGGCGAAGGCATATCCCTCGACCGGCTCCATCTCCATGTCGACCGTGAGGAGGTAGTCGCAGGCGTGGGTGCCGTCGTCGGCACACGAGTCGACAAAGAACTCGGCATCGAATCGCTTGCCCATCGTGCGGCCGTAGTGGTCGGTGAAGCCGACCACCACCGATTCGATCGACCGGTCGGCGGTCCGAGTTCGGAGTTCAGCGAGGTCCATGGCAGAGATCTTTGCTCAGTCGAGTTGCCCGGCGCATGCTGCCTCGAAGATCTGAGCGGCGAAGGCACGATCGACTGGAATGGGGTTGGTTGCCGCCGACGGGTCGTCGATCGCGGCGGCCGCGATCGCTTCGACGGCGGCTGCGTCGACGCCGAGCTCGACGAGTGTGTCGGGGACGTCCATCGAGGCGCGCATCGCCATGATGTGGTGGAGGAAGCCGTCGAAGCCACCCGCAATGCCCGTGTAGGCCGCCAGCTGTTCGATCGTCGACTCGATCGCAGCGCGATTGGCGACGAGCACGTACGGCATCAACGTTGCATTGGTCATGCCGTGGTGGGTGTCGAATGTCGCACCGATCGGATGTGCCAGTGCGTGCATCGCCCCGAGCCCCTTCTGGAACGCGACGGCCCCCATCCCCGCTGCGGTGAGCATCTGGCCCCGAGCCTCCAGGTCGCCGGGCGAATCGACCGCGACCGGCAGGTGCTCGAGCACCAGTCGGCAGCCCTCCATGCCGATGCCGTGCGACATCGGGTGGTGGGCTGGTGAGCAGATCGCTTCGAGCGAGTGAGACAGGGCGTCGATGCCGGTGCCGACCGTGAGCGTCCGGGGCAGGCCGACCGTCAATTCAGGGTCGGCGATGACGATGGTCGGCAACATCTTCGGGTGGAACACGATCACCTTGCGACGCTGTGTCTCGTCGATGATGAGCCCGGCTCGGCCCACCTCGCTACCCGTCCCTGCGGTGGTCGGCACGGCGATGATCGGTGCGATCGCAGCAGGGTCGGCGCGGGTCCACCGGTCGGCGACATCCTCGAAGTCCCACAGCGGTCGGCTCTGCCCGGCGTGAAAGGCCACGACCTTGCCGACGTCGAGTGCGCTGCCCCCGCCGATCGCGATCACGCCGTCGTGGCCACCGCGCCGGAACATGTCGGTCCCGGCCTCGACGTCGCGGCCGGTCGGGTTCGGGCGGAGGTCGCTGAACAGTCCGTACTCGACTCCCGCATCACCGAGCAGTGACACGATCGACTGGACCGGTGGGAGGTCGACCAGACCTGGATCGGTGACGATCAGCGGCTTGGCGATGGCGGCTTCGACACAGGCGTCGGCGATTTCGACGACACGACCGACACCGCTGCGGATCTGCGTCGGATAGCTCCAGGTGGCGGTCACGATCGTCAGTCGTTCTTGGCGGTGAGTCCGCCATCGACCGGAATGATTGCGCCCGTGATGAACGAGGCAGCCGGCAGGGCGAGGCTGAGTGTCATGTGGGCGACCTCTTCAGGATCGCCGTAGCGCCGAAGCGCCGTGCGACGACGGGCGAACGTGTCGCGCATGTCGTCGGGGATTGCCTCGGTCATGCCGGTGACGATCGGACCGGGGCAGATCGCGTTGACAGTGATGCCGTGCACGCCGAGATCGATCGCCAACGCTCTGGTGAGTCCGATCACGCCGTGCTTCGCCGAGGTGTACGGCGCCATGTTGCGCTGCGCTCCGATTCCCTCGGTCGACGCGATGTTCACGATGCGACCCTCGCCGCTGGCCTTCAAATCGTCGAGACACGCCCGGATGATGCGCTGGTGAGGGGTCACCATGACCTCGAAGGCCTTGAACCACTCGTCTTCGAATCCAGGGTTGTCCACTGCGGAGCCAGCACCGACGCCGGCGTTGTTGACCACGACATCGACCGGACCGAGTTCGGCACGGATCTCGGCGACGGCAGCGTCGATCGCCTCGGCATCGGTGACGTCGAGGACGACGCCGTGGGCGGTGCCTCCGGCGGCACGAATGCGGTCGACCACCGCCGCCACACGCTCGGCGCCGAGGTCGGTCACGGCGACCTTCGCCCCCTCGTCAGCGAACAGGAACGCGGTCGCACGACCCATCCCTGACGCTGCGCCGGTGATGAGGACGACCTTGCCTTCGACGGAGCGGCTGCGGGTCGTGATGCGGGTCATGTCCGCTGACGGTATTCGGAGTTGTGGATCTGTGCCCACTACCGTCGCCCTATGGAACTCGGACTCACACTGGGCTACTGGAATCGGGCGATGCCCGCCGACCTCGTCGATTGGTTCAAGGCGGCCGACCAACTGGGCTACGACGCGGTGTGGACGGCCGAGTCCTGGGGTTCCGATGCGTTTTCGCCACTGGTGCTGGCTGCCGCCCACACGGAGCACATCAAACTCGGGACGGGTGTGGTGCAGCTGAGTGCCCGTACCCCGGCGGCCACGGCGATGCACGCCGTGACGCTCGACCACATCTCCAACGGTCGGGTGATCCTCGGTCTCGGCGTGTCGGGGCCGCAGGTGGTCGAGGGATGGTACGGCATGCCGTCCCGCCGGCCCCTGGCCCGCACCCGCGAGTATGTCGAGATCCTTCGACGCGCGTTCGAGCGTGAGGGGCCTCTGGAGTTTCAGGGGGAGCACTACCAGCTGCCCTACACCGGCGAGGGATCCGAAGGACTGGGCAAACCACTCAAGATCATGACCCACCCGCTGCGCCAGATCCCGATCTGGATCGGCGCCGAAGGTCCCAAGAACGTGGCCCAGACGACCGAGATCGCCGATGGGTGGCTACCGCTCTACTACTCGCCGTGGCGGCCGGAGGTGTACCACGAGCAGATCAAGGATCGGAAGCTCGGATTCGGGATCGGTGTGAACGTCACGTTCAAGATCCATGACGACGTGGAAGCGGCGTTGCTGCCCACGAAGGGCATGCTGGCCTTCTACATCGGGGGCATGGGTGCCAAGGGGCAGAACTACCACACGAAGCTGATGGCCCGGATGGGGTTCGAGGAACAGGCGTACAAGATCCAAGAGCTCTTCATGGACGGGCGCCGAGACGAGGCGGTGATGGAGGTCCCGACCGAGTTCGCCGACGAGATCTCGATCGTCGGTTCGGTCGAACGCATCAAGGATCGCCTGCAGGCCTGGGAGGAGAGCGCGGTCACGATGATCAACGTTGCCCCCCGCTCGGTCGACGAGCTTCGGGTGATTGCCGAACTGGTCAAGGGCTGATCCGATCCATCCGTGCAGCACTGGTTCACCGCGGGTGACCGTGGCAGACACTGCTACGGTCCCAACAATGTCCACGTCAGCGATCCCGCTCGGGTGGGCGCTCGATGCGTCGGCGATGGAGCTCTTCCCCGATCGACCTGGAGACCGCACCGTCGAGCAGACCAACCCCCCCGGTGGCGGCGGCGACCACTGCCTTGCTCCAATCCGCACGCGAAGCTGAGACGATGAGCCGTTGGAACGAACGCGATGACGTCCCGCGGGGTGACGACTACGACGCCCGATGGCGCGCACTCGAGGCGAGTGGCGAGTCGATCCACGGCGAGGCCGACCTGCTCTGTCATCTCCTCTCGTCAGGGTCGATCCTCGACGCCGGTTGTGGCACCGGACGCGTGGCGATCGAACTCCACCGTCGCGGCTATGACGTCGTCGGGGTCGATCTTGATCCGGGCATGCTCGACGCTGCGCAGCGAAAGGAACCGGTCGTGCAGTGGGTACTCGGCGACCTGGTCGACGTCGATCTCGGCCGGACGTTCGACCTCGTTGCGATGCCGGGCAACGTGATGATCTTCGTTGCTCCCGGAACCGAGGAAGGCGTGCTCGCCAATCTCGCCCGACACGTCGGCGAGGGTGGACTGCTCGTCGCCGGGTTCCAGTTGGGCCCCGACAAACTGACGCTCGCCGACTACGACCGCCACGCCGAGCGCGCCGGTTTTGCACTCGTCGATCGCTGGGCGACCTGGGACCGAGCGCCCTTTGTCGCCACGGCCGCCGACTATGCCGTTTCGGTCCACCGACGCTCGTGACCAATCCCATCACAACCACGGCCGACGACCATGCCCTCGCAGCTCGGCTCGCAACCGAGACGGGCGCCATGCTGGTCGAGTTGACCCGCTCGTCCATCGTGGATCGCCGCTGGGGAGGTCTCGAGTACGAGGGTGACAGGCGAGCGCATCTGCAGATCGTGGGGGCGCTCGCAGCTGAGCGTCCCGACGACATCGTGCTTTCCGAGGAAGGGCGCGACGATCCCCGGCGGCGGAGCGCAGAGCGGGTCTGGATCGTCGACCCGCTCGACGGCTCGTCGGACTATGGCTACTCGGCCAACTGGTCGGTCCACGTCGCCCTCGTCGTCAATGGTGACCCGGTCGCCGGTGCGGTTGCCGTCCCCGGTTGGGGAACCACCTGGGCCACCAACCCGGCCCCCGAACCAGTACCCCACGATGTCGAATCGGGCTCCGCACCCCGCATCGTCGTCTCCCGGTCTCGGAGTCGCTACGACGGGATGCGACTGAGCCAGGGTCTCGGTGCCGATGTCTACGCCGTGGGATCCGCCGGGGTGAAGGCGATGTCGGTGGTGCGTGGTGAAATGGACGCATACGTCCACGGCGGTGGCCTGTACGAGTGGGACTCGTGTGCACCGGTGGCGGTCGCCCGGGCCGCCGGTCTCGTGTGCTGCCACCTCGACGGCTCCGCTCTCGAGTTCAACAAGGCCGATCCGTGGTCGCCGGGGCTGGTCATCGCCCGGCCGGGACTTGTCGATGACATCGTTTCGGTGATGTTCGATCACCGCCACTGACCTCTATGCTCGCCCCGATGCCGGCGAAGGTGAAGCACCAGTCCCGCTCGGTCGAGCACCATTGCTGCGCTCCTCGCACCGAGGTGTGGCCCGCCATTGTCTCGCTGGTCGATGATCTGTCGCCGCAGACGCGGCTGTCGATCGAGCCGCCATGGCGGCTGGCGTTCGAGATGGACACGGGAGCGTCCGAACTCGAGTTCTGTCAGGGGACGTTTCTGATCCGTGACGACGATGCCGAATGTCACGTCGCCTTCGGTCTGGTGTTCGATCCGCTGCCGTCCGACGCAGGGCTGGCCGAGGTCGAACACTTCCTCGCGGACGTGTCCGCCAGATTGTGCGAGCTGCCAGGTGGCTGAGTCCCGCAGTCGTCATGACGTCGTAATCTGGCGCGCCATGCACCGCCCGCTGCTCACGCTCTTCATCGTGTTCGCCCTGCTTGCTGTGTCGTGTGGCGGAGGAGACGAAGCCGCCGAAGACTCCTCCGGCGACACCATCCCGACGTCCGACGCCGACGACCAGACCGCCGCCGACGCTGCTGGCGACAGCGATGGCGGTGCCACGACCACGACCGAGGTCCCCTTTGCGCCACCGACCTCTCGGGGCCCGGCGCCGATTCTCGACGTCGACCCGGTTGCCTCCATCGGAGCGGTCACGGTCATCGAAGGCGAACCCGCCTATCGGGGCCTCCTCGGGCAACTCGACCCCCAGCGCAACATCGTGCAGGCGGTTGCGCTGCCTCCTGCCGACGTCGCGCCGGGCATCGCCCCCCTCACCGGCTTGCCACTCAGCGATCCGTCGATCGCAGCACGTCCGGCGATCGTCGCCAAGATCGACAACACCGACAAGGGACGCCCGCAAGCAGCCCTGACCCAGGCCGATGTGGTCTACGTGACCCAGATCGAAGGTGGCTCGACCCGGCTCGTGGTGGTGTTCCATTCGCAAACTCCGGCAGAGATCGGTCCCGTGCGCTCGGGTCGCACGACCGACATCGCCATCTTTCGCCACTACAACAACCCGATCTTCGTCTGGTCGGGGGCCAACGCGATCACCGGTCGGCTCATTCGTCCCTACCTGATGGTCGACCTCGGGGCAGCGACCCGTGACGAATATCGCCGTCACCCCGATCGCCCAGCCAGCTACGACCTGATGACCGACCCGTCCGAGCTCTGGGCGATCGCCGAGGCAATCGGTGAGGGCGGTGAACCGCCGGTCCAGTTCGAGTACCGCACCGAAACCACCGCACACCCGGCAAGCGCACGTGCGGCGGGGGAGCTCCGCATCGACTACGCCGCGGCGACCGTCGAGTACTTCTGGGACGAATCACTGCGGGTGTACCGACGCGTGCAGAACGGCACCCCTCACGTCGACGCCGACGAACTGGAGGTGCGTCCTGTGAACGTGCTTGTGGCCGAGGTCGGATCGATCAGCACCGGCATGATCGACACCGCCAACAGCTCCGTGGGCGAACAGCAGTTCATCGGCTCGGGGCGGGGCTGGGTGTTCACCGATGGCCAGGTCATCGAGGTCACATGGACCAAGCCGTCGCTGGCGTCGGTGCCGACCTGGACGACTGCCGACGGTGTCCCGGTGCCGCTCACGCCTGGGCAGACCTGGGTAGAGCTTGCGCCGGCTGGCGCTACCAGCTTCGGCTGATCGAGGACCGTCGACCAGGGCGCTCAGGCCCGTCGGAGCAGGGTCCCCGTGCCCAGCCCGCCGCCGCAGCACATCGACACAATGGCGTACTCGCCGCCGCTGCGTTGCAGTTCGTGCACTGCCTTGGTCGTGAGGATGGCACCGGTAGCACCGAGTGGGTGACCGAGGGCGATGGCGCCACCGTTTGGGTTGACGTGCGCCCGCTCGGCGCCGAGTTCTCGCTCCCAGGCGAGTACCACCGAGGCGAACGCCTCGTTGATCTCGAAGACGTCGATGTCATCGATCGCGAGGTCGTTGTCGGCGAGGAGCTTCCTGGTGGCGTCGATCGGACCCGTGAGCATGAGGACCGGGTCAGTTCCCACCAAACACACGTCGACGATTGTTGCCAGCGGGGTGAGGCCGAGCTCGTCGGCCCGCTCGGCAGTCATCATCAGCACAGCGCCGGCGCCGTCGGACATCTGGCTCGACGTGCCGGCTGTGTGGATACCGTCGTCGCGAGCGACCGGTGTGAGGGTGGCGAGGCTGTCGACCGTGGTCTCCCGAAGGCCGCCGTCGCGGGTGACGGTGATCGTGTCGCCGGTCTCCTTCCCGTCGTCGTCGAGCACGGGCACCGTGATGGGAACGATCTGCGTGCCGAACGCATCCTCGTCCCAGGCCGTTGCTGCGAGCTGCTGGCTGCGAGCGCCGTAGACGTCGGCGTCGTGGCGGGAGATTCCCCACTGTTCGGCGATGCGCTCGGCGCCCTCGAACTGGGTCGTGAACTCGTAGTGTTCCCAGTAGCGCCTGTTGACCGGCCGGCCGAACTCCTTGTTGGCGGTCGTGGCGAACATCGGCACGCGACTCATCAGTTCGACCCCGCACGCAACGGCGGTGTCGACGACCCCCGACTTCACGAGCGAGAACGCCAGATTGGTTGCCTGCTGCGACGAACCGCACTGGGCGTCGACGGTGGTGGCGGCCACCTCGAGGGGGAGCCCCGCCGCCAGCCATGCATTTCGGGCGACGTTCATGGTCTGCATACCGACCTGGTCGACACAGCCGCCCACAACCTGTCCGATCTGGGCCGGGTCCATGCCGGTGCGGTCGAAGAGGGCCCGTTGGATGTCGCCGAGCACATTGATGGCATGTCCGGTCGACAGTTCGCCGTTGCGTCGCCCGACCGGGCTGCGCACGGCGTCGACGATCACAACGTCACGTTCACGCATGAGCGGGAGCGTAGGGGAGGTCAGCGCACCTCGGCGATCTCATAGGTGACCGTGCCGCGCCCGAGTTGGCCTTTGCCGACCGCCTGGACCGTGTTGAGCCAGGTGTAACGCTCGTCGCTGGTCTCGAACCGGGGCGCAATGTAGATGGGGTTCGAGCCGGGTCCGGCCGACCACTCGGCGCGGCCGCCATAGGTGACGTAGATGAGTGCGCCATCGTCGGTTTCGATCACGACCCGAACGTCGAGCGTGGCAACACCGCTGGCGTCGGTCAACATCCAGTCGGCCGCGTTCGACCCCTTCACCGAACCGTTCACGTGTTCGCCGGACACGGTGCCCCCCGACACATCGGCGACGGTGCGCATGCCTGCCGGTCCGGAGCCGATGACGTGGACGTCGGCGAGTGAGGCCTCGAGCGTGAAAAGTGGGATGAGTTCCATGCGACGCGACCGTACTCCACCTGCAACGATGGGTCCCATGAGCGACGACCGAACGGTGTTTCGAACCTGTCCGCTCTGCGAAGCCACCTGTGGCCTGCAGATCGAGATCGAGGATGGCGCAGTGAAGCGCATCCGCGGTGACCAGGACGACGTCTTTTCGTCGGGCTTCATCTGCCCGAAAGGATCGACCCTCAAGCAGCTGTACGAAGACCCCGACCGTCTCCGAAAACCGGTCGTGCGGCAAGGATTCGATCCCGACGGGGCGCCGGTCTTCGTCGAGGTCGACTGGGACGAGGCGTTTGCTGTCGTTGCCGAAAAGCTTGCCACCGTCCGCCAAACGCACGGCAACGATGCCGTCGGCGTCTACCTCGGCAACCCCAACGCCCACAATCTCGGCTGGAACACCCACGCTCGGGCGTTCCTCAAAGCGATCGGTGCCCGATCGATCTTTTCGGCCAGCACCGTCGACCAGATGCCCCGGCACGTCGCATCGGGCTATCTGTATGGCAACGGTCTCCGCATGCCAGTCCCCGACATGGATCGCACCGACCTCTTGGTGCTGATCGGCACCAACCCGTTCGTGTCGAACGGCAGCATCTGCACTGCGCCGGGCTACCCCGACCGCATCGAGGCGGTGCGCGCCCGCGGGGGGCGCGTCGTCGTGATCGACCCTGTGCGCACCCGAACCGCCGAGGCAGCCGATCAGCACTTCCGGATCCGTCCCGGGACCGACGCAGTGCTGCTCGCCGCGCTCGTCCATCACCTGATCGCCACCGACCAAATCTCGACGGGTCGGATCGGCACCATCGTCGACGGCATCGAGCACCTCGGTGCGGCGGTCAAACCATTCACGCCCGACGCCGCAGCGACGGTTACCGGTATCGACGCCGAGATGATCCGAGCGTTGGCCGACGAGATTGCGGCGGCGCCGACCGCAGCCGTACACGGGCGTATCGGCACCACCACCGTGGAGTTCGGCACCCTCACCACGTGGTTGATCGACGTGATCGCGATCGTGACCGGCAACCTCGACGAGCCCGGGGGAGCAATGTTCCCCTGCTCGGCTGTGGAACGGGTTCGGCCCAACCGCACGGGTCGTCCCTACCGGGTGGGGCGCTGGCACAGTCGGGTCAACGGCAACCCGGAAGTTCAGGGCGAACTCCCAGTCGGCGACCTACCCGACGAGATTCTCGAACCGGGCGATGGGCAGCTCAAAATGATGTTCACCGTTGCCGGTAACCCGGTCCTGTCGTGTCCGGACAGCCACCGCATGGACGAGGCGTTTGCGTCGCTGGAGGCGATGGTCAGCGTCGACATCTACCTGAACGAGACGACGCGCCATGCCGATGTGATCCTGCCCCCGGGTTCGCCACTCGAAAAGGACCACTTCGACATTGCCTTCTCCAACCTGTCGATCCGCAATGTTGCGAACTTCTCACCGGTGGTGTTCGAAACCGATCAACCCGCAGAGGACGACATCATCGCCCGTCTCTCCATGATCGTGACGGGCATGGGCGACGGTGATCCTGACCTCGTGCACGACCAACTCGTGAGCCAGATTCTCGCCAACGACGTGCGCACCGAGGGCAGCCTGATCGAAGGATGCGATGCCGACCGGCTGGCGGCCATGGTCACCGGCGAAGGTGGAGCCGAACGAGTACTCGACGCGCTGCTGCGCACCGGACCGTACGGCGATGCCTTCGGCGCCAACCCCGACGGCCTGTCGGTCGAGAAGCTCCGCGACCATCCCCATGGCATCGATCTCGGACCGCTTGTAGCTCGGCTGCCGGCTGCGCTCGACACCGAAACCGCTCGGATCGACCTGTGGACCGGACCGTTCCTCGACGAGCTCGCTCGACTCGAGGCACGTGCCACCGAATGGGGAGCCGACGACCGGCTTCGGCTGATCGGGCGACGCCACCTTCGATCGAACAACTCGTGGATGCACAACCTCGAGGTGCTCGTGAAGGGCAAGCCGCGCTGCACGCTGCAGGTCAACCCTGCTGATGCAACCGGTCTCGGACTGGTCGACGGCGGCCGAGCGGCCATCAGGAGCCGAGTCGGTGAACTCACCGTCGATGTCGAGGTCACCGATGTCGTGATGCCGGGGGTTGTGTCGTTGCCCCACGGCTGGGGACACGACCGCTCGGGCGCTCGGCTGGCGGTCGCGGCCGCCAACGCCGGCGTGAACTCGAACGTGCTCACCGACCCGACCGCCCTCGACCCGATCTCGGGGACGAGTGTGCTCAACGGGATTCCCGTCGAGGTCGCCCCTGCCTGACATCCATCGCCCGGCCGAGCAGCTCGTCACCGATCGGCTGCGCGTCGTCAAGGTCACGTTCGAGCGCGTCCCCGACCTCACCGCCGCGGTGACTGCCAGCCTCGCCGAACTCGAGCAGTTCATGGACTGGGCTCGCCCCGAGACGTCGACCACGGAACAGTTCCACGAGTTCGTCGCTCGGTCGCTGCACGAGTGGGAGACAGGTGAGAGCCACGCGTTTCATGTGATCGAGGACGAAACGGGTGAGTTGGTCGGTGGCTGTGCGCTGGTGCGCCGGGTTGGACCGGGTGCGATCGAGATCGGATATTGGATACGCAGCGACCGGGCCGGACGCGGGTACGCCACCGAGGTCGCTCGTATGTGCGTCGACGCAGCGTGGACGCTTCCCGATGTGGGGCGGGCCGAGATTCGTTTCGATGCGGCCAATGTCGCCAGTGCCCGCGTGGCGGAGAAGGTTGGCTTCGTCGAGATCGCTCGCCGAGACGTCGAGATCGACAATCCCGGTGAAATCGGGATCGAGGTGATCACGGAACTCGTCAGATCACCTGACGGCTGAAGCCCTGCGGCGCTGCGGGCAGCTGGACCGACCGTCATCGAACCGACGTCGGTGACCGGTCGACTCGCACGGGTCGCTCGGATGGGCCACGCTTACGCCATGACCGAGCACGGCCTCGACCTCTCCGACGACTTCGCACGTCGGCAGGGCACTGCGTTCGTCGTCGGCGGGAGCGGTGGGCTCGGTGCTGCGATCGTTCGCGCCCTCGCAGCCCGCGGGAGTGATGTTGCGTTCACCTATCGGCACAACGAACAAGCGGCCGTCGATCTGGCCGAGGCCGTTGCAGAGTTCGGCAGACAGGCCTGGACGATCGGCCTCGATCTGCGCAATCACGACGGCTGTGCACAGGCAATCGACGCGATCGCCGAGGCCGCCGACGGGATTCACACCCTCGTGTACGCAGCCGGGCCCCATGTGCCGCAGAAACACCTCTCGAAGGTGACGGCCTCCGAGATGCAGGAGCAGCTCGACGTCGACGCCGCAGGTTTCTTCGCCGTTGTCGCCCCAGCGCTGCCCCATCTCCGTCACCTCGAGGGATCGGTCGTGGCCGTCACCACCGCCGCCACCCGCCGCTATCCCGTTCGTGATGGCCTGTCGTCGGTTCCGAAGGCTGCAGTCGAGGCGGCGGTTCGCGGCGTCGCCGCCGAGGAGGGTCGATTCGGGGTTCGAGCCAACACGGTGGGCCCCGGGATGCTGCTCGACGGCATGGCCGAGCGGTTGATCGCAAGCGGTGACCTCGACGACGCTGCGCTCGACGCAGCCCGGTCCAACATTGCCCTGCGTCGCTTCGGTTCGGCGACCGACATTGCAGAGGCCGTCTGCTTTCTCGCCTCGCAGCGAGCTCGTTTCATCACAGGACAGCATCTCGACGTCGACGGTGGCTTCACGCTGTGAGCCTGTGGCGAGTACGTTGCTCGCCATGTATCCCGGAGCACACGCCGCCACCCGCCCCGACCATCCCGCCATCGTCATGGCGGAAACGGGCGAAACTCTCACCTACGCCGAACTCGACGACCACGCAAACCGCGTGTCGAACGTCTTTCGCGACATCGGTTTGCAGCCGGGCGACCACATCGCGTTCTGTCTCGAGAACAACGCCAACTTCCTGGCGTTGTGCTGGGGGGCCACCTACGCCGGCCTGATCTACACGGCCATGAGCAGTCGGCTCACCACCGAGGAGATGGCGTACATCATCGACAACTGCGGCGCAAAGGTCTTCATCACCAGCCCGTACAAGGCCGATCAGGCCGGGGAACTCCTCGATCAGATGCCGAACGTCGAACTGCGCCTCTCGATGGGCGGGCAACTGGACGGCTATGACAGCTACGAGGACGCCATCGCCAACGCGTCGCCCGAGCCGCTCGAGCATCGGATTGCCGGGCGCGACATGTTGTACAGCTCGGGGACGACCGGTCGTCCGAAAGGGGTCCTGCCAGCAACGCAGCCGACGCCACTCGAGGAGGGCGACACCAGCGTCGCCACGCTCGGCACGATGCTGTTCGGCTTCGGCGAACAGAGTCGGTACCTGTCGCCTGCGCCGCTCTACCATGCCGCTCCACTCCGCTTCAATCTCGGCATTCACGTCACCGGCGGCACGACGTATGTGATGGAGAAGTTCGACCCGGAGGCCTACCTGCGCTTCATCCAGGACTACACGATCACGGTCTCGCAGGTCGTGCCCACAATGTTCGTCCGCATGCTGAAGCTCGACGATGCCGTTCGCGAGCAGTACGACGTCTCGTCGTTGCAGGCGTGTATCCACGCCGCCGCACCATGCCCCGTCGACGTGAAGCACAAGATGATCGACTGGTGGGGCCCGATCATCCACGAGTACTACGCCGGCACCGAGGGCAACGGCTTCGTGTATTGCAACAGCGAACAATGGCTCGCCCATCCCGGCACGGTGGGCGTGGCAGTCACCGGCATCATTCACATCATGAGCGAAGAGGGCGAAGAGGTTCCGGTCGGTGAAGAGGGCACCATCTACTTCGAGTCCGACAACCAGTTCGAGTACCACGGTGACCCCGAGAAGACAGCCTCCTCGCGCCTTGCGAACGGGTGGTCGACGCTCGGTGACGTCGGACGGGTCGACGACGACGGGTTCCTCTACCTGACCGACCGCAAGGCGTACATGATCATCACCGGCGGGGTGAACGTGTACCCCCAGGAGACCGAGGACGTGCTCACCATGCACCCCAAGGTCGCCGACGTCGCCGTGTTCGGTGTGCCGAACGACGACTTCGGTGAAGAGGTGAAGGCGGTGGTCCAGCCCGCCGAGATGCCGGTCGACGACGATGCCGCGGCGGCACTCGCCCGTGAGCTCATCGCCTACACCAAGGAACACCTGGCCGATGTGAAATGCCCGCGGTCGGTCGACTTTCGTGAGGAACTGCCGCGCCACCCGACCGGCAAGCTCTACAAGCGGCTGCTCAAGGACGAGTATTGGGCAGCTGCCGGGCGTTCGATCTGACCGGGTTCAGTCCAGACGAAGGATTCGAGCAGCGTTGGTGCGGAGAAACTTCGGCCAGACGTCGTCGTTGAATGGCACGTGGGCCATGTCATCCATGATGCGTTGCAATGACAGGCCCATCGGGAAGTAGCCGGCGTAGATGATCTTGTCGGCACCGCGGGTGTTGGCGTAGTCGATGATCGACCGGGGGTAGTACTTGGGAGCGAACGCCGACGTCGAGTAGTGCAGCCCCGGCCACTTCAGCATGAGCTTGACCATCAATTCGTCCCACGGCTCACAGCCGTGCCTGGTGACGAAGACGAGTTCGGGGAAGTCGTACATGACCTGGTCGATCTGCTCGACCAGCTGGGGTTTCATCGGCAGTCTCGGGCCCGGCACACCGGCACAGACGAAGATCGGGATGTCGAGCTCACAGCAGGTGGCGTAGATCGGGTAGTACTTGGCGTCACCGAGGTCGACTTGCGGCGTGCAACCGACCGGGAACGTGCCGACCGCCCGGATGTCCCACTCGTCGTGCAGGCGGCGGATCTTGCGAACCTCGCCCATCACGTCGTTCGGGTCGACGTTGGCCATGGCCACGAACCGGTCAGGATGCGCAGTGAGCGCCCGCTGAGATTGCTCGCCTTCACAGCCGATGAGACCAACGGCGATGCCGAACCGGTCCATCTCCCCGAGAGTGACCTCGACCGGATCCGCCTGCGCGCCGTACAGCTCTTTCGGCACGTTCTTGAACATGTACTCGACCGGGAACTCGAAGTCAGTCGACTCCTGATCCTTGAGCTGGCCGCGGATGAAGTCGTACACCGCAAAATCTCGGTCGGGAAAGCCGATCATCGTGTCGATGATCCCGATTCCGGAGGGTATGGCCATGGAGCCGACGGTACTGGGCCAGCGTTCGACGGTGCCAACGATGCACGGCCGTCTCCACCGTTTCGCAGCTCGGTCCCATCTGAATTCGGGACCGACCGTCGACGCCCCTAGATTGAGCAGCGATGACGAGTGACGAGCTGTTCCGCCTCGACGACCAACCGGCGACCGCGGCCGACTGGCGCGACGCGGTCGACAGTGTCCTCAAGGGAGCGTCGTTCGAGAAGGTATTGGTAGGTCGGACACGCGGCGGCCTCGACATCGAGCCGCTCTACGAGCCAGGCCCGGCCGTCGCCCTGCTTCCCACCGATCCACATCGTGTCGCCTACGGATGGGACATCCGCCAGCGCCATGACGCCAGCGATCCGGCTGTGTGCGCGGCGAGGGTGCTGGACGACCTCGAACACGGTGTCACCTCCATCGAGCTCGGCCCTCCAACCGCCTCGTGGACGCTCGCCACGCTGCGAGACGCCCTGGAGGGTGTGCTCCTCGACATTGCACCGGTGGCACTTGCCCCCCATGCCGATCTCGACGCGGCGAAGGCGCTGGTCGCGCTCCTCGACGAGAGCGGGAACGCAACCACCTCCCGCAGTTGGCTCGGGCTCGACCCGATCGGTGCATTCGCACGCAACGGCTCGGTGGCCGACGTTGCTGCGTGCGCTGCCTTCGCAGCATCGATTGCCGAATCGCATCCACAGCTCGTCGCGTGCACCGTCGACACGACCCGCTATGTCGATGCCGGCGCCCATGAGGTTCAGGAACTCGGCTGGATGTTGGCGACCGGTGTCGCAACGCTTCGAGCCCTGGTGGATGCCGGTCTGACGGTCGAACGTGCCGCCGCCACCATTGGCTTTCGGATCGCCGCCGACGCCGATCAGTTCCTGACCATCGCCCGCCTGCGCGCGGCCCGCACGGCATGGTCGGCGGTGCTCACCGCATCCGGTGCTCCCGATGCAGTGTCGCCGTTCCATGCCGTCACGGCGGCATCGATGTTCTCGCAGCGTGACCCCGCCGTGAACATGCTTCGCTCGACCACCGCCGCTTTCGCCGCAGGCGTCGGAGGCGCCGATGCAGTGACCGTCCTGCCTCACGACAGCTCTGACTCGGCACTGGCCCGCCGCAACGCCCGCAACATCCAGCATCTCCTGATCGACGAATGCGGCATCAACCGCCTGGTCGATCCGGCTGCGGGTTCCGGTTTCGTCGAGTCGCTCACCCAGCGACTCCTGCAGGCCGGTTGGACGGCCTTCCAGGAGGTCGAGGCAGCCGGAGGGATGGTCGCGGTGCTCGAATCGGGGGCGGTCGCCGACGCGGCGAAGGCGTCGTGGGAAGACCGTCTCGGCGGGTTGGCGACCCGGCGCGAACCGGTGACCGGTGTGTCGGAGTTCCCCGACACCGGGCCGGCAGCATCTGCCATCGGTGGTGGGGGACAGGGTGCATTCCCGCTACGGCGACCGGCCGCTCCGTTCGAAGCGCTCCGCGACGCAGCTGATCGATCGCGATCGGTCGGTGTCGACCCGACCGTGCACCTGGCCGCCCTCGGTTCGCAGGCCGAACACACCGCCCGATCGACGTGGATCACCAACCTGTTGGCGGTGGGTGGGCTCACGGTCGTCGGCGGTGACGGGGATGGTGCCGCCTCGCCGATCGAGGCGGCGGCGCGATTCGAGGCGACCGGCGCATCCGTCGCCGTCGTGTGTTCGTCCGACACCGTCTATGCCGAGCGCGCAACCGCCACCGTCACCGCCCTCAAGGATGCAGGCGCAACGTTCGTGGCCCTCGCCGGCAACCCCGGCGATCGGCGGGCCGATCTCGAGGCGGCGGGCGTCGACGCCTTCCTCCACGTCGGCATCGACGTGCTGCGGGCTCTCGGTGATCTCCATGAGCGACTGGGGCTCGGCTGATGAGCGCCCACACGACGATCGGCCGGACTGCACCGCAAGGCGGCACAACGCAACGGAGCGCTCGATGAGTTCCATCCCCGACTTCGTTTCCGTTGCGCTCCCGACGCCGACGGTGCCGCCCGCCAAGGAGGCGGTTGCGGCGTGGTCGACACCCGAAGGCATCGACATCCCTGCGTCGCTCGACGGGGCCAGCATCGCCGAACTCGCATTCCCGGCGACCTTTCCCGGCCTGTCTCCCTTCGTTCGTGGTCCGTACCCGACGATGTACGTCAACCAGCCGTGGACGATCCGTCAGTACGCCGGGTTCTCGACGGCGGAGGCATCCAACGCGTTCTATCGCCGCAACCTCGCCGCCGGTCAGAAAGGCCTTTCGATCGCCTTCGATCTCGCCACCCACCGGGGGTACGACTCCGACAATCCTCGGGTGACCGGCGATGTTGGCATGGCCGGAGTGGCGATCGACTCCATCCTCGACATGCGGCAACTGTTCGACGGCATCCCGCTCGACGAGATGACGGTGTCGATGACCATGAACGGCGCGGTGTTGCCGATTCTGGCCCTCTATGTCGTGGCGGCCGAGGAGCAGGGTGTCGCCCCCATCGACCTCGCCGGGACGATCCAGAACGACATCCTCAAAGAGTTCATGGTTCGCAACACCTACATCTACCCGCCGACGCCGAGTATGCGGATCATCTCCGACATCTTCGCCTTCACCAGTCGGGAGATGCCGCGGTTCAACTCGATCTCGATCTCGGGCTACCACATGCAGGAGGCCGGCGCGACCGCCGACCTCGAGCTGGCGTACACCCTGGCTGACGGCATCGAGTACGTGCGGGCCGGTGTGGCGGCCGGGCTCGACGTGGACGCCTTTGCGCCGCGACTGAGCTTCTTCTGGGCGATCGGAATGAACTTCTTCATGGAGGTCGCCAAGCTCCGCGCCGCTCGTCTGCTCTGGTCGAACCTCATGGCCCCCTTCGAGCCGCGAAACCCCAAGTCGTCGTCGCTGCGGACGCACAGCCAGACATCGGGCTGGTCGCTCACCGCGCAGGACGTGTTCAACAACGTCACCCGCACCTGCGTCGAGGCGATGGCGGCGACCCAGGGACACACCCAATCGCTGCACACCAACGCACTGGACGAGGCCCTTGCCCTGCCCACCGACTTCTCGGCGCGCATCGCCCGCAACACGCAGCTGTTCCTGCAACAGGAGAGCGGCACCACCCGTTCCGTCGACCCGTGGGGTGGGTCGCATCACGTCGAATGGCTCACCAACGAACTCGCACACCGGGCGATGGTCCACATCGCCGAGGTGGAGGACATGGGCGGGATGGCGGCTGCGATCGAGGCCGGAATCCCGAAGCTGCGGATCGAAGAAGCTGCGGCCCGGACCCAGGCCCGTATCGACTCCGGTCAGCAGGCGGTGATCGGCGTCAACAAGTATCGCCTCGAGCCCGGCGAAGAGGACCCGGTCGACGTGCTGAAGATCGACAACGCCGAAGTTCGGGCTGCCCAATACGCCAAGCTCGAGCGGCTTCGCGCCGAACGCTCCCAAACCGAGGTGGATGCAGCGCTCGACGCCCTCACCAACGCTGCCGACCGCGGCGATGGCAACCTGCTCGCGCTGTCGATCGATGCAGCCCGAGCAAAAGCGACGGTCGGAGAGATCAGCGATGCCCTCGAGAAGGTCTACGGTCGTCATGTCGCAACGATCCGAACGATCGAAGGGGTGTACCGAACCGAAGTGGGAGCAGAAGCCGATTCCGTCATGGCCGTCCGGTCCCGCGTCGACGCATTCGCTGCGGCCAACGGACGACGCCCGCGCATCCTGATCGCCAAGATGGGACAGGACGGTCACGATCGCGGACAGAAAGTGATCGCCACCGCCTTCGCCGATCTGGGGTTCGATGTCGACATCGGGCCGCTGTTCCAGACCCCACAGGAAGTGGCGCGCCAGGCGGTCGAAGCCGATGTCCATGTCGTCGGGGCGTCGTCGCTTGCGGCCGGGCACCTCACCCTGGTGCCGGCACTGCGAGATGCCCTCGCCGAACTGGGGCGCCCCGACATCAAGATCACCGTCGGGGGCGTGATCCCGCCCGACGACGTGGCGATGCTGCTCGACATGGGAGCGGTGGCGGTCTACCCACCGGGAACCGTGATCCCCGAGGCGGCCTTGGAGTTGCTCGAGCTGCTCGGCTGAGCCCGGTCAGAGTTGGATGCCGTCGGTGGCGGCCCCGTCGACGAGAAGGTTGGCGCCGGTGACGAAGCTCGCACGTTCGCTGGCGACGAAGACGACGACGTTTGCGATCTCCTCGGGTGTCCCCATGCGACCCGTGGGGTTCTGGGCGAGCACGGCGTTGTAGAACTCGGGCCGGTTGTCGCGAGCATCGGCCCAGGTTCCGCCGTCGAAGAGAATGTCGCCCGGCGACACACAGTTGAAGCGGATGCCGCGCTTGGCGTGGCGGATCCCCAGCGACTTCATGTAGCTGGCGGTTGCCGCCTTGTACGCCGAGTACGCAGGCAACACGGTGCCGGCCGATCCGGCCCGGCTGCCGATCGCGATCACGTTGCAGCCGGCGTGATGGGCGAAGTGGGGGGTGGAGGCCTCGATCAACGTGTGCATGCCACGGATGTCGATCTCGTACCCCACCCGGAAGTCGCGAGCGTTCATGGCGCTGACGTTCGACACGACGATGTCGAGCCCACCGAGCGTTTCTGCCGCCCATGCAACGAGCGCCTCCACCGCATCGGGATCGGCCATGTCACAGACGCGATCGTGGACTTCTCCCCGTGCCGTGAGTTCGCTGACCATGGCAAGAAGCGACTCGGCGCCACGGGCGCAGGTCGCGACCCTCGCTCCCTCGTCGAGGAAACCGGCGACGATCGCCTTGCCGATCCCCCGGCTGCCGCCGGTGACGAGTACCCGCTTGCCTTGCAGACCGAGTTCCATCTCAGAACGCGGTCTGGGCCCGAACGAGGCCGGCCGCATTGGGGAGAATCAGGCGTTGGATGATGTCGACGTGGCCCTCGTCGGTTGCGTAGAACTGATAGCCCTCGACGTCGTCGAACTCGGCGACGACCGCAACGTCGGCGGTGTTGTCGGCCAACCCGATGTCGCGGCCAACCTGGTAGGCGCGCACGGTTGCGCACGTCGGCGCGTAGGCGGCGAGTTCGGCGACGATCTGGTCGGCGACGTCTTTGGCGTCGTCGTCGAGGGTGATGAGTACCTGATGGCGGATCATGGGACGCATCATAGGTAGCGTCGCACCGTGGCTTCTGATGACAGTGTGGCTTCTCGCGAGAGCGCGGCGTCTGGTGACAGCGCGGCGTCTGGTGACAGCGCAACGTCTGAACTCGCTGCCGGAGTCCTGGCCGGGGAGCGAACCGCGATCGGCCGGGCGATCACACTCGTCGAGTCGACCCTGCCGACCCATCGGGCTGATGCGGCTGCGCTGCTCGACGAATTGTTGCCGCACAGTGGTGACGCTCACCGAGTGGGGATCACCGGCGTGCCCGGAGTGGGCAAATCGACGTTCATCGAGGCACTCGGCCTGCAGCTGACGTCAGCCGGTCACAGGGTCGCCGTGTTGGCCGTCGATCCGTCCAGTTCGCGCTCGGGCGGCTCGATCCTCGGCGACAAGACGCGGATGCAGGAACTCTCGGTCGACCCCAACGCCTTCATTCGGCCATCACCGTCAGCCGGAACGCTCGGTGGGGTTGCTCGGGCCACACGGGAGGCGATGGTGGTGCTCGAGGCAGCCGGATACGACGTCGTACTCGTCGAGACGGTCGGAGTCGGCCAGAGCGAAACCGTCGTGCACGCCATGGTCGACATCTTCGTCGTATTGATGCTCAGTGGTGCCGGTGACGAACTGCAGGGCATCAAGAAGGGTGTGCTCGAACTCGCCGACCTCCTCGCCGTCAACAAGGCCGATGGCGCCAATGTCGAGCGGGCGCAGCAAGCGGCGGTCGACTATCGCCGAGCGCTGCATCTCGTGCAGCCGGCGGGGCAGGCATGGGAGCCGCCCGTGCTGACCTGTTCGGCCCTCGACGGCACCGGACTCGTCGAACTGTGGGCGGAGGTCGAACGGCACCGTGCCCAATCGCTCGCAAACGGTGAGCGAGATGCCCGGCGCCAAGCACAACTGCTCGACTGGATGCACACGATGCTGCGAGAGCGCCTCCTCGCGCACTTCGAGCGCAACGAGACGTTTGCCTCGGCCCGGGCCGCGGCCGAGGCGGCTGTTGCCGCCGGCACCGTCACCCCCTCGGTTGCGGTCGACCGGTTGATGCGTGAACTCGTCGACCGAGGTTGAGACCACGACGACGGTCCGCAGCGGGCGCCCGACGACGGATACCGCTACGTTCTGCGTGCCGGGAAGCAAATCGCCTTCCACGCATGCCGACCTTCGGAGCGTTCATGACGGACCTCGACATCGATCTCTGGGATCACGATGCGTTTCAGCGTCAAGAACACCACGAACTCCTCGCTCGTCTACGCGAGACCGATCCCGGTATCCACTGGATCGACGAGGGTGACGCCGGTCCCGGATATTGGGCGATCACCCGCCTCGCCCATCTGAAAGAGGTCAACCGGCAGGCCGACATCTTCTCGTCGAACGCAGCCGGGACGCAGATGACGGAACCGGACTTCTCGAATCCGATGACCCAGGCCATGAACGACGGGTTGATGATCGAACTCGACGCACCGAAGCACACGAGGTTCCGACGCATCGTTTCGCGCGGGTTCACCCCGCGCATGATCCAACTGCTCGAGGACTACCTCCAGAATCGGACCGATGGCATCATCGATCGGGTCTGCGAACGCGGCGAGGCCGAGTTCGTCGAAGAACTGTCGGCCGAACTTCCGCTGCAGGCGATCGCCGAGATGGTGGGCATCCCCATCGAGGACCGCGCCAAGATCTTCGACTGGACCAACCGGATGATCGGCGGCAACGATCCCGACTTCGCAACCGACCCCGACGACGCCACGAGTGCCGCCACCGAACTGTTCATCTACAGCCGGGCACTGCAGACCGAGCGCCGCGATCAGCCCGCCGACGACATCATCACCACGCTGCTCTCGGCGGATCTCGACGGTGAACGGCTCTCCGAAGACGAGTTCGACATGTTCTTCCTGCTGCTCTCGGTCGCAGGCAACGAAACGACCCGCAACTCGATCACCCGCGGGATGATGGGGTTCTTCGACTTCCCTGATCAGTGGGAGAAGTACGTCAGCGACCCGACGCGCTACGAGGACACGATGGTCGACGAGGTCGTCCGTTGGGCCTCACCGGTCATGCACTTCCGCCGGCAGTGCATCGAGGACTACGAACTCGACGGCGTACAGATGCGGGCCGGCGACAAGGTGGTGATGTGGCATGTCGCCGCAAACCGCGACCCGCGCGCGTTCGACGACCCGTGGACCTTCGACATCGAGCGCACACCCAACGACCATGTCGGGTTCGGTGGCGGCGGCCCGCATTTCTGCCTTGGCGCGAACCTTGCCCGAATGGAGATCAAGTTGATGTTTCGCGAGATCGCCACGCGGCTTCCCGACATTCGTCTCGCCGGTGAGATCTCCTACCTCCGCTCGAACTTCATCGGCGGTGTGAAAAAGCTGCCGGTGGCCTTCACGCCGTCGCCCTCGCTGCACACGGTTGCCATGGAACGGCTCGGCTCGGCTGCCGGTGCGTCCGGCACGGAGGGCTTCGGCGGCGACGTCGAGCGCAACGAGTGAATGATGCGCTGCGGCGCCTCGTCCAGATCGTCGTCGGGCTCTACGTCTTCGGCGCAGGACTGGCGTTCACCGTCATCGGCGGGTTCGGGCAGGGCGCGTGGACGGTCTTCCACGAGGGGATCTCCGACCACACACCCCTGACCATCGGGGGAGCCACCGTCCTCACGGGCACGGTCGTGTTCATCGTGGTCCTCGTCATGAAGGTACCGGTCGGTCGAGGCACGATTCTGAACGTGCTGTTGATCGGCCCGTCGACCGATCTGACGCTCTGGCTCATCGACTCGCCCGACCACTGGGTCGGTCGCGCCGCGTTCACGATCTCGGGCCCACTCGTGGTGGCATTCGGCTCCTCGCTGTACCTCGGCGTTCATTGGGGCCCGGGCCCGCGAGATGGCTTGATGCTCGGCCTCAACGAACGCGGTGTCTCGATCCGGAGTGGACGCTTCGGGGTCGAAGCAACCGCGTTCACCGCCGGATTCCTCCTCGGTGGCACGATCGGGTGGGGAACGGTCTGGTCGCTCGTGGCAATCGGGCCGGCGGTGCAGTGGATGCTCCCCTGGTTCGATCGAGCACCCGGCACCCCGGCGACGAACGGGTGAGCCCACTGACCTGAAGATCGACCGACGGTTGGCATTCGCTGCGGCCCGTGCCATCGTTTCGCCATGCAGACACAGATGTTGATCGGCGGGGTGTGGTCCGACGGACCCGACCGCGTGTCGGTGACAAATCCAGCCACCGGTGACGAGATTGCCACCGTTGCAGCCGGCGGCCCCGCCGAGGCCACCGCTGCGGTCGAGGTGGCCGACCGGGCGCAGCGGTCGTGGGCGCAGACCGCGCCTCGTGTTCGGGCCGAGGTCTTGCGGTCGTGTTGGCAGACCCTCATCGATCACACCGACGAGCTCGCCGCACTGATCACGCTCGAGCATGGCAAGCCGCTGGCCGACGCCAAGGGCGAGATCGCGTATGCCGCCGAGTTCTTCCGATGGAACAGTGAAGAGGCGGTCCGGATCGACGGCATCATCAAGACGGCGCCCGGTGGCACCAACAAGATCATCGTTCATCATCCGCCGGTCGGCGTGGTGGTCATGGTGACACCGTGGAACTTCCCGGCAGCCATGATCACCCGCAAGGTCGCACCTGCCCTGGCGGCCGGCAATGCATGCGTCATCAAGCCACCGAAAGAGACACCGCTCACCGCCTTGCGGATTGCGGAACTGCTCGAGGAGGCGGGTGTGCCGGCCGGGTTGGTCAACGTGGTGCCGACTCAGTCGTCAGGATCGTGGTTCGACGCTGCGACCGAGCATCGCGCCACCCGCATGGTCTCGTTCACCGGATCGACCGAGGTCGGTCGAGTCCTGCTGAAGCGATGCGCCGACCGGGTACTGAAGGTCGGCATGGAACTGGGTGGCAACGCGCCCTTCGTGGTGTTGGAGGATGCCGATCTCGACGCGGCGGTCGAGGGTGCCATGGTCGCAAAGATGCGGCACTCCGCCGAGGTGTGCACTGCCGCGAATCGGATGTTTGCGCACGCCGACATCGCAGCGGAGTTCACGGACCGGCTGGCTGTCGCCATGGGGGCGGTGAAGGTCGGGAACGGCATGGACGATGGGGTCACGTGCGGCCCGATGATCAACGCCGGTGCGATCGAGACGATCGATGGACTCGTTCAGGGTGCCATTGCGGCTGGGGCCTCGGCGGCGGTTGGTGGAGCCCCCATCGACGGCCCGGGTTTCTTCTATGCCCCGACCGTGTTGGGCGACGTCACGATGGAATCGCCGATCACCCGAGAGGAGATCTTCGGTCCGGTCGCTCCAGTGATTCCGTTCACCGACACCGACCAGATGATCGAGTGGGCGAACGACACCGAGATGGGTCTCGCTGCCTACGTCTACTCGGGTGACGTTGCTCGCGCGATGGGCGTGGGCGAGCGGATCCACGCCGGCATGGTCGGCATCAATCGCGGCGCAATGTCGGACCCGGCAGCGCCGTTCGGGGGCATGAAGCAGTCCGGTCTTGGACGCGAAGGGGCGCACGAAGGCATCTTCGAGTTCTGTGAAACGCAGTACATCGCAGCGAACTGGTAGCGCGCCGTTCGTTGCGCAGGTGGGTCGTTCACTGGCGACGACCCTCTGGGTCGACCCTCTCGGTGTTGCCGTCAGCGAGCGTTCGTCGGGGTGAAGCCGACATCCCCACTGGTTCCGGTTGCCACGAGTGCATCAGCGAGTTCAGAGGGATCATCGAGGGTCGAGATCGTCACTCGAATGTGGTCGGTCGCCGACCGCATGACCTCGAAGGGCGTTCCCGGTGCGACCCCGACACCGAGTGCGGCAAGGCCGACAACCGTCGACTGCTCGTCGGCGACGGGAATCCAGAGGTTGAGCCCGGTACCGAGCGGCTCGACGTCCAGGCCTCGTTGGACGAGCGCCGCTCCGAGGGCGCGACGGCGTTCGAGGTAGCGTTCGGCCGCCATCGTCACGGCTGCCTGAGCGTCCGGATCGGTGAGAAGCTCGAGCAGGACCTGCTGGAGCAGTCGGCTGGTCCATGATGCGCCGAGTTGTCGGCGCCGCACGATGGCACTGATCGGCTCGGCTGCACCGCCGACCGCGGCGAGGCGCAGGTCGGGGCCGTGGCTCTTGGAGAAGCTGTGGATGTGGATCGTACGATCCGGCAGCCATCGGCCAAGGCTCACGAGTGGGACGCCGGCGACATCACCGGAGTGATCATCCTCGACGATCAGTGCGTTGGTCGGCTCGATGAGTTCGGCGAGCGACGACGCTCGTGCGGTCGTGAACGCTGCACCGGTCGGATTGTGGGCTCGCGGCTGGACGAAGATCGCTCGAGTCGGCTCGGTCAAGGCATCGGCAAGCCCGTCGGGTTCGAGGCCCTCGGCGTCAACCGGTACACCGACGATGTCGGCGCCGGCCAACTCCAGCATGTCGAGCAGCGGCGGAAAGGTCGGGGTCTCGACCACGACTCGATCACCCAACCCGATGGTCGTCGTGATCGTGCGATCGAGGGCGTCTTGGGCGCCGTCGAGCACCGTGATTGCGGCAGGATCGAAGGGCCAGCGGCGTCGCAGTTCGGCCTCGAGCGCAGGGAGCAGTGGGCGATCGAGGTAGCTCGTCACCTGATGATCGATCTGCACCCGACCGAGCGCCGAGCCGAGGTCGGGGAGCAGGGCCGGGTCGGGTGTGCCCGTGCTGAGGTCGAGCTCGAGCGTTCCCGGCGCAACCGGAACGTGCCACCAACGTTCGCTGCCGAACGGCCGATCGGCTCGCACGGTGGTACCCCGTCGGCGGTCGGTGTCGATCAAGCCATGGTGGCGGAGGGTGCGCCATGCGTCGGACACAGTGCTCGGGCTGATGTGGAGCGCATCGGCCAGGCTTCGAATCGTCGGGAGCGTGCTGGCAGCAGGGATCTCTCCGGCGCGGATCGCCTGCGCGATGGCGGCGGCGATGTCGGCCGCAGTCCGGCCGTCGATCCGGGAGGCGATCGTCTGCGCGTTCAGGCTCACCAAACTTTGTATAGAACAAAGCTGTGGTTGTATGCAATCCCAATTCGGGAGATGATCGGGAGATGGAGAACGCTTCCGTCGATGCGGAGCTGCTCGAGCGATATCGAGCAGTTCTTCCATCCTTCGTCAAACCGATGTTCGAACAGCCGATCTCGATCGACCGGGGTCAGGGCAGCTATGTCTTCTCTGCCGCAGGCGAGCGATACCTCGACTTCTTTGGCGGTGTGCTCACCACCATGATCGGGCACAACCACCCGAAGGTGTGTGCAGCCGTCACCGAACAGGCGGCGAAGGTCATGCACACGTCGACGCTCTACCTCAACGAGCCCATGATCGAGCTCGCCGAGCGGATCACCCGACTCTCGGGCATTCCCGATGCCCGAGTCTTCTTCACCTCGTCGGGTACCGAGGCCAACGACACCGCATTGCTCCTCGCCACCAGCGTTCGCAAGAGCAACCAGGTCCTGGCGATGCGCAACAGCTACCACGGGCGTTCCTTCACGGCGCAGGCGATCACCTCGCACAGCTCGTGGTCATCGACATCGATTTCGGGACTCGACGTGCACTTCGTGCAGGGTGGCTACCGGTTGCGCAGCCCGTTCCGCGATCTCGACGACGCGGCGTTCACGGCGGCATGCGTCGACGACCTCGCGCAGATGCTCGACATGATGTCGGCCGGCGACGTTGCCTGCCTGATCGCCGAACCCATTCAGGGGGTCGGCGGCTTCGCCACACCCCCCGACGGCTTCTTCGGTGCGTTCCGAAAGGAACTCGATGCGCGCGGGATCCTGCTGATCTCCGATGAGGTCCAGACCGGATGGGGACGCACCGGCGAGCACTTCTGGGGTTACGAAGCCCACGACGTGGTTCCCGACATGCTCACGTTCGCCAAGGGTGTGGGCAACGGGGCTGCGCTGGCAGGAGTGGTCGCACGAGCCGAGATCATGGACACCATCCAGGTGACGTCGTTTTCGACCTTCGGGGGCAATCCTCTGTCGGCTGCGGCCGGCAACGCCACCCTGCAGGCGCTCGAAGATGAGGGCATGCAGGCCAATGCCTTGGCCCGCGGACACCAACTCACCGCCGGTCTCGACGCAGCAGTGGCTGCCAACGACTGGATGGCCGAACTTCGGGGAAAGGGCCTCATGCAGGCGATCGAGTTCGTTCACGAAGGATCGAACGAGGCCGATGCCAGCACCGCAGCTGCATTCCTGGAGCGTTGCCGAGCCCACGGACTGCTCGTCGGCAAGGGTGGTCTGTACGGCAACGTGATCCGGATCGCCCCGATGCTCAATGTCACCGAGGCAGAGATGGACGAGGGCATCGAGGCGATGCTTGCCGCCATCGACGACATCAACGCCAACCGCTGAACCCAGGAGCACCGTCATGCACGAGATCATCGAACTTGGCCACTTCGTGGGCGGCCGAACTGTCGCAGGAACGTCAGGGAATGCTGCACCCGTCTTCAACCCCGCTACCGGTGCGCAGACCGGTGCGGTCGCGCTGGCCTCGGTCGCCGAGGTCGACCATGCCGTCGCCACCGCCCACGCAGCGTGGCAGGACTGGCGCTACTCGTCGATCGCCGCTCGCACCAAGGCGATGTTCAACCTCCGCAACCTCGTCGATCACCACGCCAGTGAATTGGCGGCCAAGATCACTGCCGAGCACGGCAAGGTCCACAGCGACGCCATGGGAGAGGTTGCGCGCGGCCTCGAGAACATCGAGTTCGCCTGCAACATCGGCGAGATGCTCAAAGGGATGCATTCGAACCAGGTCTCCACCGGTGTCGACGTCACCACGGTGCGTCGCCCACTCGGGGTGGTCGCCGGTATCACGCCGTTCAACTTCCCGGCGATGGTCCCGCTCTGGATGATCCCCAACGCGCTCGGGTGCGGAAACACCTTCATCCTCAAGCCGAGCGAGAAGGACCCGACCTCGGCGCTGTTCCTCGCCGAACTCATCCACGAGGCCGGCTTCCCCGACGGGGTGTTCAACGTTGTCAACGGGGACAAGACCGCGGTCGACCGGATCCTCGCTCACCCCGACATCAAGGCCGTGAGCTTCGTCGGGTCGACGCCGATCGCGCAGTACATCCACCGCACGGCGAGTGAGAACGGCAAGCGGGTCCAGGCGTTGGGTGGCGCCAAGAACCACATGCTGGTGTTGCCCGATGCCGACATCGGTCTCGCAGCCGATGCTGCGGTGTCGGCTGCGTTCGGCTCGGCCGGAGAACGGTGCATGGCGATCTCGGTGGTCGTGGCCGTCGGTGATGCCGCCGATCCGTTGGTGGAGGCGATCGCCGAGCGAACCCGCACGCTCACCATCGGGGACGGCATGGATCCATCGTCAGAGATGGGACCGCTCGTCACCCGGGAAGCCCGCGACCGGGTCGCCTCGTACGTCGCTGCTGGAGCAGATGCAGGAGCCACGGTTGTCCTCGACGGCCGCGACGAGCAGTTCGACGGGGACGGGTATTTCCTCGGATGCACGCTGCTCGACGACGTGACCCCCGAGATGAGCGTGTACCGAGACGAGGTGTTCGGTCCACTCCTCGGCGTGGTTCGGGTGCCGACGTTCGATGACGCCATCAAACTCCTCGACGACAACCCGTACGGCAACGGCACGGCGATCTTCACGCGCGACGGCGGAGCAGCTCGGCAGTTCTGTGAGGAGGCACCGGTCGGCATGGTGGGTGTCAACGTGCCGATTCCTGTCCCGGTTGCCTACCACTCCTTCGGTGGGTGGAAGGATTCGATCTTCAGCGACACTGCGATGTACGGCCCGGAGGGCGTGCGGTTCTACACCAAGCCACAAGCCATCACGACCCGCTGGCCCGACCCGTCGACCTCGACGGTCGACCTCGGGTTTCCCCGCAACGACTGAGCAGCCCGTGAGGCCGAAGACGCTGCCGGCGAAGGCCTACACCGATCCGGCCCGACTGGAAACCGAGATCGAGTCCATCCTGCGCCCGGCGTGGCACTGCATCGGCCGTGCCGACGAGCTTTCCGGGCCGGGTGACTTCTTGACCATCACGCTCCTCGATGAGCCGGTGCTGGTGGTTCGCGGCGACGACGGCGAGTTGCGGGCCCTGTCCAACATCTGCCGTCACCGTGGTATGCCGGTCGCCGACGGAACGGGTTCGTCCGCCACCTTCACCTGCCCGTACCACGCGTGGTCCTACGCAACCGATGGGGAGCTGCGGGTGGCGCCGTTCACTGCGCCAGAGGCAGTCACGGAGTGTCGGCTTCCCTCATGGCCCCTCACGATCGATACGCACGGGTTCGTCCACGTCGCCGTCTGTGACACCCCTGCGCCGCTGCCGTCCATTCCTGTCCTCGACGACGAGCTTGCACCGTTCGATCCGGCGGCGATGCGTTTCCGTCACGTCGAGACCGAGATCTGGGCATGCAATTGGAAGGCCATGGTCGAGAACTTCATGGAGGGCTCGCATCTTTCCGTCGTTCATCAGAACACGTTGCACCCACTCACCCCTTCGCGGCTCGCCTCGAAAGGTCCGTCGAGTCCCGAAGTCACCAGCTACTACTCGGCGTTTCCTTCGGGTGTGCGGTCGACGACGCCAGGCGAGCCTGGGTTGAGCGATGCCCAGCGAGGTCGCTCGTTCCTGTGGCAGCGGTTCCCGACACAGGTCGCATGCCAGAACGCCACATTCTGTGCCACCTTCCTCGTCACGCCGTTGGCAGTCGATCGCACCATGATTCGCTGGAGTGTCTCGGCCTTCCGCGAGTGCCCCGACGAACTCGTCGACAGCACGATCGCCCTCTGGAGAGAGATCAACGGCGAGGATCAGGCTGTCCTCGAACGACTGCAGCGCAATCTTCGGGCCCCGAGTACCCAGGGGTATGCCGGCCCCCTTGCCGACGACGACCGGGAGGGCACAATCGCAGACTTCCACCGGTATCTCGAACAGGCTCCATAGAGTCCCGTCATGACTGACGTGACCGACACCACGCCGAGGCGGCGCGTCTACACCGGATGGCGAATCGTGGGTGCCAATTCGGTGGTGTGGTCGCTCCAGTCGATGATCTGGGTCCAGGGCTACGGCAACATGGCGGTGGAGTTGCGAGATCAGTTCGGTTGGTCGAAGTCGTTCCTTTCGTTCGTCTATGCAGGGACCCGCGCAGAGACGGCGATCTTCGGACCGATCCAGGGACGAGCCATCGGAACCCGAGGCATCAAGACGGTGATGCGGACAGGTGCCGTGCTCGGTTTGGTCGGCTTCCTTGCCATTGCGTGGGCCGACACCAGGGCCGAGTTCGTCATTGCGATGCTGATCCTTGCGTTGGCCATGAGCCTGATCGGCTTTCTCACGATCACGTCTGCGACGGTCCGATGGTTCGAGCGGCGGCGAGCACGGGCGATGTCGATTCTCACGATGGGCTTCGCGTTCGGCGGCTTCTGCGCGCCGATTCTGGTGTGGGGCTTCGATCGCATCGGTTGGCGGCCCACCATCATCATCGCTGGCTCGATCCTGTCGTGTGCTGCCTGGTGGGCAGCTGCGATCGCCAACCGCACGCCCGACGATGTCGACGAGCCGATGGACGGACTACAGGCCGACGACGCTGACGTGGCCCCGAAGGCGGAGGGTGTCACCGATCGCCACTACACGGCCAGCGAGGCGATGCGCACCCGGGGCTTCTGGATGATCTCACTGGGGCACGGTGCTGCGCTTCTCGTGGTGTCGTCGAGCATGGCGCACCTGGCGCTCTACCTCACCGAAGACCGTGACTATTCGGCGGGCCGGGCTGCGCTTGTGGCCGGCATCGTCCCCCTCTTCCAGATCGTGGGTACTGCGCTCGGGGGTTTCCTCGGCGACCGTATGAACAAACGGCTGATTGCAGGAGTCGCAATGCTCATGCACGGTGCTGCACTGATCATCCTGGTGTGGGTCGATCATGTCGCGGCTGTGGGCGCGTTCGTGGTGCTCCACGGCGTTGCCTGGGGTGTGCGTGGACCCCAGATGCAGGCGATCCGTGCCGACTACTTCGGCTCGACCGCCTTTGCATCGATCATGGGCTGGTCACAGATCATCGTCACCATGGGGTCCATCGCCGGCCCCGTCCTAGCTGGTGTGCTTGCGGACTCGACCGGTGACTATCAGCTGGGCTTCACAATCCTGGGTATCGCGGCGGCGTTCGGTGTGGTCTTCTGGATCCTCGCTGCCCCACCGGCCCCCGATGACGACCGAGCTACGATCGCGTGATGACCAACGACACGGCGATCGTCGAATCGACCGGCACGCTCACCGAACAGCAGCTGATCGACATCGGCTGGGAACTCAGGCCCGAAGGGCTCTGCCAGGGCGATACCTGCGTGATCGTTCCGGACCGCAGCGCACTGGTCGTCGACGGGGCTGTCGATCTCGTCGTGCTGGCCGACCTGCTCGATCGGCCGGCTGCCATCGACTCCCTGTCGGGGCTCGCTGCGATCGGAGCCCATCGAGCGCGTCGGCGCTCGGCGCTCGTCGATCTCGTTGCACCCGACTTCTCGCTGCCCGATCTCGATGGCGGGCTCACGGCACTGTCCGACCACCGCAGCAAGAAGCGGCTGCTCGTTGCCTTTTCCAGTTGGTGAGGGTGCGCATTCGACCTGCCCGGGTGGCAGGCACTGCGAGATGAGCTCCACACCGCAGGTCACCGCGACTTCGAGGTGATCGCGGTAGCCATCGACGAGAACACCGAGGCCATCCGCGACTTCGCCGAGGGCATCACGTTCCCGGTCCTGATGGACCCTGACCACCTTCTCACTGAGCTGTACGCGATCTCCAACGTTCCGACCGTCGTGATGATCGATGAGAACGACCGCATCGTGCACCCGAACTGGAGTGCGTTCGGCACCGACATGTTCCGGGAGTTCACGGGCATCGACTCCGACCGGCAGCACGATCGGGTGCGGGCCTGGGTCGGTGACGGGAGGACCGAACTTACCGACGACGAGATCCGAGCCTCGGTCGGCGATCTCAGTGTCGACGAGGAGCAGGCCCGGCTCCGGTTCCGGATCGCCAACGAACTCCGGCATCGTGGTGATGAGCAGGGAGCTGCTCGCAACTACACCATCGCCGGTGAACTGGCACCCTTCGATTGGACGATCCGTCGGGCCGCAATGCCACTTCAGGGAGAGGATCCCTTCGGTGCCGGGTTCATGGCGCTCTATGACGAGGCGCAGGCGGCAGGGCGTCCCTATCACGGCATCACCGGGTACTGAGCCACGGCTCTCTCGGGCAGCACGGTTCGCCGCAACAGCGACGCCAGACGCGGGACGGCCGCCCCGGGGTTTTCAGGGCGGCCGTCGAGGGGTGTTGGCCCGGTCGGTGAAACCGGGCCTGGTGGTGGCTCGGGGAAGCCAGACCTTGGTTAGAAGTCCTCGTCGAAGGCAACGTCGCCTTCGACCCCGACCTGGTAAGCCGACACGGTGCGCTCGAAGAAGTTCGAGAGCTCCTGCACATCCTGCAGTTCCATGAAGGCGAACGGGTTCGATGCGTCGTACCGCTTCGGGCGACCAAGTTGCTGAAGGCGTTGGTCTGCGACGAACTCGAGGTAGGTACGGGTGTCGGCGGTGGACATGCCGGGCACCCCCTCGCCGAGGAGGTCCTCGGCGAACTGGAATTCGGCATCGACTGCCTCTTCGATCATCGCCGTGATGCGCTGTCCGAGATCGTCGTCGAACAGTGCAGGCTCCTCCGCTCGAACCGTGTTGATGACCTCGAGGGCGAAGTTCATGTGCATCGACTCGTCGCGGAACACCCAGTTCGTTCCTGCCGCGAGACCGTTGAGCAGTCCCTTGCTGCGCAGGAAGTACACATAAGCGAACGCAGCGAAGAAGAACAGACCCTCGATACACGTGGCGAAGCAGATCAGGTTCATGAGGAACCGCTTGCGGTCTTCTTCGGTCTGCAGCGGCCCGTTGGGAACGTTGCCCATCCACTTGAAACAGAACTCGGCCTTGGCTCGGATCGAGGGGATGTTCTCGATGGCGGCGAAGGCTTCGGCTCGTTCGTCGTGATCGGGGATGTAGTTGTCGAGCAGGTTCAAGTAGAACTGGACGTGCAGCGCCTCTTCGTAGAGCTGTCGGCTCAGGTACATCCGGGCTTCGGGCGAGTTGATGTGCTGGTACAGGTTGAGCACCAAATTGTTGGCCACGATCGAGTCACCGGTGGCGAAGAACGCCACGAGACGACTGATCAGGTGCTTCTCAGCCGGCATCAGCTTGCGGTCGAGATCGGTCAGATCATCGGAGAAGTCGATCTCTTCGACGGTCCACGTGTTCTTGATCGCATCCTTGTACATGTCGAAGAACTGCGGATATCGCATCGGCCGCAAGGTGAGGTCGAAACCGGGGTCGAGGATGTTGGTTCGAGCCCCCCGCTTGGCGGAATGCCCAAGCGTCGTTGCGTCGAACGCAGGGGCAGCGGTCCCTGCAAAGGTGGGATCTTCTGCAAGAGCCATCAGTCGCACGCCTCACATGCCTCGGGGTTCTCGAGCGAACAGGCGATGGCCTCTTCGTCGGTGAACATCTTTTTCTCGGGGGCCGGCTGGCCGCCGCCGTTTGGACCACCACCGGGGGTGGTGGTCTTGTTGATTCGGGTCGCCGGGCGGGAACGCAGGTAGTAGGTGGTTTTGAGACCGGCCTTCCATGCGTACATGTACATCGACGAGAGCTTGCCGATGGTGGGTGACTCCATGAACAGGTTGAGCGACTGGCTCTGATCGATGAACGCGCCGCGATCGGCAGCCATCTCGATGAGGCTCTTCATCGGGATTTCCCACGCTGTGCGATAGATCGCTTTCAGGTCGTCGGGGATGCGGTCGACATCTTGAATCGAGCCTTCGGCCTTCTTCACATCGGCGATCATCTGGGCATCCCACAGGCCGCGTGCCTGGAGATCCTTGACGAGGTAGCGGTTGATCTGCATGAACTCGCCCGAGAGGGTCTCACGCTTGAAGAGGTTGGAGACCTGCGGTTCGATGCACTCGTAGCAGCCTGCGATCGACGCAATCGTGGCGGTCGGCGCGATGGCGATCATGAGTGAGTTGCGCAGGCCGTGCTCTTCGATGCGCTGACGCAACTCGCCCCAGCGCTCGGTGTCGGTGGGTTCGACGCCCCAGAGATCGAACTGGAGTTCACCAGCGGCAGCACGAGTCTCGTCGAAGGCGGCATGCGGTCCGTTGGCCTCGGCGAGTTCGGTCGACGCCCACAGTGCGTTGAAGTAGATCTCTTCTGAGATACGGCGGCTCACGTCCCGGGCGGTCGGAGAGTCGAACGGCACGCCCATCTTGAAGAAGACGTCCTGCAGACCCATGAGACCAAGGCCCACGGGGCGCCAACGTTCGTTGGAGGCCCCGGACTCGTCGGTCGGGTAGTAGTTGATGTCGATCACCCGGTCGAGGAACGGCACGACCTGGCGGACGACCTCACCGAGGCGTTGGAAGTCGATGCCGATGGCGTCGTCCGATGCGACGACGAACTCACCGAGGTTGATCGAGCCGAGATTGCAGACGGCGGTCTCGGACTGCGACGTGACCTCGAGGATCTCGGTGCAGAGGTTCGAGAGGTGCACGACGCGATCACGGGCGTTGGCATCACCGTTGGAACCGGGGCCGGTCTGGTTGCACTTTTCGTTGCTGGAGTCCTTGAAGGTCATCCAACCGTTGCCGGTCTCGGCCAGTGTCTTCATCATGCGCTGGTAGAGCTGACGGGCCGGAACCTGCTTCTCGAAGCGGCCGTCGGCCTCGGCCTGCTCGTAGATGGCCCGGAACTCGTCACCGAAGGTGTCGATGAGTTCGGGAACCTTCTTCGGGTCGAACAGGCTCCACTGCCAGTCTTTCTCGACCCGCTCCATGAAGAGATCGGGGATCCAGTTGGCGAGGTTGATGTTGTGGGTGCGGCGGGCGTGGTCACCGGTGTTGTCTCGCAGTTCGAGGAACTGGTCGATGTCGGCATGCCAGCTCTCGAGGTACACGCAGGCAGCACCCTTGCGCCGGCCACCCTGGTTGACCGCCGAGACCGAGGCGTCGAGGGTTTTGAGCCACGGGACAATGCCGTTGCTGAGCCCGTTGGTGCCGACGATCAGGCTGTTCTTGGAGCGGATCCGGTGCCAGGCAACACCGATGCCACCGGCGAACTTCGACAGTCGGGCGATGTCGGTGTAGCGCTTGTAGATGCCCTCGAGGGAGTCTTCGGGCGAGTCGAGCAGGTAGCAACTCGACATCTGTGGGTGGGTGGTTCCGGAATTGAACAGGGTGGGGGAGGAGGCAAGGTAGGCAAGCGACGACATGAGGTCGTAGAACTTGATCGCCTCGTCCGGGTCGGTTGCGAGGCCGCAGGCGACCCGGAGAAAGAAGTATTGCGGGGTCTCGATGACCTTGCGGGTTTCGGGGTGTCGCAGGAGGTAGCGGTCGTACACCGTGCGCAGACCGAAGAACTCGAAGTTCTTGTCTCGCTGGGTGTTGATGGCGGCGTTGAGTTCGGGAGCGTGGGTGGTGACGAATTCGAAGACGGCATCGCCGATCAGTCCGAGATTGTGACCCAGTGACACCGACTCCGAGAACCAGGGGACGTTCTGATTGCGGACCTCTTTGTCGACGTAGGTGGCCAGCATCCGGGCGGCGAGCTTGGAGTAGTTGGGCTCTTCGACGATCAGACCCGCTGCGGTCCGGATCGACAGTTCGTCGAGTTCTTGGGTGGTCGATCCGTCGGCGAGCGCCGAGATCGTGCGGGTGGACACCACCATGGGGTCCACACCGATAAGGCCCTCGGATGCACGCGCGACCGCATTGACGATTTTGTTCAGGTCGACTGGCTCGAGTGTCCCGTTCCGTTTCTTGACCCGCATGCTCGTGCTGGTCTCGACCGTGGCTGCTACGTCACCGACTGCTGAGAGCCGATCCTCGATCATCGCCATGTGGCGCCCCTCTTCCCGTTCTGTTCCCGCACCGGAATCACCAGCGAGCTTCGTAGGTGGCTCCCGGTCAGACCACCAACCCGCACCTGCCTCACCGAGGCAGGGTATGTAAGTACAGCCGCGTAATTACACCTGCGTCAAGGGCACGGCTGTGCTTTCTCGCAAAACCCTGAAATATCAATGAAGTTAATCGTAGGTTATCGGCAGATCGGCCGCCACAGACCGGCTCCACAGATTGCTTCACAGTCTTTCCACAGCATGTGTGTAATTTGCCTCGAGGGGTGAAAACGCCGTCGATCGGCACCTTCTCGCCTGTGGACAACGTGGGATTCGCAACAGCACGTGCTCGTCTAGAATCAGTCGCGATGTCGGAACCGAACTGGTTGAGCGAGCGCGAACAGCAGGCCTGGCGCGGCTGGATCGATGCCAGCCGCCGCATCCTTGCCGCATCCGATCGCCAGTTGAAGAACGACAGCGGTCTCACCACCGACGATTACGAGGTCCTGGTGCGGCTCAGCGAGGCCGACGGTCGGCGCATGCGGATGTCCGACCTCGCTGCGTCGGTCACGAACTCACCGTCACGGCTTTCACAGCGCATCGACCGCCTCAGCCGTGCGGGTGTCGTTGAACGCGAACGGTGCGAGGCGGACGCCCGCGTCTGGTGGGTGGTCCTCACCGAGGCCGGGTTCGGGTGTCTTCGTGATGCAGCGGTGGGGCATGTGGCGGAGGTTCGCCGGCTGTTCGTCGATCGGCTCAGCGCCGGGGAGATCGAGTTGCTCGCCGCCGTGTTGCCGAGGCTCGCCGACTCCCTCGAGGCCGACAACTGAACCCACGAGGGGTGCTCGCCTCGGCAGGTCTCGAGATGCCCCTCAGACGGGGGTGAGACGAAAGACGCGGAACTCTCGGTCGGTGATCTCGGTGTAGGCCTGCCAGCCGCCGAAGTGGGCGAGGGCCAGTCGCCAGGCTTCGGCGCGCTCGTCGCCCGTCAGGAGCTCGGCTCTGACCCGCAACGTGCGACCGCGGATCAAGACATCGGCGTCGGGGTTGGCGATCAGATTGTTCGTCCAGGCCGGATGGTGGTCTTGGGCGAAGTTGCTCCCGACGACCACCCACGTCCCATCCGGACACGGCACTGCCTCGAGCGGCGTCTCTCGCCGCTTGCCGCTCTGGGCGCCGACCGTCGTCAACATCAGCCCGGCCCCAGGAACGAACCTGCCCCGGCTCAGCATCCGCAACGCCCGATGCATCGGCGGGATCACCTTCGGTGCGATGGCACGGAACCAGTCCGTAGTCACCATTTTCGCAAGCCGATCGTCGGCGGAGGCACGAGGCTTCGGACGGTCGGTCATCGTGCAAGCCTGACGGCTCGCCCACCACGAGCGCAAACAGGGTCGGGATAGGGTTCGGAGATGGAGATCCTCGATGTCGATCTGCTGGCCTTCGAGTCCGGATCGGGTGCTGCCCGCCGTGCCGTCGTCGATGGGGTCGCGCGCAGCCTCGTCACCGGATTCGTTTACGTCGAACACGACCTACCGATCGAACTGATCGACGAGGCGTATGCCCAACTCGAGGCCTTCTTCACCATGTCGCAGGAGCGCAAGGACGCCTACGTGGTGCCAGGGAGCAACGGCCAGACCGGCTACACGGGCCTCCTTGTCGAAACGGCCGCCATCGCCGACGTGCCCGATTGGAAGGAAATGTTGAACTGGGGTGCGCCACTCGCCGAAGGCCACCCGCTGCGCGACAAGTACCCCCATCGGTACGGGCCTCCGACCCTGCCCGAAGACGACCTTCCCGGCGTTCGCGACCTGCTCATGTCGTTCCACCACTGTGTTGCCGATCTGCAGCGTCGGGTGCTCCGGATCATCGCCGAGGGCCTCGGAGCCCACGAGAGCTTCTTCGACGAGATGTTGACCGACGGGGCAACGCTCACGCGCGCCATCCACTACCCGGCGATGGAGCAAGCCCCCGGGGAGCAGCATGTGTGGGCGGGTGAGCACGCCGACATCAACCTCATCACTGCGCTGCCGCGGGCGACGGCCGCCGGATTGCAGGTCAAGAGCGACGATGGCTGGATCGACGCCGCACCGCCGGACGGTTCGGCGATCATCAACACCGGCCTGATGCTCGAGCGGCTCAGCAACGGGATGGTTCCGTCGGGTATCCACCGAGTCGTTTCCGGTGATGGACAGCAGGGCGATCGCTACAGCGTTGTGCAGTTCGCCCATCCAACACCATGGACGATCCTCTCGCCGATGGCCTCGACGGTCACTGCCGACAATCCACTGCGGTACTCGTCGATTGCCGCGAGCGACGCGCTCGACAAGGTGCTGTGGGAGATCAACCTGACCGAGACCGCTCGTCGCCTCGACGAGCCCTAGCCGGCGAGTGGTTGGAGGATCTCCCGGTTTGGTTCGAGCGTGACGTCGATGCCACTTCGGAGGGTGCCGTCGTCGGCTCGCCACACACTGATGAATCCGGGATAGCGGCGCAAGAGGATCACTGGCTGGCGCCACACTCCGTTGCTGTCGACGGTTGCGTCGACAACCCGGATGAAGCCTGCGTCCGAGAAGCTCTCCTCGCCCATCTGAAACACCGTGCCGTCGAGGCCGAGGGAGTAGGACTGCCTCGCTACCTCCTCTGCGTCCGGCTGGAGTTCCCACACCACCCCCAGTTCGAGATAGCGCAGGCCCTCCTCGGCGAACAGGCTCTCGTCGGTGCGGTCGTACGAGACAAAGTCGAGTTCGATGACGCGCGAACCCGGAAGCTGCGGTGCTTCAGCGAGGAGCGCCGCGAGGAGGGGGACGACAATCGAGCCCGTCTCGGTCCGGAGGGCGATCTCGACTGCGTAGCCGGCGAGGTCGTCACCATTGCGAACGTCGATGTCTTCGTCGACCCAGGCCCGCGCGCCCACGGCCTCGGCCACGAGTTCATCGATGACGAAGGTGGGATCGTCTTTCCGGTACGCCCAATTCACCGACTGGGGTCCACCGCTGCCTCGGCTGGGATCGCTGATCACCTGCGCAGCGTTGCTCCAGCCGAAGCGGGCGAAGAGTGGGTCGAAATGCAGTCGACCCTCGATTGTTCCGCGACCTCCCTCGGGAAGGTCGGCATCGATTTGACCGACGCCGGCAGGGGCCACCGCGCCGTAGCGCCAGTCCCACCGCCAGCTGGCTGCTGGGTCGCGGCCGTCGAGTTCGACGCGGACGCTGTAGGGCGAGCTGGCGGCGGGAACGACGATCTCGAGCGGGAAGCCGATGAGCCGGCGGGCGAGCTCGAGCGGATCACCGGTTCCCGTGCCCCATGCCGCAACGAGGTCGGGGATGTCGGTGAGGGAGATCGGTGGAAGCGGTGTCGAGACGGCGAGTGGCGTGTCGGGCGCACCCTCGGCCGCGTCGGCCGGAACGGTGTCGTCGGTGCTGCCGCCGTCGATCACGGTCGTGGATGTCGTCACCGAGGCGGGCGTTGTCGTCGACGCGTCGGCGGCAGCGGGAAGGGATACCGCCGGGTCGGACGCCTGAGGTGTTTCGGCAGCGCCCCCGCCGCACGACACCGCAAGTAGCGCACCGGTGACGAGGGGAATCAGACCTCGCCGTCGCATCAGCTCGACCCTGGGTCGACCGTGTATCAACCGAACTCCGGGTTGCGCCGTTCCTTCATCGCGGCCACGCCCTCGACTGCTTCATCACCGAGAAAGCCGAGCATCTCGAACGCAAGGCTCGAGTCGAAGATCGGGGATGCCTGCTGCATCCAGAGATTGAGCGACCGCTTCGTCAGTCGCAGCGCCCGCTGCGGTCCGGTGGCGAGCTTCGTCGCGATCCGTTCGGCTTCGGCGAGGAGCTCGTCGCCCGGGAGCGACTTGCTGACGAGACCGATCTGGTCAGCAGTCCTGCCGTCGATGAACTCGGCGGTCAACAGGTAGTACTTCGCCTTGGCCAGACCGCACAGCAACGGCCAGCAGATCGCGGCATGATCGCCGGCTCCGACCCCGATGCTGAGGTGGCCGTCGGTGAAGCGGGCGTCCTCGTCGATGAGGCTGATGTCGGCCATGAGCGCGACGGCCAACCCCGCACCGACCGCTACACCGTTGATCGCCGAGATGATGATTTTGCGGCAGCGGAGGATCCGGTAGACGACGTCGCCGGCCTCGTCCAAGACACCGTGGACCTGGGCTGCGTCGCCGATGAAGCTGTCGATCCACGCCATGTCGCCGCCGGCCGAGAAGGCCTTGCCCGCACCGGTGACGACGACGACACGGGTCTCGGCGTCGTCGTCGATGTCGTCCCACACCCGGCTGAGGGCGTAGTGCATCGATGCCGTCGTTGCGTTGAGCGCTTCGGGACGGTCGATCGTCATCCAGAGGATGCCGTGCTCGCGGCGCTCGAAGCGCAACCCGTCGTACTTGTCGAACCAGTCGTCAGCCATCGCCTGACCGTAGCGGCCGGGTGACGATGACGGCCGTACTGAACGACCGAGTGACGCTGATCAGTCGAGCCCGCAGAACGATGCCGCGAAGGCGAGCGCGTCGTCGGTGTTGTCCATCTGCTCACTGTCATTCGCAAGGCTGGCTCGAAGCATCTCGTTGATGACGGTCTCACCGAGGGTGTCGGTGAGGCAGCTGGCCGCTTCGTCACCGAGGTCCTCCGCCAGTGCATCCTTGAATGCCGTCGTGATATCGATGCAGGCGTTGAAGCTGGTCAGGACCCAGCCGACCTGCACGTCGGTCATGCCCATCTCGGGGAGGTCGGGTACCTGCGTCGCCGAGACGCCGAGTTCACGCAAGGCGTCCTCGCCGAACAGGGCAACCATCTCCTTGGCAATGCAGTCGGCGTCGGCTGGATTGCTGACGGGCGTGTCGTTGGTCGGGTCACCGAAGTACGAGGCGAGAGCCGTCTCGATCTCCGAGGGCTCCTGCACCGTCTCG
>Ga0181581_10000211_pt1 | contig 42065 bp, 37 predicted proteins | sample 071ome_22_FD_132433 | JGI IMG/M metagenome (GOLD analysis project Ga0181581, IMG submission 132433) | Coastal salt marsh microbial communities from the Groves Creek Marsh, Skidaway Island, Georgia - 071404AT metaG (megahit assembly) | ecosystem: Environmental > Aquatic > Marine > Intertidal... | reverse complement strand
ATTCATCAGTTTCCACCGCGAATCCAAAATAGGCAACCCTTCCCAGGGCTCGAATATCCTCAGGCTTGACAGAACGTATTCAATCCTTACTATATGGGGCTTTGATTTTCAATCCAGAAGATTTGCGGACACTTTTTTGGAGAAATTATGTTCAACCTCATATCCCGAATTTTTACCAATCTGAGCCTTCTTTGTCTCATTTCCACCAGTTGGGCCACTGCAGATCGATTTGAGCGTGCAGACTCAGGGGTGATCACTGATCGGGAAACTACGCTTCAGTGGCTGGAAGGGCCGGATCGAGCGATGAGCTGGCTTCAGTCCAAAGAATGGATCGATGGATTGGGGAGCGATTGGAGATTGCCATCTCAGGCAGAACTCAAAAAGATCTTCCTAAAGGATTCCACAAGAACGGGAAAATACGGGGACGACCTGAAAATTGATGGATCTTTTGAGCGCGAAGCTGCCTACAACCTCTGGGCTGAGGCGACCACAGACGGTTACGCCACTCAATATGACTTCAGCAGGGGACGAGGAAAGCACGCAGGACAGAACATAGCAGGGCATTTTGATCGAGCAGTTGCTGTCAGAGGGGAAGATCCTACAATTGTGATACCTGGTGATGGGCGTTTTATCCGAAATGAAAAGTCTGGAATCATTAAAGATCTTCAAACAGGGCTTCAATGGCTGGAAGGTCCCGAAAAACCTACAAGTTGGGAAGGGGCCCAGGAGTGGCTGGCTACACTGAATGATGGCTGGAGAACTCCAACAGTGGAAGAACTCAAGAGTCTGTACCTTGAGGAATCGAAGCGAAAAGGTGTTCACGGTGACCCACTTCATATCCACAGATCTTTTCATATGGAGAAGGCTTACTCCTTGTGGTCAGTTGGCAGAACCAGCAATTCAGCCTGGATGTATGATTTTAGTAGAGGATACGCTCACTGGACTGAAGCCTGGGTGGTCGGAACTTATGATCGAGCAATTGCGGTAAGATCAAAGGCTGCTGGGGCTGAGGAGCGCGCTAGAACGATACAGTTTTTTCGTCACAATGCTGGAAATGTGAAATCTGAAAGAGAGGGACAGCTTCATTTAAGGGGCTCTGTTCTTCAGCCAGAAGGTGTCCTCGAATGGGACCCGGAAGAGTTCGCAGATTATGCTCTGAAGTGGCTAAACTATAATGATCATCCAGCAGATAATGTGCGGGGTTGCAAGAGCTTCATTGGTAAGGAAATGATCTGTTACGTCAAGCTGAGTAATGACGACTGGATCTATACTGGTGTCTTCAAGCTGGATGACGAAGAAGGAATCGAAAGCGTAGACCTGCACTTCTAGAGCACTTGTTTCTACTGTCAGAATCAACCCGGTTTTTTCCTTTTGAAAACTTTTAGAATATTTATTCTAAAAGGCTGTTGACAGATCAAGACTTAGCTTTAATCTTTTTAGTCCCCAAGAAAAATAAACTCAAATTACTCTGGAGACAAGCGATGAAGAATCGAGTCTATATCTTGATCTTATTAATCGCATCCCTAAGCGTGTCAATCTGCGCACAGGATTTTCAAAAGGCCCGTGAGCTATTGTCTGAGAACCTTGGCGAACGCCTCGCAAGTGTTGATATTTTTAGCATTCTTACTGAAGAAAGAGCTTTCACAGACAAGAACGGGAACGAATTCTTCATCTTTGGTAAAGAGGTCAACGGGATTCCAGTTTACGGTGAAAACAAGCTCTTTGTTTTGCCGAGCAGCCGTGAATTCGATCACTTTCAAGCCCTGAATCAATTCAACGATGAAGAAGTTCTCTTCTTGCAGAATGTCCAGTCACTGGAGTCTCGCGACGATGTTCAGATTGAGCTGGAAGAAGCGTTCACTATTGCTATCCAGGACTTGAGAAAGTCTGGAGAGTTTTTGAGCCAGGACTTGCCCGCTGATATGAGGGAGCAGGCGAATCTGGTTTATTATCAAGACTATCAAGTTGAGTATCGACATGCCTGTTTTATTTGAATCCTGATTTTTGACATGCACTGTAGTTAGAATTGAGAGTTGAAGAATGAGAATTTTAAGTTTATTGGCCTTCTTGATTTTGCTTGTTAGCGCCAAGGCTGGCCAGCAAGTCCAATCGATGGATGCTACTCAAAAGGAATGGACCATCCTTGTTTTTGTGAATGCAGACAATGACCTGGACGAATACGGTTGGGGTGACCTCGCAGAAGCTCGTAAAATCGGCTCTTCTAACGACGTGAATATTGTCTTTCAGATCGATCGCTCTGATGGCCTTCCTTGCAGAAGGTTTTATATAGAGAAAGGCCAGGCACAGCTTGTAGAGAATATGGGCGAAGTGGATATGGGCGATTATCAGGTTCTCACAGACTTTTTCGACTGGGGTGTTGAAAACTATCCAGCCAAAAAGTACGCGATGGTTGTGTGGAATCACGATGATGGTTGGTTGAACAATCGAAATATGTCCTTGATGGGTATCTCTTATGATGATCAATCGGGTAACCACATCACAGTCAGGCAGCTGGCTCAGTCACTTTCTGACATGCACGCTACTCTTGGAAGAAAATTAGATTTGTTAGCTTTCGATGCCTGCTTGATGCAAATGATTGAGGTGGCCTGGCCACTTCGTGATTACGCTGAAGTGATGATGGGCTCTCAAGAAGTTATTCCTTACGATGGCTTTGACTATGAAAAGCCAATCCAGAAACTCTTGGACAATCCCACGGTTGACGCTCAAGGCTTGGCGACTATTCTCTCTGAAGGCTATCAAAAGTCTTATCAGGGAGGTTCTCAGGGTAAAGAGGCAACTACCATTTCATGGATGAATCTAGACCGACTTGAGATACTATCCAATGCTTTGGAGGAGTTTGTTTTACAGGCCAAGGGGCAAGATACTGAGATTGTGCAAGCAGTCCTTAAGGAAGTCCAGCACTTTAACTTGCGCTCTAACCGTGATTTTCGACACTTCATGGAATTGATGAGTAAAAGAAGCACTCTGGCAAAGATTCGTGCGGCATCTTCGAATGTGATTAGTGCCTTTGATCAGGTCATGGGCTTGGCCTTATACACAGAAAAGGCAAAGGCCTGGCAGCCCAATCTAAGCAAGAGTACTGGTCTGGCGATTTACTTTCCATCAGTGGAGACAGCTTTTAGTAGTGAGTACCTCAAGCTGGACTTTGCTAAAGATAGCTCCTGGGATGAATACCTGAGAGAAACTCTCGAGGTAATGAGTCTGGACATTTAAGCCTGCGGAGTCTGTCAGAGGAGCTCCTGAGATCAGCTTGAGTATGTAATGATGAGTCAGGATATACAAACCTTTGCTCGCGTTTACGTTGATTTTTGCATTCGGCGAGTGCACTGCTGATGTGATGGGCTGCCAGGTCTTTTAGCATTTCCCTTCCAGGTGGGAAGTTCCTGTTCACAATGAAGTGGCAGGTCTTGATGTTCTACTTGACCGGATAGTTTCTATCCTATAGTTTGCCGCCTATGATCAATACATCACGCCCTCTATTTTTACTCATTAATCTGATCTTTTTCGCTTCCGGATTTCTAGGCTTGGCCTATCAAGTTCTCTGGAGCCGCTTCATCCACGACTTTGTCGGAGTTAGCTCCTATTCTTATTCTGTAGTTTTGGCTGCTTTCATGGGTGGGATGGCCATAGGAAGCAGCTTTTTGGGGCGCTGGATGGACAAGCGCTCAAACCCCTTGAAGGTTTATGCCTACATAGAAATATTGATTGGCTTGTTCGTCATCGTTTTCTTCGAGCCATTGCTGGCCATTCTGTTTCAATGGTATGGCTCCTTCTACGAACCGGGCTGGTCTGGAAATTCTGCCTACGCAATCTCCCTGAAGCTTCTTTGCTCCACAATCTTGCTTTTGGTACCCACTGTGCTCATGGGAGCGACTTTTCCGGCTATGGTGAAGATCACGAAACAATTCAAGGAGAGTGTTGGTAGTGCTGCTGCACTCTGCTACGGCGTGAATGCCTCCGGCGCAGTTCTTGGTTCTGTCGCCATGGCATTTTTGATTCTTCCTTCCCTGGGAATGAAAGCCAGTCTCTATTTGGGAGGAATGAGTTCCGCTTTGCTGGGTGTTGTTTCTTTTCTTCTTTGCTCCCGAATTCGTGAGGAGGAAACGCCAGAACATCATGAGATTCATCATAAGCCGGATGCTGTTCAGAAGTTCCTTTTGCTGCTCATATTTTTTGAAGGAATTTTGGGTTTTTCACTGGAGATCGCCTGGACCAGAAACTTTGCACTTGTGTTTGGCTCCAGTACTTATTCCTTCGCCACCATGCTTTCGGCATTAATTTTGGGAATCAGTTTGGGAAGTTTAACTTTGAGCCGACTGGAACTTAAGATTCGATCACCTTTGCATGCCTTTGGGGTAAGTCAGCTATTGATGGGAATCAGTCTGTTAATGACTCTGCCTCTATATCCTTATCTACCCTTGTTTTTCAAGACGCTCTATTCTTCTCTGAGCGCTACTCGCTGGGCTTATGGAATCTATGAGTTCTCCAAGTTCGCCTTGTCTTTTTGTTTGATGTTGATTCCTTCTTTCTTTGGAGGGATGTCACTGCCACTCATTGTGAAAGCTTTCGCTAAAAGAGATGCCAGTCTGGGAGCCGAATCTGGATTGGTCTATGCGGCGGACACCCTTGGAAATGTGTCAGGGGCCTTGTTGGGGGCTTTGATTTTATTGCCGTTGATGGGACTCCAAAACCTGATGACCAGTATCGCCATTGGTTGCGTGCTACTGGGTTTTCTCTCAATCTATCGATCACTGAGTCTGGATAGCGTTCCCTGGGGTCGCAGTCCCTCCCTGGTAGCTATTGTTCTGGTCTTGTTTGCTCCGATTTGGTGGCAGGACTGGGAGCTAAAGTATTTCGCCAGTTTGCCCCACCGACGCTTTGTTGCACCAAAAACCTGGCAGGAAGCGCTGGATTGGCCGGACTGGGATGTTTTGTATAACAAGGATGATCCCGCTTCCAGTGTAATGATTATTAAGGGAGAGGACGGGGTGACCCGACTGCTCAATAACGGAAAGCCCGATGCCACTGATGTTGCTGATATGCTTTCTCAAACTCTGACTGGTCATATCCCTATGTTGATTAACCCTTCAGCAAAGGATGTGCTGCTTGTTGGTATGGGTTCGGGTGTTTCTGCCGGGGCTGTTCTTCGACATCCTGTAAAGAGTTTGAAGGTGATTGAGCTGGTGGAAGGTGTCGTGGAGGCGGAGAAGTTCTTTCGTCATGTGAATTATGATCCAACCAGTGATCCCAGAACCGAGGTTATTATTGATGATGCGAAAGGTATATTGACCTTTGATTCGAGTACTTACGATGCCATCATCTCAGTACCAAGCAATCCATGGCAGGCGGGTGTCGCCAGTTTATTCAGTCATGAGTACTATCAATTGGTAAAGAGTCGCTTGCGAGAAGGTGGAGTCTTTCTACAGTGGATGCAGCGCTATGAAATGAGTGACGCGGTCTTTTTCTCCGCGGTGCGAACAGTTCGAAGCGTTTTTCCCTATCTTTATGGATTCCAAAGTAGTGGCGACTTGTTGATTCTTGGAAGTATGAAGCCGGTAAAAATCGATGAACAGGACCTGAGAGCCCGATTGAGTTCACCTGAGGTCAAGAAGAGTCTTGAGGAGTGGTCTTTGACTGAGCCCTATCAGTTTCTGGCTTTACAAACGCAAACGGCTCAAACTATGGATGCTTTGGCGAGCCTGGGACCTATCGTAAATGACGCCGACAATTTGTTTCTGGAACATCAGGCACCAACGGAGCTGTTCTTTAGTAGAAGTGCTTCTATCATGCGTGATTTTGATGATCGCAAAATCCAAAGTCCGGCATTGCTGTGGAGTCAAATAAGTTCCAGCTCCATGCCTCTTCCCGTGAAAAGTTTCGATGCAAATATGGAGTCTTTCAAAGCCTTGAGTCATCGATATGTTAGCGCATCCTTGCTGGCTTACTATTTCGAACAGCTTGAGATTCACAAGAAAGACTATGAAGCTGTGGACCTTCCTCCAAATTTTCTCATTTACAGCTTTTCAGAATTGACTCAGGTTCTGGATAAATTAATGGCTAAAGAGCAGTATAATGAACAGATTGCAATCTGGAATACGCTTGGGGAGGGATTTGACTTGTTTGTTCATACTCATCCTGAGTTCGCTCCTCAGTGGATTGCCAACTTTGAAAAATGGTTGGATAGGGACCTCCCTGGTGCTGTTCACAAGATGTATATGAGAAGACTCGTAACTTTGGAATTGAATTTGGGCGATAGCACAAGCCTGTGGAAAAAAATCAACAAGCACTTTAAGAAACAGGACCACAGGTTCATAGCAGAAATGACTGCCAGAGTCTGTCAAAGTAAAGACACTCGGATTTGTTTGGCTATGAAGGCCAAAATGATATCTGAGGGTTTTGAATATCCAGTGGGTTCAATTGCAGATTTTCCAGCGAACCAATGGTCTCTCCCCGCCCATGAGCACGTTGAATCAGCTCCTTCTAACTAAACAGGTTTAATATACGCAAGGTTATTGTATGAGTCCTGAACAATACATGAAAGACTTCATGAGAGTCTTTGAAGATCTGGAGCGCTGGGCACCGGGAAGTGAGAAGGAATTCGTAAAAGCACTTTCGTTGCTTCCGATTGAGCCTGAAAATATACTTGAAATTGGTTGTGGAACCGGTCTTGGTACGGCATTGCTTGCCCAAAATACCAAGGCCCATATAGTGGCTACTGATACAGAGTCAACAGCGATCCAGGCGACTGAAAATCGATGCGAGGAGCTTGGTTTGGTAGACAGGGTAACTGTTTTGAATCAAAGTATGGATGATCTGAAATTTGAGCAGGAATCCTTTGATTTGATCTGGTGTGAAGCTTCAGCCTATGTGATGGGGGTCGAGCAAGCTTTGAGGTCCTGGAGCCCTTTGCTGAAGAAAAATGGTTTTTTGGTTTACAGTGATTTGGTTTATCTGGTGGATTCTCCAAGTCAGGAGTGTTTGGATTTTTGGAGTCGTGAATATCCGACTATGAGCACAGTAGAGGCAAGCCTTGAACGAGCGCAAAACCAGAGCTTTGAAGTCACGCAGCATTTTTCATTCGAGCGAAGCTCCTGGGCAAATTATTATGACCCTATCAAGTCAAAACTGGCTGAGCTTAAGTCTGAATTACCTGACTCGGCTGCTTTGGCAGACCTCAATCGGGAAGTTGAGATCTACGAGAAGTTTCTTGGGGAATTTGGATATGAGTTCTTCCTGTTGAGAGTGATATCCTGAATTTTGCAAGGATTACAGCGAGGTTTGCGATTTTAGGTATAGCGACATTTTATGAAAATCTCACCTGATCAAACGAATCAAATATGTAAGAGCATTCAGGCAAGTCATTTGGATATTGTAGAGTCCATCCAAACCTTGTGGAGTGGGTATGGGCATATCCTGCGTCTCGAGACTGACAATCCTGATCTGCCAACGGTGATCCTGAAGTTTGTCGATTTGTCGGCGAAATCTGCGCAAAATTCAAACTCTATCTCTCACAAAAGAAAACTAAAGTCTTACAAGGTGGAGACTGAGTGGTACCAGAGATTTGCTCCTGATTGTCCCCAAAAGTCCAGAGTAGCAAGGTGCTATGGAACCCATGCAAGCAAAGATCAAATGATGATTGTCCTGGAAGACCTGGATGCTTCCGGTTACCCGCTGAGATGTCGCTCCATTGGCTGGGAGGAGGCGAAGGCTTGCATTGCCTGGTTAGCAAATTTTCATGCGACCTTTTTGCAAGTCAAGCCCGAAGGTCTTTGGAGTATAGGCACTTACTGGCATTTGGCAACACGCCCCGATGAGCTCAAGGCTCTGGATGATCCGATGCTGAAGAAGGCAGCTGGTAAAATTGATCAAAAATTAAACAGCTGTTGCTACAAAACCATTGTGCATGGGGATGCCAAGCTGGCGAATTTTTGCTTTTCAAATGACAGAAGAAGTGTCGCCGCCGTTGATTTTCAGTATGTTGGCGGTGGTTGCGGAATGAAGGACCTGGCTTACTTTGTGGGAAGCTGTTTTGATGAAAGTCTTTGTGAAAGGATGGAGTCCGAGATTCTGGATTATTATTTGCAGGAATTGAAGACTGCATTAATGTGCCGGGATGTTTTCAATTCCGAATCCAGGGATACTGAATCGAACCCAGATCCACAATACAGTGACAAAGAGGCTAGTACTAGTGCGCCAGGCTGCGGGGAACTGGATCAATCTGCAATTGATTTTTCTGATCTTGAAAGTGAATGGAGAGAAATGTATCACTTTGCCTGGGCAGACTTTCACCGATTCATCAAAGGTTGGAGCCCGGGGCACTGGAAAATCAACAGCTACAGTGAAAGAGTAAGCCGAGACCTCATTGAGCGCTTGTGAACTTTGCGGTTATCAATGTTTGGTTTGCAATTGGGTTATAAGAAATGATCGATAAATTAGACAGTCTCTACAGATATTTAGCGGTTTCAGGATCTTTCCAGCGGCTTTGCGCACTTAGTCAGATACTCCTCTTCATTGATTTTTTTCCCACTGGCTTAGTCAAGGCTTTGGGATTCCCATTCGCTGCAGCGAATCCTGGCGACCCTGTCGCAGACTTCTTCACAGCGATGCACCAAACTGGAGTTTGGTGGCAGTTTATAGGAGTAGGGCAGGCTTTAGCGGCGGTACTCCTTCTTACAAAGAACTGGAAGCACTTGGGAGCTTTGATGTTTCTCGGCATCTTGAGCAATATTGTTGTGTTGACATTTACCATGCCCTTTGGTCTGACGCGACTGGTCACCGGGCTTATGTTCTGCGCAAATCTTCTCCTACTCATGGAGTCTTATCCCAGAATCAGACCTCTGATCACCCTGAAAACTCCACATACTGCTTTGATTGATCAGGTGCTGGGCCGGCTGACCAGGAAGGAAATCCTGGCTTTGAGACTTACCGCTCTACTGGGCTTTTTTGCATTTGATCGAACCCACTACCACTATCACTGGATGAGTGGAGTCACAGCCTCGCTTCTTGTCCATGCCTTTCTCTTGATCCTGGGTATCACAATCTTGATCATGAGCTATTCACAACTGCGCGAATGGAAGGGTATTGAGAGAAGGGTAGGTAAAGCCAAATCAAATGCGAAAAAATGATGGGGCTTGGTCTTACGGTGAATCAGGTCCCAGTCATACAATTGTAAATAGATCAGGAATATCCGGGTTTGAGCACGGGAATTCATTGAAAACTAAAAAACCCGCTACAAGAGCGGGTTTTCAATAGTGCACCCTAGATGATTCGAACATCCGACCTTTTGATCCGCAATCAAACTATCAGTCGATTTATTTTAATCTACCTAAGTCTATTAAACTCGATATTTATTGATTAATAAAGGCTTTGCGGGCATACTTCTGTTATGCGAAGTTTTATTAAGTTCTATCTAGTTGCATTAAAATAGTATCACTAGAGTATCACTGGGGAGTGAAATGAGACAAAAACTAACAAATGCCTTGGTCCGTGATACTTTACCGTTGCCTAATGGTAAGCAGCTCTGGGTTAAGGACCTTGATCCAAAAGGAAGATCACTTTTCGTTTTGATATCTCCCAAGGGTGCGAAGACGTTTTATCTATGTAGGCGAATTAATGGAAAACTCAAGCGCTATGTGTTAGGCAGATTCCCAGAAATCAGCGTTAAGGCTGCACGAGATCTAGCAAGTGAACTCAATATTCAAATAGATAGTGGAAAACTCATTGATACTACTTCACAGCGAAAAGAGAAGCAGAAACGAAACTTTGAATGGCTTTTCAATGAATACCTGGAGAACCATGCCAAGAAGTACAAAAAAACATGGAAGACTGACATTTCCATGTATGAGAACCACTTAAAGCAACTTGGAGACATTGACATATACAGTATCACCAGAGCGGCTGTTACAAAGCTTCATACCAAGATTGGCAACACTGGCAAGACTTATCTAGCCAATCGGTGCATGGCTTTAGCACGATCTGTTTTCAATTACGGGATTAAGGAACTGGAGCTAGAGATAAATAACCCAGTACAGTTCATCAAATTTTACAAAGAGCAGTCACGGGAAAGGTTCTTAAGCAAGGTTGAATTGCCAAAACTGCTGATCTCTATTGAGCAAGAAGAGTCTGGAAAGATAAGAGATTTCATTTTCTTAGCACTACTTACGGGGCAAAGGAAAGGCAATTTGCTTTCAATGCAGTGGAAAGACATAGACTTTGATCTAGAGACTTGGAAGATTCCCGAAACAAAGAATGGAAAATCTCATGAGGTGCCCTTGCTCAAAGAGGCAATTCAAATTCTTCAAAGGCGTAAGGATTCGGGCTTTTGTGAAACTTATGTTTTCCCAGGGAAATCATCAGGCCATATGAATGACCCTAAAAGAGGTTGGAAGAGAATACTGAAGAGAGCAGGTATTGAAAACCTGAGGATTCATGACCTTCGAAGATCTTTGGCCTCCTGGATGGCCATCACTGGTACAGACATTCAAGTTATAGGAAAAACATTGAACCATTTAAGTCCTGAAACCACAGCTATTTATGCACGATTGAATTCAGATGCTGTCAGAGATGGGATGGAAAAAGCTGTGGATACTATGTTGTCGTTTAAGGGGTAGAAAATGGATATGCTTAAATTGTATTTGAAATGGAAACCGGTACTAAAGTCCACAAGTACTGACAATTTTTTTATGTTTTACTCTGATGACTATATTCATGAGGTTTTGAAGCAAGTGCCGAACGAGATTTTGATTCAGTTTTTAGTTTCCAGTGATTGTGAGTACCAGAGAAGTTTCGTAGGGGCAATCTTGCAAGTGAGGTTAAATCCCCAAGCAGTGCAAGACTATTTGAGTGAACTCCCAGCACCTCACATGTTGAAGAATATTATTAAAGAGTCCTCTAAGCAAACAACTGGAAGAAAGAGAGATAAGGATGAGTCAAACAATTTTCTTCTCTTGTTTCTTTTTGAGCTAATGGGTAAGAGGAATTTCAAAAATGGGAGAGTTTTGGATACTGGCTTGTCAAATGCAGCAGTGTGTCGTCAATTGCATGCGGTTCTAGATTGTGACTATTACCGAAGTAAAATTGGTTATAAGCATAAGGATTCAAAGTCACTAGAGCGTCGAATTCAGAAGTTGAAAAAACAAATCATTTACAGCAGTGCAATTGACGGAATCATTAAGGCCTCTATGTCAAAAGCTAAAGGTCAACCTTATTGCAAAAAGGCACAAGAGAGAACTGGATTTGCAATTGATCAAACCCAATTAAAGAAATTTATCGATGGATGGATTATCTTTTTTAATGACGAACGTAAATACAAAGAACATCTATTGAAGGCCTTCACAAAAACATGTAAGGACTTAAGCACACGCTTTCCCAGACTTAAATAATACTAGCGCCACTTTGAATTTAAAGTTAGCGCTCTTTTTCCTTTCATAAAATTTCTGCATTATCGATTCATACAAACTTTAATGCAGGAGTTTCAATGAAAAACGATTTAGGTAGATTTCTCTCGAGGAAAGAAGCCGCTACATGGCTTGGTCTAAAACCAGGGACTTTGGCAACTTGGGCACTTGATCCAACTCACGAATTAAATTTTTATAAAGTTGGGGGTAGGGTCTACTACGAACTAAGTGATCTTAAAGAATTTCTCACTAGCAGGAAATGTCGATGATGTGGCAAATCTCTTCAAGTGGTGGGGAGGTGTAGATGAGCTGACCAATAACCAATTACCACACCCCATAGCCTGAGATCCGATAATCGGTGATTGGCGAACTTACAAGCTAATTATTACTCATAAGTCGGACTCAGGCAAGTCAAATGCATATTTAATTGTCTGCCAATTATGTGGGCAGCATTGATGGCTCGTTCTGAGCAGGAGGATTCCAATGGGATCAACATATTTTAGTCGAGAAATTACGATTATTCAGACCCTTAAAAAGTTGGCGGAGCTTGAGGGTATCAAAGGAATTGAGGCTGTTTTTGCAGCTGATCAAAAATTTAATAACCTCGAGGGGTATAGTCTCTTGGAGGCTATAGGGTTATCTGAATTGGTAGTCTGGGACAACCAAGAAGGTTTCACGCCTTCTACTCTGTACAAGAAGACAACATGCAGGAGTGCTCAAGCCTTTAATCAAGTGCTTATGAATGCTGGATTGCAAGTGAAAGTTGGTAGTGTATGGGTTTTGACAGAGCTTGGAAAATGCTACGGATTTATAAAGAAGGTTGCGAGGGCTAACGGGACTGGGTATTCAAATCAAATTTTCTGGAGAATGGATGTATTAGACTTAATTCGGGAGAATCAAAATGACTAAAAGACGAAAGCAGAACAACAACAGAGAGTTGGCTTTAGCAACCCTTAAGAGTATCGGAATTCAGAATGGAATCGAGGATCTAAGTATTGAACTTGATGAGGATTCAAAAGCGGTTAGAATAGCCGCTGATTCAGATGGGCAATTTGTGACAGTGCTATGTGAGGATACCGGAGATTTGCAGTCAGCAAAGGTCCAAAAGCCAATGACAAAGGGCTGTTTTACCTTCACGGCTCCAGTCTGCTCTAAAGTAGATAGTCAGTTCTTGTTTTTAACAAACAACAATCCACTGGAAGCGCTTGCTCTGTCCCAGATGGGATATAGAGCGCTCTCACTTCAGGGTCCACTTTTTAATCCGGATAAATTTGATTTGCCAAAGAGCTACACTCTTGGTAACGGGGAGAATCTAGTTCTGTCTTTCGGAGAGAGCGGTGGGGTTAGATCGATACTCAAGGCTTGGATTGAAAAGTATCCATCAGCAAAACTTGCAATTCCAAAGTATAACGGCACCAACACCTGGATCGGATTGATGCAGAGTTACCCCGATGCAGATGCAGCTCGCAAGTTCCTGGAAAGTGAGGTGATTGAATGAAAAATCGAGACCTTGCATTCATGTATGGCGAACAATTTACGGCCTCGACAGCTTTAGAATTAGCACAGATTGAATTGAACTATACAGGGAAAGTATCTGAGATTCAGATATATAAGGGCGAAACATATAGCTGCTTTGCAGATGGCCAGAGTGGTTTAAGGGTTAATAAAATACTCAATGGCACTGTGTTTCCTGCTTATGATGTTAAGAACCAAAGCTATGACTCAACTAATCGTTATTCATTCGTGGTTGATGTAACGCCAGTATGGGGTGAAACGGAGTCAGTAACTCTAGCTAGTAATAACCTCAATAGTCCAGGCAATCTATCCGCAGCCTTCATGGGAGCAGCAAGAACATTACTTGAGGCGAACCAAGAAGAGTTCTTAGCGTTAAGAAGGTATCTATTTTTTGGAAGTAAACCGCTAGCAGAACGGCTAGATGCTGTAGGATATCATCCAGACTCGAGCTGGCATATATTCACAGACTTTGCTATTACGGAAAAAGGAGAGTTGATAGAACCCACTGATGGGTACTTTAGTTTTCGATCAAGACGTCTCTACCCTAAGTTGGGTAAAAATTGTGTTAAGCCAGACAAGTGCGACCCAAAGAGAATCTTGAATCTGATGATGGAGGCATGGGGCATGAATGCCCTTATGTTGATGTCCTGGGTTGTTGCCAACTGGTTTATACATTTAATAAAGGTGAGGTTAAAGTTTTTTCCTTTTATGTCCCTCTATGGAGATACTCAGGTTGGTAAAAGTAACCTGTGCAGGATGGCTAACTGTTGTCAGGGCATAAACGAAGAAGGTATCCCCATGGTCAAGCAAAACACTACCAAGGGGGAAGTCCGAAAACTAGCTAGTGGTAAGAGTATTATGATAGCAATGGTGGAGGGAAATGATTCTGAAAGCGTAAAGCTATTGGACACTCTTTTACCCGCATATAATCATGGCAACCCAATTCAGACTAGGGCTGTGAAAACCATGGATAACACGGTAAATGAAACTTTATTAGAGGCTGGTCTGCTTTTTGTTCAAAATACTGAACCATTTAGGAGTAAGGCGCAGATTGAGAGGATAATCTCACTGGAGTTTAGGCAGGATCAGTTACCGAAGGATTCAAAAGTGGCATTCGATGAGTTGAACTCAATAAATGCAAGTACATTTGGTGGTTTCATTGTTGAGGTAATGAAGCATAGAGAATTTATCGAAGAGCATTGGCATGCTAGATATAACTCTAGCGTGTCAGAGCTAAATGAGATTCTTAGGAACTCTAGAATTTCAGAGAACTTCGCATTGGTTGACTGTTTTGCGGGTATTGTAACTGAGATTTTGGGTATCGAAGTTGAATACCGTGATTTTGTGTTGGATTTGGCTAGAAGGAAAATGTCCGAAGTAGATGCTGTGGATTACACTGAAGCTGATGTGGTTTTTGAAGTTCTGGGCCAAGTATTTGAGGAAAAGTACTCCAATCCTGTTCCTGGTGGAGCAGAGCTAAATCCATGGTTGTTCAACGAGGATGAGAGGCTTTACGTTAGTGTGCCTCGATTCTTCCAACAACTAAAAGAAAGAAATAGTGGAGTTGTATTTTCAGTCAATGATTTAATAAACCTAATAAAGGCTCACAGGTCGTTTAGAAGGACATCGGTGAAGAAGCGGGTGTGTTTAGATGGTAAGGAAACTCAGGTAAATTTCATAGAGTTAGACATGACTAAGCTGCCTTTTAGCTAGGGTTGCTTGTGATAGATGTGATAGATGTGATAGATGTGATAGCAGTATAGTTTGGTCACGATGTTGGTTTCAAAACAAGTGAAGCTAGTATGTCTGGAGATTATATTGGGTGTAACATCTGTAACTTCTATCACATCTGTAACATGAAGATATGAAGTTCAAGTTCTCAATCATGTTTTAGGAGTTCGACAAGAAGGGGTTATAATGAATCCGGAGCAACGGGCAGAACTTGCAGAATTTCTAACATCTTATTTTGTTGATACGGGCATATTGAACCAGTATGAGCTTCAGTATTCAGATAACGAAGGAGATCCTTGGTTCCTAAATTCATCTACTGTAAAAATCTATCTTTCTAACTATTTGGAAGTTTCTTACGATGAAACTAGAATCTAGATAGCGATTGAGCATGTCAGAGAACTCGAGATGCTAGAGTATGTGGCTCAACTGTTTAAGAAATGGGACTCAATAAAAGAAGGCTAGTAATCAACTAACTCTGATCTACTTATCTCCAAAGCAAGCGCTAGATTAGTAATAGTCCTATAACTAGGTGATCTTGATCCCAGTTCAATCTTGCGAATGTAGTTCTCATCGCTGTTAAGCAATTCTCCAAGAGCTGCTTGGGTTAGACCTTTCTTGACTCTAAGGTCCTTCAAATGTAGACCAAACTTAACTCGGTCTTCTTCCCATTGCTCATCATCTATAAGACTGATACCACTCATTGCAATTAAGGGTAGTCTTACACTAGAATATTCGACAGGGACTCATTGTGCAGGTCTATATGAAACTACTGATATTCGGATTAATTTACATTCTTAGCTTTTGTTCTCTCAGAGCTGAGGGTGAGATTGTGGCGCCTAAAAAACCTGTCACGCAGATTGTGGGGGCAGGCCTTCCACAACCTCCGCGCTCTTTTCCCTGGATGGTAGGTATTCTGGAGAAGGGTGCAGGCAGTAAAGTGGATAGGTATTTTTGTGGGGGAACTTTGATCTATCCCAGGTGGGTTTTGACTGCTGCACACTGTTTCTATGATGCAAAGACTCAATCCGCCAGGCAAACTTTTGCGACTGTTGAAGTAGCAGTTGGTAGTGACAGTTTGAGCTCAGCAAGGTTAGTTCAAGTAGCTGGGCATATTGTGTATCCAGAGTATGTGAGTGCTCGCACTGACTTCTTTAATGAAGGTGATTTAGCTTTGCTTCTTCTCGCAGAACCAGTTAATGATGTGCAAACAATTAGTATTCCACATCCCACAGTAGAATATGATGTACTTGTACAGGCTGGCACTGAAAGTAAAATTGTTGGATGGGGTCAAACTGAGTTTACAGTAACGAGCAATCAATTGAACTCGGCAACAGTTAATCTGTTTGATCAAGGTCTCTGTTCATTTAGATATTTGGCCGCTAATATTTCGAACTTTGTCCCGCAAAGAATGTTATGCACTAATTCGGTAAGTGCGCCTTGCTTTGGAGATTCCGGTGGTCCAATTTTTGTTCAGCTTACTAATGGGGTTGATATTCAAGTGGGAATAGTAAGTTATGGTTCAGCAGTTTGTGGGGCGTTACCAACTGTCTATACTCGGGTCCAGATGTACTCTGGCTGGATTTACTATGTAATCGCTAACGCTACTCCAGAAACAGTCGGACTGGTGACTAAGTCCTCCTATGATGCAATACACGAGTCTCGCTTCCAAGAGGGAGTCAATGCAGTCAAGAACTCCCCAGCAAGTTACAATCTGAAAACTCTTTCTGAGTTCAATACAGGTGTATCTAATGCAACTCAATCGGGTCGTAGTGAGGTTGTAAACAGCCCAAGAACTTTCAACCTATACACCAAAACCGAATATGATGCTGCCATTGCCACTGGTCAAAACAACGTTCGAAATAACCCTTTAGCTCATGGTCTAAGAACTCAGCAAGACTATGACAATGCATTACAACAAGGAAGAAATGAAGTAATAGCAAACCCTTCAAGTTTTGGACTGGGTGCTGAGGTAGACACTGCCTCGATCAGGCAGCAAGCCCAGGCAGAAGTTGTGAACTCACCAGGAAACTTTGGTCTGCATACTTCGGTAGAGGTTTCTACAGCCAGAGTAGCAGGACAGCAAGACGTTCGTAACAATCCTAGTCTATATGACCTGATTCCTTTGGCTTCGATGCAACACATGACGCAGACTTCTTTATCTCAAGGTATTCAGCAAGGTATCGCCCAGGTTCAAGCAAACCCTCGATCTCATGGCTTGGTATCGGAGAGTAGCTTGGGCTCTCTACTACAAACCTCTTTTACTGCTGGTGTTGATAATGTGAGGAATAACCCATCCTCCTATGGCCTGATACCTCAGTCGCAACTTCAGTCACAGATCTCAGCTGCGGAGATCAGGGGGAATGAGCAGATTTTAAACAATCCAGGAATTTGGGGACTTACTCATAAACTCAATGTGCCCAATGCCATAAGTTCTACTCCAGTGGGATGGAAAATGTTTAGTAATCGTCAGGCGATCACTGACTTGTCAGTCTTCAATAGAAATGATGTTGAGGTTGTTTGGACGTATCAAAGTAATCAATGGCTGTTCTATTCAGCTTCCTCAAAAGCGAGGCTTGCATTAGTTACCCAGTTTGCTGAGTTTAGTTCTATCCCTGAAAACGGATCTTTCTGGATAAAGAAACGTTAATTAGGCCTCAAATCCTATTTGTTGGGACACTCAAGCTCACTCACGTGATATAATTAATTATTATTAATATAGTATATTGCGATAGCAAATGATTATGATTTCAGGGTCTTGGTATTTCGGCAATAGGGGGCACTAGTGGGTAGGGGAGACTATCAGATCAGGACTAGGCCCTTCACCTCTGAGTACCTTCACTTTTCCCTAAAAGACCTCCGACTAGCCAAGTGCCTTCAGCACGGCGGGAAAGCCCTCATAAGTAATTCCAAGTTTATAGAGAAACTAATGGTTTCTTATTCAGAAAACTTCTTGGACTTCAAAATTCTAGGCCAAGATTCAGATGATAGTTTAGGTTGCCTCAGAGTGAACTTCACCAGGTTAAAAGTGGGTTACGGTCAGCGAAGATACTTCGAGTGTCCATGGTGTAGGGAGAAGTGCTCTGTACTTTATTTGAAACAGAGATCCCTCAGATGTCGGAAATGCTGTAATGCGAAGTATGCCATCCAGAATATGACCAAGTTAGATCGACATGTTCGAAATCTGGATACGGCTCTAAAAGGGCTTCAAAAAGCAGGTGGCTCAGATTGTTTCAAACCCAAGAACATCACGAATGAACGTTACCAAAAAATACTTCGAAAGCTGGATCTACTACGCTCAAAAATCTATAGCTCATTTAAGTCTTTACCGAATTATTAGTACAGAATTATTAAATTACTGATGCTTTTTGTATTAAGAAGCTCCTTAGGTAAGGTTTAGCGGTAATGAGAACTATACTAAAACTAGCAGTCTTTCTATGGGCAGTTGGGTTGTCAATGGCTCAAACATTTGGTGAAAATGCAAAGTGGAAGCAGGTTTCTGGCGAGGACCAAGCGACGCATGATTACTTTGTTGCTAATGAGTCCGCACAAGTGATCTGGGGTTACGCCGATGGCTTATGGAAAGTAGCTTGCAAGGAAACTTGTCATGAAGTCTTAGCCAGATACTTACCTCTTGAGCGAATGGAAGCGGGAGTTGGATATTGGGTCAAGTTTGATGGCTTACCTCCAAGTCCTGACGAACAGAGTGAAGGCTTGTTTGGTAACTGGGCCATAACCAGGAAGTCAGTAGATCATTGGGACAACGTGACAGCAGCACTGTTTATAAGCAAGGAAGGTAGTCATGATTTAACTGGCCATCCATTTGCTCTTTTACCATTGGGTTTGAAGGAGCACGAGCCCATTTCTAAGTTTGATCTACAGAATGTGGAAGTAATTGAAGAAGGTGTGTTGCAATTAGACCTCATCCTTTACAGTGAAGAACCTAAAACAGAAGAGCAGCTGTGGAATGAGCTACCTCCTGAACTACATGCAGAAATTGAGGAGAATATCCTTCTAGAAAAGCAGAAACAAGATGAAAAAGTTGAGAAATATGGAAGGCATTGGCGTGTTAAACACGACGAGCAAATTCGGCGTGAAGTAACGGAGAAGATGAAATGGGAGTTTCACAAACGGGGCTATCGGGTTACAGTTCCAAATAATGAAACTAAAGCCCATCGCTGCTTTCGTGAAGCATATGTTCAGAACTATGCTGGTCCACTAAGGGGCGGACTCAGAGGACCCTATTACCCAAATGAATATGTCACCGGTAAGAGGTGGATAGCTGCTGGTGCTGGATTTGACCTTGAAGTACACAAAGTATCGTGGAATCTAAAGCCAGAAACTCCAAAAGGTTTTGCCACTAGCACTGAAATGAGATCACCGCATAACTACTTGTGCAATGAAGATCCAGAGTTTTATAACCAAGTTCCAAGATTCAAGAGAAAGTATCTTCCAATAACAAGTTTTTCTAAAGATCGATTTGTGGTTGAGCCTGAGAAAGGCATCTTGTTCATATTCAAAAAGTCTTAGTAATGGCTTCGATTCCTGTCTACTAATCGAACGTTTAGTAAACAAATTTGCTTCGATCAATTGATCCCCCATAAATTCATGTGCTTCAATGTCTCCTAACTTGTTTATTAAACAAGGTCTACTAAGCCGGAGGTTAGTATGAGTATGAAGACAGATGTGCGACTTGTTGGCTACGCCAGAGTCTCGACCCATGACCAGAACATTGAGTTGCAGTTGGATGCTCTCAATAGTCAGGGGTGTCACAAAGTGTTTCAAGATCAAGTAAGTGGTTCAAAGGAGTCCAGGCCAGGTTTAGACAAATGTATCGGATACCTCAGAGAAGGGGACACGCTTGTTATTTGGAGGCTGGATCGGCTGGGCAGGTCGTTAAAGCATCTGATTGATCTTGTGATGGATCTACAGAGTAAAGGTGTAATGCTAAAGTCACTACATGAAGGCATTGATACAAATACAGCAACAGGTCAATTCTTCTTCCATGTCACAGGTGCTTTTGCAGAGTTGGAGCGAAATCTGATCCGTGAGAGAACTATGGCTGGACTGAAAGCAGCCAGGGCTAGAGGAAGAAAGGGTGGCAGACCTAAGACTATCCCTGAATCTAAGTTAAAGTTGGCCAAGAAGCTTTATGACAAGAACGAAGATACGGTCGTTAACATTTGCAAGGATCTGGGGATCAGTCGAGCGAGGTTTTATAGGTACTTATCTGAACTATGAGATGGACGCTTTCTAGCAGGGTTGAAAGCTATCAACAAATTGATGGGTCTATGTGAGGTACTTCTTTGAAATAAAGTTGATACTTATCTTGGCTTTGATACATCTGAAATAGTTGAACATGATTAAACTCCTCATGTCTTTTAGTCCTTATTTCTCTGGCATACAAATCACGGTATTCTTTAGGGTAGTTTAGTCCAAAGTAGATAGCTTTTACACAGTCTGGCGGAATGTTCTTTTTGTAAACAGTTACCGATTTATTTCCAGAAACCTCGTTGTACGTGTCACATGCGTTTTCAAGCAAGGCAACAAATCTAACCTCTTCTTCATAAGCCCAGCTCATGTCTTTAGTCACTAGAGTTTTGTCCATGTTAGATTGTGCATCAAGGGAATCTCTCAATATGAATCTATTTGTTCGGTAAGAGACTTGATGCAAACCGGTAAAGTCATCATCTGATTTCCAAATATCATGGTCCTCTTTTAGTTCAATACAAAATCCAGTGTGATTTCTGGCGTAATGAGACCACATTAGTATCGAGTATAGGTTTTGGCTCATGGAGATTATGCCTATTTTATTAGAAATGTTCTCTTCCAATTCAAGAATCTTAGAAGCTAATCTTAAATCGGTTTCGTCTAGCAATTTGCCAATTAGTCCAACGGTTTTACTCTTCGAGTCAGTTTCTATGTTTGACATAGCTTCGAATAAATTCTTGTAGAAATCTTGAGGATTATTTCTATGGAAAAACTTTTGAATTCCTTTTCTTTGGCTGGTAGAAAGCTCTGCATTGTTTAGTATTGAACTCATTGCACTGTCGTATAATTCATTCAGAGAAGTAGGCTCTTTTTTACTAAGTAGAGTGTATCTACAATCGAATGGATCGTTGAATATTCTAGGTGGGGTGAGATATAGCTGTTTCCAGTTTAAGAAAGTTTTCAAACCTCCCTTGTTTATATTCTCTGAAAGAAATTTATATAGCTGCACACTTCTCCGATGAAACAGATGATCACTTGAAAGAATTTAATCTTAACATCATGCTGATAATACCTTCGATGTTAGCAAAACCGGAAAAGCTGAATTTGTAATTTTTTATTGGCAGGGCTTTGCTAAAAAAGTACTCACACTGGGCGGTTTATTTTCTTTTTCAAAGAAGTGAAGTATAACCATTCTATCTCAAGGATGGTGGGGGCACCCTGGATACACCCCACCCCTATGAAGGTATCTATACATACCAGTTCAATCGACCAGTCAAAATCCACTTTAGGAATTATGGGGTAAGGTTGAAGAACTCTTTAACTAAGAATACGCAGACAACAGTGGCTACTTTCAAGCCGAACTGCACAGGTTGGCCCTGATGAATTTCACGTAATGAGTTAGCGTACCATCAAGCTATTTTTCCTAGCGTCAATCAGAATCCAGTAAACCACTAAAACTACACAAGGCTTTAGGCCAGCTGTTTTGATAAAATGGACACTCACTCTATTTATTTGAGGTATACAATATGGCTATTACTTTTCCTCCTGACTATAGAGGACCAAGAAATCAAAACCTAACTGATCTATTAGGAAAGTTGGAGCCAGATCACTTTCGACTGGAGGCCACAGGGCCTTCAAAAGAGACATTGAGGTTTTACAGTAAAACTTCAGGTCAAAACTTGGGTTACTTCAATCATTCGATTGGTCGGGAAAATGGAGCCTTTGGCTACAGATTTTTGGATTGGAATTGCCGAGCGAGGGACAGAGCGCCAGATGGTATGACTGATCTTGAGCTTGGTAAAGAATTCTGTGGTCGGCATAATTGCACTACTGATCAGCATATTTGCACCGATCAGATATCTGTGCATTTGGGTAGAAGCAGAAGTAAAGGTCATCTTTACATTGCAGTGCTTGATCCGATTTTGGCTGAAGATATATTGCTCCATTACCTTTAGAGAATTAGGAAATTATGTTTGAACAAATTTTTAAGAATATCGACGATGTATTGCGTAAAGAAGCTGGCTGTTCTTCTGAGCTAGACTATACAGAGCAGACTTCCTGGCTTTTGTTTTTAAAGTACCTTGATGATCTTGAACAAGAGCGGGCTATGGAAGCCGAGCTTCTTGGGCAGAACTATGAATACATCATGGATTCAAAGTATAGATGGTCTGAATGGGCTGCTCCAAAGGATGATTCAGGAAACTTCGATCACAACATTGCATTGACTGGGAATGATCTCAGAGACTTCGTAAACCTGGAACTCTTTCCGTATCTAAGTGGATTTAAGGAGCGCTCTGATTCTTCAGATACAATTGAATACAAGATTGGAGAGATATTTGGTGAAATCCGAAGTAAGTTTCAAAGCGGTTACACCTTAAGAGATGCCCTGGAGCTTATTGATCAACTGCGATTCAAGACCCAGGAAGAGAAGTATGAGTTGAGTGATTTGTATGAAACACGTATCAAGAACATGGGTAATGCTGGGCGCAATGGAGGGGAGTACTACACACCCAGGCCATTGATTCGAGCCATGATAAAAGTGCTGGACCCAAAGATAGGGGAAACTATCTATGATGGTGCTTGCGGGTCGGCTGGCTTTCTTTGCGAGGCCTATGACTATCTAAGGTATGACGAGGACGGAAAGTCTGCAAAATTAAGTACAGATGATTTAAAGACGCTTCAGACGAAGACTCTATACGGGAAGGAAAAAAAGAGTCTGGCATTTGTGATAGCAATCATGAACCTGATTCTCCATGGGATCGATGCGCCTAACATAGTGCATACCAATACTCTTTCTGAAAATCTGGCAGATATTCAGGAAAAGGATCGATTCGATGTCATCCTTGCAAATCCACCCTTTGGTGGCAAAGAGCGCAAAGAGGTGCAACAGAATTTCATGATTCAAACAAGTGAAACCGCATTCCTGTTTCTTCAGCATTTTATCAAGAGGCTAAGGGCTGGAGGAAGAGCGGCGGTTGTCATCAAGAATACCTTCCTTTCAAACGCTGACAATGCCTCAAAAGCTCTGCGTGAAGAATTGCTTACGAGTTGTAACTTACACACTGTATTGGATTGCCCAGGAGGGACGTTCACAGGGGCGGGTGTGAAGACGGTTGTTCTGTTTTTTAAAAAGGGGGCAGGTACTAAAAAGACTTGGTATTACCAGCTTGACCCAGGCAGAAGTCTGGGTAAGACGAATCCGTTGAATGACTTAGATCTTAAGGAGTTTGTCGAACTGCAGAATGGCTTTCAAGATAGTCAGAAATCTTGGTCTGTTTCTGTTGCCGATGTGGATAAGTCGTCCTTTGATCTGTCGGTGAAGAATCCTAACAAGGAAGAAGTAGCTCCGCTCAGGGATCCAATAGAAATATTAGATGAGATTGCAAAGTTGGACTCAGAGAGCGCTCAACTGCTTGAGAAGGTGAGGGGGCTACTTTGAAAAATGGCTGGAAGTCTGTAACACTTGATTCAATATGTAGCATCGCTCGTGGAGGTTCGCCTAGGCCCATTAAGGATTACATCACTGAAGATGAGGAGGGAGTAAATTGGATTAAAATTGGAGATGCGACGGCTTCTTCAAAGTATATCGTTAAAACCAAGCAGAGAATACGCAAGGAAGGGATTTCAAAGTCGAGATTCGTAAAGGAAGGTGACTTTCTACTGTCGAACTCCATGAGTTTTGGTAGGCCATATATAATGAAGACCACAGGATGCATACATGACGGTTGGCTGGTTCTAAGTGATAAGACTGGGGAGTTTGACCAAGACTATCTATATCATTTCCTTGGCTCTCACATTGCATATAGGCAATTTGATATTCTAGCTGCGGGTTCAACTGTTAGAAATCTAAATATTGATCTTGTAAGTAGAGTCAAAGTTTTACTCCCCCCACTCCCAACCCAAAAACGAATAGTAGCCATCCTCGACGAAGCCTTCGAAGCCATCGATAAAACCATGGCCAACACCGAGAAAAACCTGCAAAACGCTCGTGAGTTGTTTGAGAGTTACTTGAATAAGGTTTTTACGGAGCGTGGTGAGGGGTGGGAGGAAAAGTTTGTTAGCGAGGTATGTGATATAAAACATGGCTTTGCATTCAAGAGCGTAAACTTTGATTCTACAGGCAAATACGTAGTACTGACACCAGGTTCATTTTATGAAAAAGGTGGATTTAGGGATCAAGGTGTTAAGACGAAGTACTACACCAAGCAACCTCCACCGGAGTATATTTTGCAGAAAGGAGACTTTCTTATTGCCATGACAGAACAAGCTGTGGGGCTGCTGGGGAGTTCACTGATTGTTCCAAAAGCAAATAAGTACCTTCATAATCAAAGACTTGGCTTAGTTCAGCCAAAAGCAGGTATACCTTGGACAAATGACTTCTTTTTTCACCAAATGAATACAAATCGTTTCAGAGCTGCGGTCCAAAGAACAGCATCTGGGGTGAAGGTAAGACATACTTCCCCCAAAAAACTTGGAGCTATAAAGGTCTACTATCCTCCTAGCACAGAGATGCAGTCACTAGTGGCTAACCAATTAAATACCCTACTTGCTGAAACTGATGCTTTTCGGAGTAATTTTTTCAAAAAGTATGGCCAGTTAAATAGTCTCAAACAATCCATCCTCCAAAAAGCCTTCACAGGCGAACTAACTGAAGATTTCATCGAAGATCAGGGAGTCCTTTAGTGAGCCTCAAAGAAGCAGATACCAGAGCAGAGCTGATAGATCCGGCTCTCAAAAAAGCTGGTTGGGGAGTCATCGAAGGAAGTTACATTCGACGTGAAGTTATTGCCCCTGGGCGTCTAATTGGAGGCAGTCGTAGGACGAAGCAAGAAATCGCAGACTACGTTCTGATCCACAGGGGTCAAAAACTTGCAGTAATTGAAGCCAAACAAGAGAAACTCCCAGTGACAGAAGGATTGGCACAGGCGAAGAGCTATTCCACCAGATTACAAACGAGATTCGCTTTTTCCACCAATGGCCATGGAATCTACCAAGTTGATATGAACACTGCCCAGGAAGGCGTGATAGAACAATGGCCAACTCCTGAAGAACTCTGGGAGCGAACTTTTCCAAGTCCGAACAAGTGGAGGGATAGGTTTAGCCAATTGCCAAGGGGAGGTAAGTTTGAGCCGAGGTATTATCAGTACAATGCGATAAACCAGGTCCTGAACTCGATTTCTCAAGGTAAGGATAGAATCCTCGTGACTATGGCAACAGGAACGGGCAAAACAGCAGTGGCTTTTCAAATCTCCTGGAAGTTGTTTCACACCAGGTGGAATTTAAAGGACTGGAAGGCTCCAGAGAGCGAAGAACAGCGACGAAGTCCAAGAATCCTGTTTCTGGCTGATAGAAATATTCTGGCAGATCAGGCGTTTAATTCCTTCTCAGACTTTGAAGATGATGCGTTGGTCCGCATAGAACCAAGTGAGATACGTAAAAAGAATCGTGTCCCAAAGAACGGCAATATCTTCTTTACAATCTTTCAAACCTTTATGTCAGGTAGAGATGAAAATGCAAACTCTACTCCTTATTTTGGGGACTACCCCGAAGACTTCTTCGATTTTATTATTATTGATGAATGTCACAGAGGAGGTGCAAAGGATGAGAGTTCTTGGAGGGCAATCCTTGAGTACTTTTCTCCAGCAGTGCAATTGGGTCTGACAGCTACTCCAAAGAGGACTAACAATGTTGATACTTACTCATATTTCGGGGATCCAGTCTATACCTACTCACTGAAGGAAGGAATCAATGACGGATTTTTGACACCGTTCAAGGTCCAGCAGATTGCCACAACTATTGACGAATACGTTTACACTGAAGATGATGAGGTAGAAGAGGGGGAAATCGAGGCAGGTCGAAGATACAAAGAAGACGATTTCAATCGTGTGATTCAAATCAAAGCCCGTGAAGAATATCGAGTAAACGTCTTCATGGAAATGATAAAGCACACAGAGAAGGCAATCGTCTTTTGTGCAACTCAAGAACATGCTCTAGCAATCAGAGATCTTATCAACCAAAAGAACTCATCAAGCGACCCAAATTATTGTGTCCGAGTCACAGCGAATGATGGTAAAAGTGGCGAACAATTTCTTCGAGTCTTTCAAGACAATGAAAAGAGAATCCCTACAATACTCACGACTTCCAGAAAGCTCTCAACAGGGGTAGATGCACGAAACGTAAGAAATATCATTCTACTGCGTCCAGTGAAGTCCATGATTGAGTTCAAGCAAATCGTGGGTCGAGGAACCAGAACCTTCGAAGGAAAAGATTATTTCACTATTTATGACTTTGTAGAGGCTTATCAGCATTTTAGTGATCCTGCATGGGATGGCGAACCAATCGAGCCCCCTGCACCAGGAATACCGAAGCCCAGATCAGAATGCTCAACCTGTAGTCAGTTACCTTGCGTATGTGAGAAGCCACTAAAAGTCTGTACAAAGTGCGAAGAGCATCCTTGTAGTTGTGAAAAGCAAAGAATTACCACAATAAAATTGAGTGATGGCAAAGTCCGTAAAATTAATCACATGACAGCGGCGGCTTTCTATAGTCCAGATGGAAAACCCATTTCAGCGAATCAGTTCATTGAAAGACTTTATGGAGACCTACCTGCGCTGTTTCAGGATGAAGATCAACTACGAGAACTGTGGAGCAACCCAGAAACTAGACAGAGGCTGCTTCAAGGTCTTGAAGACAAGGGGTATGGCCTTGATGAATTCAATGATATCAAGAAGGTCATCAGTGCTGAGAAGAGTGATCTTTACGATGTTCTTGCATATATCGCCTATGCGTTGCCAACGGTTACCAGAGAAGAGAGAGTAGAGGTTCGGAAAGACTTGCTCTTTCAAGACTATTCAGATCCACAAAAAGAGTTCATTGATTTCATACTGTCGCACTACGTTGATCAAGGAATCGAAGAACTGAATCAAGCAAAGATTAAGAGTTTTATTGATTTAAAATATGGCTCTATCCCTGATGCAGTCTCCTCATTGGGTAGTGTTTCTGAGATCAGGGACTTGTTCTTCGGGTTTCAAAAGCGCTTGTATTCTAAATTGGAAGAAAGTCGGGTTTAGAATCGAATGCGATTTTTGTATCAAAACCTGGTCACAAAGTATCACCAGAGTATCATTAACTTCAAACAGACCTATGACCTAAAACTAATCAGGAACTAAAAAACCCGCTACAAGAGCGGGTTTTCAATAGTGCACCCTAGATGATTCGAACATCCGACCTTTTGATCCGCAATCAAACGCTCTATCCGGCTGAGCTAAGGGTGCATTCCCAAGCAATTCCGGGGAACTGCTTAAAAAGTGTCCTGCAATATAGCAGTCCTCATAGGTCAAATCAAGACCTGATTTTCATTGCTTTTGCGTTCCACAATACCCCGATTTCACTACCATCCATTCGCACAAGATAGAATCTTGATTATGGAACATAACTGGAGAGAAATACTGAATCCCGACTCCATAGTCCTGATTGTTGGAGCCAGCGGTGGAATTGGGACTTCATTACTGGAACTGCTGGATTCTCATGAGCGGGTAAGAGCAATCTACGCTGCCTCTCGATCAGCGGATCTAAAGTATCAATCGAAGAAAGTGATTCCATTACAATTTGACTATGCCAGTGAAGACAGTCTTCAAGATATGGCGAACAGGATCACAGATAAGTTAGATCTGGTCTTGATTGCCACAGGTCATTTGCACTGTGATCAGTTCGGGCCAGAACGTCGAGTGGAAGAGTTGAAATTAGAGGCCATGCAAAAGTCTTATCTTGTGAACGTTATAGGTCCCAGTCTGATTGGAAAGTACATTCTCCCCAAACTCAATAGAGATAGAACTTCCTGGTTTGCTGCACTCAGTGCCAGAGTGGGGAGCATTTCCGACAATCGTCTGGGTGGCTGGTATTCGTATCGTAGTGCCAAGTCTGCTCTGAATATGATCCTTAAAGGTTTCTCCATTGAAACTGCCCGCAAAAACAAAAAGGCAATCATTGCCGGACTTCATCCCGGAACAGTAGATACGGAGCTTTCCCGGCCATTTCAGGGAAATGTTGCCTCTAACAAGCTTTTCGAACCCACTCAAAGTGCAACTTACCTTCTCAATGTACTGACCAGTCTTGATGTTACAGATTCAGGAAAAGTCTTCGCCTGGGATGGGGAAGAGATTCACCCTTGAATTGAGTATCGATCTATTGTTTTTTCGAAGACAGGCACATACTCAGATGGGTTGATCCTGTATTTGCCTGGGATGGGCGGGAGATCAAACCCTCGGAAGTTTTCACCCGCTTTTGGACGAGGGTTTCCCGGGAATCATAAAAAAAACCGGACTTTCTCGAATAGACAGAGTTGGGTCTCCTCCTTTCTGATATACTGGGTGCATTTGCCCAAAGTGATTGAATAGTGGAAAAATTCCAGGACATAGCGTTTGAAAAAGAGATTCCGCTGACGGACCATTTTCTTGAAAATGGTATCTATCAGCTCGACTTTGACTTACGCACCCTGTTTGCTCATTTTCGCAATCATCAAACCATTGATTTTGTAATTTCCGGGAAGGTTTTCCCTGTGACCTACAGAAAGGACCACGCTTACTTCATCTCACTGGAGTTGAAGGAGATGTGTCAAAGGTTGGGACTGGAGGCCGGTGCAAGAGTAAGGCTCATCAGGCGCCACAGTGATTTCCAACGATTTTATCTGAGCTTTCCTGTTCAGGATCAGCGATTGGAAAGAGTCCTTAATGAATTTAGAATGGAGGCGGACCTGCCTCGTTTTCAGGCCAGTTTCGACTGGGTCGAGGAGTCCGTGCTTTCCAATCGTTTGGATCAAGTCTGGAAGAAAACTGCAAAGCCGACCAATAACTCTCTGGACTCGCTCAAAGACTCTTTGCGTTACCGCTTTTTACATCAGGTCCTGGAGGAATGTGACCTTGTAGGCTTACAAGGGCTGCAAAGCGTTGAGCATTTTCCCCATCAAATAAGGACAGTTCGTAAGGTACTTTTTGATTGTGCGGGGCGTGCACTCCTGGCTGATGAAGTTGGTCTGGGAAAGACGGTTGAGGCCGGTATTGTCATGCGGGAGTATCTACTTCGAAAGCAGGTGCATCGCATTCTGATTCTCACTCCTGCTTCTCTGACTAGTCAGTGGCAGGGAGAACTCAAGGGAAAGTTCGAGTTTGATTTTCCGGTAGTTGATCACCCGTCACAGCTCGAGGATTCTGCCCACATCATCATGTCCCTAGACCTTGCCAAGTCCAAGTTCTTCAGTAAGAAGCTGCTCTCTCAGAACTTCGATTTGGTGATTGTTGACGAAGCCCACAAACTCAAGAATCGAAAAACTCTCAATTACCGATTTGTGAAAGCTCTAAGCAGTCAATTTTTGCTACTCCTCACCGCAACGCCCATCCAGAATGATTTGATTGAGTTATACAATCTGGTGCATTTGATAAGTCCGGGAAGTCTGGGAACCATGGAGCAGTTTCGCAAGCGCTTCATACATCCGGTGAACAAGAAACTTCCTATCAATCCGGAACTTCTCAAACGCCATCTGGCGAGTCATATGATTCGAAACTCGCGAATGGAAACTCAACTTCAATTGCCACCAAGAAGGGTTGTTCTCAAGGAAGTGGACCCAAGCCCGCAGGAGTTGGAAGTTTACAATCGACTCACGGCTTTTGTTCGGGAAAATTACTATCTGGTCTCTCGCTCTGCACAGGGAATCAATCAGCTGACCTTGATGCTTCTTCAAAAACTGGCGGCTTCCTCCCCCTGGGCTTTAAGAGATTCGCTGGATAACCTGGCTCAAAAGGAAGATCTCTTTCATGATATCCGGTTGACCCTGGATGAGATGGCCAGAGAATGTCATGAACTGGCGACTCCGACCAAATTCCAAATTACCCTGAAATACCTTCAGGAAGAGCTGAAGGGGGAAAAAGTTATTCTTTTTACCCAGTTTCGATCCACTCAAAAGCAATTGATGAAATTTCTTGAGAATCATCAATTGGAAGTTGTGGATTTTCACGGAGAAATGACTACGAAAAAGAAGAACAAGCAGATCGACAAGTTCAGACAGGACAAGCAAATTCTTGTGAGTACTGACTGTGGTGCTGAAGGTTGGAACTTGCAGTTTGCCAGATGTATGATCAACTTTGATTTACCCTGGAATCCCATGAAAGTGGAGCAGAGAATCGGGCGTATTCATCGTTTGGGTCAAACTCGGGATGTAACCATCATCAATTATTGCATGAAAGGTACGATTGAGGAGCATATTGTAGAGCTGCTCGGGCAGAAGATTCGTCTCTTTGAACGGGTGGTTGGAGAGCTCGAAATGATACTTGGCTACATGGACAGTGAGTGGCGCAAAGAAGAGAATCTTGAAAAGAAGATTATGGAAATCATTGTGAAACATGCCAGTCCGGAAGAGCAGCGTAAGGAACTTGAAAAGCTTGGCAAGGGATTGTTGAAGGCCAGTCGTGCCTACGAGCAGGTCAAGAAAGCTCAAAATGTCTTGCTGGGGGATGCCTGATGGATTTAAAGGTTCTCTACGATAAATACCGCCAGGATGGTGTTCTTGATTCCAGTGAATTTCTGCTTGGAGAAAACTCGGGGCTTTACTCCATGGAGTCCCAGGCGATCACCCTATTATCGAAGTCAGAGAAGACCCCCCTTGAGTTTTGCTGCCTGGGAATTGAGATGGACAGACCCCTCAGAGAGAGTCACGAAGTCCTGGCTGTTCATGATGGCAAGTCGGTGAAGATTGTCGAAGATGTTTTGGAGTTTTTGGACAATTACCACTCGATGGAAGCTATTGAGGAAACCCTTGAGAGTTTGGAGCATTCTAAACCGTTAAGAGATGAGTTGGACAAATGGAGCAAATCCTTGTTTCTCAAGAAGAAAAAGGAAGTTCACAAACAGTTTCTCGAAGATGCTGATCGTTTGAGTGAATACTATCACCTGTCTTGCTCCGAACTTTCTCATCGCAAAAAATCGGTCTTTTTTCACAATTACTATTTTGAGAAAGAGGCTCGTATTCGTGAAGAGATTGATCAACTTCGCGAGGAAATGAGAGAGCAGGAGGAGTTACTAACTCTGCGTTACCTGCCACGCTTTGAAATCAAGGTATTGTTCTTTGGAAGGACTCAAAAAGGGTGAAGAAACTATTCGGACTGGTTTTTGGCATCGCTTTGATTGTCTTGATTTCCTATTTGTGGATGTCACGAAGGGGTGAGTTTGAGACAGCCGGGGATGAAGAGTATCAAAAGGGAGAGTATCGCAATGCTTCCATCCAATACACCCGTTCTCTTGCAAAAAATCAGGGTGGATTTAAAGAAGAGCGTATTCTTTTCAAGTTGGGTAACTCCTATCGACAATTGGGCGAGTCCCAGCGGGCTTTTGATTTTTATCTAAAAATCCTCAGAGAAAACGAGGATTCAGTTTACCGGTACAGGATTCAGGCTTTTTTACGCTCTGAAACAAAGGTTATCCAGGCGGAAGCCAGTGTGGGCGATGTTCAACTTGATTTAAGTTTTCTGCAGGAAAAAAGGGAGCTTTCTCTCATTGAATGGAAGCAGCGCCGGGATAAAATCTACAAAATGATGATTCAGGCACTGGCACAAAATACACGCCCGGATTCCTATGAGATGCGTCAACTTTATCAGGAGTTCAGCAAAACTCAGGAGAGTTACTTTCAACAAATTGAAAGAGGAGTGCGGGAGTTACCCAAGACTCAGGTCAGACTGGCGCAAAAGCGGGTGGCACTGGTTGGACTACCTGAGAGTGCAGCTTCTGACCTGAAAAAGGAAGAGCTTCCCTACCATTGGATTATCGATCAGAATCAATACCTGACAGACCTTTTTGATAGCCGGGAACAAAATCCTCTCGACGCTATTCTGGTCTATTCCGACAGAGAAAGTCTTACAAATTTGGTCATAAATCTGGAAAGATTGTATGAATTTCACGAAAAAGCCAAAGTATTTCTGCTTTTTGACGATAACTCCCAAGAGGAGTTAGAGTCTCGACTGCGTGCACAAATATTACGCAGAGCAAAAATAGTGCGTTGCTCTAGCCCTCAAGATTGTACTAACAACAGTAGGTTACTATTACAGCGCAGGAGCTTATGGCAATCCGGTGGTTAGAAGACATAGGTGTAATCAAAAGAGTTTTGACTGAAGGGGAAACATCCACCCGTTTGGTCGCGATAAGATCTCTTGAGTTAATGATGACCAAAGAGTCTCTGGAGTTACTCAAGGAAGCCCACCCCAACGCGATTAGCTTCGAAAAATTCTTTATAGATCGCGCGATGAAGAATATCCAGGCTTACCTTGATACTGGTGAAGTACCGGCCGAAATTCAAAAAACCAAAGATCGTCTCGAAAAAATCGAACGTGACAAGAAGCGATTTGAGGAAGAAAAAGGACTCCTTGGGGCTGAGGATATTCAGGACTTGGCAGACGGTCTACGCTCTGGTCCAGCTCAAAGTGAAAAGATGAGCAAACCACCACTTCCAGAGGATCTCGAGCTTGATATCGAAGCGCTTGAGAGACCTGTTTCTCCTGTGCATGAAGAGCACGAATCAAAGGAGCAGGAAGAGCTGGAGGCAGATTCTAAGCAGCAGGTTGTTGAAGAAAAGACTCAAGCTCAGGACAGTAGCGATTATGATGACTATGGCTACGATGCTTCCGATTACGATACATCCGATTATGAAGAGCAAGTTTCTGAACCAGAAGTGAAAAATGTGGCTCCCCAGGAAGAAGTCAGTGACTTGCTTGCAGACCTGTTGCCTCCGGAAAAGTCGGAAACAGAGAATGAATCATCTGATGAGTTTGACGATTTGCTGCCACCTGCCAGGAAAGCCGAGAATCAAGAGACATATGCGAGTTCGGAAGATAGCTACGATGATCTTCTCCCTCCAATGAATTCAGGTTCCGAAGATTCTGGATATGATGACTTGCTGCCACCCAAGCAGGACAGTGGTGACTCTTCTGGTTACGGTGATTTGCTTCCTCCCAAACAAGTTGATACAAATGTAAGCATGGATTACCTGTTGCCTCCTAAGCAGACCGCAGCGCCCTCAGAGTACGATGACCTGCTTCCTCCAAAACAGGCTTCCACTGATGCTGGTTACGATGACCTGCTTCCACCTCAAAAATCGCAGGAAAATTCTGTAAGTGCCCCTGACGGTGATGACTATGACGATCTCTTGCCGTCTGGAAACGCCAATGGCTATGATGACTTGCTTGATGGTGGAGGCTCTGACGGTTACGACGATCTATTACCTCCAGCAAATGCAGCACCGCAGAGTGGAGGGGACAGCTACGATGACCTGCTGCCACCAATGCAAAGTCAGGCTGCAGCCCAGGATGACGGTTATGATGATTTGCTTCCACCAATGAATTCGCAGCAAAGCCCTGCTAACGATTCGGGTGGCTATGATGATCTACTACCACCAATGAATGATGGTGGTGGCTATGATGATCTCTTGCCTTCGCAGGGCTCCGGATCAGGTTTTGATGATCTACTACCCCCCTCAGATCAGGGTGGTTATGACGACTTGCTACCTGCTGCAGACGGGAATACCTCGGGATATGACGATTTGCTTCCCTCGATGAATTCAGGAAATCAGAACAGTGGAGGCGGTGATTTTGACGATCTACTACCACCAATGAAATCAGATTCATCTTCAGGAGATTCAGGTGGATCTGCTGATGGCTACGATGATTTGTTGCCACCTCTTAAAAATTGATGAGAGTTGTATTTGTATTCCTTGCGTTTTTGATTGGCTCTGTTTTCGCTCCTTTGGCTGAAGCGGATCAGGCCTCTTTTCTATGGAAAGTCGCCAAGTCTCATCGTCAAAGTGGAAATCTTCCCTTGGAGGAAATCAGTCTTAAAAAGCTCTTTCAGGTAGACCCCGCCTATCCAGGTGTAAAAGAAAGATTGGAGCAGATTGCTGCCCTCAAGGGGGACGATGATGCGTCCGGTCTGAAGAGTCGCCTCGATGATATCCAGCAGATGGTGAAAGGGGATTTTTCTCAAGCTGTCGCCCAAACCGGATTCAAATCAGAAGAGGAGGAAGCGGAGTTTCTTGAGCGAGCAGTGAACAATCGCGCTTTGACTGAAAATCAAAAAGCTCAGATGAAGGAAAAACTCTCGGTTTATTACTTCAAGAAGGCCATGGATTCCATCAAGAGAGAGCAGGTTCGCGTTGCGATTGAATCTCTGGAAAAGTCAATTGATTACAACGGTAGCTTTCAGCTGGCTTACTATGAACTCGGGTTTTTGTACTTTCGAATCCGGGAACTTCAAAGAGGAATTGTCAATCTGGAGAAATTTGTAGAGTTGCAGCCAGCAGGAATTCTTGCCAAAAACGTTCGAGAGACCTTGATGACCAAATACATGTCCATCGCACGTACTTATTACTACCAGCAGGATTTCAAGAAGAGCAAGCCCTATCTCGAGAAGATTATTCGGGTAAACAATCGCTCTCCTGAGGCGGATGAGGCCTTAACCTTCCTGATGAATCTGTATTTCTTTCAAGGTGTGATGCACTTGCAACTGGATGATTACAGCAATGCAAGCATCAACTTCTTTCAAGCTCTGTCTGCTCTCAAAGAGAATCCGGCCCTCGATTTGCAACTTTTTGCCAAGTTGGCTCGAAGTGCTGTGGAGCCTTTTCTCAAATATGCTCAAAAACTCTTTATTCTTGATAAGGAGTATAGTGAAGCCTACAAGTATTTTGAAGCTGTCACCTGGCTGGTTCCGGGCTCATCCCAATCATTTCTGGCCAGAGAGTATATGAAAGAAGTTCAAAGGATCAACAATACTGCAGAGAATCCTGTGGTTTACTTTTCCAACTTTATCCAGGAAGAAAATGAACGTTTCTTGCTGGAACGACGCGGAATGCAACAAGCAGAGGGCTAATGGCGAAGCGAACACTTTTGTACCCTGGCAGTTTCGACCCACCAACTCTTGGACACTACGATATTGTGAAGCGGGGATTGAAACTCGCGGACCGAGTCATTGTTGGTGTTCACGGGGGAAGTTTGTCCAAGCGGCACTGGTTTAGTCCCGAAGAGCGTATTGATTTGTTCGAGAGTTATTTCAGCCCGGAAGAGTCTGCAAAAATCGAGCTCTGCGTCTATGACGGCTTAACCGCTGATCTCGCAATTGAGAAAGAGGCCCAGGGGATTTTAAGAGGCCTTCGAACAGCAAGTGATTTCGAGTTTGAGTTTTCCATGGCAGCGATGAACAAGCATTTGGCACCGGGTGTGGAGACAATCTTCATCAGAACTGATGAGAACCTGGCTCACATCTCAAGCAGTCTCTCCAAAGACGTCCTTCGCTATCGAAGTGTTCCTGGAATGGTATCCGAGCTTGTTGCCAACAAGATCCGCGAGCGGCTTGAAGAGCTTGGCAGCTAGTTCGCTTCATCTGTTTTCTCAGCAAGAACATTCAATAAGTCACTTTCTTCCTTCAAATGTGAGATTTTTCCCTTCTCCTGAAAATAAATAATTATTTTTTCAAATTCAGGGAATAAAATTGGCATTAGCGGTGTCTAAGACTCAAACAACACAAAACAAACACTGAAATGACCGCAGCAATGAAAACAGACTCCTGGGAAAGCACTATCGAGAAATATCAAGGATTGTAGATCGGGATATCCCACTCAATACTTCTGGATGAAGACGAAGCTTTTGATGTATCCCAGGAGGTTTGGCTCAAGGCAATGGAAGTGGATGAGGCAAAATTCTTCGGCGATGGTTTTTCACAGAAGGCCTGGTTGGTCAAGGTGGCTCGCAATCTATCCCTGAATCGAAAGCGCTCCCTGACTCGCCAGTTCAAGAAGTGGATTCAGGCATATCAGAAAGATGTGACTGAATTTCAAAGCTGTCGTTTGGAGTGGGTAGAGAAAGAGAGAGCTGTTCGGGAGGTCTTGATGAGGCTTGATGAAGATAGTCGACAGATTCTGGCCCTTAGATACTACGCTCAACTCTCTTATGATGATATTTCTGTCGAGTTGGGGATTGCGAAAGGTACGGTTATGTCTCGCTTGTCCCGAGCAAAAGAGAAATTCAAAACCTTGTCCTTGGAAGGGGGAGAGCGTGAAGAAGTCTTTTCTTGAATATAAAAATACAATGGAAGAAAGCTCTGAGTTGTCCCGACTGATCAGAGATGGCCTGCTTAAAAGAATGAAGCGTAAAATCGTGATGAGAAGTATTCTGTATTTCGTCGCCGTGACTGCAGTTTTGTTACTGGTTAGCTTCCTCTTAATGCCTGCTGACTTAACGGTCTACAATCTGGAAGAGCAAATCATCAGGCGTGAAACTGATGGATTCTTTGGTGTGCAGGGTGGTGCCAATCACTTGTGGGCAGCGGCATTGCATCCTTTGAGAAGCGTCCTTCCTGTCCTGGCTTGTATGAGCATTCTCTTCACGATGATCATAGCGTGGTCATTTCCCGGTGTTTTTAATCGTAGTGAGGGTCAATCATGATGAATCAATGGAAAAACTTTAACAATGAAATGAAACGAAAAGGGCTTATGCCTGAGTAAAGACTACTTTTGAGCATGTGCTTGATCTTGGTAATAGGAGTGGTATATGTGGCCTGGGATATTGTTTCTCTGATGAACAATTTGAGGGATTTCGGTTCTGAGAAAGATAAGAGATGGTATTCACTCGGGTTTCAGCTGGAGAGACTTCCGATTACTGGAACAAACCTGGAAGATCTGCCGTCCCGGGTCAGAAACGCTCCTTATCTAAGAAGCTATCGGGCTCTGAATCAGTTTGTGCAAGATAGAGTGAGGCCTCATCGAGTGGTTTCATCCTTGCCTGATTTGAAGAAGTTGACCAACGAGGACTTAAATACTCTGCGTCATCTTGTTAGCGACCTGAATAAAGTTTCTGCAGAAAAGATTATTGCATTCACCCTGACGAAAGAAGGTACCAATATGGTGCCGAACTACAGAAAGCTGAGGTATTTGCACAGCACATTAATGACCATGGCTCTGAAAAGCGAAGAAGAGACCTGGACCCTGCAATTGCTACTGACTGCACCCAGAATTCACGCTCTGGTGAATCGATCAGGTGGCCTCTTGATTTCTAAAATGATTGCGATGAGTATGCGCAGAGACTTGATGAGAACAGTTCGAGAGCTCGTAGACGGGCAAAAACTGTCGAAGAAAAGTGTTCAATCTTTTTTGAAAGACTGGGAATTGTTTGATGCCTTCGACCCCGGTTTTGAGACAACCATATATTCAGAGTTCAGAATGGGAACTCTGGTTTTTGCCCGGATGTACCAGAGAAATCCCGTCGCCGCCACAGTATTGCAATTAATCTATGGTGATGTCATGGCACAATATTACAAGATTCTGATGGATAAAGATTTCCTCATGGGAAAAAAGGAGTTCAGGACGAAAGCGGTCTACGAAATGCACCCCATTCTTTGGATAGCCATACCCAATTTCAAGTTGGCTTATAAGAAATACAAAGATTTTTGTGCCCAGGAAGATCTTTTTCTCGCAGGCCTTCGCAGCTATAGTGAGCTTGAGAAGCCACTGGAAGGTCTTCTGGAGTGCAAGTTTATTCCACAGGAGAATGAAATTTTTCCTGCCTGCATTTCCAAAGAGCTGGCAATGAGCATTAAGCTCGAGCATTTCTCGAGCAGGGTAGCTGCAAGAAACAACTTTGATTTGTATCACTCAAAGACTATTGAGGCGGCCAAATAGTTCTTACCGTACTACCCCGGCAAACTAGCCCATGTGACTCGCATATGCTAGAATCTGCGAGTTGCTCGGGCTCAGGCTTGGCATACTATCGAACTTGAGGAGATTCCATGAATTCCAGGCAATTGGAAGAAGCCTACCAGAAGGAAGTGGAGCGAATCACCCAGAAGGTCCATCTGGGCGAAATTTCCCACGATGATGGTGAGTTTCTCATCATGCTTGCCAGAGAGCGCTCCCGTCGAAACATCAATCGACTCAAACGTCCCAGTCGAATGATTTATTACATCCTGGGCTTCGCCACCATAGCAGGATTTCTGTACTGCTTCTATGCAATGTACCTGACCCTGGTTCAAGCCAGATTCAGTCAAATCTTTCTCTACGGAATCGGAATCTCCACCGCGGTTTTGGTTGTACTCTTCTTCTTTGAGCTCAAGAGAATGGAGAAAATGTTCTCCAGATTTTTCTCCAAGCAATATTTCAAAAAGATTCTCTATGCTCCCGAGGTTGAGTTTGAATATCGCAGAATCCCTATGATTCAGGTGCGCTTGCAAATTAAAAACGAGAACAATTTGTATGCGGGCTTGAAAGATGAAGAAGTCTTTGAATTAAAAAGTAATATTTTGGCGACAGTGGCCAATTGTCTTGATGACGGGAAAGGAATTCTGGAACAAGTTGGTGAGAACGATTTTGTTGTGGATTACTTCCTGGGAGATGATACGAACTCCACCTATGTTTTGCGCAAGATTTCCAAGTTGTTTGATGAGTTGAGGCTTATGGATGGACATTGGTTCTCCAAGTCTGTACGAATGGGTGCCTCCATCGTTCTGGGTGAGTACCTGGTTGGAAATCTTGGGCATGATTATCAGGTGTTTCGAAGTTTTGGAAAGAAAACCTCCATTGCCCAGAGTCTTTGTAACGCAACAGGTTGGGAAGAGATTTACATGGATGATACCACTCTGGGCGATCTTGAAAATGCCATTCACAGCGCTCAACAAGAGCCCGTTTTCCTGAGATCTTCCGGTGAATTGATCAAGGTGTTTAAGTTCAGTGGATGGAAGGATAAGCCTGGTGAGCATTGAGTTAACAGAATCACAGCAATATGATCTCTTCTTTGAGCTGGCAAAAAACCTTTCGCATCCTTCTCGAGATGTACGTGTTTCCACTGTTTTCGCGATAGCCCAGATTGCCAACAGGCGTTGTACAAACCTCCTTCTGGAGAAGTTGGATCTGGAGCGAGATATCTTTATCAAGGCATCCTTGATTCGTATTCTGGGACAGATAGGAACTTCCAATCTTCTGGATCCATTAGAGAAGTATTTACATTTCGTTGAGCCTCGAATTCGGGCCAATGCCATTGAGAGTATTGTTCAGCTCAAGGGGCGAGAGAATACAGAACTTTCCCTGCGAATCGATCGCTATGTACGAGATGACAATAATCGTGTAGCGGCGACAGCCTTGAAGGAGCTCTTATCCATGGGAGATACCCGTTATCTTCCCTTGTTGAAACTGATGCTCAAGGGGACGGATCCGGCCAGAAAGTCTTCAGCGATCTGGGTTGTTGGTGAGTTGGGACTTGAAGATCTCCTTGACGATGTGGTTTTCGCACTGTACTCGGAGAATTACCAGGTTCACTCCATTGCCAATCGAGTGCTTGGTGGATTTTCAGAAAAGGCTATACCCATTCTGTTTGAAAACTTGTCCATGGGCGAGTCTCTGGTCAAGGTTTACACCTTTTTGTTCTTTGCCAAGTATTTAAAATCAATTACAGATGAGCAAAAGGAACTTCTGTTAAACCTGATCAAGGAAGAAGAGCCTTACATCGCTTCTTTTATCTTGAAGATTCTTTATCAATTGAGACTGCCCGAGGGTTTCGAATATCTGCGAGAATATATCTTCAGTGAAGACGAAAATCTGCGCAGGGTAAGTGTTGAAGGGTTGTATGAGTTCACGAACTACCCCGGTTCCGAGGATGTTCTGTTTCGTGCAGTGGACGAGGAAAAGAATCCGCATCTGCTGTCTCGATTGATCCATTGTTTTGAAAAATTTCCCTCCGAGCGTGCTGTTAACAAATTGAAAGAGCTCATTACTCATCCTGACCCCAGAGTTTGTGCAAATGCAATTGAAATTTTGGGAGTCATTGGAGATAAAAGACTTATCGAATATCTGAACCCTTACCTGGAAAACTCGAACAACAGAATTATGGCGAACGCCGCTGTCGCTGTGTTCCGTCTTGGGGAAAAGCGAGTTTTGGGGCACCTGAAGCAGTCACTGGTTTCCAAAGACAGTTCTCATCGAGCCAGTGCAGCATTTGCTCTTGGTGAAATTGGTAGCAGGGAAGTGGTGGAGATTCTCATCGAACGACTTCTCGATGATGCGGCCAGCGTTCGAAAGCACGTGATGAAGGGTCTGTTGAAGCAAGACTCGGAGAACTTCCAGCGACTAGTAGATAAACTCAAGGGCAGTGAAGACAAGAATGCTCGCCAGGTTCTGGCTGAACTCAGTACTTTGGTAGATAGCTCTGATAGCGGTTCAGCCGAGGTTGAGAACTTACTGGATGCCTACGCCCAAAAAGTTCAGGCATTTCAGGTACCTGAGATTCTGGAGCCACATGAGACAGAAAAGCTGGCTGAATTGCTCTTTAGCGATGATCGCAAGTTGCAGGTTTACGCTGCCTATGTTCTTGGTGAACACAAAGTAAAGTCCGTAGCACCACGACTGATCTGTCTCCTCTTTGAAAGAGATGATGAAGTAGTTGGTGAGTCCATGCTAGCGCTTCATAAGATCGGCGCTAAAGAGACTTTGGTCTTTTTAAGGGATATATACCCTCGTTTGCGTGGTGAGAACATGAAGTTGTGTGCCCGAGTGATGCAGTCTTTCAGTGAAGGTCAGCTGAACAAAGAGTATTTTAACAATCGAATTGATGCCGAGCATGAGCAAGCCTTGATTGAAGCCAGTCAACTCTAAAGGTGGGTTAGCTCTTGGAGACATTAAAAGTATACTTCTTCACCGTTTTACCCCAAAGTTGGGAACTCTCGCCTTATGGGATGCGTCTCACTTTGATAGCTTTGCTCGCAGGGATGACGGGCTCATTCATCAACATGGCGATGTGGAGAATCCCTCGTGGGGAGTCCATCTTCCTGCCAAGATCTCATTGTCCTGTCTGCAAGCACGTACTGTCCGTAGGAGATCTGCTGCCCGTACTGAGTTATCTGGCACTTGGTGGCAAGTGTCGCTATTGCAAGACCAGGTTTGGAGTTCGCTACATGCTTATTGAGTTATTCCTCATTGTTGTGGCCGTAGCTTTGTATTACCATTTTGGTCTGGGTGCCACCAGTCTGGGGGCTTTTGGCCTTGTTTCCCTGGGTGTTTTTACGACTGGTGTTCTTAAACGAAGGGTTTGGGATCGAGAGATCATGAAGAAGCAGACAGGATTTACATACATCGAAGTGATGATGTGTCTTGTTATTGTGGCAGCGGTTATTATTCCTTTCGGGAACACTTTCTTGTCCACCTACGGGCGCTCGTTGAAGAACAAGGAGTATGTGATTGCCTACAATCTCCTTGAAGAGAAGATGGAAGAACTCAAGCTTGTACCTTTTTACAAACTCAAGTCAGACTACTCGATTTACGCAAAGCCTCCACGGCGCGAAGATTCTATCTTCTCCGATGAGGTGATCGAGCTTTTCCCAAAAATGCGAGAAAATGAAGAGATCTTTTATGAGAATTTCAGTGATATCTTTACTGAGAAAAATGTCTACAAAGACAGGGTTCACAAGAAGTTTTTAAGAAATTACCTGGAATATTACAACAGGGAATACGAGCTTTATCCCGAGGGCTATCATGTATTCAAGCGCTATACCAAGGTTGAAGATGTGAGTGCAAAACCTGACAAGAAGTATGAGCCAGACTTGATCGCTAATAAAGAAACTAGGAAGGACCTGCTCAAGGTGACGGTTACAGTCTGGATTGACAGTCGAACCACCAGTAGAAAACTCCAGGTGTCTATGTACAGGAGAAAATAATCAGAAGGAAAGCTTTTACATTGATTGAGTTGATGATTGTCTCAGCGATTATGATTATGATCGCCGGGATCGTCTACAACTTCTATCTGAACTTTGTCAGGATCAGTGTTCGCGGGACTGACAATGCTCTCCTACTTTCCGAAGCTCAAACCACTCTGGAAGTGATTGCGAGGGATGTGCGTTCGGCGAAGCAGCTCATTACCTTACGCCCGGATCGTCTTTCCTTTCAGCGTTTCTTTAATGATACCAGCGGAAAAGGCAGGGACCCTGTGCAAGATCTCGACAGTCTGGTGATGAAGACTGTCGACTATCGTCTTGATAAAGATGAAAAAGGTTATTATTACTTGGAGAGACGTGAAGATAACCGTCCCTGGCAAGAGTTGACAACTCAGTTTCGTAGCAAGACTCTCAAGCCGGAGATTTTTAGAGGCTGGACTCTGAAAGAAGGGAAGTTTGCCCTATTTGATT